>CEOD01000085.1_pt1 | contig 16859 bp, 11 predicted proteins | sample 530341 | NCBI WGS metagenome assembly CEOD01 (sample SAMEA2619950, study PRJEB7988) | marine metagenome | isolation source: saline water (ENVO:00002010), including | reverse complement strand
CCTCGAAGCATCATCCAGTGGCCCATGGCTTCAGCCTTGGGTTCCTGAACGGCGGTGGCTTGCGGCAGCGCGGTGGAGTAGCAGGACTGCGGCGGCGTTCCGTCTCCGCAGGGAAGCGCGAAGCCTGAAGGAATGAACACTGCAAACTAATGTTACAGTAACCAGCCGTGTAGATTCGTCTCAGTTCGGAGTGTTCAACTAAAGTCACCCCTCATCGAACCTACTGGTCTCCCCCGCCACATTACCTCTAAACGAGCGGCAAAACAAGACTAGCAAACGACCTACGCACCACCCTATGCATAGATCCATCCACATTCTTCATTTTCTTCTCCCGCTTTGCAGCCTGTCCTATGGAAACCTAGCCGAAAGTGAGCTACTCTTACTCGAGAATGAGGAACTCGTGGTCGGCGTGAAAGCAGAGCTTGGGGGGCGGATTATGTTGTTTCGACGAGTAGATGGAGAAAACGTGCTCCACTCAGATCCGGCCGATTGGTCTCTCACTGACGAAGAGATCCCCAAAGCGGAAAACGCTCCCAACCTGACCGAATACCACGGGCATATCGTATGGGTTGGCCCTGCGTCAAAGTGGTGGGACGATACCGATGGAAATCTGTTTCCCCCAGACAAAACATTTCACCCCGATCCATTCCTAATCTATGACCGCTGCGAAGTTTTAGAACACTCCGCGAGCAGACTTGTGCTACAAGGGAACGTCAGTCCGTTGAATGGCATGAGGATGAGGAAAGTTTTCGAATTCGGAACCCGAGGACAATTGAACATTACTGTATCAGTAACCAACAAGCGCCATCGTCCCGTAACCTGGAATATTTGGTCTAACACCCGCTTCCAGCCTGCCGGCATATCAGGGTTCTCCGTTCCCGCAAAAGGCAACCTAAGCTATGCCTTTAGCGCATGGCGCCCCTACACGGAACGCCCCCTCCCCTATGAGATCAGAAACAGAGTTGTTTCTTTCTCCCGACCCTCCGGGAAAGATCTCGAAAACTATAGTTTCTACGGCAAACTATCCTTTTCCCAATACCGACCGATCATTGCTGTCTACAAAGACAATCTATTCGTCAAGAAAGTCGGCGCCAAGAGTATGTCAGGGAAATTTCCCGAAGAACATTCTCCACTCGAAATTTATCAACGATACACTACGGATGCTCGCGGAAATTTAATGGAACTAGAAATGCACTCGCCGGAGTTCACACTCGCCCCCGGTGAATCCGCCGAATTTTCAGAGCGATGGACCCTCTTGCAACTCCCCCTCGAAGAACAGAAATGGCCATTTGATAAAATCGTTACGGAATCGCCGCACACCCAGTAATGTGACAGCAACATTTGACCAAAGGTTTTCAAAAAGAGATGCCATAAGCTACCTTACTAACGATCAAGGCACCCTTGAGCCACGGACTTGAACCCCTGAAATTTCCACCTTAATTCATGCAACGTTTTCTGCTCATTCCATTCGTCTGTATCTCCGGCATTTTTTCTACGAACCTGTTGGGAACACCGGAAGAAACGTCCAACAAACCGCTCCAGACAAACCGAATCGAGGCAGTTCGCGGTAGTGGACCCGGCAATATTTTCAACCCAGGCGAGAATCTGGCAGAGTACGGGCATTGGCGTTCCAGCAAAATTGGCGGCGGTGGTTACCTCCTCAATATTGCGACAAACCGAGTCGACCCCGACCGTCTCTACGCCCACAGCGATGTCGGCGGAATATTTCGCTCTGATGACGGAGGGCGCAATTGGTACATGATCCACATTAACTACCATCCCCAAAGTCTAGATTGTGTTCGCGATCTACTGGTGGATCCCGAAAACCCCGACCTCATCATCGCTGCGGTGGGCGACCAATGGATGCCTCAACAGGGAATATTCAAGAGCATCAATGGCGGTAAGACTTGGAGAAAGGTTCTCAACACGCAGGTTTTCGGCAATGGCCCAAATCGAAGCACGGGCCGTATCCTTCAACGCGCCCCCTCGGAGGGGAACCGGATTTACGCAGCACCCGGTCTTGATGGGGTTTTCGTCAGCACCGACGGCGGCGAGAATTGGATCGGCCTCGGACTCGATCAAGTATACGTCAACGATTTTAAAATCGACTGGCGCAATCCCAATCGAATGTTTCTCTGTGCCGAAGCCCGCAAGATGTCGAACAAAACGACTTGGAACGGCGAACGCCAATTCCACGAGCTAAAGGGAGGATTTTACCGCTCCGAGGACGCGGGAATGAACTGGGAGAAACTCTCAGAGAAATCCCCCATCGAAATCATCCAGAGCCCAGTCAATCCTGATCAATGGTACGGGATCTTTGATGGGCTACGCGTCGCTGTCACTGAGGACTTCGGGGAGAACTGGGGGGATGCCTCCGAGGGACTCCCGACATCTGAGAAAAAGCAGTCCCCCACCTCTGGCCTAAGCTACCGAAGTATCGGCAGCGGACCCGACTTTCTCATCGTCGCCAACGGAAACGGTGGCTTTTTCATAAAAGACCCAATCGACTCTCCCTGGCGCGAGATCAAGTCGGACCGAATTCAAGGCGATTGGTTCGCGCGCACCCAACCAAATCAGTGGGACAAATTCGGCCGAGCGACTGCCTCGATCGTAGTGGATCCTTCCAATCCCGACCATTGGTTCTTCAGTGACTACTACGCCATTTACCAGTCATGGAATGCCGGAAAAACCTGGACTCTGACCATCGACGGAATCGAGAACACCGTGATCCACACGGTCGTTCAGTCTCCGCAAAATCCAAACATTGTTCACATGGGAATGGCAGACAACGGCTACTTCCGCTCCATGGATGCCGCCACCTCCTTTTCCCACGCTGACGGCACCTCGGACAACTGCAAGGCGATCGCTGTAGTTCAATCATCTCCCGACACCGTCTATATTCTCGCCCCACGCTACCACGGGTGGTACGCCGACACGCTCTACGTGAGTCTCGATGGTGGAAAGAAGTTTCACAAATCTCCCATGATCAACATTCCCAAAGGGGACGAAAAGTGGAGGGCCAATTCTCTTACGGTCGATTACCAAAACTCCCGGCAAGTCTACATTGGTGTCAGCGGACCCGTGAAACCGGGCAAAGGCGGCGTTTGGCGCAGTTCCGATATGGGAAAAACATGGGATTGGGATAGCCGTGGACTTCCCGAGGATAGCTCGTTTTTCCAAAGTTCTATTTGGGACACGGGCTTCCAACTCGCCCGTAGCCCAAACGGTTCTATGGTCGCGATAAAGAATAACGCGGTTTATTTCCGGAACTCGGACGACCGAGATTGGGAGCGCTCGCCAGTCCGACTTTCCGGACGCAAGTTCATGCAGGTTCTAAGTGCTCCCGACCAAGACGGCGTGTTCCTCCTGGCTGAAGAGTATGGAGGACTGCAACGAAGCACCGACAACGGGAAGACCTGGACCAAAATATTCGAACGCGGCATCCACTCCGTCACCGTCGATCAAAACGATTCCCAGCGCATAGCGATAGCTCTCGATGAAGCCGATGGTATTCTCGTCACAGAAAACGGAGGCACCAACTGGTACGCAGTAGACAACCACCTACCTCAGCGCCAACGACTTAAGATGGCATTCGCAGGTGACCGCCTTATTGTCGGAACTCCAGGAAACGGAGTCTTTTACCTTCCTCTGGAAAAGGGCGCACAGAACCAATCTACTCAGCAGAAATGAACAAGCATATAGAACTGAAGAACATCGTTTCACTACTTCTCCTCATCCTGGCCAGCACCGCGACCCTGATCGCTCAGAGCGATCCCAACATCCTCCGTTATGGATCGTGCGACCATGGCGGAAAGGGTTGGTATACCTGGACAGGCTCCGGATCGATTAAAGTCGAGTCGGATCCGGTTGGCTTACACTCCGGAAAGGGAGTCAAAATCATCGCTGAAGGTAATCCAATAAAGGGAAGCGCTTCGATGCCTTTCTCCTACCGGGGAGAAGTCACCGTCTCGGGCTACGCCCTCACAACCACCGATACTCCGACCAAGATTTCCTTACAATGCTTTGATTCAAATTCCGAAACCATTGCATGGATCGACCTCGCCTTCCTGAAAACTCCGGGGGAAAATACCCGCTTTAGCAAGACCGTGCTCATTCCAGAAAACGCATCCAAGACCAATCTTGCGGTCAACTTATCATCGACTGGCTATGTGCGTGTCGATGACCTGAAAATCACGCCTACAGATCTTCCCGACGAGCCTTCCTCCATCGAAGTACCAACGGTCGACGAAGTTACCATCAATCGTATCAAATCTGTCGAAACCGATCGCCCACTGATCGCTCTCACCTTCGACGATGGTCCGAACGACCTAAGTCCTCAATACCTAGACCTCTTTGCCCAGGAAAATATCAAAGCTACCTTTTTCTGGAAGGGTCGCAACGTCGAGAAACGACCAGAATTGGCGAAACGGATCGTTCGTGAGGGCCACGAAGTCGGCAACCACTCCTACAGCCACCCACGGTTCAACCAAATCAGCCATGCAGAAGCATACCGGCAAGTCATCGACACTCAGGAAATTATCGAAGAGACCACTGGAGTTACCCCTACTCTCTTCCGCGCCCCCTATATTCTCTATACTCCAAAATTGATGGAAATTCTCCAGTCGACCGGACTGCAGCCCATCGACTGCTCCGTCGGAGTAAGCGACTGGCATAGTGACACAACCGTCCAGCTCATTATTGAGCGGGCTACAAGCGATAAGACTCAGCCTGGTACAATCATTCTCATGCATGATTGGTCAACCAAGAGTCTCGACGCACTCCCTGCTATCATTGAAATCCTCAGGGACCGCGGCTATCAATTCGTGACCGTATCGGAGCTGATCGCTGCGAGAAAGTAGTCGCCGGTTCTCGAAAATCCTTCTGTCGAAAAGAGCACCTGGAAGCGTCCAAAAAGAGACAACCATGAGGCGACACTCCAAGACTTCGGAAGATCAAGTCGCAAAGTGCTCTTCGAACGCCTACACCGGTACTTCTCATGCGGAGAGCGCTGGGCGCAGCGCAAATCCTCGACTTCAATATTTCGCAGTAAGTCAGAGTACTAGACAAAGCTAGCTATCGATCTCTACCCGCCACCAGTACAGTCACGATTCCTAGAGTTTCCGCCGGCCTAGATTCTTTTCGCTGTAACTTGGTACATTTACATGGGAACCCACCTTCATCCTCTTCCTGCAGGGTACCCCTCTCCTCCGAACTCTCAGTTCAGCCATGACCCAAACCTCAATCTGCAGCTCTAAATTCAACAAGCCAAGCGATGGCTTCGCTATGATTATAGCACTGAGCCTAATGGCATTTGTCGTCCTCATTCTGATCATCCTGATCGAACTGATCTCAGTGGAATCCCGCCATTCGGCCGCGGTGCGAACGACTTTTGAGGCACGCCGACACGCTCAGCTCAGCCTCGTACTCGCGGTAGGCGAGCTGCAGAAATACGCAGGTCAAGACCAACGGGCAACCGCCCGCGCGGACATTTCCCCGCTGAATACCGCAAATCCATACTGGACGGGAGTCTGGAATTCACTCGATACGATAGCCGACCCCGCCTGGATCGTCAGCGGCAACGCAGGAATCTCCCCCGGAGACCCCAATTACCAATCCCCGGAAACCGCTCTTCCCGATCCGACTCCCCCCTACAGCACGGTCTGGCTCATTAACCAGAGTGTAGATGATCCAGCTGATCGCGTGAAAGTCTCAACTATCGACATCAACGACTCCAGTGGCAACACGACTGGTAAGATTGCTTACTGGGTCGGCGACGAAGGGATCAAGGCAAAGTTCAATATTGAGTCGGAGGCCAATACTCCAACTACCAGCCAGACCGGATCGCCAACAACGATCGCCTATCAATTCGGTATCAACCAGTTGAATACTATATTTATGGCGCTGGATATCGAAGAGGACTACCGCACCGGCAATGCTCTATCTTTGTCCTCTCTCGCTCTCTTGGCAAACGACCCGAGCATCCCAAGAAACTATCGTCACCACCTTACTGCCTATAGTGAAGGGTTGCTGACCGATACTCTCAATGGTGGATTCAAAAAGGATTTAACCTTCGCGTTCGAAGACAGCGGCGTATTTGAAATGGAGTTTGGGGCGAACCCGACCAATGCAAATCGATACTTTCTTGATCTCGTCGATCCGGCAACTGGTCGCACGGGACCCAATTGGGGTATTCTAAGAGATTACTACAACCTACACGAACAAGTCGGAACCTCCGCCAGCATCGACCTCCGGCCGGCTGAACCGAGAATAAATTCGGCATTACGTACCGACTACGTCCCCTATAAGCACGCATCGATCAATGATTTCTGGCATTACACATACAGCGACACCTACCACCGAAATAATCCTGTGCATCCTGTGGTTTCCCGCCTTCAACTCGATTTCGGAATAAAGACCGAACAACATGGAGGCGCCGGCCAGTATAAAATTGAACTGCAAGTTCGGCCTATGTTTGGAATTTACAATCCGTATAACGTGGCAATCAACGATGCCGCTTATCAGATCCACATTGAGCTCAATCCTTCCTTCGAACTGATAGTCGACGGGGTCAGCTACGAATTCGATTTCGAGGATCAGAACGTTCTCACTTACGGAAGCAATTACCTAAATTTCCTAATCGAAACACCGAGCGGCGAATTGATAGATTTCGAACCTGGGGAAACCCGCTTGTTTGCTCCCTTAAATCGAAAGCTTCTGAAGAATACGAGCAATGGAGTAAACGAGGACTACATTCTCCGAAATACTTATACCGAAAACGGCTCTCTTTTCTTTACGGTCAGGGACAGTAGCGGAAACATTATCTATGCAGACCCGAGTACGGTCATTCAAGTGCGACAAATCGACATCGGCGAAGACGCTTTTGTTTGGCTTCGGGGAGGTACTAGCCGAGCGGATCCAATAAGCCTCCAGCGCATTAAGAAGTTGTGGCAAGATTCATCGCTCGGCCCAAAATTGATTGATTCCAAAAATCCTCCTTCCCCGAACACAGCTCAGGATCTGGAGAGCGGTCGAGAACTGGCGAGCTGGGCATTTACTATGCAGACGTCTCAAAGCAAACACGGATTGCGAAATGGCATCGACAGCAATCTCCGAACGCTACAAGGCAATCCGAATTGGGACGGTTTCCGGAACGGAAGCGGAAACATCCTCATGAGTGGCTTCGGGTATCAAGGAGAACAGGGACTTCTCTCTTCTCCGCTCGAACCAGAAACCTTTGACAACAACCGCTACTCCGGACGATGGGGCAACACGATCAGCGCTGGCGGGCAGGGCAACGTAGTCCTATTCGATGTCCCCCGTGAGCCGTTGCTTTCGGTAGGGGCCTTGCAGCACGCCAATCTCTCCCGCTACAACCACCAACCGAGTTTCATCATCGGAAATTCCTACGCAAACCCGCGCATTGCCGCTGACGAAACCGAAAGCATTGGATTCGGAGGACTTGCTGATCTGGATATTTACGATCTACCTTACCTCATCAACGAACAGATCTGGGACAGTTATTTTTTCTCCTCGATCGACCCGAATCTAAGTGCCGTTCAAAAGCAGTACCTCATCGAGAATCAGGAATACCGGAACAAACGCTATACCTTCAATTGCAGTGCCGACGAATTGACCCGCAACGCCGTCTTCAACAATGCGGAAGATGATATCCAGGCCTACCACTCTCTCGCCTATCACATGGCGATTAATGGTCCCTTCAACGTAAACTCGACCTCCGTCGAAGCTTGGATCTCAGTACTCAGCTCGATGGACGACCTAAACCTCCCGATTTACGACCCAGCCAACAATACAACCATGGTCACCACGGGAAATCTTTTCTTCACGCGATTGAGCTATCCCTATGGTCTCGCCTACAAAAGCACCGACAATTCCAGCTTCTCCAACTTCTGGCGAGGGTATCAGGAGCTGACGACAGCACAGATCATCGATCTAGCAACCGAGATCGTAAGACTTATCAAGGCGCGAGGTCGCCCCTTTGGCACAATGGCGAAATTCGTGAACAGGAGCCTGGTAGACATTCCGTCAACGACAGAGGACGAACGTTTCAGCGGAATCCTCCAATTAGCGATCGATGCGACCTCGACAAGCATCAACAGCAACATCGACCCCTTATTGACAAACACCGTCGGCCAAACCGAAGGGAACACACCGTTCCTCACGGCCACCTCCGGCCTACAAGCGGCAGGCACACCGGGGCACCTACTGCAGGGCGACATCCTTCAGGCACTTGGCCCAATCCTCACCACGCGATCCGACACCTTCGTTGTTCGTGCCTACGGCGATTCACGCAGTCCCCTGAGTACGGAGGTGCAATCAAAGGCCTACTGTGAGGCAGTCGTGCAACGTATGCCCGAACCAGTCGAAGGCGATGAAGAATCTGACATTGATCGAAACACCCCCCCGGGGCAGTTCGGGCGCCAGTTCAGAATCGTTCACCTGCGTTGGCTTACCCCGGATGAAGTCTAAACCGACACTATTCCTTCCATGAAGTTCCTCAATGCCACCTTCCTTTTCCTGTTTTCCGGAATTTGTTACAGCCTACCCAGTCAGACTCACAAAGAGGATATTGTCCAAGTAGATTTCACCACGCTTAACTGGGAGCCATCCGTAATCCAAGACCTGAAATTCGAGATTGACGGAGAGGTCCGAACCTTGAGTGTCTACAACCGTGGGCTTTCGATCCCGGAGAACTACAGCGGACCTGCCGATCTCAAATTTTTCCGTGAAGTTTCCAATCCCCAAACAGGTGAAATGGTTCGAGTCCCCGTAGCTCAAACCCGTCTGCCCGACAATGTCGACGAGGTGCTTCTGATCTTTCAGAAAAATGCGAAATCACAAAGGGAATCCTATCGGGTTTTCCCCATCCCGCGGAACCGCGATCAGTTTCCTCCCGGAAGCTATCAGATTATCAACTTCAGTGATTTCAACATATCCGGAAAAATAGGGAAGGAAATGTTCTCTTTGGCCAAGCGAGATTCTGTCATTATTGAACTTCCAGCCCAACAAGCCGCGACAATCGAGGTCAAATTCGCCCGGGAAGAAGGTGAGGGCTGGAAACTGGCCTATAGTTCGCTATGGGGACACAAAGCAGACAATCGCGTAAATATTTTCATGCTCAGCAGCGAGGACCCAATCAATCCAATCGAAATCCGGCGCTACAAAGAATTTATCCCTCGAGAACAGCAGAAAAACGGACGTTAGTGCAAATTCCTCGCAAAGCCATCAAGAACTAAAGAATCGGCTATCCGCAGGGCTCAAACCGCGAAAAATCATCGTTGTTGTCATTTGAAACGCCTCGGAAAAGAAGATCGCCAACTCCATGCTCTGTGATTCCAAAGACTGTCCCGTCAGCAATCCCCTTGTACCGGAAAGCTCTGAAACTTCCACTAGTACCCCCCAACTATTTCCGAGAAATCACCCGTGAACTTCGCTCGCCACCCGACTCCTCTCCTCCCAGCAGCGGAATCGCCGCCAGATCGTTCGGAATGGCTCCCCATTGCTCAACCCGCCACACTACGATTCCAATGTTCTGAAAATAGAGTCGTAGAGATTCCATAGAAAATATACGGGCACCCCTCTAATGTTACAGCAACATTTCATTGTGGGTTGATGACCTCGATCATAATAAGACAGGATCAAAGGCACAGATTCACTTAAATTAGAAATGGTGCCCTCCCCTACAGCCATTCCGTGATGCCACAGCCCCGAGTGATTGAACCCTAAAGTATTATCCCAATGACTTCCCTAGCAAATTCGATAGACCCATCCCCGCACGACAAACGAGTTGCGTTTACGCTAATCGAACTCCTATGCGTTATCACGGTAATTGGAATTCTCGCCGCTATCATCCTGCCAGCAATCAGCGGCATCCGAGAGAAGGCCAACAACAGCAAGTGTCAGGGCAATTTGCGGCAACTTCAGTCAGCCAGTGCATTGTATGCTTCCGATCACGGCCATTTTCTTCCCAGCATCACGAACAACGTGAGTAGCAATGGAACGATCGACCGAGTCAATTGGTACGAAAATCCAGAGGTTCTCGAGTACATGGGAGACCAACCTCCATTGAAGTGCCCTACAAATGCTGCCAGTCGAGATTTCCATGGAAAGGCAACATCCGGGTTCAGCTACGGGATCAATATTACCAATGTCCCTGGAGGCTGGAGTGATCCTGGCGATCGAGCGGCCCGCATGGTAGAAGTCATAAACCCATCCACAACCATGGCATTTGCTGATGCAGTCGACTGGCAAATACTCATGTACGCAGCCAGCAATTACAAAGACGAATCGTACATAGCCCATTCCATCGCCTACCGTCACAGCGGCAATGCTAACATCGCTTTCTACGATGGAAGCATTGCCAGCAAACCGAAGAGTGAAGTCGTACGCAACCCCAAGCTCTGGAACATCGTACAGCAATAGAGCATAGTATTACCATCCTTTAGGAATTCCAAAATACTGTGACCCGCGACGCTCTTCAGAAATATTTCCACTGTCTTGTTAAGAAAAAATTGATATCTCCGCTCGAAGTAAATTGCGCCTCGGTATGAGTGTGATTTCGTATGAGCGCACCTCACAGTGACCGCAACACACTGAGTGCCCTTCCACAATAACCCCTACGAGACTACATAGCTAAGACACAAGAAATCGACTAAGCCCTAATCCGCCGAAATATGAAAACAACACATAAAATCCTACTCGCTGCACTCAGCCTCGCGCCCGCATTTATCGGTGCTCAATCTATCCTAATTGATTTTAGCGGTAGCGACAGTCCCACGACAGGAGGCAACTGGAACAACGCGATCAATCCGGGGCTCGATGTAACTTACACCTACGCTCTAATTTCTGACCTTATCGATTCCACGGGCGCTGGAACCGGAATTGCTCTCAATATCACTGATGGCTTTCACGGGAGAAACACTGCCGGGACCACGTCCGGGCCATTCCCCAGTACTGCCACTTCCGACAGCTGGTACACCGCCAATGATACGTGGGAGCCAAACCCAGGTGATCCCCTCGATAATGGATTTGGCGTCTTGGAGTTCACCGGACTCGACGCGTCGAAAACTTACGACTTTACAATGTTTGCTTCGCGCCTCGGTGGAAGCGACAATCGCGAGACAGAATACACCTTCTCTGGTGCCAATCTCGAAACTGTTTTTCTCGACGCGGCCGGAAACACGACAAACACAATCACAGCCAGTGGTCTCAACCCAACAGCTGGAGGCATCATTTCATTGACGGTTCGTGCCGGGGAAAACAATACAACCTCACAGCAGTTTGCTTACCTCGGCGTGATCGAAATGAATGTTATTCCGGAACCAGGCTCCTTTGCACTGGTATTAAGCGCTGTGGCGACTGGCTTTGTGATGGTGCGCCGCCGTAGGTAAAACGGCCACCAGCGTGGAACTTTCTCTCATGGCGGGTCTAGCACTAGGCTCGCCATTTTTATTTTGCTGTCGTCATTCCGGAGGGGAAAATGCCTTCCCGAATGACGTTCGGGCGACAGTCCTCGGTCTTTCATCAACCGCCTGATGGGATTCCACGGAAGGAGATTGCGCACTCTAAAATTCCGACGAACACGAACGTCAATCTACATCGACACGATTCCAGTTAATCCCCTTCCCCTTTCAACTCTATCAATGAAGACATCCCCTATAGGCCTTAGCATTTCTGTGCTCATCTTAGCCGTACTGGCAACTTCCGCCAGAGCTGAAAACAAGGTTCTTTTCCTCGGCAATAGCTTCACACTTGGCAGCGGTGGTGCAAGTAGCGTCCCCAACATCTTCGACGCACTGGCGCGCGCTGCCGGACAAGCAGACCCATCGACGGTAATGGTCGGCGTCGGGGGAAAGAACTATCAATATCACTACGAGAATCATCAAACCGAAATCTCGTCCCAACCATGGACCCATGTTGTGATTCAGAACTACTCCACGGAACCGACTCATATCGGTAGTCCCGGAGACCACATGACGTACGGGAAACTCCTTTACAGTTCGATCATGGCCAACAACGGCGAAACGAACGTCCACCTCTATCAAACCTGGGCACGTTCGGCGATCCATTCTCTGATTACTGGTACTTCTACTTCCTCGACCTTTGAGTCCACAAAAGAGATGCTTGACGAATTGGCCACCAATTATCAGGCGCTCGCGAACGCACTCAACAGCGAAAATCCGTCAAATCCACCGGTCAAAGTAAATCCCGTAGGCCAAGCGTGGAACGACGCGGGCGGCAATTTACATCCAAACGATTCGAGCTACATAGACCTCTTTAGCAGCGATGAATACCACGGAAACTCGCTGGGATACTACCTCTCCGCCTGCGTACACTACGCCGCAATCTATGAAGACAGCCCAGTCGGGCTCTACAGCTCTCCCGAGATCACCTCTCTCGGGCTGAAATTGAATATAAACGACGCTAGGTTCATCGAGAACATAGCGTGGCAATCTGTCGTCACTGCTGGATTGGCCGAAGACAGGCCTGATATTACCCCGCCCACATGGACTAGCTTGATCCAGAAAAAGCCCAACATTCTGATTCTACAGTTTGACGACTCAATGGACGAAACCAGTGCCCTCGATCCGACCAACTACGCCATCATTAACCGCGGCAGGCGTGTGTTCATTGAGAACGTTGAACTAGCAGGCCTAAACAGCAGCGTGCTCCTCACAACCTCCATAGACCTGATTGGCAACATCCTGGTTGATGTTTCAAACAATCTCCTTGACGAGTCTGGCAATGGGCTGGAAGGCACCACGCGCACGAGCCTTCGGGTCGATCAATCATCATCCACGTATATCTACATCGACTTCGCCGGAGCCAGCACGGTCTCCAGCGCTAGTAATAGATGGAATCAAGTGACGATGCGATCCGAAGTCCGTGACAACGTCGGCAATGGGACAGGCACACCCGCAGAGTTGGTTAGCGACTTGGTCAATGGAAGTGGAACACCCACTGGCATCTCCCTCGCCTTGGTCGATGCCCCCAGCGGCACAAACCAAAGTGGTACAACATCCGGGCCATATCCAATCGGAGCCACATCTGACAGTCTCTATGGACAGGACGGTGCATTTGGCGGATATACAGATAATGGCCAGGCCATCTTTCGCTTCTCGAACCTCGACCCTTCGATCACCTACGACTTCACCTTCTATGCATCCCGGACCGGAAGTGAGGTCACAGACAATCGACAGACCACCTACACGGCAACGGGCACCACTAGCAACGCAGCCACTCTCAATGCAGCCCAAAACACCTCCACGACTGTTGAAATCCGCGAGGTACAACCGACCACCCACGGCGACATCACACTCACAGTATACAAAGGATTACACAACACGAATTCCAACGGATTCTACTATATAGGGGCTGTAGTCATCGATTGCCGAGCTGGAGGCACCGTGCCCAAACTCTACCGCCCGGTTTCCCTCGGCAGTGACATCATCATAGATTGGACCGGATCGGGGAGGCTCTGGATGAGCGAAAACCTGATCAACTGGACCCCCGTTACACCTCAGCCGATGCCCCCCTACATCGACACCACCTCCGGCGGAAAATATCGCTTCTACAGAATCGAATATTGAAGCGATCCCCCATCGGCGACCCGAACTATCTCCATAGCAGATCCGCCCGAAACCTCAGTTCGATCACGGCAATGGCTCTAGTGTTGAATCGAAATCATGATAATTTCGGCAATTTTCATGATTGGTGGCTCAGAGAGATCCACCCTATCGGCAACGGTGGGCACCATCAATTGCCATTGTCTACTGGGCCTCCAGCACAGACGACTCCAGCGCCGAAAGAACCCCATATACTGTCCCGAACTATGCAGTCAGAAAATTCAAAGACAAGAGAGCGGATCAATTACCGGCCCAGGTTCATCCAATGAAACGGTCAAGTCTACATCCAAAATGTGACAGTAGCAATTTCATCCCACTTCATTTCCATTCTTTTTCTGCACATTCTCTCCACTTACCTTCAGAATACGCCCCCAAAAAAAACAATGAGATTACAATACATCCCAACCATCCCAGTGAAACGGGTCTCTCAAATTCTCCTCTTCGGCACTGTTCTCCTCACAGCAGTTTCTGCCTCGGCCCAAACCACCATTTTATACGACGACTTTTCGGGTCCATTCGGTGGAATCAATGGAACAACACTGACCACCGGCACGGGCACATGGAGTGCCCCCAGCTATGTTGGACTCAATGGGGGCGGCAAACTAATGACGCGGCAAGGCGGGACCAGCGCAGCCCGTTCAACCACCTACGTCTCAACCACCCTTAGTTCTGGGAACATCTACGAACTGTCAGTCGATATCAATGGAGACTCTCCTTCCTCGACTAGCTCACAATTCGCAGGCTTTGGCTTTTTCAGCACCGTTGACCGGACATGGACTAAGTTTGACAGCCAAAGCGCACCTGCCAGTACCCCCTGGACCTATTTGCAGACACAAAGCGCAACATCCCTCGGGGACATGTCCTTGCGTCCTGAGGGCCAGTACATCGATGGATATTCAACGATAGACTCAAATTTTGATGTGACTACCTCTCGCAACTATAAGCTGATTTTGAACACAAGCGACACCGACTCTGAGACTGCCGGCGACCAATTCTCCCTAGCCCTGTTTGTGGATGGAGTCCAATACGGGACCACTTTTACCTACGATTCCGCGGCCTCCGCCGCGCTCCTTTCTGATGTAGTGGGTGTGGGTGTAACGGCCGATATCGCAAGCGGAGGTTCCAATGCATTTTTTGACAATTTCCTCCTCACCGCTACAGCCGCCGTTCCCGAGCCGGGCAGCTTCGCATTACTGGCCGGATTCGCGGCCCTGACCACTACACTGATCCGCAATCGACGCAACCCGGTTTCGCCCACCACCTGATCTTTAAGCCTATCAATCCAAACAGCAGAAAAGGATAATTTCCGTCAGGGACCGTTTTCGGAGGGTCCTATCGCACCATCTTCCTTCGATCATATCCAGAGCACGCCTTCATAATTTCTCAGCAAAAGGACCTGAATCCATGGCCCAAAAAGGCTACGGTTTTGGACTTATCGCGCAGAATTTGATCCAGTAGCAATCGCCCAAACCCACTGGGAAGCTTTTGCACGGACAATACGACGTTACCGGCCCCTCCAATCTTTCAGGCGCTGCAAAGAGTTCTTCCAACCCCGCTTAGGTGCCGGAAACGCGAGCCAAAAGATATCAACGGTACAAAGATTTAAATTGCGCCCACCTGTTACTGTCACAACATAGAGGGAGATGCCAAAACGCTCTTCATCTGATTCTCCAAAGTCAGCTTCTCTCCGCCTAATCGCCGAAGAAGTTGGCGTTTCGCGGATGACAGTTTCACGCGCGTTCAAAAAAGAAGCCTCAATAAAGCCTGAGGTTCGAGAGAGAATTCTAGAAGCAGCCAGAAGACTTGGTTACGAACCCGATGCAATGGTCAGCGAATTGATGACTAGCTTTGCGAGTCGAAGGCCAGTAAATTATAAAGAAACCTTTGCAGCTATCTGGTGGCCTGAACGCTGGGATGAGGTCGATCTGGGACAAGGTTATCACACAAACATGTATCGAGGCCTGAACGAAGGAGCCAAACTTCATGGACGGAAATTTGATCACATTGTCATGACAAAAGATATGGCACCCAACGTGATAAACCGCATTCTGCGTGCGCGAAACATTCAAGGCGTCATTCTAACCCCTCCCATTACAGCAAACGAGAAGACTCCAGAATTAGATTGGGAGAATCTGAGCGCGACCATAATCGGTACAGCTCTCAGGCACCCGAATTTCCATCGAGCACAAGCGAGCCATTACAACGTGATGGTGAAGGCGTTGGCAATGGCACACAGACATCGATACAAAAGACCCTGTCTCCTTTTACATGACGATATCGACTGCCGGACAAACAGGGCCTACACGGCTGCATTTATGGCGTGGGGACATTCGCGAAAATATATATGGAAGGCAAACAGTCACCTTTCAAATGGACTGCCCAAATGGTTGAATACAGTAAAACCCGATGTGATTATTGCTGATTGGGAAATATGGTACGAGTATCTTCCAGAGGAGTATCAAAACTGCGGTTTTATCACGCTCTCCCTCCGCTCGAATGACAGCCCAATTACGGGTATCTACCAAAACATCGCGAACATCGCAAAGTGCGCTGTGGACCTACTGGTCCGCTCCCGTATTCAGCACGAATGCGGTGAGCCGGATGATCCAGTACTCATGCTAACCACCGGTACTTGGGTTCACGGAACTACCCTAAAACTGTCCGGCGACCCCCTGATCGCGGAAGATCATTTCGCCGACCTATAATCAAGTCGTCCCCGAATCAGCGATGTCTCGCGACGGGTATCTGACCGAACCGTCAACATCTGGGATCCGCTCCTCTTTGGGTCCTTGACGGTATCGATTTCTAGCTCAAGATGGTCACGATTGCTAGATGCCAATGGTGACCAGATCTATATCATTCCTGCCAGTTGTAGGGCAGGAGTTTGATCAGTTCTTGTTTTCTGGGAATCTTGGGTACTTTGGTAAGAACATCGCGCAGCCAAGGGATTGGATCGACGCCACGGATCTCGCAGGTTAGCAGCATGGAGCAGATACCGGCGGTTTGTTCTCCGGCATTGGGAGATCTGATGAAGAGCTGAAAGCTGGCACAATCGGCGGGAGAATAGGAGACGGCGATGATGAGAAGGTTTTGCGCGGGTTGAGAACTCATGCATGCAATAGCCTTCAGGCAATAGAGGTAGCGGAGGAAAGCCGCAGTTCGATCTCCCGTTGGGTTCCTTGTCGGAGGGCCTGATCACGACGCCAACGGACTGGG
>CEOD01004074.1_pt1 | contig 17259 bp, 19 predicted proteins | sample 530341 | NCBI WGS metagenome assembly CEOD01 (sample SAMEA2619950, study PRJEB7988) | marine metagenome | isolation source: saline water (ENVO:00002010), including | reverse complement strand
GGTCGCCGGGTCTGCGGCAATCTTCCAGCCAAACCAGCCGTACGGCAGGAACGGCTCACCGTTTCGCAGTAATACTTTGTCTGCATTGATTCGCCATTCATCAGAGGGAGCCGGTGGCAGGCTGCGAATCGATTCTTCGGTTTCCCAATAGGTTCCATCGGACTTTACCACTCGCACTTTCAGGACGTACGATCCAACCGGGAGTCCGTTGTTCAATCTCAATTGGAGAGCGCTCTGCAGAGAGGTCATTTCAAATTTTTGCCAAGTGACCGGTTTGGCATTTTGACGGCGGGGATAGAGAGCAGCGATCAACTCGGCACCCTCAATGTCCTCCGGCGCAACTGCAAGAGACACCTGTGCTTCGATGGCTTCAATATGCTCGGTCGCATAGACACTATTGCGGTAGGACGGTTGCGTCACCCGGATGGATACCGGTTTGAAGTCCAATGGAACGTCCTGCACGTGAAGGGCTAAGGGGCGGTCCGGGTCCTCTTCTGTCGACAGACTCAGGGTCAGCGTGCCCGTGTTTGGCATGTCTCCTGGTGGTAGGGGAAACGATAGGCTGACCATCGCAGGTCGACCCGATTTGAGAGACACTTCATTGAATGCCTCAATTGTCCCTTCGGTGGTGAATAGGCTGCCGTCGACGCGGACTGCGCGGAATTTTCCTCCATCCTGTCCCAGACGGTTTGCTTCAATCTCGACTCGATATTCAAGTATACCGTTGGTGCCCTGTGTCACTTTTCCGTCGTTCACTGGACGAATCATCCAAAGGAAATCCTTCAGACCATCGTGGTCCATTTCCATCGGAACATAGTTCGCCAATTCGTGAAAATTGTCAGAGAGGGGAGCGTTGGTGCTGTAGGAGACCGGCCGCCCTTCCTTTTTGGGGTGCACGCGGCCCAGCATGATCCTCCAGTCTTCTTCCGTTGATTCCGGGTTGTATTTAAATGCCGCTAGGGGAATGGCGATCTCAACATACCATTTACCATCCTTTACCCGCGATACCACTTTGGCTTGGCTTCTCCACGAGGTGAGGCCTCCAGCTCCCGTTCCCGCTTTGCGCCAGATGTCATTGGCCAGGCCCGCGGTCGTGATGTACCACTGGCCGTACTGATCGCCCTCCGCACTGGGGGCTATGAACAATTCCAAACCGGGTTCGGTGCCATATCCGACCAGGGTGGGGTTTGCTGCGGTGGCCTGGTTGCCTTCGCTCGATGAGAGGCTCTTGTCCACTTCGGCAATAATTCCTACGAGTAGGGCATCGGAAGTGATCGCTACTGCGAACTGGGTTGCTTCCGGTGCTGGCGCGTCTGATTTCAACGAGTGAAAAGAGTCGTTCCATTCCAGATCTCTCCAGAAGGGCTCGGAGAACGATCCGTCGATTCGGAACGATGAATCAATGGAGGGCGCTTCAATTTGTCCCTTTGCCTGCATAGGCGCAAATGCTGCCATGAACAGACAGAACGCAAGAGAGGTGGATTTTCTTACCGAAGATAACATAGGTATCAGTGAATTGATGGTGGAAGGCAGGTGGTGGATGAGGATCTATCGCGACGTTCCGGCGTCGGATGCCGGAGGGGGACAGGACGTTTCTCGGGTAATCAGTTCGATCGGTGCCCAGCGCGATTCGGAACGAAAACCAGGGTTCTGCCCCCGACTGTCCAGCATGTCCAAAGCGAGTGCCGCAGCCTGACTCAATCCGATCCGCAAGGATGTAGCGGTCGGGTGCATTGAAGCTGAGATCGGAAGACCATCGGTACCGACCAGTGCGATGTCTCGCCCGGGGGCCAAACCGAGCGCTTGCAGGGTTTGGTAGATGATCGGTAGCGAGCTATCATCGACGATGAGCGCGGTGGGCCGGTCAGACGGATCCGCCATGGCCGCCTTGATTGTCTCGACCGCGTCGGCCGGTTGATAACTAAGATTGGGCGACCAATGTGGCGCCACCCGCAAGCCGGCTTCGGCCATGAGACGATAGTAGCACATGCGCCGTTCGACTTTGTCCCGATGAAAGGCCGCCGGGTCGGATCGGGCAAAGAGCCCAATCTTCTCGTGCCCCAAACCCCAGAGGTGTTCGAGTTGCATCCGGACCAGTTTCTCGTTGTTCACCGCTACGCAAAACTCCGGAAGCACCGGGGCGGAGGGGAATAGATGAACAAAACATACCTCGTGCTGCCGGAGCACTTGATTGACGTGGTCATCTTGCATCCCGATGACAACACAGGATTGAAAGTCCACCCGACTGATGAGGTCATGCAGTTCGCTGTCCGCCGCACTTCCCAACACGACATGTACCCGCGTGCTACGCAGGTCCTTGCCGCACTGACTCACTAGTTCGTGAAGCAGTTGGGGGTGAAACGTCTCTTTGACCGTGACGTCCGAGTCGAGGGCGTGAGTGTTGCTGGTGATGAAAAGAATGTCGACTTGGCCGGATCTGGACTTGGATGAGCCACCTGCGAGAAAGATGCCACGCCGGGGGCGGGTCTCAATAATTCCTTGTTTGCAAAGATCTTCGATGACCGCCTGCGCAGTAACAGAACTCACCCGACAGTCCTTGCTGATCTGGCGAACAGACGGCAGCCGATCCCCCTCGTTTCGCTGGCGCACAAGTTTGTTGAGGTGCTTGATCACCCGGCTGCGCTCCGGAGTGCTGACCGAGGAACCAGTCGAACCGTCCTGTTCGTCAAATGTGTCTAAGGTAGTAGTCATCTTTTGGATACTCGATTCCCGTTCACCGATTTGATTGAACTATAGCCACCTTTAGGTCGTCCATAGCACTCCAGAAGCCCATTGCGTAGTATCGCAATTGTACTCGGTCCAGGGTTGCCAATTTACATGCGACAGGCTCGCCGGCAGCTACCCAATCTCCATCACCCGTAATATCGTAGTAGGCTTGAGCAGTGTTTCCGTCTACGATCATTCGGACTGCGACCAATCCAGCATTATCAGACTGTTCATAGTACGAGACGCCTTTGATCTCGGTCTGTGTTTTCTTGCCATTCAATACGCTCTCAATTGTTACCCGCGGCGCTTCTTTGTCTCCCTTGACTTGGATCTGAACCGAATCGGATCCGTCGTTGAGGCGCATGGCATAAATGTAGAACTCAGGGGATGCGTCCGTTTGTACCGCTGCCGAAAAACTGACTTCAACGGCTTCGTCCGGAGCGAGGGTAGCGTTGAGGTCTTGGTAGTAGTTCTGATAGTTCCACGTGTGGTTGGGGGCATAGCCCAACGCTTGCCCGTTGAGTTCCCGGCCATTACCAATGATCAGCCGCCCCTTTTCAACCTGCCAGTCGAACTCCGAAGACTGTTCGAGGAAGGTTCCTTTTGCCGAGCGGGAGAAATCTTCATCGAGGAGAACTTCCTCCGCATGTGCGCTGACGAGTCCAAGTGTCGCGATACAGATAGAGGAAACGATCCAGCCAAAACCTTTTCGGTGACCGAAGCTGGGCTCCTTGACTGGTAGTGATTGTTGAGTGGTGTGCGAAACCGCACTGCGCTGCCTGATTTCGATGATGTCCTTCATAATAGTTTTTCTGTGTTACCTCTGTATCACATCTGTCTTCTGTTTTCTGTCAATGGTATTTCGGAATTCTGCTAAAATATCTTACAGAATGAGCGCGTTGGGCACATGTTTCTATATCAGCGGGTGAAATGGGTCGATACTCGGCATCAATAAATTCGGTAAGATACTGTAGAGCAGAGAATAAAGGGTGACATGAGTCCGTATTCTGGCGCTTTGCCGTCTCGTTGGTCTGTGTTCGGCTGGAGAGTTCTTGCTGATTGGGTCGGCTGAAGGGGCTGTTCGCTTCGATGTCTTGTTTACGGTTTTTGTAACAGCTGTAGTACATTGCTCTTTGCCCGGTCCTGGATTGATTGGGTTTTGTGAGGATTTTTGGGTAAAGGTGCTTGGATTTTGGTTTTGGGACCCTGTTTTTGAGGTATTTTTGAAAAAATCCAGGCTCGCTCGTGAGAGGATTAGTTGCGACGAGAAATCGATTAGGAAGCAGTAAGCAAGAGGTGCAGAGAAGAATATATGATTCTTGGCATTGAGGTTTTCGAGGGGCTCGGGGGTAGGAGGTTTTGGCTTTTGGGAAAGAAGCGGTGATTCTGGCAGGGTACCTGCTTTGGGGGTTGCGCTGCTTGGGCAGTGGACAAAAATATCGAAAACCGCCTTGACTCTTGATCATTTCTGTAATGGATCTGTTTAAGACAGCAAAGAATCTGTAACATAACAAGCAAAGGAAAACCGCGAACCATGAATACCAACACCAATTCAACTACCACCCGCCGGCTGGGGCTCACCGCTTTTGCCGTTTTTTCATCTTTTGGAGCGCTCGCGAATAGTGCCTCTGCCTCTACAGTTGTCGCCGAGTATGAGTTCACCGGTGGCAGCGCGGCTTCAAGCGCTACCGATCCTTCTGCTACAGGCGAGAATTACATTGCGACGGTCGCTCCCAATACTGCGACCTATTCGGGGATCAGTGTTTCTTCCAGTAACGCCTATTTCTTCTCATTTGAGACGACTGATCACCTTACGGACGCAATTGCCAGCAATGATTATCATTCCTTCACGCTCGATGTTGAGTCGACTGGGGCAACGGTCAGCCTGGAATCGCTCGATTTCGCTCAGGAGTTCTGGAACACTCACACAACCTTGGATTTTAGCGTGTCCGTCTTCATCGGAACGACTGATGCCTATTTCGATTCAATCACTGCCAGTGATTCCATCGTTAATTATACGATCAATGGTTCTGACTACGCGAACGGTGACAACGCATTAGAGAATCGAAGTGTGGACTTGTCGGTCATTACCGATCTCCAAAACCTCACTTCCGATGCAGAGATCCGTTTCTACTTCTATGACAATTCTTCTGCTACGGACCGGACTCACCGTCTCGACAACATCGTTCTCTCGGCTAGCTCGGTAATCCCTGAACCTTCCTCGGCTGCGGTGATCTTCGCCTTTGTCGCCCTAGGTTCGGCTGTCTTCCTGAAGCGCGGCAAAAGAAACGCCTAAGGTTGATTCGTGAGGCGTAGGCAATACCTTGCTTGGATGTGCCTCTTGTTTTTTCGCACAGAGCCGGTGCACGCTTTGATTTCCTCCAGGGAATCGAAGTAGCACCCGGCTCGTGTGAGAATCAGTTGTAATAATTTTAAGGGAAGAGACCGGGATGAAGTCATTTGAGAGCAGTAGACAAAGGCGGGCGAGCGAGGGAAACGCAGGCACAGTTAACGCCTTCACGTTGACTGAACTTTTGGTGACGATTTCCATCATGGGAATTCTCGCCGCCATTCTCATCCCAGCCATCTCGGGAATGAAAGAACGGGGGCTGCGCGTTGCCTGCGCGTCGAATATTCGGGCGCTGGTCACGGCCACTCTTCAGGAGGCCGCATTTCAGGGTGGTGAATACCCGGACCTGCACCATTCCGGCCTCAACTATCCCTATTGGTTCGATGCAGACAATGTAGACTCATTCAAGCTCGCACAGGGTCTGGATGAAGACACGTTCTATTCTCCTTCCAATGAGGAATGGAATGCGGAAACTTTCTGGGATTACTCCTCTGGAGCCCGGGTCGGAGGGTTTCTTTACTTGGCCAACGATAATAACTGGGCTGCCAGTGCAGTCATTCATGGCGATTCGAACGACGGGACCCTTCCACTTTTCGCAAAACGCGTAGTCGACGAGTCTGTGTATCAACATCTTTGGGTGGATCTCACGCGAGAACTCAGTTCCGGCTGGGGCGCAGGTGTGAATCACCAGGAGTCCGGCGAACCCACTGGTTTCCACGCAGGCTTTCGGGACGGTCATGTCGAGTGGGTGCCTTGGGACGAATCCGAGGACCGGTCCGTCCAGGTCGGTGGCGTCAGAATGTGGTTCTGATCGGTTTTCCGAAGTTGGCTTCGATAGGAAGATAGGCCTCTGCGTTTCGGATTCTCGATTTCCGGAATACTGATCCCCTTGGTTCAATCCGGATGAGATCGGTTCACTTCGGTGCTTCCGAACATCTGAGAGTCGTACCTGAGAAAAACGGGCTCTCGACTTGGACCGCTTGCACTACCGCGGGAATTCCCCGCTCATTTCGGTAGAGCTGTGCGGTGACCAAATCGATTCCGACCGCTCCCACGGTTTCCGGTTTGAAATCAATGCGCGCCTCCTCTCCAACCGCCGAATGCTCAATCGCAACGTATCCGACATCCTTCGGCACCTGTCCCAACACACGAATGACCGGGGCTTTGAACTGTCGATCGCTCGAAAGCACCACGTCCGGCTGCACGTGATGAAGCCATGCCTCTATCTGGTCGAGTTCTGAGGGAATGTCGTCGTAGAGATAGATCAGAGGATGGGGCAACTCCCATAATTGCCGGGACAGATACTCAAAAATCGCTGCGCGCTGAGATAACTGGTTGCGCTCGGATTTTCGCTTTAAAAGCATGGCGGGGCGGCGGTATCCCATACACTTGAGTGCGTCTAGCATCTTAATCGTGTCCTGAAAGATGGCACTCGCCGCGTGATGTACGCGTGGATGGGCAAGTTGGTGGCCGAGGGCTGCTACTGCAAAGTGTTCCCAATCGAGTTGGATTGAAAAATTTGGTTTCGGGGGTGGGGCAATTAAGATCCCGTGGATCCCTCGACTTCGTAAGATTCGTTGCAATCTCGATTCGTTCAAATCGGCATCCGCGAGGCAGAACTCCTCGAGCGAGAATCCACAAGCCTCAGCCCGTTCCAAAGCACCTCGATAGAAGAGCTGTCGAATGTGCGAACTGGAACTCCTGAGGTGGTGGCACGTCGTAATGTAGGCCAACGTGGTGACTCCTGACCGTTCCCGCTTGTTTCGGTCGGCCGTGAGCGCCGCGACCAAGGGATTTGGCCGATAACCCATCTGGTCGGCCATTGCCTTGACGCGCGCCCGGGTCGCTTTGGAGATCGAGGGATGGTTCCGCAGCGCGAGAGAGACGGCGTTCGCAGACAGGCCCAATTTTTCGGCTAGTGCACGTTGGGTCACCTTCATTACTTTACAATAAAAGCAAAATATCTTTTGTCCTGTCGATTCTATCTTCTAGATTTAGAGGCAACCCTCAGCCTCAACCTCAATCCCGGTAAATAGTAAATCGTCATGAAGATTCTGCCTTCTCTTCTTTTGTTTAGCATCAGCGTGCAGCTCAGCGCTCAAACCATCTTGATCGACTTCGGCAAGGACACGCAGCAAACCTCCGGCGAATGGAACAACTTTGCCGAAGATACCAACTACCGCTTCCCCAATTCCAACCCTTCGCCAGTACTTATGTTGGATGACATGATTGATTCAACCGGCGCGGAAACCTTGGTCGATTTGTACTACGTCACTAAATCGAGTGAGAGCGCATCCGCGGGTATTGGAGGAGCCGACTTCGATGTCGCCACGACGATCGGGCAGCCAAGGTCGGCCACTCGGGACACGATGTTTATCAATCGCGGGTCTCAGGCAGCATCAGCAACTTTTGAACTCCGCGGCCTGGACGCAAACGGGCTGTACGACCTGACGTTTTACGCGGGTATCGCCGCAGAGCGGAATGCTACTGATTGGACCGTCGACGGAATGACGGTCAGTCTAAACCCGGAGAACAACACCACTCAAACTGTGACCATTACCGGGGCACAAGCGGATGCTTCTGGCGTGCTCTCGATTCTCTGGGCCGGTAACACCGGCACATCCTCGAATACTTCAGCGCATTGGAACAGCCTTCAGATCGTGGCCGTTCCCGAGCCTTCCGCCACTGGATTGTTCGCCACTCTCGCAGCCGCTTCAGCCGTTGTTCTGCTGCGTCGTCGCCGCGCGTAGTATCTTGATCAATCGAAAAGATGCTGCGGGTCGCCCCGTGGAACCTGTTCGAAGCCCAATTATTCTTTAAGACAATACCTCTTCAAGAGATCGTACAATCTTTGCATCCTGAGAGGTTTGATGAGAAAATCGTCCATCCCCGGGTATTCATTGGCAAAATCAACTTTATTGATGACGTTTGCCGTGAACGCGATGATTGGCAGTTCAGCGGCAGCGCGCTGGAGGGGATTGGCGTCTTCAGCTAATTTCCATTCCCGAATGATCTTTGTGGCCTGTTTCCCATCCATCACCGGCATGTTGCTGTCCATGAGGATGAGCTGGATGTCGCGGGATGATTTTAGCACGTCCAGAGCCTCCTTTCCATTGGTCGCCGTGGTATAGGTGCAACCCAACTTATCTAACTGCTTGCGAATGATCTTCCGATTGAATCCGTTGTCCTCAATGACAAGAACGTGGAGTCCGAGCGGGTCAAAACTACTGATCGTGGGCTCCGGTGGGAGTTGCTGGGAATCGACGACGGGAAATGTGAGCTCGAATTCAAACCTGGCCCCCTTGCCGAGCTCACTCTCTACATGGAGTTGACCTCCCATCATGGCGACGAGTCGGGAGCTGATGGCAAGCCCGAGGCCGGTTCCTCCATATTGGCGAGTTGTTGAACTGTCAGCCTGGGTGAACCGGTCAAAAATCAATTGGATGGTTGGGGCATCCATCCCAATCCCGGTATCTGTGACTCTAAAATATAGATGCGCAGCGCCTTTCTCGATCTTCCGCACTTGAATGAACGCGGTAACTTCTCCGCTCGGTGGGGTGAACTTGATGGCGTTACTCAGGAGATTGAGAAAAATCTGCTTGAGCCGGAAGCTGTCCCCCAAGAGCGTTAGGGGAGGTGATTCTGTGCGTTCAAATTGGATCTCGATGCCGTTCTTCGCCGCGCTGGAAGCCACTGTCGCAATGCTCTCCTCCATGATTTGATTCGGGCTGAAGTGGTAAGCAGCCAGCTGGAGTTGCTGTGCTTCGATTTTTGAAAAATCGAGGATGTCGTTGATCAGGCTCAGCAGCAAATCGCCCGATTCAGAGATGATATTCAGTTCGTTCTGCGCGTTCTCAGAGAGCTGCTCCGTTTGCTCCTTGAGGAGCTCTGTCTGTGCGATGATCCCGTGCAGGGGAGTTCGGATCTCATGGCTCATGGTGGCGAGAAATTCTCCTTTTGCCAGTGTCGCCTTATTCGCAGCTTTGGTCGCCTCTTCGAGCTCTTTCGTTCTCTCCCGCACCCGGTCTTCCAAGTCTGCGTTCATGGATTTGATGGATTGAAGCATCTGCTCGCTTCGTTTCGTGACAGCTTCCAGCATTTGTATGAGGAGAACACCAATCGCGAATATGAAGCTGAGAGCCAGGAGTCCGTCCCGGGCAACGGTATCGGCTGCGAAGCGCATGGTGCCCTGAATTGGATCGGTAGCCAGGGCCTTGAAGTAGAGGATGCCGTTTCCCAAGGCGATCATCAGAAAGCAGGCGATCGCGGTTCGTTTACTCGAGAAGATCAGGGAGAGGATCAGGAGAAAGGTATCAAAAATCAGAAGCTGAAAGGCACTCCCGAGGGGTTGTTGAAAGTAGTTGGCTGGAACGATGGCAATAATCAGATGGACTGGGATGACCAGCCCGAGTGCCAGATATGAGCCCGCCGCTTCGAGGTGCCCTTTGAGCGCTTTTCGCAAAGAGGCGGCGATTGCGGCAGCGATAAATAGATTGAGGCAGATCCGAATCGGAAGAGCGGGGGGCTGAGTCCAGATAAACCGAAGCAAATTGACCAGTACGAGAGCAATCAAGAGGGCGTTGAGGCCCGTTAGGAGGCGCGCCTTGAGACGGATGAACTGATTCTGATCCTTATAGGCAGAATCAAGTCGTTCCAGGTAGGTACCTATAGGTCGCAGCATGGGGTCATTTGGAGAGTCAGAAAGTCAAAGAGTGGCTAATTTCGCCATCTTTATCAACTGAAACCTCGACGCAGTATTGCGCGAAAAACGGATCTCGATCCGAATCAATGCTAGTATTCCCAGTTGGCCTACAAAGATCTTCAGCATCTGTAGAATCCGTCCAACTGAAGCAGAGCAACTACGTCGATCTTCCCTGATTTTTCTATCCTAGGTCTACGAGTCTCGAGCGGACGGGGCGCGAGATTCGATTTTTCGGGCTCATTCTACAAAATTGCTCATTTGGAGGGCGAGTTGCCTTATTGAGGGTTTCGAGAGACAGAAACCGTCCAACGCCTACAGTACCGCGAATCATACCGCACGGGTTACACGTACTCTACATGTCTATGGATCGAGAGGGGGAATCTAAGTCCGCTACGTTTTTGTATGTCTCAACATCGATATGACTAAAGAGCTAATCTGAAATCACATTTCTAGCTCGTTCTCTGAGCTCCATTGTCCTCGGGACCGACCCAGAAATGAGGGTTGTGCGCGACTTCCCAAAGATGTCCATCCGGGTCTGCGAAATATCCGTTGTATCCACCCCAGAATGTCTTTTGTCCCTTCTTGGTAATCACACCTCCGGCGATTCTAGCTTGCTCTAAAATGTCGTCTACTTCTGCTTCCGATGTCACATTGTGAGCGAGCGCAACTCCGCTGAACCCACTGCCATCGGGCGATATCTGAGCGTCTGCGGCGAGAGCTTCACGCCCGTATAGCCCGAGCCATGTTCCATTCAGGGTAAAGAATGCGACTTCCGGTGGCGATTCCATCTTGGGAAAACCGAGCCCTTTTTGATAGAAGTCAATCGCTCTCGGAAGGTCTCGGACTCCGAGGGTAACCATGCTGATTCTTGGGTTCATATTTGAATGTCCAGGATCGATCTCTGGCTCTTTGGTGTTGGCTCTAGTTGGGCGATTAATGGGAATAGCTTCTCTGGATTTCGCTGTTGGAAGATGGATTGGATTCGCCCTTCGACAATTGCAATGCTGACGGTGGTGTCGAGTTCGCCATTCAAGTAAAGCAACGCACCAGGGTGTCCGTTGAGCGATCGGAACCGCGGTTCCTTTTGGAGGCCAAGCTTCCGTTGTCTTCGCTCGAGCCCGAGAATAACGCGGGATACAATCTTTGGCGTTCGTAGAACCCTTCGGACCGCTGGGACCATGCCGCCGCCATCAGAATAGAGTGCGACGTCTTCTGCCAGTAGCGAAGTGAGAGTGGTATCGTCCCCTCGTCGTATCGCATGGAGAAACGCTTCGAGTAAGCGTTGATGTGTTGTCGGACTGGTCTCAAAACGAGTTCGTTCGGTTTGAATGGCGGTACGGGCGCGGGACGCCAGTTTGCGGCATGCGGGAATGGATTTCTCAAGAGTCGATGCGATGTGTTCGAAACTATAGCCAAATATGTCGTGTAGTAGAAACGCGGCCCGCTCGGCTGGGTTGAGTCTTTCGAGTGCCAGCAGGATCCCAAAGTGAATGGAGTCGTCCTGCTCGACGGCTGTTGCAGAATCGATCTGCTCGCTAAGGATGGGCGCAGGTAACCAGGGGCCGACATATTTTTCTCGTTGTCGCCGTGCACTCTTTAGCAGGTCGAGGCTGAGTCGAGTCGCTACTGTATTGAGCCAAGCGAGGGGTTCTTGGATACTCGACTGCTCGTGCGAATTCAAGCGATGCCAACGAAGTAACGCTTCCTGGGCGATGTCTTCGGCGTCGGCCCATGACCCAAGCATACGGTAGGAGATACTCTCTAAGGCACGTCGATTGGTTTCATCGAATTCTGAATGCATGGGGGAGATATTGGCGGGAACTGAACGATCAAACTGTTGGCCATGAGATCGATCCGTTCCGTCGTTCTTGATTCTATAATTCTACCGTTACGATTGAACAGCTTTTGTAGTGTCCCATGGCGCGTTTGACCACTGGAAATACTTGAGATGCTGCGATGGTCATCGCGATTTCAATCACGGCGGCTTTGCCGATTTCAGATTCCAGGGCTCGACGATGCTCCTCGTAGCTGGGGTCGTTGCGCAGGACTGCCAGTGTGAAGCTTCTAACACGTTGCAGGTCCGGGGGGAGTGTGCCTTTTTCGAAAGCAATCGCTTTACGGATCGATACGGGCACCTCTTCATGCTTTGCCATATCCAGGGCGAGCTGGAAGCATGGACCGCAGTCGCAATGGCGGTATGCGGTAAGCTTGGCCACGTAGTATTGGAGCAGGGGAGCGTGTTCCCGATGGCTTGCCATTGGGATGAAGTGGTTGAAGATCGAGAGGGCTGCTGGGGCGTACTTGAGCATCTCCTTCATGTAGGTTGCATCATAGCCTGTTTCTCGTTCGAAAGCCTCAATGGCTGCGAGTTGTTCGACTTGGTTGGATTGTACTGTTGGGTCTTTCATTGACCCTATGACGAGTTGTCACGGATCAATGTGACGGATTTTTTTATGACGCAGGCGATGCTGTCGATTGAATCCGAATCAAATCGTTGACAGGTTGCGCCAGAATCGGCGTTGTTTTGCTCTCATTGTTCCACCCCCGTGTATGCCCACCCATTTTCACACACGCATTGATGAAATCTACCGGCAGGAATCGGGTAAGGTTTTGGCGACGCTGATTCGAGTCCTCGGCGATATCGACCTAGCGGAAGAGGCGATGCAAGCGGCCTTTGTCGCCGCGATTACGGCGTGGGAGTCAAAAGGGATTCCCGCGAATCCTGCGGCTTGGCTGATCTCTACCGGTCGCTTCAAGGCCATTGATTCGATTCGCAAACGTGCGCGGCAGAACGAATTGGAACCGGAACTTCAGCGCCGCATCGATGAATTGCAAGCCGCGAACCTTTCCTTTGCCGAGCGCGATATCAAGGATGACCATCTGCGGCTCATTTTCGCCTGTTGCCACCCGGCCATAGATCCGAAGGTCCAGGTGCCACTTACGCTCCGTGAGGTGTGCGGACTGTCAACTGAGGATATCGCGAGTGCCTTTCTCGTGCCCACAGCGACCATGGCGCAACGGATCGTTCGGGGCAAAGCGAAGATTCGGGCCGCGAAGATTCCATTTGTGATTCCGGATACCGCGGCGCTACCTGAACGCCTGGATGCGGTGTTGTCCGTGATTTACCTTGTGTTCAATGAGGGATACTCCGCTTCTTCCGGCGATACGGCGCTTCGTGCTGAGCTTTCGCAGGAAGCGATCCGACTTGCCCGTCTGTTGTATGACCTGCTTCCAGATGCTGAGGTCAAAGGGTTGCTTGCATTGATGTTATTACATGAATCCAGGCGAGCTGCGCGGACAGATTCTCAGGACGATATCATTCTACTCGAAGAGCAGGACCGGAGTCTTTGGAATCGGGACATGATCCGGGAAGGGCTGCAACTCGTTGAACAAAGTATCGGTTCCCGGGAGTTTGGTGCTTACACGATTCAGGCCGCACTCTCCGCCGTTCATGCCGAAGCCCTTTCCTCCGAAGAAACCGATTGGGCGCAGATCGTAGCGCTCTACGATGTTCTTCGGCAGATCGAACCTTCTCCGGTCGTGGACCTCAATCGAGCGGTGGCCATTGCGATGCGGGATGGGGTGCTGGTTGGGTTGGAGATCGTAGACGCTCTGCTGAGTGAGGGTGAGCTGGAAAACTATCATCTGGCCCATTCTGTAAGAGGTGAACTGTTGCGCCGCTCGGGTAGATTTGCGGAAGCGAAAGGTTCATTCGAAAAAGCGCTTTCGCTCACGAAGCAAGAGCCTGAACGTCGCTTTTTGCAGCGCCGCATCGCTTCACTCGTCTCCGAATAAAATAAAAATGAGATTTTTGGGGCTCATTGTCGAAACCGTCGGTTCCCAATCGATTAGTCGATGAAAGCCACAACGGCAGAGGTACATGCCGGGGTGGATCCATTCAATCTACACAATCGAAAGAATTACGTTATGAAAGTCATGGTCATTGTAAAAGCGACTCAAAGCTCAGAAGCAGGGGATCTGCCCAATCCGGAGCTGATGGAGGCAATGGGAAAATTCAACGAGGAGCTGGTCAAAGCAGGGATCATGCGCTCGGGCGATGGACTTAAGCCAAGCTCCGAGGGAGTGCGGGTTCGGTTTAGCGGCAAGGACCGCAGCGTCACTGATGGTCCCTTTGCTGAAACCAAGGAGCTGATCGCGGGCTACTGGGTGTGGGAGGTCGAGTCCATGGAAGAAGCGATCGGCTGGGTGAAACAGTGCCCGAATCCGATGGTGGAGGAATCTGATATCGAGATTCGGCCTTTCTATGAACACTCCGATTTTGCAGAGATTGACCCCTCCGGGACCATGCGTGAAAACGAAGCGAATTTGCGGGATGAAATTTCCATGCAGGCAGCCAATGTGGAACCTTACCTGTTCTTTGGTGGGCGTTGCGAAGAGGCCCTGGATTTTTATCAAAAGGTGCTGCATGCGAAGGTGGGCCTGATGATGCGTCATTCGGAAAGCCCGGAACCTGCCCCGGAAGGAATGCTCCCCGAAGGCTTTGAGAACAAGATCATGCACGCCGAATTTATGGTCGGTAAAGTCAAGCTCATGGCCTCTGACGGCTGCGGAGAACCAGTCGAAACCAACTCCGGTGGTTACCAGTTGGCGCTCACTGTTCCCAGCGAGTCGGATGCGCAGCGCGTCTTTACGGAACTGGCTCAAGGCGGAGAAATTGTCATGCCGATTGGAAAAACCTTTTGGTCGCCATACTTTGGAGTGGTCACCGATCGATTTGGTGTCGGCTGGATGGTGATGGTGCCTGCAACGAACCATTGCGAATGCTAACCTTTAGCCACGAAATATGAATCGGAAAGCGCTATGAAATACATGCTACTCATTTACGGGGACGAAGCGACATGGACAGAACAAGAGCGGGAAGACTGCATGCTTGAGTCCATGGCGATTTGCGACGAACTGGAAGCACAAGGAAAGTGGATTGCATCGTCACCGCTTCACCCCGTTTCCAGCGCCACCAGTCTACGGGTGCGTGAGGGGCGTCGGGAGATCACCGACGGGCCCTTCGCCGAAACCACGGAGCAACTCGGCGGTTACTACATCATCGATGTCGAAGACCTTGACGAGGCGTTAGCCATCGCCGAGAGACTCCCGCCAGCGAAAAAAGGTACGGTCGAAATTCGGCCACTGTTTCCATTGCCCCAGCGAGATCAAGTGGGGCAGCCAGAGCAGTAGAACAACCGAGAATTTATTAACCCAATAGAGGAGACCCAAGATATGTCAGGATATACAGACGGATTTGTCGCCATTGTGGCCAAAAACAAAATCAAGGACTACCAGAAATCGGCAGCCATCGCGAATGAGGTGTGGCTCGAATGCGGGGCGCTGGATTACAAGGAATGTATTGGTGAAGACCTTGAAAGCAACGATAGCTGCGGCTCGTTTCTTACCGCGCTGAAGGTGGGGGCCGATGAAGCCGTGATTTTTTCATGGATTAGTTTCGAGTCGCGAGAGCACCGGGATGCTGTGAATGCAATGGTCATACAGGATCCTCGTATTGCGAGTATGTGCGGTAGCGATGAGATGCCCTTCGACCCGAAACGGATGCTCTATGGTGGTTTCGAGGTGTTCCTACCGAAGCCAGCCTAGGCCGCGGCTGAAATTAAACCCCTACAGATCGATGAAACTAGAAACCAAAGTCACTCCTTGGCTCGGCTTTAATCATCAAGCAGAAGAAGCCGCCCGTTTTTACACCTCGATTATCCCGGATTCCCGTATCCTCAGTGTGACCAAGAACCCCGGCACGGAGGATCCACTCGTGGTTCAGTTCGAACTGGGTGGTCTCCCGGTCTATGCGTTGAATGCCGGACAGGATTGGAAATTCACCACCGCCTTTTCGTTTTCCGTGAGCTGCGATGATCAGGCCGAGCTGGATCGGCTTTGGGCGGCACTCTCCGAGGGCGGTGAGGAAGTGGAATGCGGGTGGGTCACCGATCGATTCGGTCTCTCCTGGCAGGTGGTTCCTGCTGCGCTGCCCAAATACCTCGATCCCGCGACGCCCGAACGATCGGCCCGAGTATTGAAGGCAGTCTGGAGCATGGCGAAACTCGACATTGCTACGATCGAAGCGGCGTATCACGGCAATGACTAAACGAAAGGATTCGACATGAAATATCTGGTATTACTTTACGCAGAGGATGGCGCATGGCCCCCCGAGGAGCACGAAGTTGCGCTGGCAGAATCGATACAGATCTGTCACGAGCTCCACGCCAAAAATCAATACCGCGGAGCCGCACCGCTTCAGCCTCCGCAGACCGCCACCTGTGTGCGTGTGCGCAATGGCAAACGCTCCATTTCCGACGGGCCTTATGCAGAAACCAAAGAACACCTCGGCGGTTATTTCCTGATCGATGTGCCAACCCTCGATGACGCGATCGAAGTGGCCGCTCAAATCCCCGGTTCACACCGTGGCACCGCCGAGATTCGTCCAATTTTGGAAGTGACGGGCCTGCCTTCACTCAACAGCCACGATCCGTCGTAAACCTCCGGAAAACGCAATCTCCAGGGATTGTCGGAGTGGAACACCAACCACCTCACGCACGGAAAACGCGATATTGAAAAATGAATGATATGAAAACGATAGCTATGCGCTCTCCTTATGACGAAGTTGGCGGACTTGTTTACTTCGGTCGACTGCTGGATAGAATCCGTCTCTATCAGGATAATCGTTTGCCCGAGGAGTATCTCGAAATGTACGGGGACGGCTTCGATGAACGAACTTGTGATTTTCTAGGAGTGTCTTTTGAGGCATTGGCGGCCCGAGTATCAGAAGGGGGATGGGATGATGAGATTCTAGAATGGTGCTATTTCGCGGGACGAAGACCTAGCTCAGACGAGATCGAGATATGGAATGGGTTTCTCAGCAAACGCGGATGGCGCGATCCCATGGCCACCATGATTCGGGAGGAACTTGCGGCAAAGGGATGGTCCGAGAGGAGCGATATCAAAACCCTTTTTGATTTTTTCGATGCGGACGAAGGACGCCCACTGAGGTTTACTGAGTAATCGGATTCGTTCAATAGGATGAGCCTGCGCAACGTAGCGCCAGGTGGATGTCCCAGTATGCATCTCCTGGTAAGTATCCCCGTACCCACTTTCCCGATATGCACCTTGAGGAGCTTTAAGTTTCTGGGGGGGAACAATAGCCTTCGAATGATAAACCTCTGTGTGCTCTGCGCCTCCGTGAGAGATTGCATTTTGCGTCTGCCTCACCGCTCCGCGCCGTCGCGTGAGACTCTCTCCTTCTACGCCCTAAACTGTCCAGAATCAACAGCACCGATCCTGAACGCATACGGGTAGGATAACCCGTTCTCCTCTACGCATTGGATGGAAAGGAGAACGGACTTTCCAGTCCGTTTCGCGTCGTGTGTGAAGTGCCGATATGAACGCAAACGGGTAGGAAAACCCGTTCTCCTTCACGCATTGGATGGAAAGGAGAACGGACTTTCCAGTCCGTTTCACG
>CEOD01010960.1_pt1 | contig 17298 bp, 14 predicted proteins | sample 530341 | NCBI WGS metagenome assembly CEOD01 (sample SAMEA2619950, study PRJEB7988) | marine metagenome | isolation source: saline water (ENVO:00002010), including | reverse complement strand
GGAAACCACCTCAATTTTTTAACAATTTATGGGACGCTGCCGGATGGAGGTCCGCGTCCCCCAGGAACGGATTAGCCAAGCGCTGCAGACGGAGTCCGTTTCAATCGTCCTACCCGGCCTCCCAGAATCCAAGATCGCTGGCAAAATTGAAGCATTGGGCCCAGTGGTGGATCCCGGGACCCGCACCTTCCTCGTGAGGGTGGCGATCCAGGACCCGCCCTCCATCCTTCGCCCCGGCATGTCTGCCGTGGCCATTTTCCACCCCAAGCCCGATGACACCGAGCTCCTGATCCCACGCGACGCCATCATTCGGACCGACGAGGGAAACGTCCGGGTCTGGGTGATCGAGGGAAATGGTGAAGCGATGATTGCGACATCCAAAGCGGTAGAACTGGGAGATCGTCATGGAAATCAAATGACCGTTCTCTCAGGCCTCTCGAAAGGAGACCGGGTGGTCGTTCGTGGGAACGAATCCCTGCGGGAGGGCCAGTCCGTCCGAATCGTTTCAGGCGACGAAGCGGTTTCCAACACGCCAAAACAGGACGCTAGCGATGTTTGACTGGTGCATCAAGCACGGCATCCAAGTTGCCGTCTTTTCACTGTTGATCTGCGTGCTCGGAATCGCAGCAGCCCTGCGGATCCCGGTTCAGATGATCCCGGATCTGGAGGTCCGCACGATCTCCATTGTAACCCAATGGCCCGGTGCCACCCCTCAAGACGTAGAGCAAGAGATCTTAATCCAACAGGAGGACTATCTGAGTACAGTCACCGGTGTCCAACGGATGATCTCAAACGCCACCAGTGGTGAGGCCTCCATTGAGCTGGAGTTCCCTTCCTCGGTTGATGTCAACGATGCCTTAATTCGGGTCATCAACGCGCTCAGCCAGGTCCCCTCCTACCCAGAGAACGTCGACGAACCGCAAGTCTATGCCTCTTCCTTTTCACAAAACGCGTTCATGTATTTCGGAGTCTATGACACTTCGGGAGAGAGGACACCGGAAGAAGTACTGCAACTTCGCGACTTCATCGACAATAGAGTGCGCCCTCGAATGGAACGAGTCCCCGGCGTGTCTCAAGTCAACGTAAGCGGCGCACCGGAGCGGCAGATTCAAATCTTGGTCGATCTCGCAAAACTGTCCTCGGTGGGATTGACCCTCGACGACATCCGGACCGCCCTGCGTGACCGCAACGCGGACATCTCTGCCGGTGACATCGACGAGGGGAAACGGCGCTACTTAGTCCGAACCGTGGGCCGCTCTGATGACCCTTCCAATCTTGCCAGCACGATCCTGAAGCGAGAAGGAGATGCGGTAACCTCTCTCAGCGATGTCGCCACCATCCAGATGGGCCTATACGAGTCCCGGGGCCGCTCTTATCAAGATGGGCGGCCAACAATTCGTCTCAGCGTATCACGGGAGGTCGGCTCAAATGTCATCGATATCAAGAAGGCGATGACCGAAGCCGTACAGAACATCAACCAACAGGTCCTCGCTCCGGTCGGGCTAGAGTTACTCAAAACGACCGATGACGTTCGCTACGTCGAGGCGTCGGTCGCCAATGTGTGGAGAAATCTGATCGTTGGAGCGATTGCTGCCACGATGGTACTTTACTTGTTTCTTCGCAGCTTCCCCGCCACCGGTATCTGCGTCATTGGGATCCCCGCCTGTACCATTACAGCCTTCATCGGCCTACTCGCCGCAGGCAGAACCATCAATGTGATCTCGCTCGCTGGGGTGGCCTTCGCGATCGGGATGACTCTGGACAACGCTATTGTGGTTCTTGAATCGATCGAGAAACACCGGCGCGCCGGGCAGAATGCAATCAACGCAGCGCTCAAGGGCGTCCGGGAGGTGTGGACCTCGGTTCTGGCTTCGACGATGACAACGGTCATCGTCTTTGCCCCTGTATGGCTCATTGAGGAAGAGGCCGGACAACTGTTCTCCGATATCTCGATTGCGATTTCGGCCTCAATCATCGCTTCCATGATCGTTGCGATTTCAGTAATCCCGACAGCGAGCATCCATCTGAAAAAGCTCGGGGCCGGGGCGCGAAAGCAGGAGTCATCCGGATTGTACCGCCTTTTCCCCAAGCTCGTTCATCACCTGAGTTTTTCCCGGGCATGGGCAGCCTCGGGACTCGTCATAGTGATCTTGGCCAGCGGCTCGATCCTGTACTGGCTCACGCCTCCAGCAGAGTACCTTCCCGAAGGTGAGGAAGCGAAGATCTTCTCCCGGGTCATCGCTCCACCGGGATACAACCTGGAGACCATGGATGCCATCGCCCAGGAGGTCCACGAAGAGTTCCTCCCCTACCTCAAGACCAACCCGGACCCCAACACACGCAGCGACGACACCATCCCGGAGATCGACTGGTTGCTCGTCAACTCCAGCGGAAGCTCCCTCTTTATCATCGCCGAAACGGTCGACCCCTCTCGAATTGATGAATTGAGTACCATTTTTTCCGACTTCTTCAAAGACTACCCCGGGATGCGGAATTTCAACTCCCGGGGCTCGATCATCAGTAGCAACGACGGAGGTTCCCGTAGTGTAAATCTCGATATCTCCGGCCCGAGCCTATCGGAAATCTATGAGATCGCCGACAAAGCCTACCGGCGGGCGCAAGAGATCTTTGACGGTCCTCAAATTAATTCAGAACCCTCTGCTCTCTCGCTACAGCAACCGATGGTCGAGATCCTACCCAACTGGGCTCACCTATCCGAGCTGGGGTTCACCAACCAGTCGTTTGGCTTCTCCATCGCAGCACTCACCGACGGAGCGTACGTCGACGAGTTCATTCTTGATGGCGAACGGATCGATGTCTTCATCTCCGGGGCCGGACGCGAAGCGGCCACACTCAATGAGCTCGAAGGCATGCCACTCTATGCCCCCGTCGGCGGGGTGACAACTATCGGCGCGGTCGCGGATTTGGTGGAACGTGTCGACACCGCCTCGATCCGTCGCCTGAACGGGGACCGAACCGTTACTCTCAACATTATCCCACCGGCGGATGTCGCCCTTGAAACCGCCGTAAACCGGGTCCAATCCGACTTGGTGGATGCCCTCCGCAATCAGGGCGCAATCCCCGAAGGAGTCACCATCGATGTCTCAGGGGCCGGAGACCAACTGCAAAAAACCCGCGAGTCGCTTACCGGCAATTTCCTAATCGCCCTCATCCTGTCCTATCTCTTGCTAACCGCGATCTTTTCCCACTGGGGCTTCCCGCTCATCATTCTGGCGACGGTTCCGATTGGGATCGCTGGTGGAATCGGGGGTCTCTGGATTTTGAATGTGGCCGGCGCCTACCTGCCGATCTTCGGGTTTGCCCAGATCATTCAACCGTTCGACATGATCACCATGCTCGGTTTCCTCATCCTCCTCGGAACTGTGGTCAACAATCCGATCCTGATCGTCTCGCGCACGATCGACGCCCTGCGCGAGGGGGCCGACCTTTCTCACGCGATCGAAGACGCCACCCTCTCACGCCTTCGTCCTATCCTCATGTCGACGACCACAACCGTTGTGGGCATCCTTCCTCTCGTTCTTTTCCCCGGCGCGGGAACTGAGCTCTATCGAGGAGTCGGAGCGATTGTACTGTTCGGCCTCTTGTTCTCGACTCTGGTCACGTTGGTGTTTCTCCCTTCCCTCCTTCACCTCGTACTGACCGTCGTGCACAAACTGTCGAACCGACGGACTGCTTAGGGGAATCCACATTGCCCCTTTGTCTCGGAACGGGAGATTTCGGCACCTGATTGACTCTCTAAACGGAATGATGCAGATGTGAATTCATTGGATTCCTGCGTTGATTCCTCCGGCAACCTATTGTCCCATACGACTATGCGAACTACGCGCACACTAATCTGGCTACTGCTAGCCGTCCTTTTGGGCGCGGGCGGTTTCCTGATTCCTGCGTACTTTCTCGCCATTGATCCGTCAGTCGTCGAGATCGCTGCCCAAGAAAATCGAGATCGGGTAGAAGTTGCGAACTCCTATCAAGTCGATGGGAATCCTGTCGCTGCCCAGTTTCTACTCGATAATTGGGACCCGCAACAATCGAACCCGAGTGACACCTTTCCAGTATGGGATCGCCTCTTCGAGAACGGTGAAGAAAGTGGCTCTGCCGTTCAACCGCTTCTCTCCTCTGCCAAACGCGATCAAGCGATCCGTCTTCTGGGAGACTCCGACCTCGAGGGTGTTCGTCGCCTCCGGGCGGAGATTCCCGCAGAACCCTCTCCCGGTTCTCCACCTGAAGTACGTTTGTCCATTCTCCCTTCTCGAATTGGCGCGATCCTCACGACCTACTTTGCCGCAGAGCGCAGTTTTCAACCCCAGTTCCTGTCAGAGGTAGTCTCCTGGTCCAATTCTCCCAATCCGCGTGACCAGCAAAAGTGGGACACCTTCACCACTGAAATTTCCGTGTGGGGATCCCTGTCTCCGTTCGGCGCGCTCGCTCAATTTTTCACAGCCTTCGAGACCCCCGACGATTTCCTCTCTCTGGCCAGCTATGCCTCCCGAACATCGCCGGGCGCCAGGACCTTTCTCATCAATCTAGTCTTATCCGGCGCCGAGCCTGACGCCATTTACGAGTACCTTCGCACGTTCCCATCAACAGGCCTGGAGGACCTCACCGCGGCTTCGGCAGACGGTCCCGGAGCGGTGGAGCTTCTCCTCGACACTGAGCTACCGATACGCGAAGACGGTGTGATCCCAGCCTCCGCGATTATCGAACCATTCGATCAACCGGTTCTTCTCGCGTATCGAACTCCCCACTTCGCACTTCTCGCCCGCGTTTCCCTCTTTCTCCTCGCCTTCTTCTGCTTGGTCAAAGCGCTCTCAGGTCTGTTGCCCAACCCCAGAGACCGCGACCTCGAAGAACCCCGGTTGTTTCAGGACCTGATCCGCAAAGGTATTCTAGCCTCGATTTTAACGGCAACCCTACTTTTCCTACTCGAACCAGCACTATTGCAACAACAGGCGCCGCCGATCCGCAGTGGTTCGCCCTCCATTTCATTCGCATCGCTCACGAATCCTTCTACTGCCAACTCTATGATGAACTCGATCACCATCGACTCGGTCACCCTGCTGATCCTTTCTATCTTTCTGGTTCTCCAGCTGGGTCTCTATGTTTTCTGTCTGGTCAAACTGTCAGAGATCCGTCGCCAACGGGTGTCCGAAGAGACGAAACTGCGACTCCTCGACAATGAGGAAAACCTCTTCGACAGCGGTCTTTATCTCGGTCTGGGTGGAACCGTGGCCTCCCTCATCCTCCTGGCCGTCGGCGTCGTCGAAGCCAGCCTGATGGCTGCCTACGCATCCACTCTTTTTGGAATTCTCTTTGTTTCCTTCTTTAAAATCTTCCACCTCCGTCCGCTGAAGAGACGCTTGATTCTGTCGGCCCAGCACCAAGGCTGATTCGAGCAGAACCTCGCTAACTTTTGCTTTCACTATGAATCGGAGTCTCCTACTCGTCGTCTGCGACTTTCTCCTCCTAAGCCTCCTCGGCTTGGCCAATTTTGAGGATTCCGGACAACCGATCACTACGGACGAGGAATTGGTTGTAGTGTCCAAGACCACCGAGCCCGAGCAAGATGATGCAATAATGGATCTTCTCGCAACCGCGCTGGCTGCCGAGCAATCGTCCCAAGATCAACTGCGCCAAGAACTCGAAGAGGCCATGGCGCAACGGGATGCCCTTGAGTCCAATCGCAGTGAACTGAGCGAAGAACTCAAAGAGAAGGAACAGGCCATTGCCGAGCGCGAGAAGATGCTCGCCGAACGGGAGGAATTACTCGCCGAGGCTCGCGCCGAAGCAGAGCGCGCTGCCCGCGAAAGAGAAGCCACCGAAGAACAGGCCGCCGCGCTCGAGGCCGAACGGGATCGCATCGCAGCCGAGCAACAGGAGGCCGCGGCAAAAGCAGCCACTCTAGCCGCCACGGTCGAAAAGCTCTCCTCGCAGGCAAATGTCAGTGCCGAAGAACTACAAAAGAGAAACGAGACACTGGCCCGACTCGAGGCCGAGCTATCAGATCGCAGCCGTAAGCTCGCCGAGGCCGAACGCCGTCAAAGCGAAATCGAGACCGAGCGACGACGGCTCGCCAACGAGGTTGCCACCGCGGAGCGCGAAAAAGAACTGCTCTCCACAACCTTGGAAACTGCCCAACAAACGATTTCCGTCGAGCGGCAGGAGAAAGAGCAACTTCGCAAGCAAACCGAAACGCTCACCGAAGGCGTAAGCCGCCTCGCAGAGGCTTCCAGCGAAATCACCAAGGAGGTCCAAAACCTCCGCCCCATGACGACCAATGAGATCTATCAAGAGGTAAGCTCGAATCGAGTCGAAATTCAGTTTACAGGTACCCGCTCGGGACTCTTTGGCGACAAGGAATTTGAGGAGACTGTCGAAACCGCACTCACTCGGATCAACGGGCGCCCTTTTCTCTGGATTCACATTTCTCAAACTCCGTTCGCCGACGCCGACCGCCGCAAGTTCATCAACTCTCTCGATGTCTACCTACAGGCCAATGACGCCCGTTTCCGCGTCCCGCAATTTGGGGTCCTTCAACAGGATCGATCCCTGCTGTTCCTTCCCCTCTCCGAAGAGATTGTCGAGCGCCTCCAAACCAAGACCTTTACCTCAACCGACAAACCCTTCCGTTTCGAAGATATGGTCGTCGTCGACCTTCCCGACTCTCGCTACGGGGAGAGTAGCTTCCGGATCGACTCGAAGAATCCCGGTCATCTCGAAATCGACAGCCGCGTATTTTCCTCCCTGTTCGGAGAGTTTTCCCCTTCCGCTGGAAACATCGCCTTCACCCGTACTGGGGACTTCCTCGGAATCGTCACCGGCTCCGGCGAAGCCTGGATGGCCGAACCCGTCAAAACGGGCGGACGCATCAGCTTCGGGAAAGATTTCAGCCGTGCACAATTACAAAACCTTCCTTGATCGGCGCCCGATCCGGAAGGACAGAAAACCGGCCTGAATTGTAGGACCGGTCACCGCCCCCAGTTCGCGAGGAATGGCTCACCCCGTTACCGGGGGAAACCTCTGGGAAGGCCAGGGCCCTGAGAGCTACACATCATCGGTGCGAAGAAAAGGAGGAAGACAATCAATCCGATCACCGCCATAACGATTTGAAGCGAAACGTAGCGGTTCGCAGCCTTACCTACGGAATTTTCACTCCGATCCTCAAACTGGTAGCTATTCGTTCTATTCGATTGATGCGGAGGTGACTTGCTTTGCCCGCCATCCAACACTTTCTTTTTCGCCTGCTCGAACTCCTCAGGGCTCAAGACACCGCTATCCCGCAGTTTCGATAGTTTCGTTAGTTCATCTGAAATACTCATTGTCTGGTAGGTTTGGGTTTAGGGTTGGAGACTATCTCTCATCGCCGTTGGAACGGCCGAGGTCAGCATGACTGGCAGCTCTAAATTGCAGATCCCGATATTCCTTTTCGTTCAGCAGACCAGCTGAACTCAACGACTCGATCGCACGCAAAATCTCGCCGCCCGATCCGGAACTCAGTTCCCTTTCACGAAACACTTCCCCAATGAACTGCTCGAGTTGGTCTTTACTCGGATTCTTCGGATACAAGTGCAAGGCAGGACTACCGTTCCGGTAGTTTAGGATCACCCAGTGAGAAGATTCCTTCAGCCCCTTAACAGTCCCGAGGACGATCGCAATCGGAGATACTACGAGGAAGATCGACGATGCAAGGAATAGGCCACTGTTCTCATCCGCAAGCGTCACGCCCGCGAGGGTCAGGACCAATAGAACGACAAAAACACCAGTGAAACACCATGTCCCTACCGGCCGGTAGCGATTATCACTTCGCGAAGAATCCAGGTCCAATACGTTCACGAACCACTCTTTCCGGACGGATAACGATTCGTACCGAAAGTGAATCTTTCCATTCTTCAGTTCAAAGGTTCTCTTTGGACCAAATCGCTTATTTTGAATCAATTTCATGTAGCCGAATCCCAGGGTAGATTTAGAGCAAAGGCTCCTAAGAGAGAGCTGTCAAAGGGATTCCCGAGACGCGGCTTCCCATGAAGGACCTCCCTTGAGATCACCGATCAGCGCTATTAAAAAAAATCCAATCGGCGGAGCCTCTCGATTTCGCCACCTCTACGATTCCAGAGAGTCCCGGCTACAGGCTGCCGATCAGCGAAGCGAGCCAACCGAGGCCCTTGGCACGTAATAGCTACCGATTACTTGCCTCGCAGCAAATCCAGTGGGCGGACTCCCCTCGCCCTTGAACTTCGCTTCGAGGCTCTCGACCGCGGCAACGGCTATTCTCTCCCGTGGAATTCCAATCGTGGACAGGGACGGCGTCGTATACGCTGTAAATGCCAAGTTATCCATCCCCACGATGGATAGATCCCCAGGAACAGCCATCCCCCGCAAATGTGCCTCATTCAGCGCTCCCATCGCCAAAACATCCGTCGTACAAAAGACGGCAGTCGGTCCCTGTCCCGCAATTTTCCCCAGTGCCTTTTGGCCATCTGAAAAACTCACAGCGTCCTCCACGATCCAACGGTCATCGACCTCCAAACTGTTCTCAAGCAATACCCGTTGAAACTTTTTGCGCTTACCTGTGATCTCAACCCCTCCGATGAATCCAATCCGCTCATGACCCTTGGCGACGAGATCCCGAACGGCCTCCGCAATCCCACTCATTAAGTCCAATTCGATAACGGTTTCCTCCCCGATCCGTTTCCAAGAGCGATTCGTAACGACAACCACAGGACAACCCTCAATCGACTGCAACAGACCGACTCCATTCGCCCGCCCTTCAACAACAAGAATGATCCCGTCGAGCCCCGCACCGCGGCTCAACCGTCCCAACCGCTCATTTCCTTTTGCACCTCTGCTGCTGAGCTCCAGATTCACCGTCAGATTTTTGCTCTCTGCGACTTTCGCGATCTCCTGAGCCAACTCCATGTTGTAGTAGTCAAAGATGGTGTCATCCGAGAGACCATAGCAGAGACCGATCTGACCCGTTCGCTTGGAGTTCAATCGACTCGCGTGCACATTCGGCGTGAATCCCAATCTTCGCGCCTCTAGCAGGACACGCTTTTGAGTCTTTTCACTAATCCTCCCACGACCGGAGAAGGCACGGGAAACGGTCGCGGTCGAAACCCCGATTCGTTTTGAGAACTCAATGATACCCAGCCCCATGAGATCGATCCCCCGCCAATGGCAGCGACCAGCCCGTCAATCCGAAGCGGTTGATGCTCGCTCGGACAACTGGCGCACGTTGCAGAACTGCCCGGTCTCCGAACTCTCTTTGGCAGCAAGACAGGCGTAGACGCTCCGAAGGCCATCCCAAATTGTGGAAATCGATTCTCTCTCACCCCGAACGACTTCCAGGAAGTTTTTCGCGAGTTGGCCGTCACCGCCGTGGTGGTGCAGGTTGCCCGCGACTTTATACTCGTCCTCGAACGGCTTAAAATGATGAACCAGTTTGGCCCGATCTTTACACCAATCGAACTCCAAAGTGCCTTGATATCCGGAGAAGGTCGCTCCCCGAGTCGCCGCCCCTTGCTTCGAATAAAATACCTGCGTGTAGACGCCCTGGGTGCCGTTCGCAAATTCCAGCAGCGCAGTCGACGAGTCCTCGTTCATCCCAGTTTCGGGTGTGCCGATGTTCTCGTAAAACCCACAGTCCGCATTCTCCTCTCCGCTCGAGAAGCTCTTGTCGCGGAAGACTTTCCCGCATGATTTCATCGCAACGACCCGAACAATCGGATGCCCAACACAATAAGCCAGATAATCAAAATCATGCGTCGCTTTCTGTAAAAAGAGCCCACCGGTAACGCTGTAGTCCCGGTACCACGAATTGAAATAGACATCGCCATAGGGGACGTAATTCATCGCAGTAACGTGCCGCGGTGTCCCGATCATCCCACTGTCCAACAACTGCTTCACGCGTTCGCACAACGGAGTGACCCGTAATGGAAAACTCACCACAGTCTGTGTCTTGGTATGCTTGAATGCCTTCTCCAGCGCCAAGGCATCCTCCATCGTCGTCGCAATCGGTTTCTCGAGAAAGAGCGGAAGCCCTGTCTCCGCCACCTGCATCGCGTAGCCCGCGTGCAGATTACAGCGGGTACCAACCGCAATCGCATCCACCCCCGCAGCAACCAGCTCCGCGACCGAGCTCACGAACGAAACCGTGCCTCTCTCCTTTTCCGGAAGCAATGAACGCACCTTCTCCTCGTCGGGATCGATGGCCGCTACAACCGAAAGGTCGGGCTCAATTTCGCGCATGCATAAATTGACCATATGGCTGAGACGCTGCCCAAAACCAATCACTCCTAGTTTCATGACTCGATGAATATCCAGTGAACTCCTCCGGTCAAGAACTTGCGTAAATGTTTACACATTTCCTTGAAGTTCTGCTCCTTTGTCGAGACAGTAGGAGTTCTCCCCCGGATCGAATCGGAGGTGACTATCGGAATGGACCAAGCAACAGACTTCTCAACCATCACAGATCTGTTCGATATGCGAGCAGACTTCGTCCACGCCTACCCGTATGGTAGTGGCCATATCAATGACACGTTCTGCGCTGAGTACGATCAGGCGGGGCATCGACTTCGCTACATTCACCAGCGGATCAATTCACGGGTGTTCCAGAAGCCAGTCGAGCTCATGGACAACATCCAGCGAGTCACTGCCCACAACCAAGCCCTGCTCAAAGAACGGGCCAACCCCGAGTCCCTGCGCCGGTCGCTGACCCTCGTCCCAGCAAAAACAGGTGAATCCTATGCCGTCGATGCCGACGGGGAGTACTGGCGCACCTACCTCTTCATCGAGCGCGCCCGCACCTACGACAAAATAGAAAGCGTCGCTCAGGCCCGGTCAGCGGCGTCCGCTTTCGGCGACTTCCAGCGACTCGCCTCGACTTTGGGCGGCGCTCGACTCCACGAAACGATTCCTCATTTTCATGATACTCCAAAGCGCTTCGACGCATTGAACCGCGCGATCGAGAGGGATCCGCTCAATCGAGCCTCAGAGGCGAAAGAGGAGATCGAATTCTACGAGAGTCAATATTCCCGTCTCTCCTACATCGTGGACCAATTGGACTCAGGCGCCATTTCCGAACGAGTCACCCACAATGACACGAAGCTCAACAATGTCATGATTGACGACTTTTCGGGAGAGGGAATCTGTGTGATCGATTTGGATACCGTGATGCCGGGCTGCGCTCTCTACGATTTTAGCGACATGGTACGCACGGCAACCAATTCGGCGGCTGAGGACGAGCCCGACGCGCGAAAGGTCCACATGCTACTGCCGATGATGGAGGCAATTTTAAGCGGGTACTTGAGTACCGCGGGAAGGTTCCTCAACGAGAATGAGAAGGCCAGTTTGGCTCCGGGCGCGAGCCTACTGACACTGGAGTGCGGCATTCGTTTCCTGACTGATTTCCTCGAAGGCGACACCTATTTCAAAATCCACCGCCAGGGCCACAATCTCGATCGCTGCCGCACACAGGTGGCACTCGCCCAATCGATCCACCGCCAGGAGAAAGAGATTGAGAGCATGGTTCGCGAGGCCTGCGGTCGGATCGGGGAATCTTAACCGGTCTGGCATGATCCGCAAAATCGAAGGTGCCACACCTTCGGACCCGCCTTCCCTTTAGCTGAGAGAAGTATCGTTTCTAATCCGCTACATTAGGGTTCCAAATACCGCCATTACCATTAGCAAAAATGATTGATCATGAGTCTCACTTTTAATTCTTCTAATCCTTATGGTAACCTACCAAGCAGCCAAAGAAGAGGAAGGATTGCGTTCATTGGATCAACTCCCGCTCGGGTATGAGTGCGAAATCCACTCGGTTGATCATCGGTCCGCCTCGGCCGTCCGCCTGAGCTATCTGGGCTTCCTTCCGGGACAGATTCTTCGTCTGGCCCGAGTGGCCCCCCTTGGTGATCCAATAGCTGTCGATCTGGGTGGCCAGAGGATCGGTCTACGCAAGATCGAAGCCCAGGCGGTCCAGATCGGAAAATGGAGAAAGTCCGATGGTCATTGCGGTTGAGCGCAAGAAAACGGCGCGCGTTGGCCTACTCGGAAATCCCAACACCGGAAAATCAACGCTCTTCAACCGGCTTACCGGTCTGCGGCAGCGAATCGCAAATTACCCCGGAATAACGGTTGAGGAGCGGATGGGTACCGCCTACTCCGGTCGGGAACCTGTAGAGATCGTCGACCTCCCGGGCGCATACAGTCTTTCCGCGACGACAGCCGATGAACGTGCGGTACTCGATGCTCTCACCGCTCGCGCCGGTCGTGATGAGCTCGATCTACTCATCTGTGTTCTGGATTCGACCAACCTGAAGCGAAACCTATTTCTCACTCTTCAGGCCGCGGACTTCAACCTCCCGATGATTGTTGTCTTGAATCAATGGGACATTGCCCGAAAGCGTGGCCTCCAAATCAATTGTGAGAAACTGGCGGAACAGATCGGAGTCCCGGTGATTCCCCTATCCGCCCGAACCGGTGAAGGTCTCGCCGAGCTGGAGAAGACCCTAAGGCAGGAACTGGAAAGGCCCTCTTTCCTACGACCCACCACCTGGATTCCCGAAGTCATCCCGCCCATCAACAATCTCTGCGAAGCCGTCGATGGACTACGACCTGCTGAGGCCCTGCGTCTCCTCTTCGATCCCCGAAGTGCGCTCTACGATCACTGGCCCACTCAGCGGGATACGATTGCGAGTATCGTTCGGGAAGGGCGGCAGCAGATAGCAGCCGCCGGGATGAATCCCGGGCCGGCCGAAGCACTGATCCAGTATAGTCGGATTCGCGAAATTCTCGCCGAGGTCATCGACCACAAGGAGTCCTCATCACCTGCCTCATCGGAGTCGATCGACCGCCTCCTTCTCCACCGTTTCTGGGGAAGCGTGATTTTCGTTGGCGTGATGTGGATCGTCTTTCAATCGGTCTACACATGGGCCGAGCCGGTCATGGGTGCGCTGGAATACATCACCGGTGTCAGTCAGGAGGCTATTCGACCGCTCCTGTCCTCGACTCCGCTGCTGGAAAGCTTGGTCGTGGATGGAATGATCGCGGGTGTGGGCGGTGTCCTCGTCTTCCTCCCTCAAATTTTTGTTCTATTCTTCTTCATCGGACTTCTCGAGGATACAGGATACATGGCACGAGCCGCCTTCCTGATGGACAAAGCCCTGAGCTGGTGCGGTTTGAACGGTAAAAGCTTCGTCCCGCTCCTGTCCAGCTACGCCTGTGCCATTCCGGGGATCATGGCTGCCCGCACCCTCGAAAGCCGTTGGGCGCGGACGGCAACGATCCTGATGGCACCGTTCATGAGCTGCTCGGCGCGGCTCCCCGTATACGTACTATTCATTGGTGCTTTCGTCGAGCCAAGGTATGGCGCAGCCGCAGCGGGATGGGCCCTTTTTCTTCTCCATTTCGTCGGTCTCTTCATCGCCGCATTTCTCGCTTGGGTGGCACACCGCTTTTTCGCCCCCCTGGAATCGTCTCCATTCATCCTCGAGATGCCACAGTATAAGGTGCCTCACATGCGGAATTTGCTTCTAAGAATGTGGGAGAACGGACGGGAATTCCTCGTCAGAGCCGGGACCGTCATCCTCGCCTTTTCGGTATTGATCTGGGCACTACTCTACTTCCCCCGAGACGAATCGATTGAAGAAAGCCATCGCGAGAACTATCTCGCGACCATCGTCCAAGAGAGCTCTGTAACTCCCTCCGAAGCAATCCAACTCATCAGCGACGAGGACAGTCCCTACTACGACGACTACCAAAACCACCTCTCGGCCGCCTACCTCCGCGACAGCTATCTCGGTCGTTTCGGGCAATGGGCACAACCCGTATTCGCACCTGCAGGATTCGACTGGAAGATAACAGTCGGGGTTCTCTCCAGTTTCCCCGCCCGGGAGCTCGTCATCTCAACCCTCGGCATCATCTACCAACTCGGACCCGATGTAGATGAAGATTCCTCGGGACTAAGGAGCCAAATCGCTGCCGAGACCTGGTCCTCCGGTTCCAACGCCGGCCAGCCGATATTTACCCTTCCGGTCGTCTTCTCTGTCCTGATCTTCTTCTGCCTCTGCCTACAGTGCGGGGCCACAGTCGCTCTGATCGCCAAAGAGCTGAATCGTTGGTACGCCGCCGGATCCTTCATTGGCATGACCGTCCTCGCTTGGGGCGCGGCAGTACTCACCTATCAACTGGGAAGTCTTCTCTAACTGAACGAGCCCATGAACCAGATGATCGATATCCTCCTCGTCGCCGCCGTCATCCTAGCGGCTTCTACCTACATCCTCATCCGGTGGAAGCGGCGAAACAAGTCACCAAGCGGCGGTTGCAGCCCCTCCTGTAATTGCCCCACCTCAAAGACCAAATTTCCTTCCTAAAGGATTGCACCGGCTACAGTGCTACTGTAGCAAAATAGTCAGCTCTACGATGACTATACCCGCCGTTTACAATGCCTAAAATTGCCCTGGTTGCGATGAGCGGGGTCCGGGTCAAAGATCGGGATCTGGCCGAGTTTGGGCTCACCCTCCCGGGCTTCGTAGAACGAAGCGAGGTCATCGCTAGCCTTCCTTCCTTGGGACTACTGACCCTCGCCTCCCACGTTCCAAAGAATTGGGAGTGTTCATATATTGAATGCCCCGGGCCGATCGAGGAAGCCCACCAACAGATCACCCAAAGTACTTTCGACATAGTAGCCATCTCCTCGCTGAGTGCCCGAATATTCGAAGCATACAAGTTATCTGATCAACTGCGGGCCAAGGACTACACGGTAATTCTTGGAGGCCTTCATGTTTCTGCACTACCCCAGGAGGCGATGCAACACGCAGACTCGGTTCTCCAGGGAGAAGGAGAACATGCCATCTTCCAATGCCTTCAAGACTGGGAAAATGGACGTATGTCGCCGTTCTACAGCTCATTGGCTGAACCGGCCTTGGCCTTTGATATTTCAGGCGCCCGCGTCCCGCGGTATGATCTATTGGATATTCGAAACTACAACCGGCTCACTCTCCAAACGACGAGAGGATGTCCATTGGATTGTTCATTTTGCGCCGCGTCGAAAACAATCAGCACTTTTAAGAAAAAGCCCATCGATCAGATTAAAAAGGAGCTCGATGCCATCCACCAAATCTGGCCCACCGCGTTTATTGAACTGGCCGATGACAACACGTTCATCGACAAAAGGTGGTCCCTGGAATTAGTGAATGCCTTGTCGGAGACTCCGTTCAAGTGGTTCACTGAAGCAGATATCTCAATTGCAGACAGTCCCGAGCTGCTAAAACTTCTGGCGGGATCCGGCTGCGTCCAAATCCTAATCGGATTCGAATCCGTCAATGGTCTGTCCCTGCAGAATATTGACCGTTCAAACTGGAAATCGAAGCGATTTGATCGCTATCGCGAAAGTATCCTCAGAATTCAGTCGTACGGCATCTCCGTGAATGGTTGCTTCATACTCGGACACGATAGCGACGATCCGGGAGTCTTTGAGGAGACCCTGAATTTTGTTGAATCCAGTCAACTATCCGAAGTACAGATCACACTACTCACTCCATTTCCAAACACGCGGCTCTACCAGCAACTGAAAGAGGAAAATCGGCTATTCAAAGAGGTTTACTGGGATGAGTGCACTCTCTTCGATCTCACCTTTGAGCCCAAACGAATGAGCGCAAACACCCTGAGAAGCGGCTTCCATTCTCTAATGAAGGAACTCTACAATCCCGCCGCCACCCGCTCCCGCAAGCGAGCATTCGCTACAATGCGCCACTCAAGGCGAGACCTCGAACACCCAAAAAGCCAATGAATCTTCTTAAGCTGACGGCAAGAATCCTTTTGTTCCGGTTCACACTGGAGGACATCCAATCCTTCCGGTGGCCGCATCTCGTGTTCGGACTCTTTGGAACCTGGATCGCCGGTATGGGTCGATACTGGGATTCACCCAACGCCAGCCTATTCCAGCACCTGGGGCTAGGTTCCGTCATCTACGTATTTGTATTGAGCGCGCTCCTCATGTTCTTCATCTGGGCGGCGGGTTCTTCACATCTGACGTATTTTCGAATGCTCACCTTTGTTTCACTTACGTCATTCCCCGCCATCCTATACGCCATTCCGATCGAACAATTTTCAACCATCGAAACCGCCACAACAGTCAACGCAAGATTCCTGGCCATAGTAGCCCTCTGGCGGGTTGGGCTATTGGTTAGGTTCACCCAACTAATCGGACCCATGCGCTGGCTGACAGCAGTAATCACATCGCTGGTCCCACTAATGGCAATCGTGGCAGGTCTCACCTCACTCAACTTGCACAAAGTAGTCTTCGACGTCATGGCAGGTTTTCGAGAAGCAAACCCCGAAAACAGCTCATACATGATCCTCATGACCATCACCTACCTCTCTATCTTCGCCATAATCCCAGTCCTAATAGCATTCGCCTGCATCGTATACACGAGAAGAAAATATCGATAGCCATCCAGAATCAGTAGCACAAAAACTGCCCCTCAGCTTCACTGCCTAACCTTCCCACCTTCTAACCTTCCCACTGTCCCACCTTCCCACAACTCCGCTCTTGAAAACCGCCCGCCGATCCCAAATATCTCCCATCATGAAGAAAGCACTATTTAGCATCGCCCTCGGACTCCTTCTGACCGCCGTCAGCTATGCCGGAAAATCGGTTCCAGTGACCGATCTTCCCGAACCCGTTCTATCCACTCTGAACGAGTACTTTCCAAAATCGACATTGATCTCAGCAGAGACTGAGAAAGAGGACGGCAAAACCGTCTACGAGGTCAAAATTAAATATAAGGACATCAAGCTAGAAGTCGAAACATCGGCCGAAGGCGACATTCTCGATGTCGAAATGGACTAATATTTCGTAGCGCGATACTTCAGCTAGCGATCCGGCGTCCCACGGTACAGAAGGGCAGAGGTCAGAGATCAGAGGGCAGAGGGCAGAGGGCAGCAATTCTTTCGTAGCGTGCAGCTTTAGCAAACGTCACCCTGCCCCACCGTCCAGAGGGCAGAGGGCAGAGGTCAGCGTTAAAAGTTTAACGTTCTTCCCTCCCTTCCCCAATCCCGACGGAATTCCCTCACACCCGCAAATCGCTGGCACACCTTCAGCGTGCTAAACGGGCAAAGCCCGATCTCCGGGGGTATCGCTTCGCTCAACCCCCGGCTACAAGCTCGGATACCTCCGGCATCCACGGAACCCAGCACGATAAATACATATCCATATCCAACACTCCCATATCCCGCATCCCATATCCCATATCCCATATCCCATATCCCATATCCCATATC
>CEOD01021027.1_pt1 | contig 17636 bp, 14 predicted proteins | sample 530341 | NCBI WGS metagenome assembly CEOD01 (sample SAMEA2619950, study PRJEB7988) | marine metagenome | isolation source: saline water (ENVO:00002010), including | reverse complement strand
GTGAAATTCGGCAGGCGCTCCTTCGGAGGATGCACGATGTTTCATGGCTGATGAAAACTTTGAAGCAGCGATTTGCTCGATGGTTCAATTTGTCGAACGAACGATTTGGACCTTTGTGGTCGGAACGATTCAAGAGCGTTCTTGTCGAGGGAGACCGTTGGGCTCTACGAACAGTGGCCGCCTATATCGACTTAAATGGGGTTCGGGCTGGTTTAGTCGATGATCCGAAGGATTATCGTTTCTGTGGATATGCCGAAGCCTTAGCGGGAAGTCGTGAAGCTAGAAATGGTCTAAAGGTTGTCGATCGTGATCTGTCTGGATACCGTCGAACGCTGTTTGGTTCAGCCGCAGGGGCCAAAGCCGGAAAAGTTTCAATATCGAGAGAGGATGCGGTTCGGGTTCTCGAAGTGGAAAAAGGGAAATTACCTCTCGCGATCCTCCTGCGCTGTAGGGTTCGGTACTTTTGCGACGGGGTGATCCTCGGATCTGAAGAGTTTGTCGAAGAGCAGTTGCGGAGCGAACCCCCCTGCAGTGTTCGACCGCGAAAACCTCACCTCATGAGGGGTGCTGATTGGGGAGGGCTCTCTGTCGGCAACGGTATTCGAAAATGCCTATTTGACTAAAGCCATTTGGACGGTTGGAAATTTTGCCCTCCCCAGCGGGGGAAGGTTTTCTTTAACCGGTTGTCCGCAATCCTGAGGAAATTCCGTTGATTGTCAGCAGGAGTCTCCCAATCGTTTGTGTTTCTTCCGCCGGGGTGGATTCTCCGGCTCGGAGTACTTGGAGTAGGCGGATTTGTTCGTAGTGAAGGGGCTCCAATGCGGAGTTTCTAGGCTGGACCGTTTTCTCCAACCTAGGGCGACGTATTTTTTGGTCGCTACCGAACAATCGATTCATACTGGTTTTAGTGAGTTCGAACTCTTCAAGAATTCGATCCATGAATCGTTCTCGAATTTCTGTGTCCGGGACCATCGCAGCATAAGCTTTCATGATGTCGGGGTCTGCACTGGATAGGGACGTTTCGATGTTGGTCAAAACGTAAAGGAGGAACGGCCACGACTGAGTGCCCTTTGCAATTAGATCAAACTGTTCATCAGAGAGAGAATTAATCCCTGACCCGAATCCGTACCAGCCCGGTAGGAAGAATCGAGATTGTGACCAGCTGAATACCCAGGGGATCGCTCGCAGGTCATCAAGCGAACGAACACCTGTACGTCGTGAAGGCCGTGATCCAATGCTACTCTTTTCCAAACCGTCCAAGGGCGTTGCCCCAGTGTAGAACGTCATGAAGTCTGGCTCTCTGAGAAGTTGTCGATAAACCTTGCTGGTCTCCTCTGACAGTGTTTCCACCGCTTCCTCGAGTTTCGGGTCTTTTGACTTTTGTCGTCCTGAGTTCAACGAGTGGTAGCAGGTTCCGGCAACCAACAGATCAAGGTTGTAGCTGGCAGTGACGTGATTTGCAAATTTCTGCGCAATGGTCTCTCCCTGTTCGGTCACTCTAAGGTCGAATTCCAAAGCGGTCGCTGGAAGTGCCTCGAGGAAACGGTGAGTGGGCCCAGCGCCGCGACTAATCGTTCCTCCTCGTCCGTGGAAGAAGCGGATGCGGAAGCCCATTGATCGGGCGAGTTTTGCAATATCCTTCTGAGCACTGTGAAGGCCCCACTGGCTGGCGAGGATGCCGCTGTCTTTGTTGCTGTCACTGTAACCAACCATAACCTGTTGGACAGGTAGATCGAGAGCCTCCGATTCCGGAATCAATTCTGGATCAATCTCGATCCCTTTTTTCGCGAGCAATCCTCCGCGCCTGTGTAGCCAAGTGATTGAATTCTTTGCCACTGGGTGTGCGAGGAAAACCTTAAGGATCTCCGGACCATTCTGAAGGTCCTCTAGAGTTTCCAGTAGAGGCACGATGGGAATGAGACAAATTACACCAATGTCTAGCTTCCGAAGGAGGTTTGCCTCGCGGGCCAAAAAGTAGATTGCCAGTAGATCTGAGGCAGAGCGAGTCATACTCAGAATATAGGAACCGATACCTTCATCACCATGACGATCGATATATCGGGCGATTTCTCGAAAAGCGGCGACTACGGCCTCCGACTCAGTCCCAGGAGTTTCTCCTGCGGGTAGTAGTGGTAAGGATGACTCGAGTTGCTGGTTCAGAAACGTGAGTCGTTTATCCTCGGACCAAGAGCTGTATTGAAAATCCTTCATTCCCGCTCTCTCCAGAATCTGGTCGATCGCTTTCTCGTGAAAGACACTGTTCTGGCGAACATCGAGCGAGGCTAGGTGAAAACCGAAGACCTCGATATTCCTCATTACTGGATCGACATCATTCCGTGCGATTCTCTCCGCCCCAATTTTGACTAGAGATTCGTAGAGGACTTGGAGGTCGGCAACCAAGTGAAAGGAATAGCGGTAGTATCGGCTAGCCGGATACTGTGAATCCGCGGGGTCGTAGTCGGCTGGAGGGAGTTGTGCGATCAGAAGGCTGACGAATTGTCGCCAAGGTTCGTGGTGGTTGCGCTCGAGAATTGCCTGGGCATCGTCACCAATTTGAGAGGCCATGGCATCGAGCTTGTCCTGCAGTTCCTTCGTCGGTTCCTGGAGCCTATCTGATAGGCTCAGAAGGTTGCGGAGCTCTGATAGTTTTCGCTTTTGGAGATCGAGCGCGTGTTGGCGGAAATCGAGTAATGATTCGCGGGTGACCTTTGCAGTTACAAGCGGGTGTCCGTCGCGATCTCCTCCAACCCAAGTCCCAAAGCGAAGGCGAGGGCGGTGTGTGAATCCCTTGATTAGCGACAAATCCCAACCATTGGCTTCCCACGCTTCTTCGAGATGGCGGTCAATATGGGGGAGCACCTCAGGAAATACGTTGTCGAAGTAGTGTAGCTGTGATGCACGCTCTGCGGCTACGCTTGGTTTCGTTAAAAGAGTTTCCCCGGTGCGCCAGAGCCGTTCCAGAATCGTTTTGATTTCCCCCTCAATTGAAATTCGTTCGTTTGGAGTCCACATCCGGTTTTCCAAATGAACAATCTGGATGTAGAGCTCGCGATGTTGTTCAAGGATACTGACTCGCTTGGACTCAGTCGGATGAGCGGTCAGGACGGGTTCTATGCGAAGGCAGGGGAGAATCTGAGCAATCTGTTCGGGGGTCCAATTATCTTCACGGAGTTTGCGGAAGTAGTATCCCCAGAGGCCGGACTCGTTGAGGGGGCCATTTGATCGCTCGTAGAGGCGCCGCATTTGGTTTGCGGTGTTCTCTTCAACCATGTTGAGGAGTTGAAAGGAAATCGAAGTCGCTTGGATCATTCCTGGGTTCAGGGGCGACTCGGAGGAAGGCGAAGCGTTGCCGATCCATGGGAGTTGGTTTGCGATCTCCTCTTCGCCAAGGCTCAAAAGAACCTCTCGGAAGCACTTCATTAGGAACAGAAGGTCGTTGTCTATTTTTTCAAATCCAATCCGGATCCGTTCCTCGTAGCTCAGTGATTCTTCCATGTGGTTTCCTAGTCGTCGTGAACAGTTTGTCTTTACGATTGCGATAGAATCTTTGCTTAGGGAGGGCTTGCCGGTAGGTCAAACGGAATGAAACACCAGCGACTGATTTCGTCCCAATACTGTCAATTAATTAAAATGTAACCTGGTACGATAGAAATCGGTCGATCTTTATTGTAGAATATGAGCGAGAAAACCGCACACTGTGTCGGCTACAGATGTTTTACGATCAAACCAGAGTGATTCTTCGAGCAGGAAATGGTGGGCACGGTTGTGCCAGTTTTCGCCGAGCCAAGTATATTCCCAAGGGTGGACCCGATGGGGGTGATGGTGGAAAGGGGGGAGATCTCTATTTGCACGCCGATTGCAATGTGAGTGATTTGCGTGCCTTTCGCTATCAGCCTCACTGGAAGGCGCGAAATGGTGAAGGGGGCCGTGGTAGTCAGAAGAACGGTAAGAATGGGGATGATGTTGTATTGGTTGTCCCCGTTGGCACGATTGTTATCAATGACAATGGGAAGACCGTCTGTGAACTGTTGGAGCACGATCAACGGATTCGCCTATTGCGTGGGGGTGAGGGAGGTTTGGGAAATCTGCATTTCAAATCCTCGACGAATCAGACTCCGAGAGAATTTACGGAAGGAAAGTTAGGGCAGACTGGAGAGTATGTTTTTCAGCTTAAGACCATTGCCGATGTCGGTTTGATTGGATTTCCAAATGCAGGAAAGTCTACTCTTTTGGCTCGTTTGACCAATGCGACTCCCAAGAGTGCGCCTTATCCTTTCACGACGGTCGATCCTTTCGTGGGAATGACTGCGGAGAATGAAGATTTTGACTACCGGAAGTTGGCGATTGCTGACATCCCTGGATTGATCGAAGGGGCTTCGGAGAATCGGGGATTGGGGCATCGATTCTTGCGCCATGTCGAGCGGTGTCGTGTGCTCCTTTTGGTTTTGGATGGAGCTGGCTGCGACGACCGTGATCCTTTGGAAGACTATCAGGTGCTCGTCAAAGAGATGGAGCTCTATGACGAAGAGCTGGTGAAGAAGCAGCGGTTTATTGCTGTGAACAAATCCGACCTACCCAATTTTGAAGAGAACCTGAAACGCATCCAAACTTCGGTCGATGACCCTGTCTTCGCCATCTGCGCGGAGCTTGGAGAAGGTTTGGACGAATTGAGGAAAGCCTTGTTCTCTGCTCGGTTGGAGAGATAGGTCCTACAGTGGCGCGAGGGGTGGGATTCGAACCCACGACCGTCGGCTTAGAAGGCCGATGCTCTATCCAGCTGAGCTACCCTCGCTCGTGATTCATTAGTTCTAAGCGAAAGTGAGGCGGGAGCGAAAGGAAAAAGAGGAGCGAAAGCAGCGGATCAGTGGACAAGAAAATCTTTGAGGGGCCCGAGGGTTTCGTGATGCGCTGTGTTTAGTGCGATCAGATGAAGAGTTCCTCGGGTGACTCGGTAGATGGCCTCTTGTTGAAATTCTCTTCCGAGTCGGATGGATTCATCCAAGTCCCAAACTGTCCACCCCGGCTCTTGATGGGATTGGTCGGGGGACATCCCGGTCGCCCGCAGGGGAGGAGGGGTCAAGTCTGCTAGTGCGTCCCGCAGTTTTTGATCGGCTTGCCGATTCGATTCTTTGGAATTGATTTGGCCCTTGGGATTACAGGCGGTGACGATTGAAAAATCGCAACTCGGGATTTTCCCCTCGACCCGAATCACTACGTTTCGGTAGGCGGGGTTCATGGGGGTGGTGGCGCGTTTCAAGAAGAGGAGTCGGCCGATACCTCGACAAGGAGATCCATCCCCAGATTCTCCAGGACCTCCAGTATCGTTGATTCGGAGGTAGGTTCGCGAGTGGAAAGGCGTGCTTCTGCGCGAAAGAGAAGAGTCCCAGAATCGGCCGCGGCCTCGGTCTTTGTCGACATTGATTCCACATTAAGCCCAAGGGACGCGAGCGAGGCAAATACCTCACTGACGATACCCGGATGATCGGCACCCACTAGAGAAACTTTGAAAGACTTTGCTTCGGCGGGTTGAGGGATGCCCTTACCTTCGGCGACGGTCAACTCCAACCCTTGAATGGACATTAGGTCAGATCGAAGGCCCTCGCGGTTTTCTTTGGAGACGCTCACCTGAAGCAAACCGACGAACCGACCCGAGAGGTGGATCAGTCGGCTGCGTTCCCAGTTCCCTTGGTGGGAATGAACTTTGGCCGCGATTTCATGAACGATGCCTTGACGGTCGTCTCCACTGAAAGTGATGAGTAGGATTGAGGTTTGCACGGATGGAATCTTAGTTCAGATAGGGTGCACGATGCAATAGCCGTTGATATCGGCCTCCTCTCGACTTCTGCTGCCGCACAGGAAGAAGTGGGACACATCGCGCAGTTGGATTTCTCCCCGATGGAACTGTCAATGTCTCGTTCGAGTGGAAACCGTTTTCCCCCTTAGAATTGTTGTCTCCGCAGATCGAGGGTGACCTTGAATTCTGGAGAGGTTCTCGGAGGTCGCCCCTGGGCAACCAGTCCTTCGCGCTCGTGAGCGACGATCCATCGCTTATCCCGCCGCACCTTCGCCTCTTCCTCATCCTCGGGGAAGCCGGGATAGACAGGCTCGGAAGGATGCCAGTGATGATAGCGGGCGGCGGTCGATACCTTCTCGGTTTCGGAATCTACCCACTCAAAAAGGAGGGGGGACTGAATCGGCACATTGGGATGGAGGGCGGGGTGAGCACTGGCGCACTTATATCGAAGGCCGCAAACAGCACCCGCGCTGTGGTCGGTGAAATGCGCCTGGACGCCGTTGACCAAAAGATAGCCCTTCTCGAGTAGCGTGGGGTCTGGCAGGAGAATTTCCAGTCGATCCGTGGAATTATCGACCTTCCGCACCGTTGCCAGCCCCTGAGATTCTTCGGCCATGAGCGGGTACGATTCCAGTGCCTGACGGATTTGGATTTTGCTTCCGTCGACATCGATCTCGCCCCGCAACGGGAAGCGAAAATCGAAGAGGGGGCGCAACCATTCCGGGTCAAAATCAAGACCAGCATTTCGCAGGTCCTCACAAATCTCCTGCAAGTCCTCCCAAAGCCAAGAGGGAAGGAAATAGCGGTCGTGAAGGTGCTTCCCAAACCTCCGGAGCCGCCTCGCGAATGGGCGTTTGACCAACCGGGCGATGATTGTCCGAATAAAAAGGGAAACGACCGCCGTGAGATTGGTATCGGGTAGTGTCTCAAAGGCGCGGAATTCTATGATCCCGGCGCACCCGTTCGGTGCTGCGGGGTTGAAGAACTTATCGAAACACATCTCGGCGCGATGGGTGTTTCCCGAGGCGTCCGTCATCAAGTTGTGAAGGAACTGGTCGATCCAGTACGGATCAAAGGCCCCGCGGATTGATTCCATCCCCTCGCACGCTACTTCGGTTTCGTAGAGACTGTGGGTCGGGCCCTCATCAAATCGGGGCGCCTGACAGCCTGGACCGACATATTGTCCGGAGAATGCGTAGGACAGTACTGGGTGATGTTGCCAAAACCGGAGAATGGAGGCGATGCGTTTAGGACGCTGGAGAAACGGATTGGTTTCGAGCGAAGTACCACCGAAAGTGAGGTGGGATCCTCCGCCAGTTCCGGTTACACTTCCGTTGAGCTGTAAGCGGATTGTCGTGAGCCCAGTTTGCCGGGCTGCTTTGTCGGCGGCTATGAGATTGTGATGATAGGAAAACCAATCATTGCATGCCGGGAGGTTGATTTCCAGTACGCCGGGATCGGCGGCGAGGCCGAAAGAGCGGACAGTCTCGGGAGCCCCGCTCGGGCCGTACCCGCAAAGAATGATATCGGTTAATCCCGACTCCTGGATGGTTTCGGAGATCAAATGGATCAGCGTACGGAATGCGGTCCATTCCAGCGGAGGGATGAAGAGGTGGAGCGCCCCATTGATGCATTCGACGGTCAGAGCACGCCGTAGGGCGTCTTCCGGGAGGTCGCCGAGGGGGAGTCGCAGTCCCAGAGGAGAGTCACCAGCGAAAAGCGGAATTGGGTCTTCCCGCGACCAAGGCCAGCGCTCCGATATCCATTCGTCGTCTTCGTAGTCAAGCGGAAGGACCCATCCGCAGGTACTGCGTTTCGGGGCGGATGCGTTCCTCGCAGGAACGAGAAAATCGGAGAAATCGAGCTTGGCGGCCAATTTTTTGGCAAGCTTCGTCGCGTCTCGAGGGTGATTTTGGCCCTCACGGTCTTCGAGCAGCAACGTGCTTCTCACCGGCCAAAGTACATCGCCTGGGTTGTCGAGGAGGAGGACATTCCAGCGGGGGAGGGGCTCACCCGGATACCACTTGCCGAACACCTGAAGAACGACGGCGCCGGGGCATTCCTCATTGAGAAGGTTGGATGCCATCTTATGGGCATAGCCCAGTTTCTCGGGTCCCATCGCCTCGAGGTTCCACTCGGCCCCTTTGGGTTGATGAGGGATGTAGGTCGGTTCACCCCCCATGGTCATTACCACCCGCCGGTCTGATAGTTGCTTTTCGACCTTTCGGGCCAGATCAGAGATAGCGGGAGAAATTTCCATGAACTTACTGTTTAGAAAGGAGGTTCGAGACGTTGGATACAAGATTCTTATGCATGAGCGGGACTCGCTCTCTTGCTATTTTCGAGCCAAAATGGATATTCGCGGCATGATTTTTGGCATTCGGGTCAGAACGGTGACGATTTTTGCAAGTGTTTCGGTTTCTCTTTGGGGGCAAGCACCGGAGATTTCCCGTGAACAGATTGATCAATTCGTAGATCTGGCCTTGGACATGGGGGAGGCTTGGCAACGAGGGGATTTGCCGGATCTCGCATTTTCCCCCGAAGAGTTTCAGCAAATGGGGGCTCAACTGGAGACCGCCTTGAGCTCGCGCCAGCTGGACGACCTTGCGAACTTGGAGTCGATGATCCCTCAGCTGATGGCCGCACTTTCCCAGACTGAAAGTGGACGGCATTACGTGGCTTGGTTGTTGCAGCGCTACGATTACGCGGTCGTGGCCAATTGGTCCAAGCAGGAGGCAACCGCAGTGGCCCAGGAGACGGAGACCGAACCGACCGCTGAACAGATGGAAAAATTTCGCGACGACTATGTGACCGATCTGCGGATATGGCGTCACCGGATCTCTGAACGTCGAGCCCCCCAACCTGCGGAAGGGCTACTCCCCCTGGTTAAAGGAAAGTTTGCGGGCGAGGGCGTTCCGACCGAGTTGATCTGGCTCGCTGAAGTTGAGTCCTCTTTCGACCCTAAGGCCGTCAGTCCGGTGGGGGCCAGGGGGCTCTTTCAGTTCATGCCGGCAACTGCGGAGTGGATGGGATTGGCCGTGACGCCGGATGACGAACGAACCAACCCAGCGAAGAGTGCGACGGCTGCGGCCAAATACCTCCGGTACCTGTATAAGCGGTTTGAATCCTGGCCGTTGGTTTTTGCGGCGTACAACGCCGGTGAAGGAAGAGTCAGTCGCTTGATGAAAGAGGAGGGTGCTTCGGACTTTAACGGTATTGCAGCAGTTCTACCGTCTGAAACCCGCATGTATGTACCAAAAGTTCTCGCGACAATCGAGCTGCGCGAGGGGATCGATCCGTCGCAGATCAGCGCTCCGGTTGAACGGGAATAGCTCTCTGGCAGGAGTCCACTATCTCGAATTGTCGGATTGTAGATTCGGCCCAATCAGGAAGTGCGCCGAAAGCCCGGGGGCACTTTCTCGAACCGAGGGGAGACCCACCTTAAGCGGGGAAAGCGTACCTCTACTTTCGATACAGGAGAACGCTCGCCATCGCGGAAATTCCCTCGCCGCGCCCGATCGAACCCAGTTTCTCGTTGGTTGTCGCTTTGATACCGATTTGGTCGGGGTTGACTGATAGCGTCTCCGCAATGCGAATACGCATAGCTTCAGTCCAAGGACTGATTTTCGGCTTTTCGGCGATGATCATCACATCGACATTGCCAATCTTATACTCGTTTTCCGAAGCTAGATCCGCAGCGAACTTGAGGATCTTCTGGCTGTCGATGTTGAGGCAGCTTGGGTCGCCCGGAGGAAAGTGGAACCCGATGTCGGGTTGTGCTAGCGCGCCGAGAATGGCATCGCTAATGGCATGCGTCAGGCAATCCGCGTCGGAGTGGCCCTCCAGGCCGGGGGCATCGGGAATCGTGACTCCTCCCAGAACCAGCGGCCGATCAGGATTGAAGCGATGGACATCATAGGCGATGCCGGTGCGAAAAGGCACAGGAGTCATTGCGGCTCGTCTTTGTTGAAATCGGGATTGCGGACGAGGAACGATGCCAAAGCGAGATCTCCCGGACGGGTGATCTTGGGATTGGGGAATGACGGCTCTACCAACGTGATCTTATGACCTGCTGCTGAAGCGATTGAAGTATCATCAGTATAGTGAGTCGGCTCCTGTCTGGCCTTTTGATACGCGTCGAAAATCAAGTTATACTCGAAGGCCTGTGGTGTTTCCATTGACCAGCATCCCCGCCTGTCGATCTCCCGCAGTTGGCAATTGCGAAAGTTGGTTCGTCGCCGGTTGACGCGTTTGATCGTGTCGGTGATCGGGCGAGCGAGCGAGGCAGAGCGGTCACGGATAACGCTATCGAACAGAGTTCTAATATCCTCGGGACGGACCAGAGGTCGTGCACAATCGTGGATGAAAACGTACTCCGTATCGATCCCGGCGGTAGTCAAGCCAGCGAAGACAGAGTCTTGCCTCAGCGAGCCTCCAAGAACCCACCGCGTAGTGGGGTGCTTTCCTTCGGCTGTGGATTTAGACAGTTCCCCGGCAAGCTTTTCCCGTTGTTCGAGATCGCGATAGACGATGACAATTGTATCGAAAATTTGGGTAGCTACGAAGGCCTCATAACTCCGGCGGAAGCTACTTTTGCCCTCGACGGGGACAAGGATCTTATCGTCAACAGCTCCCTTCATTCGACTGCCTTTACCGGCCGCGAGAAGGACCGCTCTGACTCCAGTCGATTGAGAGGAGGTGAAAGATTGGCTGGCGGATGCGGTCATCGAACTACTGAGTTGTTGCCAGGATCTCCGCCGCGATTTGGTCGTACACGCTTACGGGGTCCTCGGCTTTGACGATAGGGCGCCCGATGACCAAGTGGGTGGACCCGGCTTGTGCGGCCTCACCGGGAGTCATTACGCGTTTTTGGTCCCCTTTGGCAAAGCCACTGGGACGAATCCCTGGAACGACTAGGATGGGGTCGGATCCAAATGAATTGCGCATGGATTGGACTTCCAGAGCTGAGCAGACGAGCCCATCCGCACCGGACTCGAGCGCCATTCCCGCGAGTCGGATTGCATTCTCGCTCGGAGAACCGGACAGCCCCACGGCCTCGATCTGTTCCTCATCCATGGAGGTGAGGATCGTAACTGCGAGTAATTTCATCGATGAACCGCTGCGGTCACGAGCCTCGGCTGCAGCGCGAATCATAGCCGGACCTCCCAGGCAGTGAATGGTCAAAAGATCAATTGGGAGATGGGCCAGGCTTTCGACCGCGTGGGCAACGGTATTGGGAATATCGTGGAGTTTGAGATCGAGAAAAATCCTGCACCCGCGCGATGCGACGGATTCGACGAGACTGGGGCCATATCGAGTAAAGAGTTGAAGGCCAATTTTTACGCAACGGGGCCGATTCTCCAGTCGATCCAGGATGGCAAATGCCTCTTCTTTTGTCGGAACATCAAGTGCTACGATGATATCAGTATTAGGGTGGGACACGGCTGACGCTTGGTTGCTCATTCTAATGTTTAGGATTTATTCCGGCGCGAGGTGAGGCAAGGGGATTTCTTGCGCGGCTATCGATTGCGAATCAATTTACGGTGGCTCGACGCGATATCGGAAAATCTACTCGTCTCAATTGTGACGAAAGAGTAAGACGGATCGATGGTACAGGAAATTGCATTGGTCGTCGGGCTTCTCGTGGCGGTCGGCCTTCTCGGCTTTTATCTCAATCGGCAATCGTGGAAATCGATTTTGAAGAACTACGAGGCACTGGGAAATAAGTACGGCTTGGACCTGACTCAGCCCGAGGCGAAAATGTTGGGATTGTTTCGTGCCTCTCCCTATCTTCACGGGCATTGGAATCGCCGGGAAACGAGTGTCCAAACGCTCGGCTCGGGAATGAAGAATACCCGTCAGTCCGGGACGGCGATTTTTATGGAGACGGCATTGCGGGAGGATTGCGTGATGTTGATTCGATCGAAGAAGGGATTGAACCGTTTGGAGCGCAATGAGTTCAAGAACCTGACTAAAGTAAATGGCCCTACGGAAGCTTTTAATAAGCGCGTACTGATTGCCACAAATCGCCCCGAATGGGTCAGCGAGAAGATCACCAGCTCGATGTGTGAGCGAATTCTGGAGGATCTCGGATCTACCTCGGGAACGATCAACCTAATTAAAGGGCGACTCGGCTATCAGGAGTTGGGGATTTTGTCCGGCGCTGCGGCATACGAGCGGATGGATCGCATGATGACGCACCTGAATTGGCTGGCAAATTCCCTGGAAGACGGGGAGCCCGGAACGCTGGGAAAAACCATCGAAGACGACCCCACATCAATTTAATTAGAAAAATGGACGATTTAGGGTTGCCCGGTCGATAGGTTCTCGTTTCTCTTCTCTGTTTTTCCAAGTTTTACCATGTCCAGAATTTGCGCAATCACAGGTCGTCGCCCCATTCGTGGGGGCAGAATCACTCGTAAGGGTCAAAGCAAGAAGAGCGGTGGTATCGGCACGCACGTCGTGAAGAACTCCAAACGCACCTTCCGCCCTAACCTACAGCGGGTTCGCGTCCGCCTCCCCAGCGGCCAAATCAAGCGGATCTGGGTATCTGCTAAGGCCCTGAAGGCAGGTAAGGTCGTTAAGGCCTAAGTCTTCTTTTTCGATTCCCTTTCGCCCGCTGTCGTGTCGGTCTCGAACTTTTCGTTCTCGATCGATACTGCTGGGCGGGGGCTCTATGAAATTACTGACCGCGTCGAGCACGCGGTATCAAGCGCGAGTGCCCGTGAGGCATTGGCGCTTGTTTTTTGCCGTCACACCAGCTGTAGCTTGGTGTTGATGGAGAATGCCGACCCGACGGCCTGTCGAGATCTCGAGCGGTACATGGACGAACTCGTTCCCGATGGAACGGGTTACGCCCACACTGCCGAAGGTCCGGATGACATGCCGAGCCACATTAAGATGGCGCTGACCCGTACGAGCGAGTCGATCCCCGTGATCAGTGGAAGGCTCGCCCTCGGCACGTGGCAGGGGATTTTTCTGTGGGAACACCGCGATCGTCCTCATCGGCGATCGTTGGTCGTGTCGATTTCCCAGTGATCCGTCGGGCCGACGCTCCTCACAGATTGTGGAGAGCTCCCCGCGGCAGAGGGATAGAGACCAGCCTCGTCGAATCTGCGACGATCGATTCGATTATCCCTCGATGTTCCTGCGAAAATTCTCGAGATTGTCGGCCTTGAAGAAGGCGGTCCCACAGACGAATGAGTCGGCGCCAGCTGCGGCACAGAGGGTAGCAGTGTCGGAGTCAACTCCACCGTCTACCTCGATTCGGAAAGGAAGATTTTGCTGTTCGCGGATCTCGTGAGCGGCTTTGATCTTGTCCAAAACATCGTGGCGGAAGGATTGACCGCCGAATCCGGGCTGAACGGTCATCAACAAGAGGAGATCAATCTCTTCGAGAAAGGGGAAGACCCGCTCAAGCGGAGTCCCGGGATTGAGGGCCAGACCTGCTTTTAGACCCTTCCCTCGAATCTCGCGAAGGGTTTCCAGAATGGGGTAGAAAGGCTCTACATGAACTGTGATTTGGTTCGAACCTGCATCGGCAAAGGCGTCGATCATCAGATCGGGACGGGACAGCATTAGGTGAGTGTCGAAGAAGAGGTCCGGTGCCATTGGGCGGAGGTCCGCAATGGTCTTGGGGCCAAAGCTCAGGTTTGGAACGAAGTGGCCATCCATAATGTCCAGATGGAGCCATTCGATGGGAAGCCCAAGGATCTTGTCGAGCCCCTCCCGCAGGTTGGCATGATTGGCTGCGAGAATCGAGGGTGCGAGCTTGGGTGCGAACGGTGAGATGTTGGCTGAAGTGGTCATGGCTGAAGTGGATGGTTAATCGAGTTTGTCCGGATCGAGTCGAATAGGTCCGAGGAATTCCGCGCTAAATTCATCTTCGAGAAGACGCCGTAATTCTGGTGGTGTTTTCTCAAGGAGGGCCTGGAGTTGGTTGACACCGACCGGAGAGTGGGACGCTTGAGCAACGGCTTGTTCCAAATCGACATTTCCATTTTCATCTGGCTCGAGCGCTTGGCGGGATTGGGTTTCCTCTCTGGCAGGTGGAGGCTCGGTGTTTAGCGAGTCCGGGCTCGGGTTCGCGGATAACTCTCCGAAATCCGACCGATCTTCGTCCTGAACGGAGCCTGATGAAATGTCGCTACCCTTCGCATCTTCTTTTGAGGAAGGGAGAGTGTCTACGGACGAGCCGGGTGAGGGCTCAATTTTTTTTTTGCCCCGCAGGTTCAGAGCCGACGAGGTCGTTGATCTTGCGAATGACCGTATCAATAGGACGAGTACGCGCATGGTCCACGGCCCGCAAAAGGGTCACCTCGAAATTGACTCGTTCCGAAAGCCCTCGTTGGACGGATCGTTCGCCGGCCTTCAAGGCATCGAGAATGCGCAGCAGAGGTTCGATCTCTAGTGTGGGGCCAAGCTTCCGGCTGGAGCCACCACTGCGAATTGCTTCGAGGAGGGCTTCGCGGATGAGCCCCGACAGATCGGTGAGGATTCGTGAGAGGTCTTTTCCCTCCCGGCTGAATCGATCGGCGCAAGCGACAAGAGACTCGTAGTCACTCTCGGCGAGGGCCCGGCCCAGTTCGGCTAAATCCGTTTCTCCGGCCATCCCGAAGACCGATAGCACGTCACTTTCGCCGAGGTCAGTACCGCAGAACGAAATGAGCTGATCGAGAATGGACTGGGCGTCGCGCATGCCACCATTGGCCAATTTTGCAATCGCTCGAAGTGCGGCATCCTCGACATTGATCTCTTCTGCTTTCGAGATTTCAGCCAGGCGCTTGACGATCTCTTCATCGTCGATCGGGCGAAATTCCAGGCGTTGGCAGCGGGAGACGATGGTCGGGAGAACTTTGTTGCTCTCAGTCGTCGCAAAAATGAATTTTACGTGGGGAGGTGGCTCTTCGAGCGTCTTGAGCAGGGCGTTGAAAGCAGCCTGCGAAAGCATGTGAACCTCATCGATGATATAGAGCTTAAACGGGCATTGTGCCGGCCGGTATTGGCAATCTTCGCGGAGATCGCGCACCTGTTCGACGGAGTTGTTGGAAGCTCCGTCAATCTCGATCACATCCATGCAGCTCCCGCCCATGATGGCTTTCACCAAGTCGGAGTCTGGATCGAATTGAACAGTGGGCTTATCGGATCCGTTTAAGGCACAGGCGAGTAGTCGAGCGGTACTGGTTTTGCCCGTGCCTCGGGGCCCGATAAAGAGATAGGCGTGCGCGAGGCGCTCCTTCTCAATCGCATTTGAGAGCGTCCGCACAATGTGCTCCTGCCCGACCAAATCGTCGAAACGCTTGGGTCTCCATCGACGGGCAATGACTTGGTATCCACCTTCCACAATGTCAAACTGAGAACGAGAATCGGGCAGGGCAACGGAAAAGATTGGGAATCCGAAAACCGCCGGCTCGCTGGCCGTTCAGTTTAGAGGCTGTACTCACAGGTTCCGCTTTGCTCGTACTGATCAAGGTTGTGGAGAGTGATCTCGGCGATATTGGCCAACGCTTCCCGTGTGAAGAATGCTTGGTGACTGGTAATCAGTACGTTGGGGAATGATGTCAGTCGAGACAGTCGATCATCCTCCATGATGCCCTCGGAGTAATCTTCAAAAAAGATTCCTTCTTCCTCCTCGTAGACATCCAGGCCGAGGGCGCCGATTGTGCGCTCTTTGATCCCCTTGATCGCGGCATCGGCATCGATGAGACCTCCACGACTGGTGTTGATGATCATCACACCCTTTTTAAGGTCCTGTAGGCTGTTTGAGTCGATGAGGTGATAGGTGTCTGGCGTGAGTGGGCAGTGAAGGCTAATGATTTCCGACCGGGCTAGAAGTTCTTCCAGCGGCATATATTGGGCGCCTAGGTTCAGCATCGTTTCGTTGGGATAGGGGTCGTAGGCCAACAGTTTGCAGCCAAACCCCTTCATGATGGTACCAAACACACAGCCAATTTTTCCCGTACCGATTATCCCGACCGTCTTCCCGTGCACGTCAAAGCCCTCGAGACCATCGATCGAGTAGTCATACTCACGAATCCGGTAGTAGGCGCGGTGGATCTTTCGGTTCAGGCTAAGCAGGAGCCCGACGGCAAACTCGGCAACTGCGTACGGGGAGTATGCGGGGACCCGGGCCACGGTGATCCCGTACTGCTTGGCGGCGTCGAGGTCGACATTGTTGAATCCGGCGCAACGGAGCGCCACCAGGCGGCAATTGTTTTCTGCGAGGACCTTGAGCACCTCCTCGTTGACGATGTCGTGAACGAAGACGCAGACCGCGTCCGATTGGGCGACGAGGGCAACGGTTTCAGGGCGAAGGCGATCTTCGATGAAAGTGAATTCGTGGCCCCTGCCTGAGTTGGCAAAGGAGTGGCGGTCGTAGTTCTTGGCGGAGAATACGGTGACGTTCATGGAGATTCGCTTCGCTGAGTTCGATTTTTACCGCGACGACCTGCCGCTGGCTCAAGTTTTGGGGATAGAGATTCGATTGGTTGGGTTCAATGCTAGAGAGATGCGACCCAATTGTCCTCACCGTTTCCTATTTATAATGAGAATCACGAGTTTGGCGTTCAATGCCACGAAAACCCCAGTGGAGAGAAAGGTGAAAACGATGGTGAACCCTTTCGAATATACGGTGGTGGGCGTCAGGTCGCCGTAGCCGATGGTGGACATGGTCACCACGGAGAAATAGAGGGAGTTCATCACGCTCCAGGATTCATGCCACGTGTAGAATGTGGTTGAACCAGCGAGAAGGGTGACCAGAAGAAAGAGCAGGATCCTAAATTCGTGATCTTTTTTAAGACCGATCACTATGGCTCGGATCAATCGGAAGACGTTAATGAGAAACGCAATCATGACGGAAAATAGGTTCTAGCTGAATTTGATGAGACGAATGGTAGAGTTGTGGGAACAGGGCCGACCTGCCGAGAGAGAAATTTTGAAAAGGACGAAATTTGAGGGCGGGCGCTTTTATGAGAACCTCTCGATTGGATCCCCCAAAAAACTCGCCCTCCGAAATGTCCTTCAGTCCCGGGTGTTATCGCCGAGGCTATCCGCAAGTATTGGTCACAAACAAGCGCGGACTTACTATTGCCCGCCATCGGCCGCCGTCGGTCTTTCCCCCGTCCTCGAGTTTGAGGAAGAGAATTTGAGGCCGAATTTGAGGACACCCATGAACAGAGGCTCACCTTGAGGTGATGTTTCGAGCTCAATTAGGTAGACGTACGGTTCGGCAGGTCTAGGTGGCGAAGGGTGGGGGTGTGCAGGTTTGTCGCCATTGTCGGGGAGATTGGCCGTAGGTGCGTTTGAACTCCCGGCTAAACTGAGAAGAACTCACGTATCCCACCTCCATGGCTGCTTCGTTTACCGTCATCCCACCGGCGATTCTCATAGCGGCGTTGTTCAATCGCATGGACTTTATGAACTGGATGGGCGACAGGGTGGTCGCCTGCTTGAATTTTCGGTGAAGGACGGCACGGCTCATCCCCATTTGGGCAGCCAAGTCTTCGATGGTGATCGGTTTCTCAATATGAGAGGATAGGTACTCAATGGCCCTAGCGGTTTCGTTGCCTACACCAAATGCCCTCCTTGCGGAGTGCCCCGCCTCTCCGTTCAGGATCGCGTAGTAGATTTCCCGCAGGCGTCCTTCTCCCAGAACCGCAGCATCCGAAGGCCTGGTTCCCAATTGCAGCAGTCGAAGGAGGGCCTCGGTGAACGCGTCGTCCCAGCGTGCAAGCGTCAACCCCTGCGGTCCGGCTGGGGTGGGACGGATGGCACCGGCGGCACTCTCGATCTCGATGGTCATTTCGGTCATCACCCTCGTTTCGAGAGAGATAAGAACACCTAG
>CEOD01025949.1_pt1 | contig 17711 bp, 20 predicted proteins | sample 530341 | NCBI WGS metagenome assembly CEOD01 (sample SAMEA2619950, study PRJEB7988) | marine metagenome | isolation source: saline water (ENVO:00002010), including | reverse complement strand
CCCGCCGCACGAATCCAAAGAGGTGGTGTCCGGTCTTGAGGAGGCAGGGGTTTCCGTGCGCCTTTGCGAGTTGAGTAATCCAGCCGGGCACGCTTCCTTTCTGCGGCACACCGATCAGCTTTCGAGCGTGGTCAATCCTTTCCTGACCGAGTTGGAATCAACCGTTCACACGTGATAGAGGCAAATCGATTCGCGATTATTGGAAGTTGGGGATCTGGAAAGACTCATCTGAGCAGGGCTTTGGGGACACGATTGGGTTGGCAGGTGCTTCCACTCGATCAAGTCGTCTTTTCCCGTGAACAGGGTGACGGCGGTCGAGGACGTTTGGTTGAGCGGGACCGAAGCGAGTCCCGCCGGTTGCTCAGCGATTTTCTCGAGGCCGATGATGATTGGGTGGTCGAGGGGGTCTATGGCCGGCTGATCGAGCGGGTACTGGAGTCTCGTCCTTTTCTGGTTTGGATCGACCGCTCGGAGGAGGATTGTCTCGAAGGGCTGCGGGTACGCAGTGCCCGGATGTTGCGCGAGTACGGTCGGGATCTGTCTCCGCTTCAAAATCAGCGAATGGTGGAGCGGGTGAAGGGATATCGTGATCGAAGCGATCATTTAGGCTATGCGTGCCATCGGGAACTGTATGAGTCGTATTCGGGAGAGAAGATCCGATTGACTTCCATTTTGGAGATAGACCAATTTCTCGAAGCGGCTTGTGGATGAGTGTCTCGGGATTGGTTCCAAATTTTCCGCTCCGGGTCGCAGCGTTTGGGGCGGCACCGGGAATTTCTTGACCGGCTCAGGAGAAGATTGATCGTCGTGGCTGAATGACTCAACGTATGGAGATGTCAGGACCCCGATGGAGAACTTTCCCGAAGAGAGGCGCGTTTACGCTTCCCGAGGTTCTTCTGGCCCTGACTTTGTTGACTCTGGCTGCCTTGGCCGTCGGTAACGCGATGCAGTCTTCTCTTGCGCTGCTCACCAGGGCGCGCTCGGTCGAGCAACCTCCGATCGGGTGGAGTATCGCGCGGGGTGATGTACTTGAGTTGGAGGGCCGTGAGGAGGTCGAGGACGGTGGGACGATTGATCTGCCCGATGGGAGCCGCGTTCGCTGGGAGGCCGAGGTCGAGGAGACTGAGATCCCGGATCTCTTTGCCGTGGAGCTACAGATCGAGGTGGATGATCAGGAGACGAATGAAGTTTTATTCCTCTATCGTGCCGAGTGGTCGAATGCGGTGGATCGCGGACCGCTGATGGATGACGCACGGCGGGAGATTCAGGACCGGCTGGAGGAGGTCAATCGATGAGGCGTCGGCCGACAGGGTTTACGCTCATCGAAGTGATGATCGCGCTCTCGCTCGCAGCGGCCATCTTTGCCGCTGCGTTGCAGTTGCTCCTCGGGATGCTCACGGCTTGGGAGAGGGCCAAAGAGGGCGATTTGGAAGCCGATGAGAAGTTCCGGCTCTTTGCCTTTCTCAAGAATTATCTTGAAGAGGGCGGCGAGGACGAGGTGCGCATCGAGAACCTGCCCGGCGAGCGCGGCGAGATGTATCTAACCTTTTCAATCGAGAACAGTCCACTGACCCGAAGTTTGTCGGAAGAGTGGCGAACGGAACGCTACGCCCTGGTCCCCGACCGGGAAGCGATCCGACTTTTGCCGTTTGTTGAGGAGGACGAGGATCGCCCCCAGATTGACGATGGTCTCGCGCTCTTTGGCGAGGGGGTCGAGCTCGAGTATTGGACGTGGGATGCCAGTCGCGAGAATTGGGATGATACGGATAGCTTGGATACCCGGGGAGGCCAGGATCCGGATTTGCCCGGTTATTTGATCATTCGTTTTTCCGAGGACGATCGACGCTGGATTCGAATCGGCGGCGGCGAGGGAGGCCAGGCGATATGGTAGCCCGGTATCGACAGTCCGGTGGCGTGCTTCTTGTCGTTCTCGGGGTCATCGCCTCCATGGGGATGGTGATCGCGCTGCTGTCGAGCTACGCGTTGGAGCGCTCTCTCTTAGCCGAAACCCGCGGCGCTACTTCTCAGAATGGGGTGGGTTCGCGCCTTTCCGGTGCGATTGAGGCGAGCATCGCCGTACTCAGTGCGTTTGAAGAGGTCGGTGACGGTCTACATGATCCCTCGGAGGGGTGGGGTAGGCCATCCGAGGTTTTGAGTGGCTGGCCCGCGAGCCTGGCGGAGGTAGAGGTGGAGGTCTTTGACGAGTCATCCCGTCCCGGCCTTTCTCTGTTGCAAGAGACCCAGCTCCTGGACCTCCTCGAGGAATCCGGCTTTTCCAAGGGAAAGGCTTCCGAGCTGACCGATATTTTGTTTGATTGGATGGATGAAGATAGCGAGGAGCGATACCAGGGCCGGGAGAACTCCAGCCTCGGTGCGGGCCGCGATCCGTGGGTTCCCAATCGGGCGCCGAAATCATGGGGTGAGGTATGGGCGATTCCGGAGTGGCGGGCCGAGGCGTTCGGCCCCCAGGGAGAGCTGCTGCCGTGGGCACAACGATTTTCGAATAGCTTCAGCATGGACCACGATTCCCCGGGTAATCTGAATGCAGTCGATGAGGATACTGCAGATTGGCTCCATGAAGCCGGTCTTATCCCGTATCCGACTTGGATCGACGACCGCGATGGGCTGGATAACGAGATGGGCTCAGACGACGATCGTGTGATTTCAGAGGTGCCGGGTGGCGAGGACGGCGAGCTGGGGGGGCTCTTTGGTGCCGATAGTCAGGTACTCCGCGTGCGCGCCAGTATGCGGGTCGGGGAGCGGTTTGTCTGGAAGGAGGTCTGGATCGCTCGCGATTCCGGAGAGGGCGATGGCGACGAGGGAAATGACGCCAATTCCAGCGGTGGTGAGGAAGAGGCGAGCTCTCCCTGGGGGAGCTGGGAATTGATCGATGTGCGCAATGGACTATCCTTGGTACTTGATGATGGACAAGAAGAAGGCTAACTTTCCCGCCATGAAGGAGAAAGGTAATCAAGATGACCCGCGCGGCGTACTGCTCGTCAGCGCTCGGCATATTGTCTTTCAGTCCTTCGATCCAGTGGACGGGATCTCGCCCGAGGAGGCCGAGGAGTCGGCCCTTCTCTCCTTTGAAGAAGAGCTTCCTTTCGCTGTCGAACAGGTGGCGACGGGGGTCTATTCCGACGATTCCGGTCGCGTGGTGATTTGGGGATGCTCCGCAGCGATGCTGCCTGAGGCCGGTAGGGACGAGTTTCTCTTTCCAGAATTTTTCCCTCTACTCGGATGGGATCGCGAACCCGGTAGCGTCGAGCTTCTCGAGGGTAATGAGGGTGACTGCCTGGTGTTTTTTGATGAGGGTGGTAGCTTACCAAATGATATCGTCGGGTTGCCGGCGACCGAGAGCGAGTCCGAACTCCTCGCAGAGATTGAGGCGGCATTTCTGTTTCTCGAGCGTCCATTTTCAGGCGTAGATTCGTTCCAAAAGGCGAAAGTCGAGGAGGTCACCGCCGATTCTTCCGGGAAATTCAGTGCCCGGGTAAATGTCTATGGCATCGAGAAGCGATGGACCCGTGTCGGAGAATCATTGTGGCGTGCCGATTTACGCCCGACCGCTCAGATTCTTCAGTTCCGTAAGGAAAAGAAATCAGCGGAACGGATCTGGAAGGGTGCGCAGTTCGCCGCGATATTTTTATTGATCCTCATCTTGGCTCAAGGAGGTCTCTGGGGACTGCAGCATTGGGTCGGAAAGAAAGAAGAGACGCGGGAGCGTCAGGCTCCGCTGGTTCAAGCGGTCGAGGAGAGGGCCAACTTGGCAGCTCGATTGAATGATTTGGGTGAATCGCGGGTGTCGGTGTTTGAGAGGTTGGGGGATTTGAACTTGGTTCGGCCCGATGGCATTCAATTCCTCGATGTCGAATTTGAAGAGCCGGATATGTTTCGAATTGAGGGCAGGGTGACCAATGTTCGTGTGCTCAACGATTTCATCAGCCGGTTGAAGGAAGATTTCCGGTTTACCGTTACGGATGCCCCTTCACCGCGCACTCGCAATGGTCGGGTCGAGTTTGAGTTGTCCGTTCAGGTGCCAAACCAAAAGGGGGGGCGAGGATGAGCGTGAGGGAACGCTTCTTCCGGCTCAGTCTGCGCGAGCGCTTGATCGCGGTGGTTCTTTTGCTCGGTCTCGGGATCTTTTGGGCTTCGTCTGTCCTCTCCGGTTACCGCGAGACTCTCGAAGAGAACCGGACTCTCTCCGGCGAGCTAGAGTTTCAATCCGTTATCCTGTCCCGGGAAGAATCGGTTGAGATGTCCATCGCCTCCCGCTTGGCAGAGGTCGAATCCGAACAATCACTGACGGCTTCGTCGTTCGTTGAAGCCGTTGACCAATTCTCCCGGGCAGTCGGCTTACGCCCCGATATGGATCCGGTCGAAACGATCAAAGGTGACATGGTGTCGGTCCACCGCCTTGAGATGGAATTCGATGATGTCGCAATCGTCCCCTTGATTGATCTCATTCGACGCTTGGAAAACGAGGGTATTCCGGTTTCGATCGAAGAAATGCTGCTTTCCGTCAATGAAAGATCGCCGGAGCGACTCGACGTCTCCCTGCGTCTGGCGGGCTTTGAATTTAACCCCGGTCCCACCGGTCTTGCTCTTGTTCCATGAAACGACTCTTCTCCTTTTTCCTCCCGCTAGTGGCCAGTTTGCAGTTGATCGGCCCATTGTCGCTACACAGTCAGCAAAATGATCCGTTTCTTTTCGTCGATGCCGATATCGACACCGTTTTTCAACAGCTTGAGACGCTCACCGGAAAATCCGTTCTGCGCCCGCAGTCCATCCCCGCTATTCAGATCACCTTCTTGCCGAATCAGCCACTGACCGATGAGGAGAAGATTGTCGCGATTGAGAGTTTGTTGAGCCTCAACGGGATCTCGCTGGTGGAGCTTTCCGATAAATTCGTGAAGGCCATCCCGAGCGCTTCCATTATGGCGGAGTCGCCGAACCTGATTGTCGGCTCCACGCTGGAGATGCGCCAAACCGAGGCCGTATACGCCAAGATTTTTAAACTGGATTTCTTGACCGCCGATGAGGCCTTGGCTGCCGTCCAGCCCATACTGGGTGGCGGTGGAGTGGTTTCACTCCAGAAGTCCAATTGGTTGCTGGTGGTCGATGCGTTGACCAACCTGCAAAGGATTGAGACGATCCTCGAACAGATCGATCGCAAGCAGGCTTCCAATGAGGAGGTTCGGTTTTTTCAGATCAGGAATCTACCCGTAGGTGATTTGCAGCAAAGCCTGGAGGCCCTGTCGACCGGGCCGTTATCCCGCTACTTTTCAGGAAGTACGGTGATTACTTCGGTGGAGCGATCAAACCAGTTGGTCGTCGTCGCGCATCCTTCCAGTATGGAGATGATCGAGCAGTTCGTCCGTGAATTTGATGTGGACGTGAAACCGCTCACTTCGAGTAAGGTGTTCTACATCCGCCACGCTGTTGCTGAGGAGGTGGCGAAGGTCATTGAAGAGCTGGTCACCAATCAGCGCGAGAAGGAGGACGAGGAGGTCAGTGTCGACAGGAATGCTTCCCGCGACAATGGCAGACTTGGAAGCTCCCCCAACGCCGAGGTCGAGACTACCGTCCAAACCGTTCAGAACACCCCTGCAGCCGCTGCCCTGGCAACCGCGGCAGTCGCAAAAAATGCCGGCCGGATGCAGTTTAGCCAATTTGCTAGTTTGGTTTTCGACGAGCGCAGTAACGCGGTCATCGTCTATGGCACCGAGAACGATATCGAGCAGATCGGTAAATTGATTGACCAGATCGATATTCTCTTGGCCCAGGTGCGGATCGAGGTCGTCATTGTAGAGGTGACCCTGGATGAAAACCAGGTGCGCGGCATCGATGTCTTTGGTATTCAGTACAACACCAATGGCGAGAATACGTTGAGCCTCGCCACCGACAGCGACGGGAGCCAAATTCCGCTCAATATCGGCGGTCTCGCGATCAGCGCCCTGACCCTTCCAGACTTTTCCTTGCAGACTGTTTTCAATGTCGCGAGAGGCAATGGCGATGTCACCGTACTCTCGGCGCCTACTGTCATGACTACTCACAATCGCGAGGCGCACATTATCGTGGCCGAAACTCGCCCAATTGTGACCGGATCGGTGATCAGTAACGATTCATCCGCCACTCGGAGCAATGTGGAGTTCAAGGACATCGGTATCGAGTTGACCGTCAAGCCACTCATTGCAGAGACGGGAGTCATTCAGATGGAGATCCTTCAGACGGTGGAGAATATCGTTTCCATCATTTCCGACTCGGATAACCCCGATCTCAATGGACAACCGATCATCGGTACGCGCGAGGCCGAGTCATTTGTGAGCGTGCGCGACCAGGAGATCATTGTCCTCGGGGGACTGCAAGAGCGCCAGCGGACTCTTTCCAAGAATAAATTGGCCTTCCTGGGGAACCTTCCCGTTCTCGGTGACTGGCTCTTCACCCGCCGCACAGCCGAGGTCCGCACCCGGGAACTCCTCATCTTTATTAAACCAAACGTCATGCTGGCTCCCAGCGATGCGAGCAAGGACGCTCGCCGCTTGCTCAATAACTTGGATGAAAAGGAATCGGTCAACAACTACTTGGAGACGGGCGAATTTGATTCCATGGATATTCCACGGATCAATCCGGATATCGACGCAGTGGAACCCATTGATCAGCAGATTGAGGACGAGACTGGACGCGATCCAAAGCCCGGCACCACACCTCCAGTAGAAGGGGGCGCAGAGTGAGGATTCTTCTCCTACTGGGCGTTTGCCTGCTCGGGGTAACGGGTCTCTACGGTCAAGCTGGACCGATAGAGAGTTTGGTCGAGCGCTCCCCGTTTTTGCCACCGGGCTACCGTTCGCCGCGGGCTCCTGTTCGTGAGACCAGAGCCCCGGAACCAGTATCCGCCGCTCAAACTCGCTTTGAGTTGGTCGGTGTCGTCGCAAATGAGGGGGAGATCACTGTTTCCATTCGCCGGAAGGGGCAGCCACGGGGCAAGTGGTTGGCGCCAGGTGAGTCCTTGGATGAGATCCGCTTCATTCGCTTCAATCTCGCCGAACGGGAGGCCGTGGTAGAGCACCAGGGCAGGAGAGAGACCATCCCCCTCAAAGCGCCTTCGGTTTCAGGAGAGATTCCAGTGATCACGATGAATGAGAAGCCCAGTGGTCCACCGCCTCCTCCGACCGGATCGCCCGCAATTCAGCAAACCAAGCCAGATAAAGTGAAGATCCCCGTCCGGCGCCGAGTCATTGTGAACAGCAAATGAGTTCAATTTCTGGATCCCCGATCAAGGTAGGAGCGTTCTCCGAGGAGCGCCTCTTGCGCGCGCTCTCCATCGAGCCCGACGAGGAATGGTTCGGCTGCGATCGGCAGGGAAAAATTCGCTATCTCTCCAATCGCCTGGGATTGTCCGAAAATGATACCTCACGCCGGGTTGCGTCGGTGGCCGACCTCGGCTTTTGCGAGGATTTCAGCGTGGCCGAGGAGATCCTCGCCAAGATTCCCAGCAAACTTTTGCATTCGCTACAATTTTTGCCAGTCGAGGAGACTGGCGCCTCCGATAAATCACAGGGGAGCCTGGATATCGTTGCGGTTTGGCCCTTGCGTCCGTTGGAGCTTCGGTGGATTCGCACACTGACCGGTTTTTGGCCCGTTGTCAGAATTGGAACTTTGGATAAGGTGAGTGAACGCATCACCGAGCGCTATGGCGTCGGTTCGGCTAGCCTTGAGGGGCAGGTGTCCCTCGCCGAGGAGGAGGCCGAGGAGGATGTTGAGGACGAGGACGCCGCGGTCATTCGTTTCGTTAACGAGGTCATTCGCCAAGCCCTTGAGAGCCGGGCGACTGACATTCATTTTGAGCCGCAACGGGAAAGACTCGCGATTCGGTACCGGATCGATGGTGAGCTGACCAAGGTGGCCGTTCCCGAGAACCTGCAGAGCTTTCAGGCGGCCATCATCTCGCGGATCAAGATCATGGCTCACTTGAATATCTCCGAACGGAGACGTCCTCAAGACGGGCGGATCGGTTTTTCCTACGGGAAGGACGATATCGATATTCGTATTTCTACTTTTCCCACGCTCTACGGGGAGAGTGTCAGCTTGCGACTTCTCAATCAAAAGAGTCAGGCCATGTCGGTCGACGATTTAGGGTTGGGACCCTTCGAGAAAAATATCGTAGGGGAGGTGCTCAAGCGGCCCAACGGCATCATTCTGGTTACCGGTCCCACCGGTTCGGGGAAATCGACTTCACTGAACGCCTTTATCCGGATGGTCCATACGCCGAGTAAACGGATCATGACCGTCGAGGATCCTGTCGAGTATGAGGTACCGGGAGTGAACCAAACTCAGATTCGTGAAGATCTAGGGCTGACTTTTGCCCGTTCTCTTCGGCATATCCTCCGGCAGGACCCCGATATTATCATGGTCGGTGAAATCCGGGACCGCGATACCGCCGAGATCGCAATTCGGGCATCATTGACTGGTCATATGGTGCTCTCAACTCTCCACACCAACGATGCACCCGGGGCCCTTACCCGGTTGATCGATATGGAGATCGAACCCTTTTTGATCGCCTCCAGTGTCGAGCTCGTCATCGCGCAACGTCTCGTGCGGCGGTTGTGTTCCCACTGTGCCGAGAAACGATTGATCCCCCCGGAACGAGTCCTCGCGATGCGCCGGATGCTGGATCTATCCGTAGAAGGCTTTGATCCGTCAAACATTCAGCTATCCTATCCCGTCGGTTGTGAATGGTGCCGTGGCCTTGGGTACAGGGGTCGTGTTGGTGTTTTTGAGATGCTGCAAGTCCAGCGAGCGGCTCACGATTTGGTATTGGAGCGCGCCTCTTCCAAGCGCATCAGGGAGGCCGCGATTTCCGATGGGATGAAAACCCTCCAGGAGAGTGCATGGGATTTGATGTGTTCCGGGGTCTCCTCTCCCGATGAGGCACTGCGCCACGTAAGAACTTTTGAGGATGACTCGGAGGTCTGAACCCGCTCGTCGCAATGCCGAAGTTTACGTACACCGCGAGGGACTCCTCAGGACAGAATACTAAGGGTGAGCTCGAAGCTGCCGATCGGGTCCAGGCGACTCGGCGACTGCGGGCGATGGGGGTACGGCCCACCGGGATTCAGGAGGTCGCCTCCAAAAAGAAGTCTGCCGCTCACCATAAGGTCGGGCGCCAATCCAGTTCTCCGGCTGGGGATGCCGAGATTGATGTGTTCCTGAAGATGCTTCTCGGTTTGGTACGCGGGGGAATGGCTATCGGCGACGCGGTTCGCAATCTTCGCGATCGGGCGACTTCGCCTCGGCTCAAATCTTTAGCAGCCGCGGTTTGGGCCCGGTTGAGCGATGGCGCTACTTTGGGACAGGCGTTGAAGGAGGCTGTTCCCGGGAAACGACGGGAAACCATGAATACCGTCATCGAGATCGGAGAGCAGACGGGCAACCTGCCTCCGATTCTTGAAGAACTACTCGCTCAGCGCGATGAAGCCCGCGATGTCCGCCGCAAATTGATCGGTAGCCTGTTGTATCCGACTTTCCTCTTCGGCATGGCTCTGGTCGTTGCCGCCTTCCTCCTGTTTTTTCTCATGCCACGGGTGGAGTCTACGGTTAAGGGGCTTGGTTCCGGCCTGTCACCATTTGCGGCATTCCTCATCGGCGCATCCAATCTTTTGCTCCTTGCTGCCCCGGTCCTGGCCTGCTTGGCCTTGATCGGATTTCTCGTTTCCGTCGTGATGAGACGCACCCCCGGCGGACGTTTCAAGTTCGATATAATCACTCTAAAAGTTCCCATCATTGGAGCCATCGTTCGGGACTCAGAGGTCTACCGCTTGTGTAGCATTCTCTCACTGCTACTCGGCAGTGGTATTCATGCTTCCCAGGCATTTACCCTCACCCGGCAGGCGATCCGGAATCTAGAGCTGCGCCGCCGATTCGAGGAGGTCCGCAATCAGATCAATGAGGGGGCATCAGTCGCAACGACCCTCCAGCAACATGGTTTGCTCAGTCCCACCGCCTCGGATCTGCTCAAGGTGGGGGAGGAAACCGGGGAACTTTCTGCCGGTTTCGAAACTCTCCGAGGCGAGTATCGGGATTCGTTGAGCAATCGCCTGAAATCGTTGACAATCTTTGTCTCGGGTGGAGCCATCGGAGGTGCCTTTCTGTTCGTCACGATGGTTGCACTCGCTGTCGTTACGTCAATTTTCCAAGTCGGAAATTCCATCGGTCTTTAACCTCGGACGCAGGGCCGGGAGAGGGTGCTTCGTTCGTTCGAGGCGAGCCCTTTCCATTCCCAAAACAGGGCTCCATAGCGCCTTCGGGTCTTGAGCAGAGCGGGGGTGGGATTTGTTCAATGTCAGGCCAATGGAGTATTTCCCTAATTGGGGGGCGGAGCGATTCCGAGTCGAGACCACCGCCTGTGTAGCCGTTTCTCGTGGACTCACGCATTCCCCCCCAAAAAAAAGAAAAAAACAATATTTTCGGCTTCGAGCCCGTTGATCATTCGCTCGATTCTAGGTGTCTTCAAAAATGCTCAGAAGTTCAGTTTGTACCCAGGTTTGAGTTCCGTCCAGTTTTGGCAGATCAAGAGCTATTTATGTGTTCCTTGCTCATTCACTCCCTGGATCTTCAGCTCCTGGACTATTCTTCTTTCGGCGATGAGGTCCGCCTGGAAGCCCCTCCTCAAATCTCATGTCTTCGTATACGAGAGGCCGCCTCGATCTATTGGGAAACCGACAGGCCCCCCCTTCGCTCCCACTGTCTCGCCAGCACCTCTTCAGGTGACTTGCAACCCGTCCAAGGGGCTGAGCAGTTGGTCCTTCTGGTCCTCCATCACATGCAGGTAGATCATCGTAGTTTCGACACAGGTGTGGCCGAGGAGTTCCTGCAGGGTTCGAATGTTGGTTCCATTCTCGAGTAAATGGGTGGCGTAGCTATGGCGCAATACATGGGAATTGGACCGCTTGGCGATGCCCGCTTGGGCAGCAGCGAGCGAAAGGTGTTTTTGGTAGGCTCGCGGCAGGATGTGGTGCCGACGTTTGGGGGAGTTGGGGGCTCCTCTCGGGTCCTGTGATAGTTGCTGCATAGGAAAGAGCCAGAACCATTCCCAGCTTTGCGCCGCGCGGGGCATCTTGCGCGTCAACGCACCCGGCATAAAGACGCCTGGTAGTTTCGCCGCGCGATCGCTATCGTGCACTTTGCGAACGGCCTCGAGATGTTTCTCGAGCTTCCCCTGTAGTGAGCGGGGTAGGGGGACGCAGCGGTCCTTGTCGCCCTTCGCTGCGCGAATGTAGAGCTTCCCTCGTTCGAGATCGGTGTCCTTCACCCTCAGGCGGCATACTTCCGATATGCGCAACCCGCAGCCGTACTGCAACTCGGCCATCAATCGCCACTTTTCCTGCATCCGAGACAGTAAACGAATGACTTCATTCTTTGAGTAGACGACAGGGTAGTACTTGCGAGAGTTTGCTTTCACGTAGTCGCTAAAATCACCCAATTCACACTTCCGCACTTCGCGTAAGAAAAACACGCCCGCATTCAACGCCTGACGCTGAGTCGCGGCAGATACATATTCCTCTACGGCAATAAAACTCAAGAAACGCTTTAAATCCTCTTCTGTAAAACTCTCGAGGCCATCCTTCGCCCCACAGAACCGTTCCATCCGGCGAATCCATCCCAAGTACGACTCCTCAGTCCGATAGGCCATCTGGCGCACTCGCATCAATCGCACCGTCTCCTCGTACCAAGGGTCCAGCGGGACTGATTGCTGCATCTGCGTGACCGTGTGCGCGTAGCTGCGCCTCCCGTCCTTCACAGCCCTTTCAGCACCCTTTGCCAGGGGTTGGCCAGCCGTCTCGGCCACCCCGGCGGGCTCTGACGGCCTTCTCTCCGGCCGACCCGGAAACCGTCGCCTCGAGGGCGCCTCGCGAAAAAACCAGTTCAGGCCTTCCCTCCATTGATGGATCTGCCAGTCCTTGGGGCGACGCTGTTCCACCAGATTCTCTACAAAAAATCGTGCCGATTCTACCGACGCCACTCTATGTTCACGCTTCAAGAAGCCTAGATACCATTGAATGATAATCCGATGCCGCCTGCGCTCCGGTTCAGCTAATTTGGACCGCTCCAACGCCTCCGACCAATTTGGAAATGAAACTGAGATTCCCATACCTTACCAGTAGTGAACAAAATTATACCATTTGACAAGCTCCGAATCACCCATCCCACTCTGAAATCGGTCGACACTAGAGCCGCCCGCGCGCCCGTGTTCGGAGTCATTTTGACCCACCCAGAGAAAAGGCGTAAGAATCGAGGATTTTACAAACTTGCTATCCGGCTACCTTTCAGTGACTTGTGGAATCTGGTCGAAATAAATTGCTTTCGGAGCTATTTGCCTGATAGGCTTGAAAATATACTAATAAACACTGTTCGCAGAAAATATGAATGAAGAAAAACGATCCCCGAAGGAGCTATTCATGAGCTACGGATGCAGTTTCTTCCACATGCACAGAGACGGGCTATATGATGAATATAAGTCTCATGAGATTTCCAATGCTCAAGAAAAAGAATGGAAGATCGAATTTAGATCCATTGCCCTCGCAAAGTTCGAGGACAATCCGACTGAAGAAGTTCATTCCTGCTATCGATACCTAGATACCATTGATTTCGATACAGAGGAAGATTGTATCGACTCAATCATAGACTCAATTAAAAGAAGGAAAGGCTCGATGGATAGCTTTAGTAAATTGTTAGTATCAGAGCAATTATGCGATACGCTTCAGAGCAATAAGATTGATCGAGTGCGACTGAAGAAAATAAAATCTTTGTCTCAATCTCTGCTCCACGATGTAATCAAGGAGCCCGCAAACATTGATGCTTATTATAAAAATTTAGGTTATTTAAGGGATAAATTAGGCGAACCTGACATCACAGATCGAGCTTCCAAAGCACTAGAACAAATCAACCAATTGCGAACCAGTCGATGGTCTCAATTCCTTTCGCGCTCCGCGCTTCAGTCTTGAGACATCTCTACGTTCAGGGAAAGAAATTTACATGAGCCTTAGCAATGCGTAGTTCTACACCCCATACGCCCGTTTCCCTTCTGCGGCGATTTCTCGCCGAATGGGTCTATTTTTCCCTAGTCGGATATTTTCTTTTGGAGGGTGGCAAAGCGAATCCGGTTTCAGACAATCTTGATCTGTTCTTGCTCGTTTTCGCCGCGATTATCTTGAGCGGTTTTTATAATCCGATCGGCTATTTTTTTGATGCACGTCTAATCTTTCCAAGCTCAGGATTCTTCGGTTTCTTAGTCAGATCCACAATCAGGAACTCTCTCAGAACAGGAATCTTTCTGGGTTTGGCGTTAAAACCCGTCTTGGATCATTTGACCGCTACCAACGAAAATGGGAATACCATACCAACCAGATTTTCCGCAGAGCCGATAGATGTCTTCGGATACATTTTTCTGATAATCTATGCGCTTTACGTGATCGACAAACTTGGAGCACTGCGATTCTCGAATCTCACGTTTTTGGATGACCTTGTGAAGACGGTCCATTCGAAGTATTGATTTTTCTATTACAAGAATACATATCGTAAGAATTTTCCAAAAAAGAGCTCGAACCAAACGACGCAGACAACCCAGTGAACTCGCCCGAAAATCCTAAAAATCACCCGGACGACTGAGCCTTGCGGGCTGGTTGTCTGGTCTCCACGATATGGAAAAAGAAGAAAATACAGCCATAGCAAGTCTGCAGGAAGAAGTGCTTTGGCTGTCGCGCAGCCTTCGCATATTCATTACGGCGTTTGTTGCCGCATCGAGTTTCCGACTTTGGACAGCCCTGCGAAATGGAACAGAATATAAAGAATTCTTCGGCAACATGTTGGCCGGAGCGAAGATCCCCGACCTGACTATCCTTCTAGCTGACTATCACGTCCATATCTATGCGCTCTCGGTAGCGGTTTCGGCGTTGGTCGTCTTTTTCGTTGTTAAAAAGAATTCGCAGCCTGGCCTATTGGGGCTAGCTTCAGTTGTCGGTGTTGCTAATTTTGCATTCGCAGAGTTTGCCAATTATTGGTTTTGGAAACCAGTTGCAGAAGTCATGCGTCAGCTCACAGGATGAAATACCCCATATCCAGTCGCACCTATCAACTCCTTTCGCGCTCCGCGCTTCACTCGCGATAGTGCTTTACGAGTTCGGAAAGTGAATTTAAAAACAAAACGAATCCTTGTCATTACCTCACTGAGCATCTTTGGCCTCACAGCAGGTTCGGTAATCGAAAGTATTCGAATTACCGGCGAGTTCTCGAAAGGAATAGAAGCTGGATTGGGTGCGACTTTATTCACCCCATTGAACCTCCTATTGATGTTCGGCTATATGCCGATTCCCCACCTACTATGTTTGTGTATCGGTTTTACGACATGGGCGCTTTCGATCTTCTATCTACGCAAAAGGAAATTTATTGGTCCGATTGTCACATTTTTATCGGCGATTGCATTGGGTATCCCAAATTCCTATCTATTCTGGGCTATGATCAGCGTGTAAGATGATCCGAACCAGTCGATTGAGGGACAACCGATACAGCCGCCGCGTGATTGACCTTTACAGAAATTTTGACCACTGTATTTTTAATCTCAGCACCGCTTACCGCTGTATCGGTGCCTCATCTCGACGTTGTGCGCCAAGCAAAGGGTGCACGTATCTTATCGGGTGAAAGTCCCGATCTTATAAAGTAACAACCAAGCAGTAAGTATCGAGTCTTGCGATGAAGTTAGCTAAGCCATTGAAATCGGGTGGATCGCCCTTACAGATCGAGACTGGAAGCGTCATCAGGCGTGGACGGATGGCGAAACAGCTTTGTCGAAGCGTAGACAGAGAAGCACCACGAGCCGCAAGGAACCTCGCATGTTCCCCAAAGCAAAATAAGCCCCGTAAGAAGGTAGTAGAAGTGGAAGGCGAGCGTGTAACGTGTCGTGAAGCCAGCATCGTCCTGTGCGTTAAAGGTGAGCACCGGATGGTTCCACCGGGGTCTGTAGCTGTGGCGCGTGTGCAAAGATCGTGCATCAACTTGGGAGACCTCCCCCGAACCCGCCAGGGATTGCCGAACCAACTGACTGAAGGCCGGTATTGCGCGGGGAGGAGTCAGACCCGTTCATAGTAGTCCGAGACGGTAGGACCGATCACATGGCGAAGGAACGGGCAGTCGAGTCAAATGAGCAGTGCACTCACGTGATGGAGGGAAAGCAAGTCCCCCGCAAAAGCGTGTCAAGCACCCTGCTCGAGTTGACGGAAAAAGCGAAACGCCAGCGGAAGTATCGCTTCCGCTCGCTGTATCGGGAGATCGATCTGCGTATGCTGTATGATAGCTTCATGCTACTTAAGCCCCGTGCGGCAGCAGGCGTGGACGGGGTGGACTGGCACGAGTATGCAAAAGACTTGGACGCCAATCTATCCGATCTACTCGAACGCCTGAAAACACATCGTTATCGGGCGAAGAAAATCCGGCGTAAATACATCCCGAAGGCCAGCGGCAAGCTGCGGGCTCTGGGGATGCCTACGCTGGAAGACAAGATCGTCCAGATGTCAGCAGGTCGATTGCTTGAAGCGATCTACGAGCCTGACTTCTCGGACAACAGTATGGGGTATCGCCCGAACCGTGGAGCACGCGAAGCTTCCCAAAAGCTACGTGACGAACTGTTCTTTGGCAGGGTGCACTGGATAGTGGAGGCCGACATCAAAGGCTTCTTCGATCACATGGATCACGATTGACTGATCCGGATGTTGGAAGAGCGGATCGCCGACAGTCACTTCATACGCCTGATTCGCAAATGGCTGCGGGCAGGCATACTGGAGGAAGACGGTTCGGTGCTCAATCCAACCACAGGCACACCACAGGGCGGGATCGTCTCGCCCGTGCTAGCGAACATCTATCTGCACTACGCACTGGACCTCTGGGTCGAAAAAGTAGTGAAGAAGAGGTGCCGTGGGCAAGTGGTGTATCAACGCTATGCCGACGACTTCGTTGTCGGTTTCGAGTTCGGTTATGAAGCCAAGCGCTTCTTCGCGGAACTGCCGGACAGACTGAATCAGTTCTGCCTGGAAATCGCACCGGAAAAGAGCGGGATCGTCCGCTTCAGCCGCTGCGACCTGCGGGGCAGCAAACGCTTTGTCTATCTGGGCTTCGACTTCTACTGGGCACGCGCCCGAAGCGGTAAGCAGACGGTTAAGCGGCGCACCAACACGAAGAAGTTCCAGCAGGCAATCAGTTCGCTGAAGATCTGGATCAACGGCGCGAAAAGCACGCCGCTCAAGCAGCTGGCCCCGACACTACGTAGCAAACTGGCGGGTCACTTCAATTACTACGGAGTGATTGGCAACTCACAAAGGCTGAGCGAGTTCTTCAACGCGGCAAGGCATACGATCTATCGTGTGCTTAACAGCCGCAGCCAGAAGAAAAGCTACAGCTGGAAAGGGTTCACAGCCATGTGGGAAACGCTCGACATCCCAAATCCAAAAGTCGTAGAAACCATGCGGCCATCAACCCCATGCCTGATCTGAGCACAACGCTTCAACCACTGCGCGACTCAACTGAGGAGCCCTGTGCGGGAATACCGCACGCAGGGATCTGCAAGGGGACCGTCCGGCAACGGGCGGTTCTACCTTAATCTGTAAAAAAAAGATGTCCGAAGACGTATCAGCACAGGTAGTCGAGCAGCGAGTTCGAAACCGCATGATAGAGTATTGGGAGTGGGTCTCGAGTTCCACCGCTCAATCTGAATATCAGCAGCGGGTTTCATACGTATCGGTGAGTAACGAAGCAATCAACCAGTGGGAGGATTGTCAGGTGTATGAGTCGCCAGTTGGACATTATCGCCTCCCGGTCTTCACGGAAGAAGAAGCAGCAATGCTTGAGCGTTTCAACGGTGTTTGGAACGAAGTCGCTGAGGCTACACCTGATCCCCTGCCGCCGCTTGAGGAACTAGCGGGAAATCACCATTGGAAACTTCTTATACAAGAGTCGAAAGCAGCCTATGACCTTTTTATGATTCGTGGCAAACTCGACGAAGATAACCCAATACAGAACAAGACGTGTCACTCAACGTCGCTAACGCGCCGCGAGTGCACTTGACGTTCTGAGAAATAAATGGAAATTCTGTTGCATACATTCGAAGTCTGGAAGCTAGATGCTGAGTCGCCTACAAAAGAATTCCTTCGAGCCTGCTCTGGCATTCTGTCATCTGGTGACATTGCAGTTTTCGGAGCCTACGAACCAACCATAGAATTAACTCAAAATCTACTTCATTTGGGAGCCAAGAAGCATCTCGAAATGAAAGAATTTTATAGTTCCTTCGAACTAAATAGATACGAACATCCAAATGGATGTGCCTTCGAATACTCTCTCGGGGAGAATGTTTTTTCAGATCTACTAGCCATTCCAGAGAATATTTTGCGCCAGAAAGACATCCAATGTTTTTACGATCACTTTCTAGCTTATCGCCCAGGAACCCCCAGAGTCCCACTCATATCATTCCATGATGCTGCTTGCGGTGGCACACTTTATCTCTCTGGATTGTATTCTGAATCTACCGTGAGAAAGTTCTCAGAAAAAATCAGTGCAGAATACTCGAAAGTCACCAATCCAATCTACTCAAAAAATAAAAATTAGAACCAATCGCTGCTGGCAATGTCGCTATCGCGCCATCGCCAGAGCTCCGCGTTCGAAAAAAA
>CEOD01000817.1_pt1 | contig 17720 bp, 15 predicted proteins | sample 530341 | NCBI WGS metagenome assembly CEOD01 (sample SAMEA2619950, study PRJEB7988) | marine metagenome | isolation source: saline water (ENVO:00002010), including | reverse complement strand
AAAAAACGGCCCCAGCCCCTCGACCTCCGGATTGAGATTGGCCGCCAGTTCCTCGAGCAAGGCGGCCTGCGGATCCTCTGGGCGAACCCCCTCTTCCTCCCGAAACCCACAGCCAGTGAAGGCAGCGAGCAGGAACACCAGACCGAGCCGAAACGCCTTACTGGGTGTCCGCACTCTCGAGTCCACGGGCCAAAAACCGTCCAAGCGGACGAGCTAGAAGCAACACAACCAACCCGGCCAGAGCCAACACGACGGGCGGTAGAACCACACTGAGGAGAAACGTTTGCCAGTACACCAAGCCAACCTTACCCCAAGAAGCGGCGATCGCCGTCAAAAGCTGCAGCAGACCACCGATGAAGAGAATCAGCCCGGCGAACCGCACCAATACCACTGAAAATTGAAAGACCTTCACGGCACCCATCCATGACAGTCCACCCGCCAAGCCGCAAGTTCTCTCGGAGGGTTTGATCCACCCCGGCCTCATTAATCGCGCCGGTCGTGGGAACGACTCTCACCGCTGAGTGATCCCGTCCTTGACTGTTTCTACTCCCCTCTTTCTCATCGCCGACGTCGAAGTCCCCGTCTTCCAAAGATCAATCATCGCGCACCCTAGGAAATGAAGGAATCCGAACCGAGCCTCACCCTGCCCCACGTTACTTTGGTCATTTCCCACAGAGTACCGGAAGAAAAAAAGGAAGCATTCGCCGAACTGCAGGAAACGCTGGCCCGGAAGTTGCAAACATTTGAGGGGTTCCTCGGGATGGAATCGACCGCACCCACCGATGGATTTCAGGAAAACTGGATGACCATCTATCGATTCCAACACGCGCAAGCGCTGGAAAAGTGGACAGAGTCGCCAGAGCAAAAGCAAATCGTCGAACAGATCAAGGACCTCATCGGGAGCGTTGGAAATATTCAAGTTCTCGCGGAGCAACAGGACCGGAAGTCAGTGACCACAGTATTTGCGCACCGCATTAAAAAGGGTCGCGAGGAGGACTACCGGGACTGGCGGAAGAAGATCCTCAAAGCGCAAAGAGAATTTGACGGCTTCCTCGGCGTGGAGTGCTTTGACCCGATCCAGGGAGTGAGCGACCAATGGGTCGACATCGGACACTTCACGCACTCCGAGGCCCGCGAGGCTTGGATGAAGTCGGAAGTGCGCCTGCAATTGGTCAAAGAGTTGGAACCCCTGGCTGAAGACGTGTCAGTCAATTCGGTCAACTCCGGGCTCGACGCGTGGTTTCGAGGGGGCAGCTCAAAGGGCTCGGCCCCCTCTCCTCCGCCGTGGAAGCAAGCGATGGCCGTGTGGCTGGCGCTCTACCCGACCGTCATGCTCCTGACCTTTTATTTCAACCCGCTCCTCGGCTCCATCTCCATGCCCTTGATGATGTTGATCGGCAACGCGGCGAGCGTAATACTACTCACCTGGGTCGTAATGAAGTGGGTGAACAAAATCCTCGGCTTTTGGCTGCTTCCCTCGCGAAAAAGCATCGCCCTCGACCTCGGCGGAGCCACGGGCATCCTCCTCGCTCTCTTCGTCTTTTACCTCCTCTTTGAGCGCTTCGACCCATTGACACACCCTTGAGAATCGCCACTGGCCCGCACCCTATCAGCGCACCCCACAACGAATAGAACGCAACGGAACACTATGATCATCAGCGGACAACTCTTGCTCCCTTCCGGCGAGCGCACAGTCGACCTCCAGCCCGGCTGGATACGAGTCGAAGAAGACCGTATCACCGAGGTACACCCCGGAGAGATCCACCCCCAGGCCGACCTCGGAAGCGAGGACACCCTCGTGTCGCCCGGATTCATCGACACTCACCTCCATCTGCCGCAGATTGATTCATTCGGCGCATTCGGTGAGCGGCTCCTCGACTGGCTGAACGGTACCATATTCCCCGCCGAAAAGGCCTGGGCCGATCCGGATCACGCCGCGGTGAGAGCCCGCAGTGCGATGGAACAGCTCTTTGCCTGCGGTACGACCGGGATCGTCGCCTTCGCCTCCAATCATTTCGAGAGTACGAAACGCTCCCTCCAGATCGCCCGTGAGATCGGGATGAGGGCATCGATCGGGCAGACCCTTTGCGACATGGAGATTATTCCCGAGCTCCTGATCCCTACCGCCGAATCACTCCGGCAGGCGCGCGACCTTCTTGAAGCCTTCCCTCCCGGAGACAATCGGGTCACCGCCTCGTTAGCGCCTCGATTCGCACTCACCTGCACCGGTGAACTCCTGAGTGGTTGTGGGGAGCTCGCCCGAGAGTTCGACGCCATCGTCCAAACTCACCTCGCAGAAATGGAACAGGAGTGCGAGCGCGCGTGCCAGTTGCACGGAGCAACCGACTATACGAGCGTCTACGAGAAGGCAGGGCTGCTCACGAGCCGGTCGCTCTTCGGTCACTCAATCCATCTCAGCCCCGACGAACGCCGCCGCTTGGCGGCGGCCGGGAGCAAAGCGGTCCACTGCCCGACCTCAAACACATTCCTCCGGTCCGGGGTAATGAACCGCGCCCAATGGCTACGGGACGGGTACGGGGTAACCCTGGCCACCGATCAATGCGCGGGCTACGAGAAATCCATGATTCGGGTCGCCCGGTCGATGCTGGAGGTCACCATGTTCGTCAATGAGGCGCCCCCGAGCGAAAACGAAGCCTGGTGGCAGATTACCCAAGGCAACGCCCGGGAACTGGGCTGGACAGACAGTGGCATCCTCCGCGAAGGAGCCGAGGCCGATATCGTACTGATCAGACCCGAACACCCCTGGCACAAATTGCGCCGTCCCCTGAGCGATCTCCTCTGGACCTTCGACGACCGATGGCTCAAAGCAACCATCGCCAATGGCAACCTGGTTTATCGCCAGTGACAGCCGCGGCGGGCACCGTAGAGGTCCCGAATGACGATCCTACCAACTCCGGGCCGTGCTTACTTGACCTCTCAACGCACAAACGATACCTCTGCGAAATCCGATGCACACAATGCGCGCCATCCTTATTTCCCTTGTTGTCGCAGGGCACACGCTATCCGCCGACCCTGTGGTTGACCCTCCATTGACGGCACCGACACCGGTACCTCCGCCTCCCGTAAACTCTGAGGTCCTGTCCACCCTGGTCGATACCGACTCGAATTCCGGCCCCACCCTCAGCCTAGCGCAGGCGATGAAGATGGCCCTGGACAACAACTATACGCGCAAGATCAGCAAAGAGAACGTCGCCTCGGCGAGGGCATCGGTCGAACAGGCGCGGGGCCCAGTGCTGCCGCAAGTTTCCGTGGGATTGGGCTACCAGCAGGTGAACCGCGACCAGTATGCGGTTGAAGCCGGCTTCAGCCCCGAGAACCAGACCACTCTTCAATTGAACGCGAGTCAGATGATCTACAATGATTCGCAAGTGACGAACCTCCGTTCCACGCGCCGTGCGTTGGAGGCCGCTCAAGAGACCGACCAATCCGTCCAACTCGAGATCATCCAACAGGCCGGCTTGGCCTATGTCCAAGTACTATCAATCGCCTCCAATCTTCGCATCACTGAGGACAACCTTCGCATCACCCGCGAGAACCTGGAGATCGCCAAAGTGCGCCGGTCGGTTGGAAGTGTCGGGCCGGAAGAAGTCCTCCGCTTTGAATCGGCCGAAGCCCGCCAGGAAAGCGAACTGTGGACGGCTCGCAACCGGCTTCACAGTGCGGTCAACCAACTGAACCAGATCCTCGGCGAATCCCCCGACCAATCGTGGAAATTGGAAGACCTCTCCCTGGAATCTGCGGTCTTCGAGACCAGCCTGAAGACCATCATCCCCCTGGCCAACAATTCCGGCGCCTCCAGCAGGTTTCGCATGGCGAGTATATCCTACGCGCTCTCCCGCGCCCCGGAAGTTGCGGCCCTTGGGTTTTCGGCGTCGGCCCAACGGCTTAGACTGGACGAAAGCCGGAGAAGTTTCTTCGTCCCCGAAGTCAGCGCCTCCTTCAACTACAGCCACTATCTCGACTCCGAGTATGCCAGTTCTGTTGCGAGCTCCACCGAGGACGATGACATCTGGACCTTCATGGTAGGGGCAACCCTCCCGATCTTTGAAGGCGGGGGCCGTTTCGGCGAAATTCGCCAAGCGCGGGCGCAGCTACGGACGATCGAGTGGCAGGATGCCCGCCTCAAGCAGACGATTTCAGTCAACGTCAGCAACGCCCTTGCGGCCATGGCCAGCTCCTGGCAGTCCATTCGACTCTCCCGAATCGCCTCGGAGCGCGCCGACAAGAATCTTGAGATCGTTCAGGAGAAATACGAGCGGGGCAGCGTCTCCATTGTCGATCTCCTCGATGCCCAGAACAATGCGCTGGTTCAAAAATTAACGGCCTCCATCGATCTCTACCGCTTTTTCCAAGACCTTCTCAACTATCAGCGAGCCCTCTCCTGGCCGGAACCCTTGGCCGATGCGGACAGCCGCGATGAATTCGTCCAGGACTTCCGGTCCCGATTCGAAGGAACCGGAACCTCCGCCCCCTGAGCGCCGAAAACCGAAAATTCCCGAACTCCCGAGTAGAAAACCGCTTGAGTTCAATCCCATCTACTTAGATGATGCGCCCCTTCATGGCATCGCCAAACTCAAAAAGTCACCGCGACATTGATCGCGAAACGAAATTGCGATTATTCCGGCTCATGATCGAAAGCCGGATGGGCGACTTCCGCGAACAAAGCCTGCTCCGTCAAGGGCACGGCTGGTTTCACGTCGGAGGCATCGGTCACGAAGCGATAGCGGCCGTGGCCCTCCACATGGAGGAGGACGACTTTCTCGCGCCCTATTATCGGGACCGTGCTCTAGTCCTCGCCCGTGGAATGACCACCCACGACATCGCACTCACCTTTTTTGGAAAACGGGGTTCTTCCAGTGGAGGGCGCCAACTTCCCGGGCATTTCAGCTCCCGCAAGCACAACATCTGGTCTCACCCATCGCCGATTGGTTCCCACCTCCTGCCCGCCTGTGGTCTGGCTTGGGGGATTCAGCTCGATGAGAAGAGCAATGTCGTCATCGCCACGACTGGTGAAGCCGCCTCCCGCCAAGGAGACTTTTTTGAAGCCGCCTGTGTGGCCATCGAAAAGAACCTCCCCGTGATTTTCATTGTCGAGGACAACGGAATCGCCATCAGCACCCCAAATCGCGATGCGAATCCGCTCGCCCTGGGAGTCATGGACTCCGAGCGCTGGGTCAAAGCCGATGGGGCCGACGTCAAAGCAGTCTACAAAGCTGCCGGAGAAGCCGTTTCCAAAGCCCGTTCGGGCGGTGGACCCACTTTCCTCTGGCTCGATCTGGAGCGCGGGACCTCTCACTCCAGTGCCGACGACCATCGCCTCTATCGGGGCAAAGATGAGATCGAAAACACTGAAAAACGTGACCCGATCCGACTCCTCAAGGAAGAACTCATCGCCGAGGAAGTCCTGACCCTCGAGGAGATTGAGAAAATTGAGGACGAGGCCAAAGAAGATGCCAAGGAGGTCTATCTTCAGGCTCGATCAGCCGATGACCCCGAGGAATCAGAAGTCAGCCTACACCTGACCGATCCCGCGCCTCCCATCGCCCAGCGACCACCGGTCGAGTTGGGGGAACGCGCGCGACTGCTCGACGCGGTCAACAAAACCTTTAAAGAAGTTCTCAAGCGGAACAAAGAGGCTGTTTTTTACGGTCAGGATATTGCCGACCCGAAGGGTGGCGTCTTCCGCCTGACTGCAGGACTCTCTACAGCTGATCCCAAGAGGGCTGGAAATTCTCCGGTCGCTGAGTCGACCATCCTCGGTCTCGCCTGCGGTCTGGCCTGCTACGGCAAGAAGCCTATCTTTGAGATTCAGTTCATCGACTTTATCAGCCCCGGGTGGAATCAGTTGGCCAACAATTTGGCCAATCTCCGCTGGCGCAGCTTTGGTGAATGGACATGCCCGGCAGTCATTTATGCCCCCTACGGTGCATACCTGCCCGGTGGCGCGATCTGGCACAGCTCTTCGAGCGAGGGTCTTTTCGCCAATCTCCCCGGCCTGACCATTGTCGTCCCCAGTACCCCTGAGGACGCTGCTGGCCTCATCTGGAGCGCCAACCAGTCGACGGACCCTGTTCTCGTGCTCATCCCCAAACACTTGATGTGGGAGGAGCAAAAGCTTCCGGACAAGATCCGCTCAGCGCCGATCGGGCGAGCCCGTGTTCGCCGAACCGGCCACATGGTAACCGTCGTCGCCTGGGGCAATTGCATCGAGCTGGTCGAAGAGGCCATCGAGAAGCTGGGTGACGACACCCAAGTCGAGTTGATTGACCTGCGAACCATTGTTCCATGGGACCGCGAGACGGTGATGAATTCAGTTCGCAAAACCGGTCGTCTCCTCGTTGTTCAGGAAGATTCGGGCCCCTGCAGCGTGGGTCAAGCCATCGTATCCGAGGTGATCGCCATCCCCGATATCTGGCCACGGCTGCAAGCGTCACCAAAGATCATTTCCCGGGAGAACACGCCGATTGGATTCCACCCGACCTACGAGTATACGGCCCTGCCGGACTCGGAGGAGATTCTGGAATCGATTCGAACTCTTGTTTCCACCCAAACTTCTCCGTCGATTACAGAGCCCGCCTCGGCGCTACCTGCACCTCCCAAGCCGGAGCTCATCATGGAGGAGGAAGAAGTTCCTCCCCCGGCTCCCCAGTCCGAAACGATCAAGGTTCCGGTCCTCGGTGAAGGCATTACCCGAGCTCGCCTGCTCACTCTCTTCAAAAAGGAGGGAGAGACCTTCGAACCCGACGAATCGATCTGCGAAGTCGAAACCGACAAGGCCGTCTTCCCGATCGAAGCTGCCGAGAGCGGCTTCATCTCCGAATGGCTGTTTGAAGAAGGTGATGAGGTAGGGGTCGGCGACGATCTCGCTCGATGCACATACGATTCGGTCAAGGAAGTCGAGCAGGCCCCCGTAGCGGATGCCAGCAAGAACGAAGCGGCAAATATTCGCCGGTTCAAGCAGTACGAAGCGGCCAACGGCGAGATCGCCAAAACTTCGGGACTCTCCGCCGAGATTATCCAGCAAATGCAAGGCCTCGTCCCGGCGACCATCATGGTCAAAGCCAAATGGGAACCGATCCGGGAGCTGCGCGAGTCGATCAAGAAGCAAAACCGCAAGGCGCCGAGTCCATCGGCGATTGTCGGCTGGGGCTTGGTTCAGGCGATGAAGAAGCACCGCCGCTTCACCCACACTCTCCTGATGGGTAAAATGCCCCGCTCGATTGGTGATTTCGATCTCGGGATCGCAGTGTCCCTCCCCGACGACCGGCTGGGTACGGCGATTGTCCCCGACGCCAACCGCCGGGAATGGCCGGAATTTGCCGAACTCTTCCGGAAAGCCGTTGATGATACCCGAAAGGGTCGCTTCCAGCCCAAGACCCGCGTTCCGGTACTTCTTTCGACCATGGGCCAGTACGACGTCCAGTCGGCGACGCCGATCGTCGTCCCGCCTTCGATCGCAACCCTCTTTGTCGGTTCGGCTCACTACGAGCTCGATTCCGCCAGCCAGGGGAAGAAGGCCAGTGAGGTCGTGCGCCTAGTGCTGACATTCGACCATCGCTGGATCAATGGCGCCGGTGCTGCGTCCTTTATCAGCGAGGTAAAACAGAATCTTGAGACTTTCGATCTGACCGATTGAGCTTAAGCCTAAGCCAGACTGCGGTCGCACGAGTTAAACGACCGACGTTCCTCGTTCTCGCGGCTGCGGCCGTCGGGCTCATCGTCTGGTTCTACGCAACCCTTCCCGAGCCTCTGCGTGAGGCCGATCAGGTTGCCAACTTAGCGATTCTGCTCGGGCTATTGGGCCTATATCTCTTCAACGACTTCCGCCCAAAATTCGCGAGTGCGGATATGGGCGACAAGGACGGTTACATCTGGGCGGCAATTGGACTCGCGGCGGCCGGGCTCTCCTTTGCTCTTCCCGGCGGAATCGCGCCCATCTTCGCCCTCTTTGTCTCAATCAGCTGTTTTCTCCGAGCCTGCGGTGGGATCCTACTCGAACCGGAGAGCCGCAGACTGCTCAACTCTCTCTTCATCGCCTTCTCTCTTTTCGGCGCTCTCTTGGTCAGTCTCCCGCTGCTCGACATGCCGCTGCGGATTATCACCGGGCGTTGGTCCGCTCAGATCTTCTCATGGCTCCAGAACGATACGGAGCTGGGGTTTATCACTCAGGAAGGGGTTCCGATGTTGCTCTTGGTGGTCAACGGGCGCCCGTTCCATGTCGCAGCGGAGTGCAATGGATTCGGCCTACTCGGCACCTGCCTGCTTTTCACTGCAGCGATCGTATTCTATCGGAGAGTACCCATCCTCGACACGATTCTTCTGATCATCGCAGCGCTCTTTGTCGCTATGGTCGGGAACCTTATCCGGATCTTCATCATTGTCAGTCTAGCCCCGATGGTCGGCGACCAATATATGCTCATGCATGAAGTCGTGGGCACCATTACTTTCTACGGATTCCTCGGGCTCCAATGGTGGTTGATCGCTGGATTCGGCCACTCCCCCCGCCGCCCCGATCCGACCCCTGAAAAAAGTGAAGCCTGAAGCGGTTCTGATTACGCTGTTCGAGCCCGACGACGGAAGTCCGGGTGAGTTCTCGCGATTTCGAGAACGGTTTCAGCTAGAACCCCTCGACGATTCCCCCCTACCCAACCAACTCTTCTCAGACCCTGCCGGCAAAATCCTCGCCGTCATCGCCGGCGTGGGGGCAGTCCAAACCGCAACTGTGATCACGGCCCTTGGGATGGATCCACGATTCGATTTTTCCGAGACGCTCTGGCTCGTCGCCGGAATTGCGGGTGGCGATCCGGACCGTACTCCGCTGGGCTCACCCGTATGGGCGGACTGGTGTATTGACGGGGACCTGGCGTGGGAAATCGACGGTCGCGAGATTCCACCGGAATGGTCAACCGGCCTTCTGCCGCTCGGAGCGAAGGCCCCCTATACTCCACCTGCTGGCAAGGATGGTGTCTTTGGATCGCGCTATGAATCTGTCCCCTTATCCAAACCCATCCTCGAATGGGCCGTGGAGACCACTCGCAACGTTCCTTTGGCAAGCTCAGAACAAGCGCAGGCAGAAGGGGCGCGCTATGCAGAAAGCCCCGCGGCAGCCAGTTCCCCTCGAGTCCTTATCGGTGCCACCTTGTCGGCCGTTCGTTTTTGGCACGGCCACCACATGAATGAATGGGCAAACCGATGGGTGGAGATGTTTACCAAGGGACAAAGCCGGTTTCACACCTCCAACATGGAAGACAGCGGAACCCTTTTCGCCCTCCGCTACCTCGCGAATCGCGGTCGAGTACGGTGGGAACAAGTTCTCATCCTTCGCACGGTCAGCAACTTTACCCGGCCACCCGCCGGCGAACCCTCGGTATCTACCCTCATCGGCGAGGAGGAGGAAGCGTTTTTCCCCGGATTCTCCCTCGCACTCGAGAACGGGTACCGCGTCGCCGCGGCAGTCCTCAACGGTTGGACCGCAGGGGATCGTCCTCCTGCCCCACACGCTTGAGCTTTCGCACCTTATTGCGAATTCGGGCAAAATCGGGCTTGGTCATCCGGTCGATAAAGAGGATTCCGTTAAGGTGGTCCACCTCGTGCTGGATGCAGCGCGACAACAGGCCCTCGCAGACCAAATGGTGAGACTCTCCCTCTAAATCCTGATAAAACACCTCGATCTTTTCAGGACGAATTACATCACCGCGCACCTGGCGAAAGGACAGGCAGCCCTCTTCCATAATCTCCATATCCACTGGAGTCGGCAGCTCGATCCGGGGATTGACGAGAACCAGCGGCATTAAAATAGGCGGAGGAACCGGGCGACTATCCAAAATAGCGGTCCCCGTATCGTGGGCCGCCTCGCCCAAATCGACCACGCATAGGCAGATCGCTTTTCCAATTTGCTGCGCCGCCAAGCCGATCCCGGCATGGTCCTCCATCGTCACTAACATTTCCTGAGCCAGGCTCTTCAGCTCTGCATCAAACTGAGTAATCTTCTCGCCCTTTTCGTGAAGAACCCCCTCACCGTACTGTGTAACGCGCAATCCCATAGGCCCTATATTCTCGAAAGCGCCGTGCCAGGTCACGCAAAAATCAATATTGCTCTACCACTCGCTCGCGACTGGAAACAAAAACATTGCCCCGCCTTTTCCAGCCCCATTCTATGGGTAAACCAGCACTATTCTATGAGTTCTGCGATTTCCATCATGACTCGCCCGCACTATTTTCTCTCCACGCAGAGAAGTAACCCAGGCAATCGCCACCTATAAATCGGTACCCTACTCGACATGACTCCCAAAACGTTGGTCCTACTGGTTGAAGATGATTCCAATCTTCTCGAAGTAGCATCCGATTATTTGAGGGAAGTCGGGTTCGAAGTATACACCGCACGATCGGGACAAGAGGCGCTGGAAAATGCGAAATTGTACCAACCCGATGTCATTGTGAGCGACATCATGATGCAGAACGGGAACGGCCTCTACCTCTTGGAACACCTCAAGCGCCACCCATCGACCCACCTCATACCCTTCATTTTTGTCACCGCCAGGGGGTCGCGCAGCGATATGCGTCAAGGCATGGCCCTGGGAGCAGACGATTACATCACCAAGCCTTTCAACATGCATGAGCTGGAATCCTCCATCCGGAGCCAGCTCGAGAAATTTGATCGGCGCTCAAAAGCGACCGCGGCATTCGACCAGCAACACCTGATCTCTCTGCCCCACGAGCTGAGGACGCCCCTCAACGGGATCCTCGGCATTACCGACCTCTTGATGGACAGCCTTCGGCGCGGGAGAATTCCCAGTCCCCTGGAGCTCGAAGAGAATGTCGAGATCCTCCACGAGTCCGGCCTGCGGCTCTTTCGGCTGATTGAGAACTACCTCCTCTACTACGAGCTTCGCCTCGCCCTGGGGAACCCCAGACGGCTGGAACTCTATCTACAAGACTACGCACAGGTACCCCTCGAACCCACTTTTTTTGACGATCTGTGTGACCGCCACAAGCGAACGAAGGACGTCAGGATCAATATGACACCGGCGGCGCTCCCGATCGGGACGGATCTGTTCCACAAAATGCTCATCGAGCTCGTCGACAACTCCCTCAAGTTCTCCGATCCCCACGAGGCGATCTTTCTCACCGGCTACGAAGAGCGGGATCGCTACGTCATCAGTGTCATCGACAACGGAATTGGGATGACTGAGGAACAGATTAAGAATGTGGCCCCTTTCACCCAATTCGATCGAAGCGAACTGGAACAGCAAGGAGTGGGCTTGGGGCTCTATCTAGTCCGATTGATCACCGAACTCTTCGGCGTTGAATTTTCCATCGACTGCCGCGACACTCGCGGGACCAATGTCTCGCTCTCCTTTCCTTTGAGCCCACCGGCACCGGAGTGAGCGGCCCGCGAAGGCCACGAATTGAGCGGCCCGCAGATAATGGAGCCTTTCTCCGGAACGCTTCCCCCGTGGCGATCAGCCTCTCTCAGCCTTTAACGCCTCCGACAGGCCCTCGGTAAAGCCGATCAAGTCTCCTCCCAGTCTCCGAATGCGCTCGCGGATCCCGGCGTCCTCCAATTGCCCATCGGCGGCAAAAGAAGCTCCATCGGTATAGACAAAGCGGGGAATAATCACGCAGCGGAAGTCAACCATGAGGCTATTGGCCAGGGATAAAACAGACATGTAACTCGCCGACCCTCCGGCCGCTGCAATGAAGCCTACCACTTTCCCGGACCAGCAATCCCTTCCGGTCATCTCGACAAGATTCTTGGCGGCGGCATTGACATCGTAGTTATAAATCGGGGCGGCGATAATAATACCATCGGCGCGCCGCAACTTCTCGGCGACTGGGCCGACCCGGGAGTCTCCGTAGGCAGCACCTCCATCACAAAACGGAAGGGGATGTTCGATCAAATCGAGCCAATCCACCTCGGCCCCGGATTCCTCCAGATCGTCACGGGTCAACTTTGCCATGACGCGGCTCCGGCTGTTTTCCCGCAAACTGCAGCTCACAATCAAATAACGCATGACCCTACTGTCGCTGACTCGGGCCGAAGAGCAAAACGAAATCGCATTTCCATGGGTACTAACTCCCCAAAAAGGAGATCTCTGAAGCACTGTAAGCCGGATTCTGTATCCCCTGTCGAAACGGGGGATGGCATTCATTCATCTAGGCCGACATGCATCGACCTTTCCACTTGCGCGGAATGCAGCTAAACCCGGGACCATTGGACGAGCCGCCCGATCCCCTATTCGCCTTGCACCGGATTGGGTTTATCCTGCCCCGTCAGTTACCCTCCGGGCGGTGGGCTCTTACCCCACCATTTCAACCTTACCCCTTACGAGGCGGTATATTTTCTGTGACACTATCCGTCACGTCATCTTTCGACAACGTGCCCCTCCTTTCAAAGGGAATCCTGCCCTGTGGTGTCCGGACTTTCCTCTCCTCCGCGAGGGAGAAGCGAATGCCCATGCTTCAAAGATCGGCCCGTAGACTACGTAGCGACTACTGAAAAGCAACTCCGATCACCGCAGCCCTGGAGCTGGTGGACTGCGCCGGAGAAACCGGGCACCTCCCTCACGCGCCGCGGATAGGCATTACTACTGCATCCGGTCCTGGACCTGCGAAAGGGCAATCGCCGCATCGCCATCCGACAACTGTCCCTCTTCCCGCTCGCGTTGGATCCGAACCACTAGTGCCTCGGCCTCCTCCTGGGTAAGAGTCTCGCCATAGTTGGCAAGGCCCTCGTAGACCATCTCGACTACGACGGGATTTGGCTCGAGATTCCGGTAATATCCGGACTCCCGCAACGGGCCAAACACCACCTTGGGCTCGCCCCCCTCCTGAAGCGATGGGTAGACCATGACGCGCTCGGAAAGAAAACCGACCTTCCGAACGACTACACTGTGAGGCACCTGGCGATTCACCTTTAAATCGACCGGACTATTGCCAATAAATTTCCCGTCAATGTCGACAAATGCACCCACTGGCTCGGTCTGTACCTGCAGTTTTTGCTTCGATCCGACACCACAGCCTCCCAATGAAATCGAGACCAGCAACAACCAGATTGCCGGACTACGAAGCGGGTAAAGAAGTCCACAAAGCCTGAAACGAATTGACATGAGACCAGCAACATTCAAAACAACTGATTGAGCGGCAACATTTTTCGTTCTCGACCATCATTTCCTTCCGTCCTGATTTCCATGATCGAATCAGGTAGCAATTTCCTTAACTCTACTTATCTTTATTCCCAGTGCTAGGACTCCTCTCCAATGATATCGGTATCGATCTGGGCACGGCCAACTGCCTAGTCTTTGCCAAGGATAAAGGAATCGTCCTGCGGGAACCAAGCGTAGTAGCCGTCTACTCGTCGTCCCGCAAGGTCTGTGCTGTGGGCGAAGAAGCCAAGCGCATGCTGGGAAGGACCCCGGGAACCATCACCGCATTGCGCCCGATGAAGGACGGAGTGATCGCCGATTTCGAGATTACGGAGGCCATGCTCCGGCACTTTATCCGCAAGGTGCAAAAGAGCATGAAGTTCGTCCCGCCCCGCGTGGTTGTCGCCGTTCCTTCCGGAATTACCGAGGTTGAGCGTCGAGCCGTCAAAGAGTCGGCCATCAATGCGGGAGCCCGTGACGTCATCCTCATCGAAGAACCGATGGCGGCGGCGATTGGTGTAGGCCTCCCCATTCAGGAACCGACCGCGAATATGATCGTCGACATGGGAGGGGGCACCACCGAGGTCGCCATTATCTCCCTCGCCGGTGTGGTCTTTACCAAGAGTATCCGTGTCGGCGGTGATGAGCTCGACAGCGCCATCGTCAACTACATGAAGCGCGCCTACAACCTGACCATTGGGGAACGGACCGCGGAAGAAATTAAACTCAAGCTGGGTTCGGCCTTCCCTCTGGAGAAGGAGCTGACGATGGAAGTGAAGGGCCGCGACTCAGTGGCGGGACTTCCCAAAACCATCCACATTTCATCCCAGGAAATCCGCGAGGCCCTCGCGGATACGATCGGGGCGATTCTCGACCTGGTCCGTACCGCGCTCGAGCGCTGCCCTCCCGAGCTGTCAGCCGACTTGGTTGACCGTGGTTTTGTCCTCGCCGGCGGGGGTGCCATGATCCGTGGTCTCGACCGCATGCTCTCCGATGGTACCGGCCTTCCCGTATTTGCCGCAGAAGACCCGCTCAGCGCCGTTGCCCTCGGTACCGGTAAGGTTCTCGAAGAACTGGAGTGGTTGATCAAGGAAATCGCCATTCATCGCAAGGACTGACCCTCGGGGTCCTCTCTCGGAGAAATAAGTCTTGCTCCGCTTACGCACCCAGGCCGGAAAACCTTTCCTCATCCTAGGACTCCTCCTCCTTGCGTGGCTGCTGATCCCACCGACGATCAAGCGCTTCAGCCGCAATGCGCTCTACGAGTTTCAAGCGCCTTCGGCGATCCTCGCTTCAAAAATGGAGGATCTGGGCACCTACTGGTCCATTCGCTCCCGATCCAAGCGCGACTTAATTGAAACTGGCAAGGAGCTCTCCCGACTCAACGCACTCTACCGCGTGCAAGCAGGCGAGACCGTTGCCCTGCGCGACTACAACCTGCGGTTGCGCGAGCTACTTGACATTCCCTCACCGCCGGGATTCCGCTACGAGGTGGCCCAAGTCGTTCGACGGGACTTGAGCAATTGGTGGCAGTACCTGGTCATCCGCAAGGGCCGCGATGCAGGAATCGTCCCCGGGGCTGGCGTCGTCTTTTCCGGAGGAGTGGTGGGCCGTATCCGCGAGGTCAACGCCTACACCTCCACGGTCGAACTCCTGAGCAGCCGCACGTTTCGGATGGCGGCTCACTTCTCGGGCGACACGAGGCCGGTCCGGTACGAAGGGGGCATTATCCCCTCCCTTCGCAACCCGAAGGGAACAGTCCGCGATGTCCCCTCCGACCTCTACGCCTCTCCCGAGCAACCTCTCATCCTCGTGTCCTCCCGATTGGGCGGGGTATTTCCCGACGGTCTCAAAATCGGTGAAGTCCGCTTTCTCGAAACGGACGCCACCGGCCTATTCCAACGGGGCATTGTTCAACTCGACGAGCAACTTCTCAATTTGAACGAAGTTGCGGTGCTGATCCCTGCGGAACCCTCGGCGAGGGAAATTTTCAACGAAAACCCCTGACCTCTCCGGTCGGATTTGATTTCCGGTGAAATTACTGCGTCACGCCCTCGTTGCCCTTCTGGCGAACTTGATCCTTCTATTTCTCGCTCTTGAGTTCAATTCGAGCCTGGCGCCTCTCGCGATCTATCTGATCGTGGGCGGCATCTTCACCGTTTATCCGGCCTTCCAACTCAAATTGATCGCGGGATTGCCCGTGGTTCTACTCACTGGCGCCATCTGGGATGCGGCAACGCCAGGGACCTTTGGCCTGCACATGTTCGCCCTCGGCGCGATTTTCATGATCCTGCACCGCCTCAGGCACAGGTTTCGCAGTCGCCGCACCTTCCACCTCGCCGTCGTCTCCTGTGAGGCGAATCTGGTACTGATCGTCATCCTCGGTCTCTGGTATATTCCAGGAACCGCTCTTGCGACCTACGGTTTGCGATTCGCACTCGAAACCCTACTCTCCGAAGTCGTGGTTTTCCTATTGTCCTATTGGTTCTTCGACCTGCAAGAGAAGTGTGTCGACTTCCTGGGCGCACGTCCGACCCCCGAGGAGATCAGCTGAGCGATGGCAAAACGAGGCAAAGCCCAAAGCCCAGCGCCAGCGGCGGGGAAGCCGCAGCCGTTTGATTTTCAGACTCGCCGCAACCGGCGGCTCATCCCCTTCGTCGTCATTACTTTCGTCGGATTCATGATCCTGCTGGGAAAACTCTTTCGTGAGCAGGTCCTCCATCGGGATGAATACATTGAGCGCGAGAAGCAGCAAACGATGCGCCGAATCATCCTCCCCGGCCCGCGGGGAAGCATTTACGATCGCAACGGGGAACTTCTCGTCGGCAATCGAGCCCGGTTCTCCGCGGCCGTGTTTCTCAACTCACTCCGCAAAGAATTCCGCACTGAATACCTCTCCCAGATTCGTGAAATCAAACGACAAGAGGCTGAAACGGGTGAGAAAGTAAACATCTCAAACAGTGAGCTGATCTGGGGTTCACGGATGGCCGTCATCCAAAATCATCTGGACGAAATCAGCCGAATCCTCGGACGCCCGGTCTCGGTCTCACGGCGTTCTCTCGAGACCCATTTTAACAGTCGCATCCTCCTCCCGCTCAAGTTGGTCGCGGACCTAACGGAGGAGGAGTACGCCCGGCTGGTCGACCAACTCCCACCCAACTCCCCCGTTCAGGTGTGGACCGAAAGCGCTCGTTACTACCCTTACGGCGATCTGGCCGCCCACTCATTGGGCTACGTGGTCAACCGCGAGGAACAGCTCTCCGAAGCCGAAGAGGAATCCAACAACCTACTGACCTTCAGCCACTACGGAAAAGTGGGCAAAGCGGGGATTGAACGCACCTTCAACAGTCTCCTCGACGGAGAGAACGGACAAGAAGTTTGGCGAGTCGACCCACAGGGCTTCCAATACGAGCGTCTCTCGCTCACCCGCCCGCAGCAAGGAGAGGATCTCTACTTGAGTCTAGATGTCGCCATCCAACAGGCCGCTCAGCGGGGTCTCGAAGGAAAAGTCGGCGCAGCCATCGCGATCGACCCGGTCACCGGTGAGGTCTTGGCGATCGCGAGCAGCCCGACCTACGATCTCAACGACCTGACCCCCTACATCCCCAGCGATGTCTACCGCGAGATTGATCAGGCCGGAGGGTGGCTCCACCGCGCCATCCAAGGTCTCTACCCGCCCGGCTCTACCTTCAAACCCCTGACCGCCATCGCCGCCTTCCGGCGCGGCGTGCTCGATCCCGACGAAATTTTGTTTTGCGGAGCGAGTTTCCGAGTAGGCAATCGCAATTTCCCGGAACACTCTGCCCCCGGTTTCGGCGAAATCGGCCTGCCGCGCGCTCTCGCCGTCAGCTCCAATGTATTTTTCTATCAAATCGGTCTCCGAGCCAGTATCGACTGGATCGCGGACACGGCCCGCATGTTCGGCCTTGATAAGCCAACCGGCATCGAGCTGCCCTTCGAGAGCTCTCGCGAGATCGTTCCGAACCGCGAGTGGAAGAAGGAGACTCACGGAGCCCCATGGTTCCCGGGAGACACCGCCAACACCTCAATCGGACAAGGATACCTTCAGGTCACCCCGCTGAATATGGCAGTCGTCGCTGCAGGACTCGCTACCGGTTCCACCGGACTCCGTCCAACAATGGTACGCCGCGACGCCGGATGGACCCCCGAAGAACCGCTGGTTCCTCTCCCCCTCACCGAGGACGAGTACGACGCGATCCTCCTCGGTATGATCCGCGCCGTCGAAGAAGGAACCGCCCGTCGCACGCGATTCAATGATATGACCGTCGCCGGCAAAACCGGAACTGCCCAAGTCTACCCCGACGGAAAACCACTCACCCTAGCCTGGTTCATCGGCTTTGCCCCAGTAGAAGATCCAAGGATCGCAATCGCAGTAGTCATCGAAGGCGTTTCCGCCAGCGACCAATACCACGGCGGCACCACAGCCGCACCAGTAGCCCGAGAGATCTTCGCCGCGTGGAAAGACTCCCTGAAGAGAGAGTAGACGGAATTCGGAATGGGGGAAGACGTTTGCTCGGTCGTTGGGTGTACTGT
>CEOD01004690.1_pt1 | contig 17735 bp, 8 predicted proteins | sample 530341 | NCBI WGS metagenome assembly CEOD01 (sample SAMEA2619950, study PRJEB7988) | marine metagenome | isolation source: saline water (ENVO:00002010), including | reverse complement strand
GCCAGTGGAATCAATTGACGTAACACCATGACCAATATTTGTATTGGATACTACAATGTAGTTTGCACTACCTATACCAGAAACAGTTATTGCTGTTCCAACCGTATTAGCGTCTCTGAAGACTGAATCCATTGGTAATACAAGATCCAGAACAAGTGCATCTGTGGATCCTACAGAAGTGGTTTTAATTCCACTAATAATACCAAAATCACCTTCATAAGATACATTATCAATCGATTCATGATTTGCTTGTGGAGGTGCGATAATAACGAGAGGTGGTTGTTCACTTGTATATCCAACACCAGCAGTAGTAACGGTGATTGCAGAAATTGTTCCGCCAGCAGAGACAGTTGCGGTTGCGGTCGCTCTGTTTTCTTCCGCTCTGGATACTGGAGCGGTATAAATGTGCCAAGTCTCTCCAGTCTCGGGTCTAAATGGATATCGATAATCAGCGTCTGTGCCATTAGTGGCACCACCAGTTGTTGCAGAAGAAACGGTAACAGTATTCAGTTTGATGATAGAACTTCCTCTGTTGAGTTCAAACTCATAAATTAGTGGAGTGGATCCAAAAGTAGATCCACTATCAAATCCTTCAAACCTTCCACGGAAACGAGTTGGTTCTGATAAGAAGTATAGTCTTTGTAAGGTTCTATCTCCAGGACAAACGTGAATGCCTGGTACAGATGGGTTTCTGGCAGTAATATCTGTGCTTACGGCAGATCCAGATTCAAATGTGAGATATCCATTAGATCCCACAAATATTTGATTATATACCTTACCAAAGAAGGTAACGTTAAACTGCATAGACAGTTGGAAAGATGTGTTATCAGAGGTAGTTTCTGTCAACAGAAGCATTCCACCAGTTCCAAATCCAACTGCAGTATCCTGTTCCGTTGCGGTTCCTGTTGGAATGAATGGATCAGATACTGTTGGTATTCCAACAATAACAGTTGGTGCGGTGCTATAACCAACGCCACCATCACTTATCGTGAATGAAGAAATTGTTCCTACACCAGAAACAACTGCGGTACAAGCTGCGCCGGTCTTGATAGTTCTATCGAGAATTTGTAGATCCTGTTTTGGTGCGCTTAAGTTCTCTTTAGAGGAGTTGAAGAAAGGTCTAACACTCTCAACAAAGATAACGGTTGTGCCTGCTCCGATAGATTTAACGATAGGCGTAGAAGGTAAGATATTAGACTCAAATCTAATTCTTGATTTGTTGACTTCCGCACCATTGATAATATAATCTTGGGTCTGTCTACATAACTGAATTGGTCTCTTCAGTCCATTGTCAGAAGTAATTCCAACACTAGTATATGGTCTAGTAAAGACGACATCTGAAGTTTTAATTCCAGAAATAATTCTTTCATTTTGTTGGAGAGTAACATCGATATTTCTCTCTTCATTTTTGTCCAATGTTACGGCATCACCTGGTTCAACTTCCTCCAACACATCAACCTCAAACACATCAATGTCTCCACTTCCTCTATAGAAAAGAACTTTGGATGAATCATCTTTTTTAGGAGCCTCGGTAAATTCAATAACGTTACCGCCAGTAAATCTGTAGGCCTCACCAGGTTTCTGTAAGATATCATTAACAAATACCAACAGAGCAGATTGCATGTCCAAATTAGATCCAGGTGCTGATCTAATGGTTATAGAAAGATTATCCTTAGTCAATCCATAAGACTTAGATATTCCGTCAAATGCAATCGAATCCAGAGGATCAAAGAATCCTGGAGACCAAGCAGAGAACTTATCAGTATAAGTGTCTCTAACAGTGAGTCTAAAATCTTTTTGTAATGTAGTTGCAGATCCAACCATATTGGACGTGTTAGTTGGAATACCTGCAATTCCTCCACTATTGATTGTAAGGATCTCTCCGGGCCTATATCCGGATCCAAAGTTTTGAATTTCAAAGTCGATTACACTACTACCCTGTCCAACAACAACATTGACTTTAGCTTGAGTTCCAATAGCAGTTGGACTATCGGAAGTATGAATCAAAGGCAAGTTGGTGTAGGAGAGTGGATCTTCAAACTCAATTGTAGGAGGAGCGGAACTGGTGTATCCCGTTCCTGGATTAGTGATTGCAATGCTAACGATATTTCCGTTTTCAATTACCGCAGTACCAATCGATATTCTGGACAATGAAGAAGTTGTGGAAATAGCAAATACTTGAGGGACAAACGGAATCAAATATGTACCACTTGTGCTAACACCAGGAGTGAATGCCCTATATCCAGATCCACTGTTGCCAATACTGACGGATGTGATTGTTCCTCCGGCGGAAATAATTGCAGTTCCTCCAGCAGCAACTAGTGGTTGATAATTGAATCCTTCCGTAGAAGCAACACTGACAATAACACCACCAACAGGAATGGTAGCAACATTAATATCTTCATCTGTTCCAATATCACCCCTAAAGATAATTTTACTTACCCCACCAGTTTCATTAAGAGTGTAAGTATGTTCCGTGCCTGGGAATTGGAATATTTCATTAACGAGAACAATAGTACCATTAGTGGAGAATCCGGTTGTGTTTGCTTCATCTTGAGTCAATGTGAAGGTCTTTCCAATTCCATTAAATCCAGTGCTAATATCATCAAACAGGAAGTTTTCATTGTAAGCTTCATTAGTCGTACCTGTTTCTGCAGACCTCAAGAATATTCTTCCCTGGAAAGAATAACTAGTTCCAATTCCGTCAAAACCACTGCCAAGAGGTGGTTTTAAACCAATCGGAGCATCTTTAAAGTTAAGAGTATCCTTAACAATATTGTAATCACCTTTATATTTTTCAATAACCGCACCAGCAACGTGAGTTGTTAATCCAGTACCCATCCAAGGTCTATCAACAACCAAGAAGTTGGTACTTCCAACACCGACACTGTTTATCTTCATGTATTCATCATCAATCTTAATCAAGTCTCCACCAAAGAACTGATTAGGATCATCTACTGTTATAACAGATTTAACGTTGTTAACATTGAAAGAGAGTCTAGTGGTTACGCCAGTTCCAACAACAGGTGCTTGAATATTATTGTCAATAGCCACTAAGGCTTTCGTATTTTGTTTCTCGGTGGTTAATGAGTGTGAAGTTCCAATACCAACGGCACTAATTGTCAATGGTGTTGGTATTACGGCCAAGGCGTTTTCTGCAGTTGCAGCAAATCTCAATTGACTTTCATTAAGTTTAATAGCATAAACTTCTGGAGGAAGAATAGTGGTACTACCAATTCCAGCAATAGTGGTCTCCGAAATTTGGATGGCCATTGTGTTACCAATACCAAGGTGACCATAATTCAACTTCTCACCGGTAACAAAGAAGTGATTTGGAATCTCAACCAAGTTGTTAGTTACATCAACAACAGTAGAGTCGTTTCCACCAAAGTCCTTCTTGAATACAGGATCTCCACCATGTCTAATTGGGAAGTTTCTCTTGATGAAGGTCTTGGTTCCTTGATATACACTATCGAATGATCTGATCTTTGCATTGTTAAAATCGATAAACGATGTTGTTGCACCTGCTACTGGGTGTTCAATAGCATGTTGTAACGTAGTAACAGTAACTGCAATACCAGCATTAGGGGTAAGAGTGAGAACAAGATCAGCACCAGAGAATGTGGCACCAACCGTTCCTAAACCGGTGCTACCACTAAAGACTGTTGGCAGTTGTGCTACAAATGATTGAATCGGATCCGCTCCAGATAACTGATGGGTAGCGGCTGCTTCCATTATTTCAACTCTAGAAGAGTCATGAATATCTTGAATACCAATAATGTAATAACCAGCATCGAAAGTGCCGGTGCTATATCTGGCAATTTCAACCGGTGTGGGACTTGAGGTAGATCCAATACCAGTGGTTGTAGTGGTCATTTTTGCAGTAGACACACTGGTAACACCAGTACCAACATTTGTTTTACTAAAACATGTGTTGAATGTGTTAACAGTTACACCAACATTTGCTGCGGGAGTGAATTTAATATCAAAGTTTGATCCGTTCCATTCAGCACCAAAAGTTCCAATTCCGGTTGCATTATAAGGAACTAATGAATTACTAGCGACACTACCGAATTCTACAAGATTAATATCAGTTCCATCATGAACATGTAAAAGTTCGGTAAAGATATGTTCTCCGTTATCAGCATTGACCAAGGCAAGAGTCTTACATCCATAATTGGAGGAATTGACTCCAACTGCAGTAATTGCAGATGGACTTGAGGAGGCAGCGACAGTTGTAGACGCTGTTCCAACCGTAACACAATTTCCTAGATCAACATTAGATCCTGTGGTGACCGAATCGCCAAGAGCAATAGAGAATTGATCAATAGCATAGTTATTAAATTCCTCTCTGATTGGGAACATCAATAATTGACCGACACTACCAAATATAGAGAAATCAAATTTTGATGTTAACGGCAGTACAGTATGAATTGATCCATATTGAAGAATATATCCAGTTGAGTTATCATGAAGAAGGTTTACAATAGTAAACTCTTTTTCGCCAGAGAATCTAGTATCTTCCATGAAGACAAAATACTTGATTCCTCTAAAGTTTGCTAACGTAAACTGATCAGCTTCGTCAGAAACAGCGAAATTGGTTGGACTTGGGAGATCATTAAAATCACCAGAAATATCATCAATGGTCAGAACTCTGTTGCCTCTAGATTCTAAGTAGTCTGAGAAAATAGTTCTTTCAAATCTAATTTCATTAGACACTGGGGGTTTGAGATCAATGAAGTTTTCAAATCCAAAATCGTAGTCAGGCACACAATTTATTCCATAACTACTAATAATTTCTGCAGTCGTTTCTGTAAGAGATGTTCTAGCAATACCAGTCACTGGTACTTCTGGTACGGAAACAACTTCAAGGTTTCCAAATTTCTTATATCCGACTGTATGGTTTAGAGTAGAAACTGCATCAGACCAGGTTGAGATATCAACACCCGACTTAATTGAATATGAGAAATACTGATAGTAGTCACTATCGTGAAGTCTATTCAGATCATTGCTAAGATATCCAACATTATCTTGCCATCCTCTAATCTCTTGGGAAAGTCCACCAAGATTAAAAACTGCTTCACTGATGATAGATTTTTCTACGGCTGCAGTTGTCTTTGATGCCTCCGCTCTAATTCTATCATTTTCTTTAAAGACATCTGGAGAATCTATTCTCAAGAGTTTTGCTTTACTATCCCAAGAAAGAACTCTTCCGGTTTTCTTATTAACGTTTGAAGTAACTTGAATAATTCTTTCTCCAATCTCAAAATCTTTCTTAACTAAGTTGGGAGTAAATTGTGCCGTATAAATCTGCGGAGCAATAGTTCCTGCAGATATTGTAGGACGATATGTACCGGGATTGTTACGGAGTTTGAAAGCAACAGTTCCAATTCCACCAATATTAGGATCAACTTCAATTAATTCAAATCTGGTATAATTATAATCTTTGGAGTTGAATCCTCTTTCTCCAGTTTGAACGCCAACATTTTCAATCAGAACTTTGTCTCCAACTGCAAACGGGAAAGATCCGGCAGTGCTAAATCCAACATCCAATTGAACTGTGACCAGTTCTCTGTCAGAATTCCAAGAGATGGTTTGAATACCAATGGCATTTGGATTATTAATTGCTAAAACGGTTGGTGGTAGGTCATAAAGAACATCTGGGTTTTTGCCGATGATTACATCACTAACACTTCTACCATCCATGACAGCTGTCAATTCCACACCTTCTATAAGTTCTCCGGTAATAGAATCCACGACAATCAAGTCTGGTGCGGTGTTATAATACTGTCCACCACTACTGACACCAACGGAATCAAAGACAGACAGTCTAGACAGTCCCAATACCTGCGGAAGTCTTACAGAGGGTCGTAGAGTGTTATCTGATGGCATATCAATGCCTACATCATTAACAGTGACTTGAACAGTTTTACCGATGGTTTGACTGTCGATATTTACGTTGGCATTAATTCCTTTGGTTGAATTAATAGTTACAATTTCTGGTAAAGAAATGTAATTCAATCCACCATTTTTAATACGGAAAGAAGAAATACCACCTTCAGCACTAGCAGAAGTAGTCTTATAGTTAAATTCTGCCTCTGCGGAATTGTATCCAGATTGTTCTGGAATTTCTCGAATACCGATCTTAAATGAAGTGGATCCAATACCGGTTACAATCTTTTTGCCATTAAATCTACTTGGAACAATATTAATAGAATTATTTCCATCGACTTCATCGTCGGTCACGATTTCAAGTTTTACAGCAGTAAGTGATGATTTGTTTTTTAGTTGTAAGTTATAATAAAGATTGTTTGGAACATCACCTTTAGTATCTAAAGTAATACTGGCATTATCATCGACGCCAACGGTGCCAACAGTAGTGACATTGAAAACCTGGGAAGTTTGATCAGAATAAAACTCATCTTGATATTTGGAATCCGAATAGAAATTCAAATCAAAAGCTGATATAGTCTGTCCAGCAGAAACAACCGACAACGAAGGGTCGGAAACGTCAAATTTGACTCTTGTTCCTTTTGTAAATTTCAGTGGAGGATTGACCAAAGATATATGTTGATCTGCCGCAGCATTTGTTCCCGTAGAAGTTATAGCAACTGTTCTTGGGGGAGTTTCAAAAGAAGCGGATCTGTTCTCAGATAACTTGAATGTATTTTGGTCAATCTTAACAACATAGTAAATTGAGTTATCAACTAAACCAACAGGAATTTTAGAAACTGCAGAAGCTGAGGTTGCTGCGAATACAACTTTGTCCCCAGTCTTAAATCCATGAGAAGAAACGGTAAATGTATTGGTTGAAGTATTAACACCAGTGTTTGCAATTCCCTTTGGATTTATTACAACCTTTCTATGGTAGTCATTATATTTGACAGTAACTGTGCTGGTGATACCAGGCAGAATATCCATATTCACCGTGTCACCAACTCTGAGTTGGTTATTGACTTCGGTAAAGACTTCTGCTTCAATTTTAGAAACTGTTCCGGTAACAACATTTGTATGTTGTGTTTTGAGACTGTGTTGTATTCCAGATCCAATTGTATGATAATACAATTTGAAAGCCTCAGATCCAACACCAACATATCCAGTGGAACCAACACCAACTTTGGAAGTTGATAATCCAATTAAATCTCTATCTTCAACAATTACATATACCGGACTAGAATCGGTAAGTGTATAATTGGCAATTCCGTTAGTCGAAACTCCAAGAGACGTTCCTCCTCCGTTGGAGTAGATTAATTTTTGTCCCGTTGTATATCCATGATCCTTTAAATAGATGGATTGGGATGGAATAAACTTATTAATGTAAGTTGTACCAGCTCCAATGACAACAATTGTTGATCCAATTCCAACACCTGCCGTTGTTCCTAAACCTACTGATCTAAAGGGTTCAAAATATGTAATTCTATTTGCAACGTATGAAGTATCAGTAAAGACGCCAACTGAAAAATCAAATTTTCTTGTTCTTTCTACAACCAAATCACCGCTTGTTACTGCAAGTCCGGTTGTGTTATTTTGCTCTCTTAAAACTCTTACTCTACCAGCCTGTTCATCAACGTTTAAGACCTTAACGTCCTCAAATGTGTCAACCCAACCAAGTCGAAGAATATCATTTTCCACGATAGTCCCTCTGTCAAGAGGTCCATCCAAATAAAGGAAGGTTGATATACCTGTTGCTCCAGTTGTGCCAATTCCAGAACGGAGATTCCATGTCGCGGTGTTAACTCTAACTGGATGTGGAATTTTATCAACATCTCCAAAGAAATCAGTTGACAGTCCACTAATAACAATAGGATCAAAATCGGCAAACTCATGAGGTTCACTAGTGCGACCTCTAGCAAAACCAAGTCTAGAAGAAAGTTCAATTTCAACACCACTGAAAGATCTTTCCGAAGAGGCGATGGATAAAATGTTTTTACCTACAATTTCAGAAACTTCAATCTTGGCTCCGATACCACCAGTTCCTTCCTCGTTTAATTTAATGAAATCACCAATCTTGTAATCCTGTCCTCCGGTTACGATTCCAACAGCATCAATAGATCCTCTTCCAGTGGATTTAATAATTCCCTTCTTTCTAGTTTCTACATTACTGATTGGATTGAAAAGAGATTCGTATAAATTTTCGTCAGAATTTAATTTACTAAAAGTTGTGTCTCTTCTCAATGGAGTCAAATCATAAATGTCCGTTGTGGAGTCTGGATGGAAATTAAATGAATCTGGAATGGACTTATAAGTATCTCCAATTACATATGGGAATACTGGTTCTCTATATCCAGCATATGCTCCTTGCGATGCAACTCTCAAAGAGTCAACTGTCATAAAGTAGGCATAAACCCCATTAGGAAATTCTGGAGTTCTGCAGAATCTACCATTATGTTCATCTAGGTCTCCTGTTCCAGTGAAAGTATGGTCTTCCACCAACATACCTAATGGGAAGTAATTAAGAGATGGTCTATTTGCTTTTGCTTCTCTAGTGTAACCAGATCTAAGAAGTGTTATCGTTCCAGAGTCTCTGCCGGAAGTACCGTTGGGGCCATAAATGGGATTTCCATCATATGCCCATCCCAAAATAGGAGAGTGACTACCAGATGGTTGTTCTTGGTTATTATTGAAAACTAGATCCGGATTACCATAGTTTGGTTCTCCGCTTGGGGATAAGGAATATACATTTTTTCTCAAATCTCTTTGAGCTGTAAAAGCGTTGATAGAAAGTTTATCTCTTTCTCCAAAAACCACTCCATCATCATCGGTAAGACCAAGTTTATATTTTTCAAAAGAGTTTATTTGCCAAGATGTAATGTCAGCACTAAAAGAAGCATATTTTCCAGATGGTTCCAAAGTGACGACAATATCACCACTATAATTCGATCCACCATCAATAACGGATACGGACTGAACAATTCCATTAACAATCGTAGGTGTTAGTTTGCACCCTACTCCAGAAGTGGCTTCTATATTAACGTCGGGTGTTGGGTGATATCCTTGACCACCCTTTTCAACAATAATTTCTTTAACCGATCCATCGACAAGAATAACTTGGAGTTGCGCTCCACTACCCTGTTGTACTAATATTTGTGGTTGTCTATCATGGTTGATAACTTGTTCAGATCCGTAAGAAGATCCACCATCCTTCAAATGAACATCAACAATAGATCCCCTTACAATTGGTTGTATTGATGCTTTGAATGTGCTGTCTGAACTAGTTGTCGCTATACCAATAGATCCCTCAATAGTTACTGAAATTGGGGGATAGTTGAAACTATGCAGTCCAGTTCCGGTTGAAACAAAGTTGACATAATTATTTGCATCGTAATTTACACTGTTGGCGGTGGTTCCTATGCCCGCAGCAGCTAATCTGAAATTATCATCATCTATTTTTATTACTTGATAATGTTGAGATGTAGAAAGTCCTGTAATAGCTGTTCCACTGGTTGAATATGTTACAACTTCTCCATTACTATATCCATGGCTTTCGATGTTAATAGAATTGGACGCAGTGTTAATGCCCGTGGAAACAACTGTTCTCAAGTTATATGCATAATTTTCACCAGGATTTAAAAGTTCAATAGAAGAAATAACTTTCTTTTTATCTACAGCCGTTAGTTTTTGTACCGGTAATTCGATGCTAGTAGATCCGACACCAACTGCGGACAAAGTAAGAGCACCTGTTTTTGACAGAGCTTCTTCTCTGGTTTTGTGAATCTTGACTGTATTGAGATCGATAACCGAAACGAAATACTTTTCAAGATTTACCATCGAGGAACTGATACTATCCTGTTCCCCAAATCTTTCATATATTACAGGTTCACCATCTCTAAATTTGTGGTAGGTCGCAAATCCAATAGAATTATTACTTACTTCTATACTTGGTCTAAAAACTTCGGAATGAACTACAGTCTGTGTATTTGCTCGAGCAGAAGCATTAACACCATTACCACCACTGATACTTACATTGATGTCACCGATATAATCAAATCCCTTGTCGATAACATCAATTCTGTCAAATTTACCTACAATATGAGGAGAAACACTTGCTCCGGTTCCAACAGAATCGGTAATTTTAATTTCTGGTGGATTGATCAGGTCATATCCTTGCCCAGAAGAGAGAGCATTAACTCTCTTTAATGGTCCAAAATAAACGAATTCGCCGGATTTATAGTTTAATATTTCTGTGCCATTAATTAAAATTCCAACCTTTCCTGGTTCAGTTTTAGTTTTTGTGGAACTGGTTTGGACCGGAGGAATTTTTCTAACAATAGTGTTGGCATCAATGATTTTACCGGAAAGAAGTTCTGGAGAAAACTTGTGATTCGTAGCAGTTCCGGAAACACTTACATAATTTGAATTAAATAACTGATCTCTATCAACAGACAATTTGATTGAATTGTTATCTACTCGATAAACATAATACACAATACCATTGGTTAATCCATCAAGGGTCTCTGTTGTTGTATCTACAGAGATAACATTACCTTCAAAGTCTGTCGTAGTGGTCGTAGTAGATGTTCCATTATAAACAACAGCGTCTCCCGTTTGGAATCCATGTTCAGAATTCAAAGGAACAATTTGGAGAGTCTCTCCACTAAAAGTTCCTGAGAAAGTTATGATTCTATCTGACAGGGATATTTTTCTTTGATAGAAAGCTGGCAGTGAATTGGAAACATAGAAAACATTACCATGATCGTCGGCATAAGTATTGAGGACGTTTCCTTGATACTTATTGAGATATCCATACTTGTCTGACGAAGTTTTCAATATTTCTCGTCTACACTCAAAAGTTCTACCAGTAATTTTGTCAATATTGCCTGAAAGTGATATTTTTAGATCACTCAGAACGTCAGTTACAGTAAGCCCATAAGTATTATTAGCATCATCAATCATGGTGACTTCATCACCCTTCTGAATGACGTGTGGCTCCTTAAAGATAACCTCGTAAATGCGATTACCCTTAGAGATTACTTCAGAGACTCTAGAACGACTCAGACTGTTATGAACGATGGTCTGGGCAGGTTTGAGATCAATATGTGTACCCAGTTTTGATGCATATACATTATCGCCAGATTGATATGATTTTCCTACCCGGCTTGAGTCAAGTTCTTTTAAAACATTGGATACTCTAACATTAATTTCTTCGCCATTAGAGTCATATGCGTAGGCAAATCCATCATCAAATACAGACTGACCAATACCTAAAGCGGCCGTAAGTCCAGTCTGGATGCCTAGGAACTGTGTGGTGTTTTTGGAGTGATAACGTATACTGAGTTCATTATCCGCAGACACAGGGACTCTGAGGGTTCCTGTAGATCCATATCCAACCGTAGAATCAACATCAATAACAGAGGCACCAATGGATACTGGTGAAGTTACTTTTGTTTTTGGATTATTTTGAAAGTCTCCAAATAAAGTTCCGGCAACATCGATATCTCTATCGTAGTCTGCATCCAAGGAAATTCTGTAGTACTGCAAACCTTTGATTACGATAGGCTCTACTTGAGTTACCGTACCAAAAGAATCTCCCTGATAAATGGTCTTACCATCCATATCCATTGGATCGCCGTCAATTGGTTCGACAACCAATTGTTTGACAATGGAGTAATCTGCTGCAGATGGTCTTAACAGATAATCCTGAGGACTGATAACCGTAATATCTTGTCCGAATAATGCTCGGAATAAGATCTCATGTGCATTATCCGTTCCCTTACTGCGATAAAAATCAGTGGATCTGGAAATAAAGTTTGATACGTTTGTCTTTTCGTTAAAAGTTCTATTTGCAAATCCAGGAATATACGAATACTTTAATTTGGAGAATAATTCATTGAGGAACGAATATGTAATATTCTGTACCGGTGCCCATTGATCATGATCTTCAATGGGGTTCTTTTCAAAAATTATCGAGTCTGTTTTGTCTTTATCGTAGTAACTGGTGATACCACTGAATCCACGCTTACATCCAATAAAACTAGTTTGAGATGATGAAGTATATGTAATAATTTCATCATCGATTTTGATGATGCCATATTTGGATGGAAATCCATCCGTGGATACTACGTTAATGACATCCGTTACAAATCCAACAGCACTACTAGTGCTGGTAAATCCAATCAGAGATTCTGTGTTATATGTTCCAACTCTTGAATATTGATCAACGTTCTCTAGAATATTGATGGGCCCACCAATATGTTCTTGACTGAGATAATATTGCTTTAAAAACTCCCCTAGCAAGGGGGACTCGGATTGTACGAACTCGGGTAATTGTTCAGATACAATCGAATTAATTTGTGCTCTAGTCTCAATCATATTACCTTGTTAAGCTGCCGTTTGCGAACGAAGATGTTGATGCATAATTTGAACCAGAGATATCAGCACCAGAACTAATAGTGTCATTGACCATAGTAAATGTGCTTTGATCTATGGATAATTGTAAATACAGATCCTGAAGTCCAATAATATCAAAAGATTCTGGAATCGCTTGGATTTCAATGATACTGTTTTCCCCTCTTACTATAGAGGTTGACGAAATATTTATAGGATAAACCACAACCTCGCCTTTGACATAATCCACTGTGCCAGCGTTGTTTTTGACGATTTGGTATTGAGTTTCGGACAATTTTCTAAAGAAGATCAAAGTTCCTGTCTTTTTATCCGCATTTGGCACATCGCCCATGTATAAAACACCCGGAAGACCTGCCACAGCAAATCCAGAAGACTTGATATTGAATCCAGACTCTTTTACATGGAATTGGTTACCATAACAAATTTCATAATCAGTAAATGCATTGATTACCGCTGCCATATCTCTTCTCATCACCACTTTAGTGATGTTTGATGTAATCGCACGATCTACAGAGTCAATTAACGTACCAACTTTACTGTATTTGAACCTAGATCCAAATTTGTTCAAATCATCAGACTCAGCATAGGTATTAAGTGTTCCAATAACTCTATCTCTTAGATCGCCCGAATTATTAGTTTGACTTGGGTCAAAATAAACGGATGTTTCTATTTCAATAAACAAATATTTCAAATCAATGATTTGGGGTACGATACCAGCTACAGAATACTTCTTTAATTTTGAAAGAATGTTCTCTTTTATCTGTCTAGACAAATATCTACCAAATTCTGGTTTTACACTAATGAAAACCTTTCCATATTGAGGAGGATCCAGTTCTTCACCACCAAATACACTAACAGACTCCGCATCTGGATAAATTGTCGGAATCAAAGACTCAAAATCAGCTGCAGTGACTGCACGATATTGAGTAGAGAATACTTTTGGAGCATATTTACGAATAGACGATACTGATTCAATTTCTTCAGAACCAGTAACAACATCATTCACTGAAAGTGGGGATATAACACCATTCGTAGGTCCACCGGTATTGGGATCAATGACTCTACCGGAAAAAGTCAGTCTACTAGTGTTATTTGAGTTTTCGCCACTGCAAGAAAGGTAACTAGCAGTAATAAATTCACCTTCTACTGGTTTTCTTCCAAAAATACCATCACCAAAAATTAATTCATATCTTTCATCTTCAATTTCATTGACCATGAACATTTTTCTCTTAGAATCAAGGTCAATGAGATTAGTCAACATCTCATAACTGTCTCCAGCCTTGGCACCACTGTATGATTTAACATCTACACTAATTGTTCTGGTGTCAATGAAGGGATTATCTAAAATAAATCGTTGATTCTTCTGAGCACCAACTACAGTGAAGTTTTTTGTGAGTAAACTGCCTTCATAAATTTCAACATTCTCAAAAACAGCAACTTTATTGACTACAGTCGTCGTAACGTCCTTAATTGTAGAGAATGTGAAGTTAGTTCCACCAAATCCTTCTGAAGTAGCTACTAATCCCTTCTTCAAAGTCAAGGTTCTGGGGATTTGAGACGCACTAGAGAAGTCTACGGTAAAATTAACTGTTGTAGTTCCTGCTCGGTGTGATCTAGGGACATATCCAATGTTTCTAGCCAGTCCAACAACGTTATCTCTAAGAGTGGCACTATCAAGAAAGACTTCGTTTGCCACCATATTGGCATTGTAAGAAGTCAAATAACTGTTATATGCCAAAATGTCAATTAACATTGACAAGTTGGATCCTTCAAAGTCAAAATCAGTAAAATTACTGTTTGCTCTGAGATAATCTTTAATCTCGGTTTTTATCTGGGTAAAGTCCAGACTTGTAAATTTGGTAAGAGACATTAGCTAGCAGATTCTAAAGCAAAATTTAATACCTGTCCTGATCTTGCTAGACCACGGATGTCATAGATGATAGTAACCTCGTATGCATTATTATCAACGTCTGGATTTACCTCTACTTTGGTAACTCTTACCCTAGGTTCAAAAGATGCAATCGTTTCCCTGATTTTTGAGGCGACTAAACCTGCAGTGAAGGGACTGACGTTCTCAAAAAGGATATCTGCAACGTCAGAACCGATTGTAGGGTCAAAAGGGCGCTCTCCAAACGCTGTTAATACGAGATTTCTTACGGCTCTATTGATCGCACTCTCATTCGTAATCACACTAACGTCTCCCGTGACGGGATGTTTAGTGAAAGCAAAGGAAATATCCTTAAAAGCGCGCGAAATTTTGGTAGCCACAAGTTTTTATCAAACTTTTTTTCTATTTATACCGTTTTCTTTACTCTCTGACTCTGTTTCCCAAAAATATTCATCAGTATTTCCCAATCTACCCCATCTAACACCGTTTTCTACTTGGAAATATTGGGTAGAAACCTTAAAATCGGGTATTTTGGGGTTCTCTGGGGTGATTGAGAGGTCATAAATGCGTGTTCTGTTGTTTGGATACAGCGCAAATTGACCATTTTCGAGTTCAATGCAGTTATGTGACTTGTGTTCATCAGGAACTTCGCTCACATTGGTGTTTGTAGTGTCTACATCGGGGTGAAAATTGTCCAAAGTGAACAAATATTCCCCTTTCATGTTGCCAAAGTGACGTGTTCGGACCTCAAAATCCATAGATCCGATGAATTGTTTCTCGATACAGCGGACTCCATAGTCCATACAGTTCCAAAACTGTAAATTTGGAAGATCTAAGTCCGGATCTGGTTTCTCTGGACGCGAGAGAAACGCGCTAATGGGCAATTTATCGAACATTGCTCCATATTCTGGTAAATATGTCTCAAAATAAAAAGCGCGCCCAGGAATCGACTTTGCCGATACCCAGACGCCTTCTACATATTCACCATATCCGTCTTGTAAATCTCTCAAATATTCTTTACGAACCCATACTTTTTGTGCGGGGAGATTAATGACGAGTTGACTCATTACCTACCTTGACCTCTATAACGTTTCCGAGCCGAGTTACGACTGGTGGCAGAATATTTAGAGTGTTTGCCGGTGCCTTGTCGAGTTTTTTTCGGTCGAGCTTCGACGCCGCCTTTACCCATGAGACTTGCTTTTACTTTCATCAGTATTCTTCTAATGTAATAGTGGATGGATCGGGTTGACCGTTCTCATAAAACTGTTGAGAGAGACGGTCAATAAATTCAGTGGCCTCTAATAGATCGTCTGTAGTGAAGACAGAATTGCCACTCACACAGACTTTGTAGAGGGGTTGATCAGATGATACGAGTTTTTTCATGTCCGACACGAATGCGAGGGTCACACCAAATCTCAAATCCTTCTTCTTTTGCGTCAAGACAGAATGAGACATCTTCGCCACACATGTCTTGTACTTTACCAGATTCAAAGACTTGCATCTTAGGAGCAAACCAGGGGTATTCCAGATTCTCAAAGACACCTTTCTTAATCAGTGTCCAACCAAAACCAGTGTAATCAACTGTAAAAGGTTTCTTACGTTTGTCCATGGTTTCGACAGTTTCATGATTCATGACACCACCGTTCTTACGGAAGTCATCCTCCTCAAGCCAGTGTGCAACTGAAGTAGTATGTCCATCTTCGGTAGCATACCAACCACATGTGATCTCTTTCTCTTCGCCATCTGCAGGATTTGCAAGATCACAAAGTTCCCAGAACTTATTGGGATTAAAGATAATATCACTATCAATCCAGAGTTGGTAATCATATTCCAACTTACCATCCCAAGGAATCTGTTTGGGACCACGAAGAACATTTGCGCCTAATACTTTGCAACGTGCAAAGTTAACCATAGAAGAGTAGTCCTGACTAATCTGAATACTCATTCCATTCTGAACCATGTCAAAGCACAGTTGTACAAAGTTCTTCAGAAAAATATATGAACATCCGCGACCAGGAAGACAGAAAATAATACTCTTCCCTCGCATACGATCTTTGATTGCCTGATAGTCCCAACCTTCTTCTTTCTTCTTGGTTGGTGACTTGGCTTTAACTGTAAATCCTTTAGCCATAAGTAAGGTAACTCTTCAAGTTCAATTCTAACGTATTATATAGTGTTCGTCAATAAGATGAATCATGATCTTTTGATAGATCTAGTGGCACAATCTCATGTTCACGAAATTCAATTGAATGATTGATAATGCCTTCTTCTAATTCATCAACACTCAAACTATGGTATACGACCTCAGATGTTCTCTTATCGTATACATGGAAAACAAGTGAATTAGTCATCTGATTCTTTCTGTAGTTTAAACTCATCTAATGAATAATCGGTTTTGATGCCGCAGAAAATTAATCCTTCGATTGTTTTCATAGAACTGCGGGCTTCCTCTTCTGTTAATCCTCCCAATAATACCTGCCCTCGGGCGGTGATCTGGTAAGTGTTGCTCATAACTTTCGTAGTTTAATACCATCGCTCTCAATTGACCATTCTAACATATCCCCCGTGTCCCAACCAAGATCTTCAAGAATCTCATCATCTAACTGTAGGTAATACCCCATCTCTTCATTTTCCATTACCTCCAATTCATATATTTGCATTGTACTACAGGATACTACTCAAAGGTATATAGGATTTTTGAGCCGGCAAAAATTTTTTTATATTCATAATATCACTCTCGCGATTTGGGTTCGTTGTAGGTTAGGGTAGTTAGCGGTTTTTAAACACGCGCCCCGCCGTACGCCATGATACACAACGGACACTGTTCCCTGCTCTCTGTGGTCCTCTGCAGAATCTGTTATTAATAAAAAAAACCACCTGCTCAGAGGCAGGTGGCGTGCGGTGTGGTCTGACCTTGGCGGTTGGTGTTGGTCCGGAGTCCTTTGGTCTGAGTCATCACCAGGTGCTCGCGACGGGGTTTGGCAGCGGGCAGGATGGTCAACTTGAGAGACTTGGCACCGATGCGGACGCCTTGCTGCTCAGCGATGATCAGGTCAGCAGTGGAGGCGGTGGCGATGTCGATCATGGGGTGGGTTCCTTTGACTCTTATAGAATAGACGATGGCGGGGACGAATCAACCGATGCTAGTCCAGTTCGCCGACTGTCCTAGGGTAGACCAGGAATTCGCTTATAAAATAGTCGCAAGTAACCTCAAGCGCTGCTGCTTGTTCTTCAATAGATTCTGCCCAGGGATCACCCTCACAGAACAGATCTAGCGTAGATTCGTGCATAGTGAAAAGAGACAAAAAAATAGAGGGGAGCAACCCCCTCAGGCAAAGACGTAACCGTTAGCGAAATCTTCAACGTTGTAGACCTTACCAGTGATGGAAGATTCGCTCACAAACTTACGAACAAACCACTGAAAATCTTTCTGGAAAACACCTTCACCAGCGATGCAGAAATAATCGCAAAGTGCATTAAGACGAGATTTTGTGGTGTTGGT
>CEOD01000191.1_pt1 | contig 17828 bp, 12 predicted proteins | sample 530341 | NCBI WGS metagenome assembly CEOD01 (sample SAMEA2619950, study PRJEB7988) | marine metagenome | isolation source: saline water (ENVO:00002010), including | reverse complement strand
CCCGTCGCCGCCGTGGGCTCCAAATGCGGCGACAAGCATGGTCGTCAGAACGAGGAAGGCGGAAATCCGGGTCAAAAAACCTGCCGCGAGAAAGAGGCCGCCGACCAATTCGGAAATGCTGGCCGCCCAAGCAAAGAGGACCGGCGCGGGAAAGCCCAAGTCGGCCACCATACCGATGAAACCGTCAGACGGTGGCATTTTTCCGACACCGTGAGCGAGAGCGATTGCAATGCCTGTGAAGACACGCAAACCAAGTAAACCCAGCTCGGATCCCGTCGAAGCTGGGCCTGATCCGCCAAAGGCAAACTGTTTTAGGGAAACCATAGTGGGATGTTGGGACTGGGGTGAGGGAAATCAATCCAAATTGGACTGACTGGCTTCGGATTCTTCGGCTGCGTAGGGAATAGGCGAAGCACCGATGATGTAAGGGTCCCGACTCAGAAGGACTTCCAGATTTTCTTCGATTGAATTGGGTTCGAAAGGATTGATTTTCACGATGAATATCATCTCGTGAGGATTGAAATCGAGGATCTCAAAGTTGTTGTGATCCAGACCGGCGCGCAGGGCAGGGGATTCGATCCCGGGATTCCCCTCGACGCGCAGTCGATCGGCGAGCACGACCTCAACGGCTTCGCCATTGCTCGATACTCTCCACAATCGACCCTCGAAATCCGGCACAAGCCAACGGACCTCTTCGGACTCCTCGCTGATCCAGGTGCTGAAGGCTGGCTTGTGTTCAAATGGAAGTTCGGGGAGGGAGACGGGCTCTACGGTTCTGGTGAACTCAGTCAGGGTGATCTCAACCTCAGGCGGGCCGGAAGCGTTGCGGAAGAGGGAGATACCTGCCGCCAAAATGCAGCCGATGAAAAAGCCACCACCGAAAATGCGGACGCGTTGCGATTGTTTCATAGCCGGGCGTCCCGTTCAGCTTTCCCTTTGACGAAGCACTTCACGATGGCCACTCCGATACCCCAAATTCCAGACAAAATGGTGCCAACTTTGAGACCGCTCAGGGCGAGGTCCCGGTAGGACCCCTCGGGATAGTAGAGCTTGCCGAGTGTTAGGAAGACCAGGCAGGCGGTCGCCGCACCAATCGCGACAATAAACAGAGTGTAGTAGAGAAAGATCGCCGTCCATCGCAAGACGATCCAGCTCCACGTTGCTACACTGTGGAGTTTGCGTTCGGATTTCTCTTTCATCCTTGGGAAGGCTGGTCGTTTCCGTTCTCACCGGAGTTCTTTTCGGAGCTCCGGGATGCTTTGCGGTTTTCACTCTTCTTGCGGGCGAGTTCGCGCATATCGATCGCGACATCGTCATGTTCGAAGATCTCCTGCCCGAGGATAGATTCCATCACATCTTCCATCGTCAGCACGCCGGCGACCGAACCGTATTCGTCGACTACGACACCGAGTTGCTGGTGGTTTTTCAGAAAAATCTGGAGGGCGTCGGAGGCGGTCGCATTTTCTGGAATGAAAACCGTATCGTAAGTTAAGTCGCCGACGGTTGTGGTTTCGCCATGACCATCGGCAATTTTAGCCAAGAGGTCCCGACGGCGTACGACCCCGATCATCTCGTCGATATTGTCGTGGTATACGGGGATTCGGGCGAATGGGATGTTTTTGAAATCGCGTATCACTTCCTCAACCAAGGTTTCTTTCTCGAGGGCGGTGACCACAGTGCGGGGAGTCATGATCTCGCTCACCGGAATGGTGTCCAAGCTGAGTGCGTTGGTGATCATGCGTCTTTCGCTCTCGGTCAAATCACCGTCTTTCGCACTCTTCTCGGCGAGGAGGAGAATTTCCTCGTCGGGTGTTTCATTGGAAGGCTGTGGTTTTACGAAGAAACGAACTGCCAGTTTGCAGAGGAACGAAACCGGAAGCATCACCACGCGGATCCATTGCAACGGGTAAATTAAAATCGGTTGAAGAGCGGGGCGGTAGAGGACGCCGATATTTTTTGGAATGACCTCGGAAAATATCAGAATGCCCATGACGAGGGCCGCGGAAAAATAGACGACATTGTCTTCCCCGAGAGCGGTGGCGGCCATCGCTCCGCTGACACTGGCACCGGCTGTATTGGCGATCGTGTTCAGGCTCAAAATGGCGGAAGTGGTCTCCTCAATCTGGAATTTGTAGCGCTCGAGGCGGGCGCCGATGAGCGGATGGCGCTGTTTGAGACCCTCGATCTCAGTCGTGGTTGTGCTGAGGATCATTGCCTCTAGCACTGAGCACAGGGCGGAGATGCTCACGGTGAATGCCACCGCGAGGATTAGGTAAATGAGTTCGTTACCCATGGTGACGGACCCCAAGCTTGAACTGCAGAGTAGGCTTATTCATTGGGCTCTTCGACCCTATGCCTTCTGAAGTGATAGATGCGGAGTGATAAAACGGAGATCGACTCTCTCGATCACCGTCCGATTCGGACGTACAGGATTCAATTTCCACTAGGATGAAAAATTTGCCGAATTGAGCAGAAAAGGACAAGGCAAACCTTCTGGAGAATAAAAAGGCCCCCGGGAGCATTCCCGGGGGCCTGAATCAAAGAATTGAATGGCGAAGCCGATTTACTTCAACGCAGCCTGTGCCGCGGCCAGTCGGGCGACTGGGACGCGTGGTGGCGAGCAGCTGACGTAGTCGAGGCCAACCCCGTGGAAGAACTCGATGGAAGCGGGATCGCCGCCGTGCTCTCCGCAGATGCCGAGTTTCAGGTCCTTCTTCGTGGAGCGACCGTTTTTCACGCCTAGCTCAACCAGTTTGCCAACGCCCTTGACGTCGATCGAGGCAAACGGGTTCTGCGGGAGGATGTCGAGATCCTTGTATTTTCCGAGGAACGAACCCGCGTCGTCACGGCTCATTCCGAGGCCGGTCTGGGTCAGGTCGTTGGTACCGAAGCTAAAGAACTCAGCGCTTTCGGCGATCTCATCGGCGGTGACGGCACCCCGTGGTACTTCGATCATCGTTCCGACGAGGTACTTGAACTTCACGTTCTTCTTTTCCATGACCTCAGCGGCCACGCGGTGGATGATTTCGGACTGGTTCTTCAACTCATCCGCAAATCCAACCAGAGGAACCATCACTTCAGGTACGACTTTGATTGGCTTCTTCAGCTTGTAGCAGGCAGCCGCCGCTTCAAAAATCGCCCGAGCTTGCATCTCGGTGATTTCCGGATGGGAGATCCCGAGTCGGCAACCACGGTGGCCGAGCATTGGGTTGGCTTCGTGGAGGGCGTGAACTCGTTCGGAAACGACCTCGGCGCTGACGTCCAGTGCATTTGCGAGCTCGCGTTTGGCTGAGTCGTCATGCGGGAGGAACTCGTGAAGAGGAGGATCGAGCAAGCGAATCGTAACCGGACGTTCGCCCATTGCCTTGAACAGACCTGTGAAGTCGCGACGCTGATACGGCAGAAGCTTCTTCAGTGCGGAACGGCGTTCATTCTCGTCGCTGGCGAGGATCATTCGACGCATGTGAGTGATGCGATCGCCTTCGAAGAACATATGTTCCGTGCGGCAAAGGCCGATACCTTCGGCACCGAAAGCTACGGCTGCCTTGGCTTGCTCGGGTGAGTCTGCGTTGGTGCGGACGCCCAGCTTGCGGTACTTGTCGGCCCAATCCATAACCTGCTTGAAAAGCTGGTAAGTGTAGCTGGATTGTGGCTTCTTCTTTCCGTTGAGAACCTGGTCAACTTCCGAAGGTGCCGTGTCAACGTGCCCTGCGTAAATCTCACCAGTGGTTCCATCGATGGAGATGTCGTCACCTTCCTTGAGCGAAGTTTTGCCGACGCTCAAAGTACGGCTTCCGTAGTTGATGACTACATCGGATGCACCACAGACGCAGACCTTGTTCATCTGGCGGGCGACGAGAGCTGCGTGCGAGCTCACACCACCGCGAGAAGTGAGGATGCCGTCTGCTGCGATCATGCCGCGCAGGTCTTCTGGAGTGGTTTCCACTCGGCAAAGAATTGCGTGACCACCGGACTTTGCAACGGCTTCGGCCTTATCGGCAGTGAAGCAGATCTTACCGGAGGCAGCACCTGGACCAGCGGGGAGGCCGGTCGCGAGATTCTTGGCTTTCTTGATCGCCTTCTCGTCGAAAACTGCGACGAGCAGACTGGAGATCGAGTCGGCAGGAATTTTGGAAAGAGCGACCTTTTTGTTGATCAGGCGTTCTTTGACGAGCTCGACAGCGATACGAACGGCGGCGAGACCCGTGCGTTTCCCGTTTCGGGTTTGCAGCATGTAGAGTTTCCCTTCTTCGACGGTGAACTCAAAGTCCTGCATATCCTTGAAGTGACGCTCCAAGCGGCGGCGAACTTTTTCGAGTTCTGCGTGGGCCGCTGGCATCTCGTCCTTCAACTGAGCAATCGGGTTGGGTGTGCGGATACCGGCTACAACATCTTCCCCTTGTGCATTGATCAGGTACTCACCGTAGAATACCTTTTCGCCGTTGGCAGGGTCACGTGTGAAGGCTACCCCGGTTGCGCAGGTGTCGCCCATGTTTCCAAAGACCATGGCCTGGACATTGACGGCGGTACCCCATGCGGCAGGGATGTTGTATTTCTGACGGTAGAGCGTTGCGCGCTCATTCTGCCAGGAGCCAAAGACGGCGCTAACAGCACCCCATAGCTGGTCGTAGACATCCTGAGGGAAGGCGCTCTTTGTGCGTTCCTTGATCAAAGCCTTGTAGCGCTTGATCAATTCCTTGAGGTCGTCGGCGCTCAACTGGTTGTCGAGCTCGACGCCCACTTCGCTCTTCAACTCGTCCAAGCATGCGTCGAACGGTTCGTGGTCGTTCTCGTGAAGAGGCTGGACTCCCATGACCACGTCGCCGTACATACCGATGAAGCGGCGGTAGCAATCGTAGGCAAATGCAGGGTTGCCGGATTCTTCCGCGAGCGCTTCGACGGTCTTGTCATTGAGACCGAGGTTGAGGATCGTGTCCATCATTCCAGGCATCGATTCACGAGCGCCGGAACGTACAGAAAGAAGCAGAGGCTTTTTGGCTGCGCCGAACTTCTTACCGAGTTGCTTCTCGATGGAAGAGACGGCTGAGCGAATATCTTTGTCTAGGGTTTTTGGATACTTGCGACCGTTTTCGTAGTAATACGTGCAGACTTCCGTCGTGATGGTAAAGCCCGGGGGAACGGGGAGCCCGATGCGGGCCATTTCAGCTAGGTTCGCGCCCTTGCCGCCCAGGAGTTCCCGGAGTTTTGAGTTTCCGTCGGTCTTAGCACCGAATTCGTAGATACTCTTGCTGGGCGTTGCTACGCGGGTCGCGCGCTTTGCCGCTTTACGGGCCCTTTTACGGGCCACCTTCTTCGTGGCTTTTTTAGCTGGCATACTGTTGTCTTTTGGTTTTTTTAACGAGGTAATTTCTCCTATGCAGGAAAAGAGTTTAGGAAATAGCTGTCTCACGTACTGTCAACGGAATAGCGCCAGTAGGGGAGGGCTATTCCGGCTGGAAATGCCGTTGCGGGAGCCGGGGTCTTGTCTGCGGCAAGCTCTGTTTTGGGATGCGGATTCACTTGGGAACGATCAGCGGGGCGGGAAATGATCACTTTTTTGATTCGCCCCGTAGTCCCTGAAAAGCGGGGCTCCCGTCTTTCGAATTCATGAGCTCCCGGGACCGTCAGTTGGATCGATCGTCCGAGGAGTCGTCGCTGTGTGAGCGGGTCTCATTCGAGGCGCCCGCGGACTATTCCCGTGCGAAGGTCGAAGTGCCGTTGGTGTATCAGCGGAAGAAGGGATTGCGGCGATTGAGGATGGGCTTTGATTATGAGAATCGTCTCATTGTTAGCGTTCCATGGAATTGCCCGCAGCGCGAGGCGGAGGAATTTGTGCGGAATCATCGTGGTTGGGTGGAGGAGCAAGCAGCGAGATTGTCTCCCGTGCTGACGCTTCGAGAGCATCTTTCACATTGTCCAACGATTGCGATTGGCGGACAGAGTGTCGTTGTGGAGGTGAGGAATGTGGCTTCAGGCCGAAGTCAATGGATCTATGATGAGAAGCGGGGCGAGGGAATCTTCATGATTCGTGCCCAGAGCGAGGGAGAGGATTTGCCCTTGCGAAAGCTATTTAGAAAAGTTGCGACAATCGCTTTGAGTGACCGGGTAGGCGAGTTGGCCGCTGTGCATGGGTTCAATCCGGGGCGAGTGACCGTGCGGGACCAGAAAAGCCGATGGGGTTCCTGTTCGCGGAATCGCACGATATCGCTGAATTGGCGCCTGTTGCTCTTTTCTCCAGGCGCTCAGGATCATGTCATTCTACACGAATTGGCCCACCTGCGGCATTTGGATCATTCTGCAAATTTTCACCGGCTTCTGTCTGAGTTGGACCCGAGGAGAGCGGAGTTTGAGGCCGAGTTGAATCGGGACGGTGCCCAGTTGATGAGGGTGGACCGCTAGTGTTCCCAGGGGACCGCGCGGGAAAACATTTGGGTCTGACTACTTGCCACCCGATGCTTCTGTAGCTAGGTTCGTTCGATGCCGGATAGAAGAGGAATTGCACTCATTTACGAGGAGTATGGGAACCCCGATGAGGTGCTCAAGCTCCAAGAATTTGCGTTGCCGGAATTGAGAGATGGAGAGGTCCTGATACGGATGGATGCCGCTGCTATTCACCCTTCGGATCTGGGGATGATTGGTGGTTCCTACGGGAACTTGCGCGGTCTTCCTGCCATCGGCGGCCGGGAAGGAGTCGGAACAGTCGTCGAGCTCGGCCCGGGGGTCGGATCCGATTGGGAAGGAAAGCAGGTGAGGTTACCGGGTGAGGGGGGCGCTTGGACCTCGCATGTCGTGTCGAGGGCAGACGTTCTGTCGGTAGTTCCCTCTGACATCGCTGCAGAACAAGCGGCCCTCGCGGCAGTAAACCCTCCTACAGCAATTCGTTTGTTGAGAGATTTTGCAGATCTCCAAGAGGGAGACTGGGTTGTGCAGAACGCCGGTAACTCGGCAGTAGGAATTGCGGTTATACAACTCGCCCGGGCGAGGGGGATAAATACAGCGAGTCTGGTTCGTCGCGAAGGATTAGTCACCCCGATGAAGGAGTTGGGGGCAGACCTAGTCGTTCTCGATCATCGTGATGCCGTCGGTTCGATTCGTGACGCGACGGCAGGCGCGCGGGTGCCTCTTGGACTGAACTCGATTGGGGGTACCAGTGTTCTCACTGTTGCGCAGTCTCTGTCAGACGGCGGTACCGTCGTCACGTTTGGTGGGATGACTGGCGAGAAAGTCCGCTTTCCCACCCGACAACTGATTTTTAATGATATTCGATTTTGCGGGTTCTGGCTGGATCGATGGAACCGAAAGCACGGTCGAGTGGAGGCGGAGGCTCTCTTGAATGAGGCCTATGAGGCAATTCGCCAGGGGGTATTGTTTACTAATATTGAAGAGATGTATCCATTGAAAGATTACAGGAAAGCATTAGAACATAACGGGTCTGGTCGGATCGGAAAAATTCTTTTCAGCAATGGATGATCCTTTTGACGATTTAGTCGCCTCGCTGAAAACACTTCCGGGACTGGGAAGGCGATCGGCTGAGCGGATCGCGCTTCACCTTTTGGTCGGTGATCGTGGACGCATGGAGCAGTTTTCGCAGTCGCTTGAAGTGGCGGCGAGAGAAATTGATCGGTGCCCCGATTGTGGCAACCTGGCGCGGACCGGACAGCGATGCGTCGTGTGTTCCGACCGCTCTCGCAACCAGCAGTCTTTGTGTATCGTGGAGAAAATCCAGGACTTGGTTGCGATTGAAGAGGCAGGGGGCTGGAAGGGGCTGTACCACGTTCTACATGGGAAGCTCTCTCCGCTACAGAACCGCGGCCCGGAGGATGTGAACCTTGGCGGGTTTTCCGAGCGACTGAAGTCTCTGGGGGTGAAGGAGATCGTGTTTGCCTTGTCCAATGACATTGAGGGTGAGGCGACCTGCCACTACATTGCTGAGGCTCTCCTGCCAGAGGAGTTGGGGATCTCGGCGAGCCGAATTGGTTTTGGGTTGCCGAGTGGGGGAGATGTTACCTATGCGGATTCCGTCACATTGCGCAGTGCAATGGACGCAAGACGGGAGTTTCAAAGATGAGTAGAGAATTGATTCAAGCCACGCGGGAGTTGTCGAAGAATGTCGATGCGCTGCATTTTGCCGAACCTACGGCCTACGTTTATAACCCACTCGAATACGCGTGGAAAGCGCACGAGATCTATTTGGAAAAGTGGGGGAGCGGTCAGAAAAAGGTTATTTTTCTCGGAATGAATCCGGGGCCCTGGGGGATGGCTCAGGTTGGCGTTCCTTTTGGAGAGGTGTCCATGGTTCGCGATTGGCTGGGGATCCAATGTGATATTGGAAAGCCCGAACCGGAGCATCCCAAGCGCCCGATTGAGGGATTTTCCTGTAAGCGATCGGAGGTGAGCGGTCGCCGGTTCTGGGGGATGTTCAAGGAGCAGTTTGGAACTGCAGATCAGTTCTTCGCAAATCACTTTGTGCTGAATTATTGTCCCTTGGTCTTTATGGAGGAAGGGGGCCGCAATCGAACGCCAGATAAACTCTCGGCCGAAGAGCGTAAGCCGTTAGACGAAGCCTGTGATCAGTACTTGAAGCGAGCCTTGGAAATTCTTTCTCCGGAGATTTTGGTCGGGGTGGGTGCTTACGCCGAAAAATGCCTCCTGCGGAATGCGACGAAAGGGAAAGTGATGAGAATTCTTCACCCCAGCCCTGCGAGCCCAGTTGCCAATCGGGAGTGGCCGGGGGCAGCTGTTCGCAGTTTGGAAGAAGCGGGTGTCTGGTAGGGCACTGGCAGTGGGCGAGCGCAGCTAGTTTTTGCGAGAGTCCCCAGCAGATAGGCTGATAGAGAGGTCGACTCTCGCGGCTGATCCGTCGAGATTTCGAGCACTTTGGGGTGGGTGAATCCCTCGATTGGATCGTTGCCATTTACGGAAAATTGAACCGATCGCGGCGCGTAAAAATTTCATGACAAAAGAGAGGCTCGACGCTTTTCCTTGACTAAGTCAGGGCATGGGAGTTCTTTCGTCCCCGTCCTCAAGGACAGTTAGTATCAGTAATATTGCGTATCATCCCCAAAATTGAGCGCAACCCAATCTCAACCCCAGGATTGACCATGACCTATCGAACTGTGTTTCGTCGCGCGGCAGCAATAAGCTGTACGCTTTTGTTTCCTCTTTTCTCACCGGCGGTAGAAGTGCTGCAAAACCCTGGCTTTGAATCGGGAACTTCTCATTGGTCTGGAATCTCTCTGGACACGGTTGAGTTTTACTCCGGCGCCCAGTCTGGTCGTTTGAATCAGCAGACCTTCTGGAAAATGATTGATCAGGAGGTTGTCTGTGAACCGGGGCAGATCATGTCCTTTGGAGGATATTTTAAGAGTGATAGCATTGCTGCCAGTTCCGGCGGGATGCGCGTATCTTTCTATACCTCCGATGATCAGTTCATCTCGACGATCGGCGGGGTTTCCATCTCGGGAACGCAGGACTGGACCTATCTAGAAAAGATAACGACGGTTCCCAGCTCCGCGGATTATGCGAAGATTCAACTCTATATTGGGCATACCGGCTCCCCGACAGGGAAGATCTATTACGACGATCTGTTTTGCGATTTGTTTTCTCACCTACCGGTCACGGTGAACTCGAACGGTGGTTTTGAGGATGGATATACGGGTTGGACCAAAGGGCACGCGAGCCTGAGCAGTAATGCCTATGAGGGCTTGAATGCATCTTCCCATATTCACGGTACATGGTGGAAGCAGTCTTGGTATGAGTTCGATTGTGATCCCTCAAAGCAGTACGCGATCTCGTTTGCCGCGGCCTCGGACAACGCAACCTCGGATGGATTGGTTCAGATCCGCTACTTTGATGCATCCGACACGCACATTGCTTCGGATCACCTCGCAACACTGACCGGAACCAATGCCTATGCTACCTATTTCGCGGACGGTATTTATCCTCCCGCCACGGCTGAGTACGCCCGTTTCTATTATGCGGCTGCGAAGCCCGGTACTGGTACCTCTTATATTGACGACGTATTGATTACAACGGAAGCCGATGAGTCTGGAATCGTTTCCTCCACATTTATCCCGCAGGATCTGACGAGCTTAACCCCGGACCCCGGAGCAGAAAGCGGTGTTTCCGACTGGAACGGCGGAGTCGGATTGGAGACCACAGTTGTCGGAGAAGGTGCTCAAGCGATTCGAATTGGAGGGGCAAGTTTCTTTAAGACTTATGACCATGATTTGATGCCTGTGACCGCCGGAAACTATTACAAGCTATCAGTTTTGGCAGCGATCGAGGATGTATTCGTTTCTCCAACACTGACCTTTACATTTGTTGCCGCTGATGGAACGTCCAGTCTCGGAGGAACGAGCACCATCTTAGATATTGAAGGAACAGCTCCATACCGGGAGTTTTCGAGTCCGTACTACTACGCTCCTCCTGGAGCGACGTATGTGAAGGTTAAGATCTCATTTCCCAAGAATAATTCGGGGGCGAAATTGTACCTCGATGAAGTCCACCTGCTGGAATCCACAAACCTCCCGGTTCGGCTCGTATCGACCTATGAATCTCTCAGCGTCCATGTAAGTCGTGAAGAGCAAGTCACGGATGAAGTGGCTCATGTCTTCTATCGCGAAGCTGGAACGACCCAGTGGTACGAAGCGTATGAGCCGGTTTATGATGATGTTCGTGACGAGTACCGCAGCAGTATCGTCGGCTTGGATGACGCGACTGAATACGAAGTGCAGGTAGTGTTGGAGGCAAACGGAACGCCTTTGGCTGAAGCGGGCGAAACGATTGAAACCTGGGATTCCTCTCCCACGATCGCTCAGACCATCTCGGTCGCGAGCCTCTACTCCGGTGGACGCCTTTTGATTGAAGATATGCACGGAGCTCCAGATGGCTGGATAAAGATTACCGGAACTGGATCTGGCGATATTGATGGTGGTTATGCCAACGATGTCGCCCTGAAGGTGCTCAACAGTAGTTACATCATCTTCGAAGGCCTGGAAATTGAAGGAGGTCGCCGGCACGCAGTTGAGGTACAGATGTCGGATCAAATCCGAATCGTGAACTGCGAAATGTCAGGGTGGGCTCGAGAGCCAAACTTCACGAAGGGTGTGTACTCGTACGAAACCGAATCGGATATGAACGCGGGAACGAATCGCGCGATCAACAAGGATGCAGGTGTACACCTCTACGAGAGCTCACGGGTAACGATTGAACGATGCTACATGCACGATCCGAGAACCTCCGCCAATAATTGGGAGGGAAGCAATCACCCTGCAGGGCCCTGTGCGATCTATGTAAACAACATTACAGGGACCACCGCCAAGTACATGAAAGGCAATTACGTGGTACGCTACAACGACCTGATCGGTAGCGACGAGATTCGATGGAATGACGTGATTGAAGGTGAAAACAATAATAGTGATCGAGGGTCGTTCTACCGGGACAGTGATGTCTACGGCAATATGCTCGCCTTCGCGAATGACGACTCCACTGAGATGGATGGCGGCCAAATGAACACCCGGTTCTTTGGTAACAGAATCGAGAGCTGCTATGTAGGGCTAAGCCTCGCTCCCTGTATTGTTGGACCCTCTTATGTCTTTCAAAATCTGATGTTCAATCAGGGAGACGACCGTGGAAGCTGTTTCTCGATAGTTAAGCTGGGAGGAGGGACGAGCTACTCGAAAGGGAAGAGCTTCTTCTTCAACAATACGATTCACGGAAGAGGAAACGGCCTGACTGGAGTTGGGTTCGGCAGTGATTCCAACCGTTCGATGTTCCTCGGACAAACGAGGAACAACATTATCCGAACCACGAATTCGAACTCGAACTACAATCGGACGATTCGCGATGCTGAAGAGAATCCTTGGAACAGCTTCGATTATGACAACCTATCGACTCAGGGTTGGACCAATGCGAGCACGGAATATTCAGTAGGGCAGGAGCCCAATGGCATCCTCAATGATGCACCTACCTTTGTCGATGTCGCCGTGGGTGACTTCCGGCTCGCGGCCGGTTCGTCGGGGATAGACGATGGAGTACTCCTTCTCAACTTCGCGGATCAGTATGTTGGAGATGCGCCAGATCAAGGTGCCATCGAGCATGGTGATCGATCCTTGTTCCCCATTCGCCCCGTTGAAATTGGCGCGGACCAGTATCTCGTCACCCTCACTGGTGTAGCTGGTGGAACAACGACTCCCGTGGACGTGGTGATTAGCACTGGTACGCTTGGCGGTTCAGTTGGCTACACTGTTCGCATGAACGATACAGTAGACTGGTTGGCGGTCACGCCGTCCTCAGGTACCCTCGTATCGGACAGCACGCAGACCCTCACTCTGACACTGCAGACCGCTGGTCTTAGTGCAGGGGATCATCTGGAAGCGACCATCCTTGTCCGCCTGGACAACGGTTTCTCGGTCCCGATCACGGTGAAAGCCAACGTACAGTAGGAGTTCTAATGCTGGTTGGCGCAGGCCTTCTGTCATATGGAGCAAAAACCTCTGATGAAGAATCTGCCAAGTGCTAACAGTTTGAATACTTACTCTTAAAGAGTACACGCTCCGGATTTTCCGAAGTCGCCCCCTTCTCTCGCTGCGAGGGAAGGGGGCTTTTTTCGACGTAAAGCGAAGAGGTCGGAACCCAAAAAAAAAGCCCTATCGTGAGCGATAGGGCTTTGGTGGCTCTGGGCCTGAAATTTACTCCGTCTCTTTCTCGAGGAATTTGATCACATCTTCGAACTTGGATGCATTCGATCCGTCCGCCTTGATCAGGTTTTTGTGGGCGGCGAGCATCGATTGCGACTCGACACTTTGGTTGGGAAGCGACTTGAAGCCAGCCTCGGATTCGCTGTCGCTCTGCTCATCTTCGCCCATCGTGGGTAGTACTGTAAGAATACGGTGCAGGCCGAGGTTTTTCACGAGTTCCAAATTGCGAGTATTTAGATTGCAAAGTTGGAGACCCCCTTCGGGGTATTCTCGCTTAATCCTCATGGCGGCACCGGCCAGAATGCCCAGGAATGTGCTATCCATTCCAGTGCACTTGCGGAAGTCGATGAGGAAGTTGCTTCTACTTCTGTCGAGCATGTGGGTGAACAAGTGATTGACGGGCGCGCTTGTCATGTAGCTCGCACGCCCATCGATCCGTAAAACCACGGGTTCACCCGATGTATCAACAGTGAAGATCGGTCTGTCGTCCTCGGTCATAGGTAGTTTCTAATGAGCTGAGTCCTTGTCGGGGTAATTGTATTACTACTAATTTGTGAGATCGCGTAATACGTAGGGGAGGATACCGCCGTGACGGAAGTACTCGATCTCGACTCCGGTATCGATACGGACGAGTACCTTGACTTCTTCAAGATTCCCGTTGGCCCGCTTGATCACCAGAGTGGTTTCGCTTTGCGGCTTCAGTTCGTTGGTAAGCTCGGGTAGTGAGAACACCTCTGTTCCGTCGAGATTGAGCGAATCGGCACTTTGGCCATCCTTGAACTGAAGTGGCAGTACGCCCATTCCGATCAAGTTGCTGCGGTGGATTCGCTCGTAACTTTGAGCGATAACGGCGCGAACTCCGAGAAGGGCGGTGCCTTTGGCGGCCCAGTCTCGGGAGCTTCCCATTCCGTAGTCGTTGCCAGCAACGACGATGAGTGGGACTCCGCGTTCGCGGTAGGTGGTGCAGGCGTCGAAGATCGTCGTTTGTTCGTTCTCCGGCATAATATGGGTGTAGCCACCCTCCTTGCCTCCGGCTAGGCGATTCTTAATACGCACATTGGCGAAAGTACCGCGTGTCATGATGCGGTCGTTGCCGCGTCGTGAACCGAATGAGTTGAAGAAACGTTTTTCGACGCCTTTGGATACGAGGAACTTCCCTGCGGGTCCGTCCTCGGGGATCGCACCGGCGGGAGAAATGTGGTCGGTCGTGACCGAATCGCCAAAGATGGCGAGAGGGCGCATATCGTTGATGGGATCGATGGAGCCGGGCTCGGGACCAAACTCTTCAAAGAAGGGAGGATTCTGAATGTAGGTACTGTCCTCGTTCCAGTCGTAGAGGTCGCCTGTGGTAGTCTGAATGGCGGTCCATTCCTCATTGGCGTTTGCGATCTCGGAGTATTTCTCGCGGAACATCTCTGGGGTAATCCCAGTATTTACGAGCTCCTTGATCTCCGATTGCGTGGGCCAGATGTCTTTTAGGTAGACCGGGTTGCCATCGCTTCCGGTGCCGATTGGTTCGGAGTCGAGGTCGATGTCTACCTTCCCTGCGAGCGCGTATGCCACGACGAGAGGAGGAGACATGAGGAAATTCGCCTTGATGGAGCTGTGGACCCGAGCCTCGAAATTGCGGTTTCCGGAAAGGACACTAGCGGCGACAAGATCGCCCTTGAGGACAGCTGCCTCGATCTCATCATCCAGAGGACCACTGTTTCCGATACAGGTCGTGCAGCCGTAGCCAACGAGTTGGAAGCCGAGTTTGTCCAGGTAGGTGTCGAGCCCGGTCTTGCGCAGGTAGTCGGTCACTACGCGGGATCCTGGTGCGAGGCTGGACTTGACGTAGTCGGGAACGTCGAGGCCCTTCTCGATGGCGCGTTTTGCGACGAGACCAGCGGCGATCATAACGCTGGGGTTACTCGTGTTTGTGCAGCTGGTGATCGCGGCGATCACGACAGAGCCATGTTGCAGGCTTTCTTCTGACAAGTGGGTGTGAGCTTCTTCGCGGCCGGGTAGCGCTGGACGATTGGTAACCATTTCCAGCTCACTGCGACCGTTTGCTTGGTCGGCAGGAGAGACATTGTCTCCGCCGGAAACCTCTTCGCCATCTGATGCGCTTACCGGAATGATCGGAACGCTGCGGTCGAGGTCGTCAGCTTTGCCGAAGCCTCCTTCGGATGCGGGCGTCTCGAGGAGCTTCTTGAAAGTAGCCTTGAGTTCTGGAACATCGATCCGGTCTTGCGGACGCTTGGGGCCGGCGGTGCAGGGGACGACGGTACCGATATCGAGATCAATGACCTGAGTGTACTCCAGGTCGCCCTTCTTGGGAATTCCGAAAAGGCCTTGGGCTGTCAGGTAGTCTTTGATCAGAGCGATCTGCTCATCGGAGCGTCCGGTTACACGCAGGTAGTCCAGAGTCTGTTCGTCAACGGGGAAGAATCCCATTGTCGCACCATATTCGGGAGCCATATTTGCGATGGTTGCCCGGTCGGCAAGCGTGAGGTCCTCGACACCTTCACCGAAGAACTCGATGAATTTTCCGACAACCTTTTGCTCACGCAGCATCTCGGTGATGCGCAGAGTCAAGTCTGTCGCGGTCACGCCCTCTTTGAGGACGCCGGTCAAGTTGACACCGATGACCTCCGGGGTGAGGAAGTAGACTGGTTGACCAAGCATTCCGGCTTCGGCCTCAATCCCGCCAACGCCCCAGCCGACGATCCCCAGACCGTTGATCATCGTGGTGTGCGAGTCGGTTCCGACCAAAGTGTCGGGGTAGAAAACGGATTCACCGTCGATCTTCTTTTCGAAAACGACCTTGGCGAGGTACTCCAGGTTGACCTGGTGAACGATGCCGATGGCAGGAGGAACTACGCTGAACGTTTCGAAAGCTTGCTGGCCCCATTTGAGGAACTCGTAGCGTTCACGATTGCGTTCGAACTCGAAGCGAAGGTTCTGGCGGAAAGACTCGGCGGTCCCGGCCCGGTCGACCTGAACCGAGTGGTCGACGACCAGGTCCACGGGGACCAGTGGCTCGATTACGGACGGTTCTTTTCCGGTCTTGGCCGCAGCGTCACGCATTGCGGCGAGGTCGACGAGGAGTGGCACCCCGGTGAAATCCTGCAAAACAATCCGCGAAACGGTGAATGGGATTTCTTCTTGGACCGGACTCTTTGCATTCCAATTGGCCAGTCGTTTCACATCGTCTTCAGAGATCCGTTCTCCGTCGCAATTGCGAAGTACGGATTCAAGGACAACGCGGATGCTCACTGGGAGCTTGCTAATCGGCCCGACTCCCTGCTTTTCCAGTTCGGGAAGAGAGTAGATCTTTCCGGTTGAAGAACCGCTTTGGAAGGACTGAAGACTATTGAACGGATTGGTCATGGATTGCGAAATATCTGGTTGTTGCTCGGAACTGGTTCGGTTTTTTGGAGACGATTAGTCTGTAATAGCAGCGCGAAGCTCTGCGAAGTCGGGGACGTTCTTAGGGTCGTCACTGGACCATGCGTAGGTGATCTCTCCCTCTTTGTTGATGACGAAGGCCGATCGCTTTGCGACGCCCCGGAGACCGAGGAGATCTTCGTAAAGGACATCGTAGCTCTTCGCCACTTCCTTGTTGAAGTCGCTGAGGAGCGGGAACGTAATGTGTTCCTTCTGGGCCATCACCTCGAGGGTGAACGGGCTGTCGACGCTGATGCCGTAGACCTCGGCATTTAGTTTTGTAAAGCAGTTCAGAGTATCCTGCACCGAGCACATCTCGGACATGCAGACGCTGGTAAACGCGAACGGGAAGAAGAGTAACACCGTGTTCCTCTTTCCGAGATTGTCGGAGAGAGAGACATCGCTGAGGCCGTCTTCGGTTTTATGTTTGAGTGTGAAGTCTGGTGCTTTCGTTCCTATTGAGAGTGCCATAATGAAGCTCGGGTTGTTAGTGCCAAGAGAATCCAAGTGTTTATGTCCTGCGTGGGGTGGTGTCAACGATCCATGGCACGGATAAAGCGATAGACGCCAGCTCCGTCGTGGAAAGTTCGAGTGGGGAGTGCGTGGATCGCAGCGGTCATTTCGAAGCTTTGGCCGGGGGCGGACTCCAGAAACGCGTCCGCGACATCGCGGTTCTCTTCTCGCTCGAGACTACAGGTACTATATATAAGAGTGCCGCCCGGGCGGACAAAGCGGGCCGCCTGGAGGAGAAAGGCCAACTGAATATGGGGCATCTTCTTTATGTCCTCGGGCGTGATCCGCCATTTTACGTCGGGTTTTCGCTGAATCACCCCAGTGTTTGAGCAGGGAGCGTCGAGGAGCACGGCATCGAAGGATCTCTCCCAGTCGGCCGGCAGGCTTTCGGGTTTCTCCAGATCGATAGCGACAGTGGACACGCGATCGGACCATGGGGCGAGGTTGGCGGTCAGTTCGTCGAGGCGTTCGGCTCGGTCCGCGGAGATCAGTTGATTGGGGCCTTTGGGGGCGGAGAGGAGCGTGCGGCTTTTTCCGCCCGGACTCGCACAGAGGTCCAACACTTTTTCCGGCTGCTCTGCAGAAAGTAGGTCTGTGGCGATCCGGGTCGCGGGATCGTGGATCGTCCAGTCTCCGTTTTGTAGGGAATCGTGGAGTTCGGGGGAGATCCCTTGGGACAGTCGATAGAACCGTCGCCAGCGGGTTTCGCAAAGGCCCTCGATGGGAGAAGCGCTTTCGCGGGGAGAGGCGTAGACCGCAGGAGTATCCTGGTTCCAGCTGAGCAGGCGCTCGGTCTCCATGGCTCCGAATTGCTGAACCCATCGGGCGACTAACCAATCCGGGTGAGAAAATCTAACGGCCGGCGGGAAAGAAATTTCTCCATTCATGACTTTTATCAGACGGCTCGACGCCCGCCTGAGGACGGCATTGGCAAATCCTCCCGCCTTGGCTCCGCCGACCTTTCGAGCCGCGTTCACCCAGGAGTCAACGATTGCTGGAGTGCGGTTGTCGGTGTCCGAATGCAACTCCGCCAAGGCGAGAAGGAGGGCTGCCTCTACCTCGGGAGTCGGCTTGCGGCGTACGTTTGGCGCGAGAATCTCGCGGTAGAGCCGCAAATTCCTCAGGCAGGCAGAGTACAGACGTCTCGCACGGCGTTCGGCATGAGGGCCGTCGTTTGCGCCC
>CEOD01018466.1_pt1 | contig 17983 bp, 14 predicted proteins | sample 530341 | NCBI WGS metagenome assembly CEOD01 (sample SAMEA2619950, study PRJEB7988) | marine metagenome | isolation source: saline water (ENVO:00002010), including | reverse complement strand
ACCGGTACCGACAGGTATTCCCCACCACGCATGGGAGGAGCATTCAAAACCATCTCGCGCCATTCCGATTCCCCGGGCTCCTCCACGATCACCTCATCCCAATCCATGCCATCGGGTAAATGACAGATCGCATTCAAGAATCGGGACGCTACCCCGCGCCAAAATCGAACACTCCAGTCATCTGCATTCAACTCGTTCTTCCCAGCCAACAAGATAAGGCCCTGCTCCTCGGACTGGGAAAACGCGGTATGAAGAGCATCCCCGGACCCGCGACAAACCACGACACCTCGCGGAGTAATCTCGATCATCCCGGACACTTCCAAAACCTCAGCCATCAGCAGGATCTAACTAACAGACCCCGAGAAGGACAAGCCACGATCCATTCCTCCCGCATGAATATCAGTTTGCGCCGAGACCCAATACGTCCCCCGACCGTCGACCCCATAAAAAATGAATCCACCCCAAAGAATGAGGTGGATTCAATCCGGATGCTCTCAGCACCCACAAATCTGGTAAATCGGACGGGCCAGACCATTCAGGTCATTGTCCCCAACTAGAGGACGTTCTCGGTCGCCGTGTCGAAGAGATGGGACCGTGCCAGATCGAATCGTACGAAGATCTTCTCCCCGAGGCTGAACGAGTGGTCAGCTTGTACCTTGGCGATGAAATTGTGGCCTCCGGCAGTCGTGAGGTAGAGAAACGTCTCCGCTCCCATTGGTTCGGCCACGTCGATTGCCGCTTCGATTGCCTCCGAGTCTGCTGCAGTCACGATCTCGATGTCCTCGGGACGAACACCGAAGACAACGCCCTTGCCCGATTGCTTCGCCGCTGCTTCCGAGAGACGATTATCGAGTAAGATTTCAAATCCGGTGCCGCTGGCTGGCTTTTCAGTAAACTTCTTGGCTCCCGCTTGGTCAGAAACATTTCCCACGAAGAAGTTCATTGGAGGACTTCCGATAAATCCTGCAACAAACATATTCTGCGGCTTGTTGTAGAGATTGAGCGGACCATCCACCTGCATGATGTTTCCATCTTTCATCACACAGATCCGGTCACCCATGGTCATGGCCTCAACCTGGTCGTGAGTCACATAGATCATGGTCGCGTCCAACCGCGCATGGAGCTTGGAAATCTCAGTCCGCATCTGGACACGCATCTTGGCGTCGAGATTGGAAAGCGGCTCGTCAAAAAGGAACACCTCCGGCTGACGAACGATCGCACGCCCAACCGCCACACGTTGGCGTTGACCACCCGAGAGCGCTTTGGGCTTGCGGTCCAACATCGTTTGGAGTCCCAGGATGTCGGCAGCATTGTCCACCCGGCGCTTGATCTCCTCCCGAGGCATCTTTTGGAGCTTCAATCCAAAGGCCATGTTGTCGAAAACGGTCATGTGCGGGTAGAGCGCATAGTTTTGAAACACCATGGCAATCCCCCGATCCTTCGGAGCGACGTCGTTGACAATACGGTCACCGATCTTGAGCGTTCCTCCGGTGATCTCTTCGAGTCCGGCGATCATTCGCAGGGTGGTTGATTTACCACAACCGGAAGGTCCGACGAGGACCATAAACTCTTTGTCTTTAATATGGAGGTCGATTCCCTTTACGGCCCGAAAGGAGTCACTCTTTCCAGGGCTGTAAGTCTTGTCGAGTTTGTCAATTGTAACGGAGGACATGTCTTTAGATAGGGTTAAATTGGAGGGCTTATCCCTTCACCGCACCAGCGGCGAGGCCCTTGACGAAGAATTTCATCGAGAACAGGAAGATCACAAGAAGTGGAACGGAGCTGATCGCGTACCCGGCCATGAGCTCTCCGTACTGTTTGACATACTCCCCATCGAGTCGGAACAGACCCACCGGAATGGTCAGGAGGGCGTCGTCGCGCAGGAGGAGGAGCGGAAGAATCACTTGGTTCCAGGAACCGAGAAAATCCATGATACAGGTCACGGAAATGATGGATGCCGACAACGGGAGAACGATGTGGCGAATCTGTGCGAAGTGCCCGCCCCCGTCGATCTGAGTCGATTCAAACAGTTCCTTGGGAATGTCCTCAATGAAGTTTCGCAGGATGAAGACCCCAGCGACCTGACCTCCGACCGAAGCCATCACCACCAAGGCCCACAGCGAATTGACGAGCCCGAGGTTCATCAAAAGGTTGAAGAGAGTCACCAGTGCAGCCACCGTCCCGGGAAGGAACATCGTCGCCATGACCAGGTAGAAAATAATGTTTTTCCCAGGGAAATTAAAACGGGCGATCGCGTACGAGCACATCAGCACGATGACCAAAGTAACGATGGTACCGGTGAAGGAGACAAAGATCGAATTGGCGATATAGCCATTGACGGTATCCCAAGCCACCGCCCAGTTTTCCCATTTCCAAGTGTCCGGGCTGTCGAAAAACCATGGATTTTGCAAAAACTGGTCATTCGACTTGAAGCTCACGACCACCATGATGAACAGAGGAACGAAGGCAAAAAACAGAACGAAACCGACGTAACCGACCTTTACGCCCTCGTAGAACTTATTAATTTTCTCAGCCATAATAGTATTTCCTGAATCCCGGGGGATTATTTGTCTACCTTCACAAACTTCTGATTAATGATTGTCAGGAGTAGGATGATGACGAAAAGGACCATCCCCAACGCACAGGCATAACCAAATTGCCCGTCAACGAACGCCGACTGGAACATATACAATCCGGGCACAAGACCCTTGTTCCCGGGACCCCCATCCACTCCGAGTAGGATGAAGAAGATCTCATAAGCGACCAACGTATTGATCGTCATAAAGATGATATTGATCCGCACCTGCGTCATGATCAGTGGCAGCTCGATTCGGAAGATCATCCCCAGCGGGGTCACCCCGTCCAGACGGGCGGCCTCGTAAATGTCCTCCGAAATATTCTGTAGTCCGGAAAGATAGATCAGAACCCCAACGGTACCCACCCAAGGGAAACCCCAGAAGAGAATCGCAGGGATCACCAAATCCTTGTTGCCCAACCAAGCGGGTTTTCCGTCGGCAAATTGCTCAATAGGAGTCGTCCAAATCGATCCAAAGATGATCAAGAGCGAACCCACGGTAATGATGCCCAAACCGATGTAGGACATGAGAGGATTGCCGGTAAAGAAATCTCTTTTGGCGCGGACCCATTCGAAAACTGCCATCCCCACCAGAAGGATGATCGGAAGGCGCCACAAACCGCCGCCCCAGAAGACCAGAGTCCCGGCGAGAATGATAAATGGCCAGATAACCCAGGTACCGGGCATCCGACGCGAACCAAAGACCATCCAGACCACTGCGAGTACCAGCAGTCCGATCCAGCCTTCCGCAGCCCCCGAAAGGCCAGTCAGGCCAAAGACGGGAATCAACAGACTGCCGATCAAGATCCAGAGAAAATCTCCGAAGCGTGCAGGATCTCTCTCCTTCCGAAATCCGAGGGTAATGATAATCGCCCCCAAGAGGACAATGGCCCCCACTCCGCCAAAGACAGGGTTAACAACCCCGTCGAAAACCGGATTCAATTTTTCTGCAATCGCCGGCATTGCCGTGTCGAGCCAATCGAGAACGTTCATCAACCCGGTCATGTTGAGGAAACGATTCACCAAACCGAACTCTGGCTCATAGAAGCTTTTCCAGATCAACAGAAAGACCATCCCGGGGATGATCATCGGGACAACGAAACACACTTGAAAGAAGTAGCGCAGCTTGTCGCTGGCCAATCGGTGCAAGGCGATCGCCGCCAGAATACCCGGCCACAGCTTCAGCAAATTCGCCACGAGCAAAATACCGACCAGTTTGAATGAAGCCCAGAACTGCGGATCCTTAAAGGCCCGGATAAAGTTACCGAATCCGATATATTCCTCAACCGATGGTGGCTCCCATCGGAAGAAGGACATGATCACGACGTCAATCTTCGGGTAATAACTGAAGACCAGTAGAGAAAGAGTCGTGGGAAGTACGAGCAGGTAGAGTGAGAGATAGAGCTTACTCTTTTGGAAGAGTTTCGCCCGTTGTCTCGCGCGATTCAGCTGCTGAGAGGTTTGTTGAGTCTCCATTGTAACAAATTAAAATTGAGGAAATTCCTCACCGGGGTTGAAAGTATGCCAAAGGAGCTTGGATCCAATTCCTTCATCATTCGTCAGCGATTGGAACAAGACCGAGGCAGTACGCTTCGAGGCTTGTTCATCATCCAGGAAGTAGGCTTCAAAATCCTCGACGCTCAGGTTCCGGTCGTTGCCCCGCATCGTATCCGCACTCTGCTGGTGGCTGCGGTACCAAATCCGCTTCATTCCCACTTCGGGAATGGCGAGAAAATCTTCCATACGCTTAATGAATTCTTCGTAGGAAATCTGGCCGGCCAGATAGAGTTTTCGCTGCCCGCTGAAGATTGTACCGAATCCTCCCGCGGCCTTCATGTTCATGGACCAGTAGCTTGGGCGTCCCTCAACAATCGGCGTAAATGGGCGCATCACTTCGATCGCCTCGGCACCCACCGCTGCAGGCAACCAGCCCGTGCGATAGTTCATTTCTTCGTTGATTGGCTGCGAGGACACAAATTTCAGGAAGTCCAACGCCCATTCGAAATTCTTGCTCGCCTTGTTGATTGCCAGAGGTACGCCGGCACTGGCGTCCGCCGCCGTAAATCGGCTGGGCAAAGTATCTTCCCAACGCTCGCCTTCGGCAGGGAACGGTGCGGGGCGGATAACCACCTCAAACCGATCTTCCGGATTATCGCGGTTCGACGCGCCAAAGAGAATACCGGTGGCATCCCACGCACCAGTAGAGATAGCCGCAGCATTCCCCAGAACGAAACGGCGCTGTGCCTGCTCACGATCGAGGCCTACGTATCCGACTGGGTAGAATTGGGTGAAAACCTTTCCAAATTCAAAGGCCTCAAAGATCTCGGGCTCGTTGAAATCCCAGACATCACCGTCGACCCAACCGCCTACGGTTGCCAATGGACTGATGCTGGTACTCGACGGACTCAGATCCAACCGATCAGCAAAGTGGGAGAAAAACACTCTCTCGTAGTAGAGCGTTAAATCGGTCGATGGGTACTTACTACCCGAGACCGGCACCAAAGAGTCCTGCCCGGTTTCGATGGCAAACTCCTCAACCGCCTCGCAGAAGAGCATGAGCTGACCCAGCGTTTCCGGAGGCTCGTCGCTGCTCAACCAGTCCATCAGACGCTGGTTCTCCGGTAGGTATCCAAGAGTCTTTCCGTCGACGGTCCGGATCCAGCAGTCCTGCAGCCATTGGGGTTGATCTGCCGATGCAATCGCATCGCTCACAAATTGCTTCACATCCCGGACAACGGTCATGTTGTAGAACATGCGCATCGAACCGAACGATGAAATCGGGACCGCGTAGTAGTCGTCCAACTGCTCGTCGTAGCCCGATTGCATCCCGTCAATGAAAGTATCCTTCCAGGGAGCTTCGGCCAAATATTCCGCCATCGCCGGATCCAATTCCGGACTGAGGTTGTGAATGTTGTTATAGGGGTTCGGCTCGTTCACGTATGTGCCCAGAGCCGCAAAGAATTTCGCGATCGCATTCCCCTTGATCAAGTTCGTCATTCCCTTCGCAGCGATATCCGGAGCGGTTCCGCTGATCAGGTGAACATTCATAAACTGAGCGTAGACCTTCTCGGTGATCCCAGTCTGCTCCACCTCGACACCAGCGGCGCGAACATGGGGCAAATTGTTGTACTCATCGATCGCCCATTGGAGACCGTCCCGAAAACCCGGCTCAAGCTGCCAGTGCGCAATCAAGACTTTTCTCTTCCCGCCATCTTCAGGGTTTTCAGCCCCGGATCCCGTGGAAATCACGAAGAATCGACCCGCGCTGAACAGGTAGGCTCCAACAAGAATGACGATGGAGATGTAAGATAGTTTAAATTTCACTTTCATAGCCAACCTCTCCTACACTTCTCCGAAAGCGGTGAGTTCCGGAATTTCGATATTCATCTGGGGATACTCTTCCGCCAGTTCCTTCAATTTTTGCTGCGACACCCAACGGAATTTGCTGCGAGGGTAGGAGCGAACGACTTCCGTCAAATACACGACACCGTCTTCCAGATCCCCGACCGACAACGCGAGGTTGGCCATCTGCCAGATGTAGATGTCTTCCTTCGACTCCACCGCGAAACCGAGCGCATAGGCTTTCTTCATCGCAGCCAGAGCAGCCCGGTTGTCCTTCCGGTAGTATTTCTCGATATCGGCGACGTACTGCCAACCGACGTTCGCAAAACGAACATCGGGGTACTCCGTTAGGTAGTCAGACACCATTGCGACAGCCGTTTCATAACTCTCTTCGTTCAGTTCATCTATGTAAGTTTGCGCTAGACGAAAAACGGCCCGACTGGCCAACTCCGACCCCGGAGCCCCCTCGATTACTTGAATGTAATAGGATCGCGCCCCTTCCACGTTTTTATCCTCTTCGACAAAATCTCGGATTTCTTCAATTCTTCCCAAACTCAAATAACACCGAAAACGGACCTGATCGTCGTCGGTCACACTCGCCACTTTCTGGAACAGTTCGACCGCCTCCTCGATAAACTCGGCCGCCGAAGGGCTCCGGTGCCACGCGGCTACGCCCAAGCCATAAGCTGCCTCAACCCACTGAGGATCAGATGGATCCATCTCGCCGACGGCCACGCTCAGGTAGTCGTAGGCTTCGTCAAAATCAAAAATACGAAGAGCATTCACTCCCTTCTCGAGTGCGTTTTCGGAGTCCGAAGAACCGCCGCAGCCCACTAATGCCAGGGCGAATAGCGCTCCTGCGAATGCAGGCACACTGGCTCGAATCGTGCTGAATCGCCGACTGAATGCGGTCAAAACTCCGTCGCGCTTTCTGGTTTCGCGATCCGAAGTTCTTCCCGAAAGGGAATCAAGGGAATGGGGGTTCATTAGGAAACTTAATGTTTTTAAGACAAAGTATGAACTTTAGCTATTGCTAAGCGTCTGTCTATAGAAAGATTCGAAAATCTTTGAACGAAACAAGGGTTTTCTGCCAAAAAGTACTGCCACTATGTTTATTGCGTCCGATTTATCCGCTGGATTTGAAACCGAAAACGGCTTCCTCGAAGCCATTGACCGAGTTTCTTTCCGGGTGTCCGAGCGGGAGACCGTCGGCATCGTTGGCGAGTCCGGATGCGGCAAGAGCGTCACCGCTCACAGCATCATGGGTCTGCTCCCGAAGCCGTCCGGCAGGGTGACAGGCGGATCGATCGAGTTGGACGGTGAGGACCTGACGGCGATCAGCGAAAAATCCATGCAATCGGTTCGAGGGCGCAAGATTGGAATGATCTTCCAAGAACCGATGACCGCCTTGAATCCGGTCCACCCAATCGGACGGCAGATCACCGAAACTCTGCGGGTCCACGGATTCCGCAACAAGCGTGAGAATGGCGAGAGAGCGTTGGAACTGCTCCGGCGGGTCGGCATCCCCTCTCCGGAACAACGGTTACGGGAGTATCCCCATCAATTGTCCGGCGGGATGAGGCAGCGGATCGTGATCGCAATGGCCCTCGCCTGCCGGCCCCAGCTTCTGATTGCCGACGAACCGACTACGGCGCTGGATGTAACCACGCAGGCGCAGATCCTCGATCTTCTCGCGGAGCTGCAGGAAACGATGTCGATGGCCATGATTCTGATTACCCATGATCTCGGAGTCATCGCCGAGACCTGCGATCGGGTGCTGGTCATGTACGCGGGCCGGATTGTGGAAAGCGCGCCCGTCCAATCGATATTCTCCGATGCGAGGCACCGATACACCGCCGGTCTCCTTCGCTCAATTCCTTCCATCAACTCGATCCCGAAAACCCCTCTACCCACAATCCCCGGCCGGGTTCCGGGACTGGATACACTCCCAACCGGGGCTCGATTCGCCCCTCGCTCCGATCATCCCGGGATCGATGAGTACCTTGCCTCTGAAGAGTTTAGAACCGTTCGCCCCGAGCTCGTCGAGGTGTCACCCGGCCATTGGGTCGAAGATTGCGACTACGTAAGAACCGACCGATGAAGACTTCCCTCAAAATCCAAAACCTCCAAGTTCACTTCCCATTGCGGGGCGGCTTACTACCTGGAGTCAAAAGGGTCTGCCGCGCAGTCGATGGTCTTTCGCTCACGATTAGTCCCGGAGAGACTCTCGGAATCGTCGGCGAATCCGGATGCGGAAAGACTACACTGGGCAAAGCGATTTGCCGGCTGGTTCCCGCCACCGGGGGCGAAATTCTCCTCGACGGGGAAAATGTTCTCTCATTGCGGGGAAAGAATCTCCTACGGTTCAGGCGGTCGGTCCAAATGATTTTTCAAGATCCGGCGGAGTCTCTCAACCCCCGCCAGACCGTGGGACAAATCCTCGAAGAACCCCTCTCCATCCACAAGGTCGGGAAATCCAGCGAACGAAAGGAGCGGATCCGCGAGATCCTCGAGGAGGTGGGCCTCGACCCGTCGGCCGCCGACCGCTATCCATTCGAGTTCTCGGGAGGCCAACGGCAGCGAATCGGGATCGCACGGGCCCTCGTCCTCGAACCCTCTCTGATCATCTGCGACGAGGCCGTCTCGGCCTTGGATGTTTCCGTTCAAAGCCAGATCCTCAACCTACTGCTCGAACTGCAAAAGAAGCACGGCTTTGCCTACCTCTTCATTTCTCACGACCTGGCGGTGGTTCGCCATGTGGCCGACCGAATTGCCGTCATGTATTTAGGAAAGGTTGTGGAGGAGGCCTCTCGTGAGGTGCTTTTCTCCAATCCGCTTCACGCCTATACTCGTGCACTGATCTCCGCAATCCCATCAGCCGATCCTTTGGCCAAGAAGAAGAGGATCCTCCTGGAGGGAGATGTCCCCTCTCCCATTGATCCACCGCCGGGCTGCGCCTTTGCCTGGCGCACCTACCTCCCCTGCACTCCCGAAGAAGCCAGTCGGCCGGGCGAGTTCATCGAAGCCGAGCCCGCTCACTGGGTCGAAGCCCACCCCGGTACGATCGAGAATTACGCCGAGCGGTTCCCCGAGATTGATCGAGTTGCGAATTGACTATTGGCACCATTTGCTCCTCAAATCGACCTACACTTTAATCCATATTAATCCATGGCCTTTTCACAAAATTACTCTTCGTACACGATCAACCGAGCCGATGGAAACATCCGCGCTCAATTCATCCGTCGGGTCTATAGCCACCTCGCATTGGCGATTTTGGCTTTTGTTCTAATCGAATCGGTAATCCTGCAATTGGAGATCACCCGTACGCTCAGCGCAAAGGTCCTCCAAGCCCCCTTCGGTTGGTTGATGGTTCTGGGTGGATTTATGCTAGTCGGATTTATGGGCCGACGTTTGGCGCTCTCCCAATCCCGCCAGATGCAATATCTCGGCCTCGGAATCTACGTTCTCGCTGAGGCCATTATTTTCGCTCCCCTTTTGCTCCTCGCCAACGCCTATGCCGGGGGCGGTGTCATTGTCCAGGCCGCGATCATGACCGGCCTTCTGTTTGCCGGACTCACGGCTACGGCGTTTATAACCCGAAAGGATTTTTCGTTTCTCGGGGGGATCCTCACGATCGGGGGATTCGTCGCCTTAGGTCTCATCGTGTGCGGGGTGATCTTTGGATTGAGCCTCGGTTTGTGGTTCTCGGTTGGGATGGTGGCCTTCGCAGGTGCGGCGATACTCTACAGTACTTCCAACATCATCCATCACTACCAAGAAGATCAGTATGTGGGCGCATCCATCGAGCTGTTCGCCTCGGTCGCCCTCCTCTTCTGGTACGTTCTCCAGACGCTTCTTTCGCTCTCCAGCGATTGATTCTCAAGCTCGGGCGGCCACAGCCCGGTTGAATTCTGATACCGGGGCCGGCGCTCCTATTTACCAGTAGCCGCGGGACGATTCACTGCACTTTTTTGGGGTGCGTCTAATTTAATGGGCGCTTGCACTTGAATGAATTATCCTCATTTTGCGAGTTATGAGCTACCCCCCAATTACCCCCTTTCTGCTCCTTGGTTCTTGTGTGCTCGCTACCGGTTCTGCTGAGACGGTTGCCTACTACGACTTCGAGTCTGGATCTCTAGCCAGCACTGGTGGCTCGGCCGGCGATCTGACTTCGGTTGGCACAAACCCCAGCATCGCGACTCCTTTTAGCAATATTAGTTTCGGAGGCGTCGACGCCAACGATAACGCGAAAGTGCTCTATGCGGACAATAGTTCCAATGCGTTTTCCGCGGACGCCTTTACCATCGAGGCCATTTTCCAATATCAGGGGGCCAGCGATGTGCTCGCCTCCACTTTCGACACTGTAAATTCAAGCACGAATAAGGGTATTGGCTGGCTCTTCGGTACAAGAGCATCGGGGTCTGAAAACGGCTTTTGGTTCGCTTACAGTACCGATGGCACCGATTCGGGCCGAAAGGACATCTATTCCGAGGAAGTTTCGCCGGGCACGTTGGATATGACCGCGGGGTCCTACTACTATGCGGCTCTTTCCGTCGATATGAGCGACACCTCCGCAACTGGTTTGACTTTCTACATGCAAGATATCACCACCGCGGGAAATTCTTTACTGAGCGTGAGCGCCACTCATACCGGAACCTCGATCTACGACACAGGAACAGAATTCACCATTGGTGACATTGCTAATGCATCGGTCCTAGGCGGTAGCCCATCGGGGGTCAATTACACTGGGCCGATCGATGCTGTCCGCTACTCGAACACGCAACTAGCGGCAGACGACCTTTTGATCAGCATCCCTGAACCGGCTGCCGGAGGAATAATCCTTGTCGGCAGCATCTCTGCGTTCCTCGTCGCAAGACGTCGACGCAGCTAAGTCGGCACTGCTCTCCGCTTCTAGAACGGGACGGGCCTTCGTGACGGTCTACGTTCACTGCAAGGAGGAACGAACTCTTCGTCCATAGTGCGCACACTAGATGGAAGAGCCGCTCTTCAGTCACTGAGATCAACCTAATCCGTCATCCTATCCATGACGACCTCGTAGTCGAAGCGAATGATCCAGCAAAGCCTCAAGGTTTTGATCAGCCGAGATGAGCTATCCAGGAATGGAGGGGGAGCCGCTCCACAGAACCTTGTCCTACTTTGACTTCTCCGTAACCGGGGTGAAGATATACTCCAGGGTCATACCCGGCCGAAAGCGATCAATCGCGTAAGACCACTGACCGTTCGTTTTGGAAAGTAATTCCGGAGCATCCTGACCGACCGCCTTGGGCCATACGAGTACCTCTTCCACGGATTCGCCGAATCCAATCGTCACCGGGAAGTTCAGGAATTCAGAATAGGAACCGTTACTGATCCGCAACCGCAAGCGGTGATCGGGCAGGAATTCCTGATTCATCACGACTGAATTTCGGTCAGATCGCCAATCGACAATCTCGTACGGGTAACCGAACCACAGATCATCCTGGTCTTTGACCCCTTGAAAGTGCAATGGCATCTCCAGCTCTAAAAACTCCGAACTTTCCAGGAGGACAAACACACAGTCGGTCGGAGAAAATCGCTCCGGAAGATGGGTTCGGTAAGGTGCCAGGGAAAGTACTTTCGGCGCTTCGAGCGGTCCCATCTCCCGTACGGAAGCATAGATCTCCGGGTACTCGTCGATCCCATCCGTAGGGGGAGCCAACAGGTAGGAGAATCCGGCCCGCAGAGCGGCCTGTGCGACTTTCCGGGTTCGCATTTGGGGAACCATGACCCCGCGAATCTCGATACCCGTCAAGTGCTCGACTCCGACCTTCGTTGCACCCAATCCAAAGTCTTCTTCCTTCTCACGAATCAATTTGGTGTATTCACCGTCCAGCAATAGGATCCACTCCACCTGCAACTCGCGGAAACCGGGAATCTCCGAAAAATCCTTCAGCTGACCCGGCGTGGCGAGAACCGCCACTTTCCGGTTCATTTTCTTGATTGCAGAAAAAAGCCTGAGTGGTGACTTCCCTTCCGCCCGAACGATCAATCCGAGTGCGGCCTCACGATTTCCCGGCCATGTCGGCGTAGTCACCCGAGGCCGATCGGCCAACCAGACCATCATATTGGAAAACAGCTCGCGGAATGCCCGTTCCGCAGTCTCATCACCGCTCGGGACCGCACCAATACGAACCCCCGACCACGCCACTTTACCCTCGAGATAAGAGCCGTAGCAGATGGCAACGAGATCGTCATAGGAATCCTCGCTCCGATAGAAAGGTGCTTTCGCAACGACTTTCATCCGATGCCCAATCGGTCGAATCACCAGAACCTCATTGTAGGAAGGGATGACGAGGCTCCGTCTCGGAGTCCATCGAAGGGAAACCGGTAGATCGCGATTGAGATTAAGCCGGGCTGCACCTTGCGGTGAAGGATTTGCATTTCCGACAAAGCGGGCCCCCACAACATCGCCAAAGACCGGTTGATCCCGCCAGGAGCCATCTTCGAATCGAGCACCAACCGTCCCGGTCATAAACAAACGTCCGCCCGATGCCACGAAGTCTTTAATCCGCTGCGCCTCATAGTTACTCAGGCAGGTGGTAAAGGGCAGAATCAGAATCTCAAACCGATCCAGCTCATCAATCTGATTAAACTCACGGTACCCCAGCCCGAGATGCTTCAAAAACACCTCCCAAGACTGCAGAACCGAAGAATAATCAAACTTCATCTGACGATAGAATTGCCGCGTCGCCGCAGAATCATAAACGCCTACACGGATCTCCCGCTCAAACTTCCGCGTATCCGCTGTCTGGGGAATAAACGGCTCCAAATCCTCTGGAATGCGATCGTTCGTTTCCAGAATCAAATACCAATAATTCCAAACGCAGAACACCATGATCAAGAAAGCAGCCAGCAACACGCCGACTATCCCTGCCTGGGCCGGAATCTGGTCCGAAGTACGCTGACTCTTCTCCATCTCTACGACGCCGGAGTTTCCTCGACCTTCTTTTGCCGTTTTCTCCGGTTAATGGACAAGAAATAGGCAAAGACTGCAAAGACACACGATACAGCCACCCCGCCGAAAATGATCAGCGACATGACGTTGATAAAACTGCGCAATTCGAAAGGAATCATGATGCTGTTGCCTTCTTTACACTACCGCCTGAGCCAGTACGTTCCAGTTTACCCCAGCCCATTTGAACTTGGAAGACTTCCTCCAGAGAGGAGAGCAGTTTACATACGTCCATAATCACCAGGAAAAATAGCCGATAAATTAGAATGTGGATGACCAGCCGGGCGGTCTCTCGCTCGCTGGCAATACAGACGAGGGCGAGGCCCATGTCCAACATGGTAAAATGGATCCACCAAAACACCAGATAGGTGACTAGACCAAACTCCAGGATCAGGTAGAAAACGCAGGCGTGGGCCAGCAAATTCGCAACCGGCCAGATCACCCCGTCAAAAAACATGTTCATCAGAACGAACCACACCTTGAACCCGCTGCGTCCAAAAAATCCGTTGCTGTGCTTTCGCAGGGATTGGAGAACTCCTCGAGTCCACCGATAGCGTTGCTTAATAAACGGACGCAACTTCTCGGGAGCTTCCGTGCGGACTACCGAATTGATCTCGTCGACGATGTCCCACCCCGCAGCTAGAAGGCGGAGACTCAAATCACAGTCTTCCGCATAGGTGTCGTCGGTATACAAGCCAACTTCTTCGATCGCCTGTCGCCGGAACAGCCCAAATGGCCCGGGCACGATACCGACACAACGAAACAGCCCTTGGATGCGACGCATCAGGTTCTGCCCGATGATGTATTCCAAGGCCTGAAGATTGGTCAGGATCTTTTGCCGGTTCAGCACCTTTACATTGCCGGCTACTGCAGCGACTTTCGGGTCTTTCATGTGCCGAATCGCATAATTGAGCGAATCCGGATCCAAACGACTGTCGGCGTCGACACACAGCAGGAAGTCCGATTTGGCGACACCAATCCCATAATTCAGAGCGTTTCCTTTGCCTCCATTTGGAATCTTGTGGACCTGTACCCGGTTCGCCTTGTCCTCGGCTGCCACTTCTTTGGCGACCTCGGTAGTGGAGTCAGTCGATCCATCATCCACCACCACGATCTCGAACGAAGGATAGTCCATCAAGAGATGGGAGCGTATTGCCTCGGCAATCACTTTCTCCTCGTTGAATGCCGGAACGATAATGGAGACCATGGGCTTGTTCCGCCCGGCCCATCGGTTACTAGCGTCGTCGACCGCGAGCTTCCTCCGGTAAAACAAGAGGTGGATCATCGCGAAAAACGCAAAAAAGATCACCCGTAGAATCAGGATCGATACAAAACCGATAACGAAGCAGAAGGCAGCGGTCGCCAGCCAGTTCGAGACCACGTGATCGGTTCGCTCGACCAGGAGCCAGACCGCCAAGCCCGCCACAGCGATCAAAAGGAGAATCACTACCAACAGTAGGATTCGAATCAACCTGCCGCCCGTTTTTTTCAAAAGAGGATCTCCACTTCCGCCCGACCGCTGATTGAGCGAATGTCACCCTGTTCGAAGGTCGACTGACCATAATCCAACCGCAGGCTACCCCGGGCCGATTCCGATATCTGGTGGTAAAGATACCCACCAACAGCGATATCGAACTCTTCAACTTGTTCGATCCAGAGTGCCGATGCCATGATACCACCATCCGTTTTCTCGGTAAAATGGTGATCCAACCGGAACGCGGGTCCGATTCCGTAATAGTCCGATGGAGAGAAGTAGTTCAGGGATTGATCTTTGTAATTTGAATACAATCCGCGAATTCCAACCTTCATCGAATTATCGGCGGTCTCCAGGCTTCGATTCATTGCCGACAAGATTATTCGTGAGCGGTAGTTGCCGTCAGAAAACCAACCGGTCTCCCCATATCCTTCAAACTGCCAACGCTCCCATATCTCATCACCCATCGTCTGGTAAATCCCCTGCCCGTAGAAATCATTCATTCTGACTTCGTCGAGGAGAGCGCTGATGTTGTAGTGATCATCCACGGCTTCTTTCCGGCGAAAGCCAAAGATCCCCGTAAATTGATCCCCTGCGTAACCAAGGCCGACTCGACCCACTGGCGTCCAATCCACTTTATTGTAGAACTCGCCCCCCAGCGAAACCACATATGACCATGGGCGGGCCAAAGGGCCTCCGAGGGTGAACATAATTTCCGTGCCCGCTACATCCTGGGTGTTGTTGGAGAGCTCCTGGTTCTGAGTCGAAATCGGCTGGTGGAAATACTGCGCGTCGACCTCGATGTCCAACCGGTGCTGAATCGCTGAAAAGACATTTCGCAGACCGAGCCCTAAAAAGTAATGATCAAAGTCGGAGGACCAGTCTCGGATAAACCCAATCCCTCCGTAAAACCCTGGCGAGAAGACTTCCTCAATCTCTCTAATTCCCGCCAATGCAACCGGATCGTCGGGATTCTCTTCCAAGGTTTTTCGATAGGCAGCGTTGGCCGCGATGTAGTCTCCCTCAAAACGGTACACATCCCCTCTTAGGCTCGAAACCTCCGCATCCGGGCCAAAAATCTCGGTCACCGAGTCCAATGTTTTGCCTGCATCCCCCACGGTATCGGAACCAAAGGTCTGGTACCTAGCGAGCCGCAAGCGGATATCCCGGTCATCCGGGCGTAACTCAATCGCCAACTCCGTTTGTATGATGGCGTTGTCGATGTCCTCGATCTGGGCATACGACTCAGCCGCTTCCAACCGGATTGACGCTTCGTCCGGGGTGGAAGCAATAAAGCGTTCGAAAAATTCTGCCGCGGCCTCCTGGGAGGGAGTGGCCCTGCCCTGCGCGATGAGACGGTCAATCTGCTCCAGCTTTTCCCGAGTCAGATCCATTTCCTGAAAGTGCAATTCGTAGAGCTCGATAGCCTCAACGTATTCCTCGTTCATTTTCGCCAGCCGCGCCGATTCAAGAGCTCGTGTTCGCAATAGGACCTGGAAATAGCCTTCGGTCGCGCGCTCACTCTGCCCACCGTAGTGAATCGCCATGAGATAGGCATCACCCGCCTTTTTGTACTCAGCCCGGTATCGATAGAGATCTCCCAGTTGTAAGTAGGCCTGGGCCATATCCGGATACTCTTCAATGATGGCTTCGAAGGCCAAGACTGCTTGGTCCGAGGTTTCTTCATCGTAAGAAAGCCAGCTGGCCTGCTTCAAAAGCAGCTCCTTCCGCGACTCTTCGTCAGGCGCCACGACAATCGCCTCCTGCAAGAGCGTCTGACCCCTCTCGGCGTCTCCGGAATCATAGATCATTTGCGCCAGCTCGTGTAGAGCCAGAGAATCGTCGGGAACTACCTGAATGTATCGGATGTAGTACTGCTGCGCCTCGTCATCATTTCCGGCAAAGCGCTTCAACCTGGCAATCTGGAGTAATCCATTCGGATTCTCAGGATCCATCTCGGATTCAATTCGCTCGAGACTCTCTTCGAAAATGGCCTCTGCTTTCAGATTGTCCGGATCGGCCTTCAGGATAGGAATCACTTGATTGGCCGCGTCCACAGGGTCATCCAGCAGCAACAGAAGGTCTCCCAACTCGATTCGCGCCTCAAAATCGTCTGGATTCTCGATCAAATAGGCACGGTAGAGACGGGCACTGTCGAAATAGACTTCGTTCAATCTTAGCTCTCTCGCGCGAAAGAGAAGTGAGCTCTCGTTGCTTTGACCAGACACGACATAGCCCAGCGCCAGGAGCAAAGGAACTCCGAAGAGGATCAGTATGCGGAATAGTGAACGAGGAAACATGTCTTTATAAAAGGATAGAGCATGAAACTCTCCGTCTCTTTACAAGTATTTAACGCAATTTTACTTCTTATATTTCTAGATTTGCCTGTTTCCAGAGCGGGATTTACAAAATTCCACAAGGGAGGTTCCGAAACCGGTTCCCCTTTTAATCTTATCCAGGCTCAAGGGGGTCGATGTCCGGAACCTCCAATACAACAACCCATGCGAGCCACGGTCCAGTTGTTTTTCGAGTAACTGCGTGCCAGAACCACTCGGAGACATCAGTACCGTTCCATCCATCTCCTCCTTCAATGCGCTGTCTTACCTCCAGGCGTTCATCATCGCGGGTGGCATAGAATCTTCGCCAGTTTCGTTCGTAGTGATCTTTCCACAACGGAGCCGTTTCAATTTCCCAACCATCCCCTCGAAAACAATCCTCGGCTGAATGCAGCCTTCGGGTCGGTTTGAGAATCTCCCTGACCAGAATCAGAGAATCTTTCCCACGGTACAGTTTGGCTGCCAGGCCACCTTCTTCAAACGACCTCTCCAGTGTCAGCCCCCCCAGCTCGCTGCGATCTTGCTGCCCCGCCAAACTACGGTTCTTCACCGATTCTGCTGGTGCCTGTAACCAATAGCCCTGCAAAACGAGGCCCACCAAAAGAATTCCCCACCCCCATACCGGAACAATCGTCCCAGCGGGAGCTCTCCCCTCCCTTGGCTCCCGAGGCCGTTCGGCAGGCGCCCCCTTCGCTATCCTTCGAATCACGAGGAGTATGGCGATCAGAGCGAAAGCGAAGATCACCAACCCGGCCCATTCATGGGAGCTCACTCCGCCAACGCCTCTCCATTCAAGCAGGAAGAGAACGGTCACCCTCAACGCATTCGCCAGAAAGAGGATCAACCCTGTCAGTATCGACGAGACCACTACCCGGAGGGAACTGAATCGAAACCACGAGGTGAGAAACCCTGCGAAAAACCATCCGAACCAGAGGTACTTCAGCCCACTGCAGGGGCGATCGATCACGATTTCCTGATCTCCGATCAACATCCGTATCCCATCTTGGACCACAGGAATCCCTACCCCTTGAAGCACGTGGGTACCAACCCACCCGCACGCCCAGCGCAAGGGGAACCCGAGATAGAAATCCAAACTCGCCAGGATAGGAAGACTCAGGAACCCCAATACGACCGCCCCACGCGGCATCCCCCGAATCCACCCCGAGATTGATACCGCCCCGACAAATACCCCGGCACGGATGAGGTTCGGCAGAGTTGGGGCGAGCAGCAGTAGACCGACGACCACCACCCACATGAGTCCTTCG
>CEOD01025355.1_pt1 | contig 17998 bp, 13 predicted proteins | sample 530341 | NCBI WGS metagenome assembly CEOD01 (sample SAMEA2619950, study PRJEB7988) | marine metagenome | isolation source: saline water (ENVO:00002010), including | reverse complement strand
GGGGGGTGGGATTATTCGTCGCGGCCAACCCCGTCTGTCTCTATCAGCTGTGGGTGCTGTTCATGGATTTTGACGTGGCCATCTATTCTTCGCTGGCGATCGTTGGGCTCTATTGCCTGAGTTGGCGGATGGACTGGAGGACCGCCGGAGTCACACTGGCATCGATTCTTCTTCTTCTCGTGGCCAAAAGGAGCGGATTGGCCCTCGCTTTGCCGCTGGGCGCTCTTTGGACCTTGTGGGTCGTGGGCAACCGCCTGAACGAGTGGCGTGGCAGGAGGAAAGCCGACGAGGCTGCCCGTGGGACTGGCGTACCCTCTCGGCCTTCGCGCCGGGGGATCTGGATCGGCTCGGGGGTTGTTCTAGTGGGGCTGTTCGGCCTGCTGCTGGTGATCGCGTTTTCGGGCAGCCGGGGCGAGTCCCGCCAGGGGGCGTATTACTCTCTCGGATTTATCCATCGGGCCATTTTTGAGCCGGATCAATTTGATCAAAATTTGGATCTCTTCGTACCCGCCTCGCACCGAGGGCTCTCCCGTCCCGAACAGTTTGCCCGTTCGCTCCTGGAGAAAACGGGGATCTACCGGGGGGAGTCGGTGAAGATGCCATTCACCTGGGACGACAAGGAGTGGAGTACCTTCCGGAACATTCATTGGCCCGGTCACGGATCCGGTGGGTTTGGGCCGCTGTTCTCGGGAGTGCTTGTTCTCGCCCTTCTTGCGGGGCTCCTGACCCTCCGCCCATTTCCACCGGCAATTACCGCTGGGGGAGTCTTTCGGCTCCTGCTCTTGCTGGCCCTGATCGGGATCTGCGTCATCGTCCCGAGCTGGTGGGCCCGGTGGGTTCCCTTCGTCTGGGTACTTCCCTTATTCTTTATGCTGCCTCCGCTGTTCCTCAGGCCGGCAGAGAATCCCCGCTCGCGTTTACTCTACGCGGACCGGAATCACCTTGTCCCTTCCCTCTGTGCGGCGGGTGCCCTGATCTTGGCTCTGATAAATTCAGGAGCCATTTTCAGCATCAGCACCTCCGAGACCGCCCACGTCACCGCTGCGATTGAGGAGGCGCTCGACAGCATTTCGGGTACGGAAATCGTGCTGGATCCAGGCCGGAATTTGCTGACTAAGCGCTGGCTGATCGAACGAAACATCCCGTACCAACTCTCGGAAGATCGAGGGGAAATCATTTTTGAGTTGGAGCCAACCACCGCTCGACTCTATCAACCTGCTGTATCTCCATGATTCGCACAATTCTACGCCTTCCCTATGATATCGGAGCCAGTCTCTGGGTAAACCGTCTGCTGCTCTGGCAGTTCACCATACGCAACATCCGCGCCCGGCACAAAGGGAGCTACCTGGGTGTGGTCTGGATGGTGTTGAACCCCTTGCTCATGATGTCCCTTTACTCCTTCGTCTTCGGGGTCATCTTCAATGGCCGGTACGACGCCGCCTCGGATGAAACTGCCCTCGATTACGCGCTGGGGATTTTCCTGAGTCTGACCATCTTCCAGCTCATCGCCGAAGTGATGGGCGTTTCGACGACGATCATTCTGGGGAATGCAAACATCGTAAAACGCGTCGTCTTCCCCCTGGAAGTCCTGCCCGTCTCCCAAGTCGGGGCGTCGATCTATCACTTCCTCATCAGCATCTGCCTGGTCTTTATCGGGATCATTGTTTTCGGCCGGGAACTGTCGTGGTACTCCGCCGCCCTGCCGATCCTGGTTCTCCCCGTGATCATGTTTTCGCTGGGCCTCGGTTGGTTCTTTTCGGCGATCGGGGTCTACGTCAGAGACATTGGGCAGCTGATGCAGTTTCTCACTCTCGCGCTCATGTATTGCAGCGCGATTTTCTACCCGATTGACCGTGTGATCGTTGCTGGGTTCTACCCCGTCCTGAAGTTCAATCCCCTGGCCCACATTGTCGAGCAGGCCCGCCGAACCGTGCTTTGGCACGAGCCACTTCAGATGCAACCGGTGATCTATATCTATCTGACTGCCTTCGCGACGCTCCTCGTTGGATATTTCGTCTTCAGTAGACTGAAGAAAGGTTTTGCGGATGTCCTCTAGGGTGATGGTCCCGGAGCCTCTCAGCAGTTCCGGCGACTCGGGACCCTTTTCCTGGAAGGGGTTCTGTTGTGGGAAGTTTGGGCCCTTTCACTTCCTCCTCCTCGCCTTGTTGGTCGGAGTGACCTATGGCGTGCAATTTATCGTTCCCGCTTTCCGGGCGGACGACATCATACAGTTGCAGCCCGCTTCCAATGATTCGCAAATGTTTCTCATCCTCGGCAGGTGGGGATACTACTGGATCTTTGAGCAAGTGCTCGATACCAGTTCCGGTGGAATTGCGGCTGGATTCCTTGGTCTCATCATTCAAATCTACGCGGCGATTTTGGTGGCCAAGGTGATTGGGTTGAAGAGTGGGGGAGCCGTCTTCTTCTTCAGCGCCCTCGCAACCATTTCCGTTCTATTTGCCTACCTCTTTAGCTTCGACAGCACTCGACTGGCCTATCCTATCGGCAACCTTCTGGCGGCTGGAGGATTGTATCTGAGTTTCCGCAAGCACCCCTTTCTCGGTCTTCTCTGTTTCGCCGCTTCTCCGGGCTTTTACCAGGCCTCGATTCAATTCGCGATAGCGGGAGCGTTGGGGGCGTCGCTCAAAAATGTCTTGGAGGACGCACGTGGTTTTGACCTCGCAGGTTTGGTTCGATACGCGGTCTTGATCTTTCTCGGACTAGTCTTGTACCTCGTTGGTACCCAAGTGGTGTATGGACTGCTTCAGGTTGACCTTGCTCGATCAGAGATGGAGTTGGCGACTTTGCTCTCGGTGGAGAATTGGCAGAGATTTGTGCGCCTTTTCTCTGATTGGTCGATGCCGTTCGTCTCCGGATATCGCGAAGAATACTTCTCCAACTGGATTGTCCTTCCGAGCGCCGTCGCGCTATTGGGCTTTCTGTACTTCATCGGTCTCCGGACGTTTTGCCGCGGGAAACTTGCTCGGGGACTGTACGCGATCGCACTCCTTTTGGTCCTTTTGGTCAGCCCCTTTCTACTGGCTCTCGCCGCACCGTTGCGGGAGGACTTTCCCCCGCGCACGCTCTTTGTCTTCGGATTGGTATACGGGGTAATCCTCGCTCTGCCGATGGAACGCCTCTGTACCCTCTGGAGAGAGATAGAACGCGAGAGGTATGACGGCGTATTTCGGAGGATTTCTCTCGGATTGGGCCTAGTCGGCGGGTTCATTCTTTCCGGGCACATGCTTGCTGCGAATGAATACGCGGTGGACGACTATCTGACCTCGCAGGCTGACCTCATGGCCGTAAATCGAATTATCGCCCACATCGAAAGTATCGGCGTGGAAAATGGGGTCGATTTTAGCCGACCGGTTCCGATCTACGCTTATCCGAAGACCCCCTGGCGCAACGCGGGGCCGAGAGGGGATTTGCCCAGCGCCCGGCATCCTGACCATGCGCGCTCATGGATTTTCTCCTTTGTGGATTTCCGCTTCGATCCTATTTTCGGGTGGGACGACCGAGCGGAAGAATCGCGTTTGAAGGAACTCGCTAAAGAACGTCCGGTCTGGCCTCACCCGGATTCGGTGTTCGTCTCCAAAGGTGCCGTAGTTGTCGTATTCTAAGGGAGATGGAAGAATTGCCTGCAGTACCGGTCTCAATTGTTGTTCCTTGCTTTAATGAAGAGGGCAACATCCGTCCGTTGTTCGCGGAGTTGGCAGAGCACTGTTCCGTAAAGGGCCTGTCGTGGGAGTTTGTGTTTGTCGACGACGGTAGCACCGACCGAACAATTGCTACCATCCACGAGAACCTTTGTGCTCTTCCCGGTGAGGCTGCCGTGGTGGAGTTTTCCCGGAATTTTGGGAAGGAAGCGGCAATCCTTGCGGGCCTTGAACACGCCACCGGTGAAGTAGTTGTCGTGATGGATGGCGATCTGCAGGATCCGCCCTCCCTGTTAGTCTCGATGGTTCGGGCCATTACAGAAGAAGGGTACGATATGGCGGCGACTCATCGAGTGGATCGAGCAGATGAGCCCCCGGTTCGCTCGGCATTGTCGCGGGCGTTTTACAGGATTTGGAATTGCATGTCGCCCACCCGGTTAACCCCTGGCGCCCGTGATTTTCGCGCGCTCTCACGTCCGGTTGTCGATTGTGTAGTCTCTCTCCGGGAATCCAATCGATTCTCGAAAGGCATCTTTGAGTGGGTCGGGTTTCGAACCAAGGCGATCCCCTTTGAAAACCGCGTTAGGGTTGAGGGCGAGTCGAGTTGGTCGTTGCGCAGGTTGCTATCATACGCACTCGATGGACTGTTTTCTTTCTCCATTCTCCCTCTCCGCTTTGCCTCTGTCTGCGGCGTTCTGATATCGATGGGTGCCTTCCTTTGGATGGCGTGGGTCATTTTGAAAACACTGATCTTCGGCGATCCGGTCGCAGGGTATCCATCGTTGGTCACCATCCTCTTGTTTGTCTCGGGGATACAATTGCTTTGCTTAGGCTTGATCGGAGAATATTTAGGGCGGACCTATCAGGAGGCGAAGTCGAGGCCCCATTACTTGGTTCGCCGGATCCACAGGTCCACGCAGGACGGGGAAGTATGAGTATGAAACCACATCCAATATTTCTGACAGTCCTCGCTGTCGTCGCCGGGTATATCGGTCTATTTCAATGGACTCGTTACACGATCTGGACCGTTGATCTTCAGGTCGAGACCGGGGGGATTCTTAAATGGTATATCGACACCGGCGACGGTTTTTCCGAGGCAGAAGGTGCGTATGCCCCGGTTTCCAAAGGCGGCTGGCAAACGGTCACTGTTCCTCTACCTACCGGCAGTCCGCGGAAGTTGCGTCTCGACCCCGTGAATACCGAATCGGATATTATTATGCGATCCGTTCGTTGGTCCGAGCCGTGGCCCGGGAGCTCCGGTACGATGGATCTGGAATTGGCCGCATGGGAGAATGTTGAGGTCGCAGAGGTACGGATTGGCGGGGGCGTCGCCTTGGAGCCCGCCGTGGAGTCCACAGACGTATACGGCATCTGGAGCGAGTCCCCGGCCCATTCTCAGACCTGGTGGCGGATTGTCCGGTCGGCCGGTGCACTGCTGATTGGTGGGGTCGCGTTTGTCCTCGGCACATTTTGGAATCGTCGCGTATTGCGAATCGCCGGAGAAGATGGAAACTCTAAGGGAAGTCATCCGCCGCTGGCCTTGTGATCGCTCCCCGAATAGAAATTAGAATGGAAGAAACTCATGTCTGAAAAAGATATCGTCGTATCGGTACGGAACCTCAGTAAGGCCTACCGCGTCTGGAGGAGCCCGATTGATCGCTTGAGGTCGCCGATTCTGAGTTCCGCCGGGCGCCGGTTTCCGGCCAACAGTTATCTCAACCGGGAACTACAGCGGCGTGCATCCGCTGCCTACAAGGATTTCTACGCTCTCCAGCAAGTGTCTTTCGACATCGAGAGGGGAACCAGTTTTGGGATTCTCGGGCGCAATGGGTCGGGGAAGAGTACACTTCTGCAAATCATCGCCGGCACCCTGACAGCTACCGGGGGCGAGGTCGTAACCAACGGCCGGGTCGCTGCCCTTCTTGAGCTGGGTTCCGGCTTCAACCCCGAGTTCACCGGGCGTGAGAACGTCTACATGAATGCATCGATTCTGGGGATTTCCAAGAAGACCATCGACGAGCGCTTTGACGATATCGCCTCCTTTGCGGATATCGGTGATTTCATGGACCAGCCGGTGAAAACCTATTCGAGTGGGATGTATGTGCGCTTGGCCTTTTCGGTTATCGTCCACGTGGACGCCGAGGTACTGATCATCGATGAAGCGCTGGCTGTGGGGGACGTGTTTTTCGTGCAGAAATGTATGAGATTCCTGAAGAAGTTCCGGGAGCGGGGTGTCCTCCTCTTCGTCAGCCACGACTTGCCGTCGATCAACCGTCTTTGTGACCAAGCCCTGTGGTTGGATAAGGGCGTGGTCCGTCAGCGGGGGATCCCGAAGGATGTCTCGGAGTCCTATTTTTCTGAATACTATTCGGGGGGAGATGCGGATGCTTCGGGCAGCGCCTCCGAGGATGCGCCCGGGAAAACCGAAGAGGAAGAGATCGCTGAGGAATGCGGAACCGGCGACCGCAAGGCGCCGTTGGAGGCCGTGCAGATTCTGGGAGAGGAGATTCATGATCAGCGGTTGCAGTACCTGAACTTCAGTGACCACCGCAATGATATCGAGGTCTTCGCCTTCAAGTCGGACGGCGATTCGTTTGGAAGCCGCCGGGTGGAAGTGGTCAATGCGAAGTTAACCGATCCCGGTGGCCGCCAACTCGGCTGGATCGTCGGTGGTGAAAAGGTCGAAGCAAGGGTCGAGATCGAAGCGCGGGAGACGGTAAAGGATCCAATAGTGGGCTTTGGCTTAAAGGATCCCAGCGGGCAGGTCCTGTTCGGAGACAACACGTTTCTGACGACAAAGGGGCAGCCGATTACGGTGCGGAAGGGAGAGCGCCTGGAGGCGGTCTTCCGCTTCCAGATGCCGATTCTTCGTTCTGGAGATTACGTGATGAATGCGACCGTAGCGACCGGGACCCAAACCGATCACGAGATGCAGCACTGGCTGCACGACGCGTGCGTTCTTCGCTCCTACACACGCAGCGACAGTACCGGGATGATCGGGGTGCCGATGCTCGGGATCGAGATGAGAAAACCCCAATAGTCGGAGGTGTCCTTTACCGTTCAGATCGACCAGAGGGAACCGGGAGGGAAATGCACTTCCGGGTACTTCGGTCTGCGGGGCTGGTGTCTCGACGAGCACTCGCTTCCGGCGCGTGAACTATACGTCCGCTTGAACGGAGTCGTGCAATCCGTTTCCCGCCAGTGGAGAGACGATCTTGACGGGGCTTTTCCCCATGTGGCTGATTCGGGTTGGGCTGGTTTCCTGGCCGAACTCTGGCTTCCGTTCGGGTTTCATCGCATCGAGATTGTCGTAGGGGAAAATGTATCGAAAAGGAGAGTGCTGTACCGGGACACCGTTTGGTCGACCGGAATCGTGCGCAATCCGTGGTCCAGAACCTGGAGTTTTGAGAACGGGGTCGAGAGGGAATACCCCAGCCAGGTCGCCCAGGAAGCAGTCGATGTCGTCGGCGTTTTCTATCAACGGCCCGATCTCGCAGACCGTTGGTTTGAGTCGCTTGCTTCCGCAAGAAAGGAGCTCGGCGCAATCAAGGTTTTCATCGTAGAGCACGGCCCCGAGCCAGTGGTGCAAGACCTGGTGGAGGAGTGGTCGGACCGGTTGCCGATCGAGTATGTCCACAATCCGGACAATCCGGGCTTTGGTGCCGGATGCAACGCCGGTGCCTCGCGTGGAAAGGCTCCCTACTTATTTTTTCTGAATCCGGATGCCGTCCTGACGCCGAGCTCTCTCTCGTCCCTCCTGAGGACCGCCCGATCCAATCGGGAGGAGGGGTTTGTCGGTTGGGAAATGGCACAGGAACCCTGGGAGCATCCCAAATTGTACAACCCGGTGACCGGCGAGACCGAGTGGAGCTCTGCTGCCGCCTGGCTCCTGGACCGCAAGGCCTTCGAGCGGGTCGAGGGGTTTGATGAGGCGATTTTTCTCTATGGGGAAGATGTAGATCTCTCATGGAGGCTCCGGTCGGATGGAGGGAAACTCTTTTACGGTGCGGGGCTCCGGGTGCATCACGACAGTTACGGTCCTGGGGAAGCTGCCGGGGGGAAGCCCACTCAGATTGTCGAGGAGACTCGGGCAAATGCCTACCTGCGCGGACGCCACCTCGGGAGATTTCTCGGGAAGTATGGAACGCCGGAGAATGTGCGGGATCATGACCACGCTTTCAATAAAGGCCTGGCGGTAGGGCGTGCCAGGAAGCTTCGCTCACCGGCTCGGTCCCGATTTCACGGGATGCTGTATGAGGTGGAGCGGTTTGGATGTTCGAAGGTGCCGCTGCGCTCGGGCAACCTGGCAGAGACCGTGCGCCTCCGGGTTCGTTGGAATGGAAACGGGTTCTCCGAGGCCCTTTGGAGAAAACTCGTCGATCAAATGGTCGGCGTGGAGGTCGAGTTGGAGGTCTGGGACCGGAGTCGGCCGAAGCCTATCGGCCCGAATGAGTGGATATTTGATGCCGAGAGTCATTGGCTCCTCTTTCCGGATTCTCTCGAGCAAATGCTACTGATTGCCAAGGAGAATAATGGCTCGGCGGTTCGGGGTATGGGAAAGAGTATTGAAGGCGAAGGAAGCGAAGAGCTCTGGCGAATCCACCGCTTCTCGGATTCCCTGCCTATTGAAGACAGTGGCTACACCTATCGCCCGGGAGTCCTGCGCAAAGGAGATGCGATGCCCTCCACAGTCATTCCCAAAACGTTCTGGTTACAGGCCGAACGGTTGGCATGACCCTTGTTTTTCAGAGAAAAATTGGAGAAACTGCGAAATGAATTGTTTCTATCGAGCATGAAGACCGCGCGAAAAGATTTCCATGTCGTTCGCCCGAGAATGCCTGGGTTTCAACTCGTATTGAAGCATGTTGCTTTCGAGGGGGAGGGGGTCGATGCCTTGGGGCGTCCGCCGGTCGCGGTGTCTCTTTCGCTGGGGAAGCGCACCCTGGAGTGTGTGAAGGTCGAGCGCGAGGGGAAGGTGCGGTTTCGTAAGTTCTTCCGGACGGGTAAGGGATTCAAATGGATCAAGGCTGTCGCGAGTTGGGCGGACGGCAGCGAAACCGTCGTCACTCGATTTTTGGTAGTGAATTTTGCCAGCAAAGCCCCCAATCCGTTTGTTCGAAACTATCGCCATTTTATCGAGAGAAACGGTCCCAAGCCTGTCGATCTCGCTGTCTTGGAGGGCACGGTACAAAAGCTTCCGGTTCGCCCGAAGATTTCGGTGATCATGCCGACCTATAACACCGACCCACGATTGTTGAGGGAGGCAGTCGAATCGGTGAAGCAACAGATTTACCCCGAGTGGGAGCTGTGCATCGCCGACGATGCCTCGACGAGTAAAGCCACGCGCAAAACCTTGCAGAAGTTGGAATCCTCCGACTCACGGATCAAGGTGTGTTACCGGCCAGAAAATGGGCATATTTCCAAAGCGAGTAATTCGGCCTTGGAGATTGCCACAGGGGAGTGGGTCGCGTTGCTCGATCATGACGACCTTCTGACGCCCCAGAGCCTGGCTCGCGTGGTCTTGGAGATGAATCGCCACCCCGAGGCTCGGTTTATTTACAGCGACGAGGACAAGGTGGACGTCCGCGGCCATCCGGTCGCTCCCTACTTTAAGCCCGATTGGAATCCACTGTTTCTCTGTTCTCAGAATTACATCTGCCACCTTTCCTGCATCCGGCGGGAAGATCTCGATGCGGTGGGTGGCTTCCGCGTGGGCTTCGAGGGGAGTCAGGACTGGGATCTGTTCCTGCGCTTGGGGAATTACCTGCCGGAAGGGGCGATTCGCCATATCCCCGAAGTCCTCTATCACTGGAGAATCATTCCGGGGTCCTCAGCTGCCAACGTCGGAGAGAAGAGCTACTCGGTGCAAGCATCGCGTAAAGCGATCGAGGAGGCCGTTCGCTGGCGGGAAGGTGGCCGGTGGGATCTGATCGCCAATATGTACTGGGTGTGTTCCCCAACGCCCAGTGAGGAGTTTAGGATTATTTCGATCGCGGATCGAGGCGATGGAATTTGGTCCCCAACGGAGCCATTTGACGATGCAGGTGAGTCCCTCTTGGTGTTTGTCGCCGAAGGCACTCAGGTGGACATGAAGGTCTGTGCTCAACTCGCGGGTTGGGCGGATCAACCCGGAATGGGGATGGTCGCCGGTGCGTTGGGAGGCACCCAGGGGGATCTACTCGAGGCGGGGATGATCCTCAGTGCCAACGGTAGGCTTGCCCCGATTTTTCGCGATTTGAGTGCCGACTTTGAAGGGATGGGCCGGCGCGAGATCCTTCCGCAGAATATGCTCGTCCCCGGGCGCTGGTTCTTCGCCATTCGGCGGGACCTCTGGAACCAGTTTGGGCCGATTTCTACCGGATACGAAACGTGGACCTACCGGGTCGGGGCGACCGCACTGCTTTTGGCCGACGAGGGATTTTTCAATGCGATGATTCCCACCCTTCGTCTGCGCTACGAGGATTCCTTTGACGAACCGGAATCCCGGCACGATCGGAAACGGCTTTTCAATCGCTGGCCAGACCTCTGTGCCCGTGATCCGGCTACAAACCCGAATCTGAATACCGAGTACGGGTTCTTCTCTATTGAGCAGGATCGGACCATTCCGATCAATTGGAGGTTTGAGCCATGAGTGAGGTCTCGGTCATCATCCCGTGCTTTAATCACGGAGAATTTTTGCAAGAGGCGATCGACTCGGTGCGCTCTCAAACAGTCCCCGTTCGCGAGATTATTGTGGTCGATGATGGGTCGACCGACGATGCCACCCGTAGCGAGATTCGACGAGTGCGCGCGCTGGAAGGTGTACAGGTGCTGGAGCAGGAGAACGCTGGCCCATCGGTCGCCCGGAATCGGGGGATCGAGTGTGCTACGGGGGAGTTTATCGTGAGCTTGGATGCCGATGATCGCTTGAAGCCTGTATTTGTTGAGAAACTACTCCCGCTGATTGCCGGAAACCCTGGGGTCGGGATCGTGTATGGTCAGGCTTATACATTCGGGGAGGAAGCTGGCCTTTCGTCGCTGCCTCCCTATCGGTTTCCCGATGTACTGTTGGACCCTTGCATCTATTCGACGGCAATCTTTCGCCGCGCCGATTGGGTGACTGTCGGAGGTTATCGTGAGGAGATGAAAAGTGGATGGGAGGACTTTGAGTTCTGGCTTTCCATTATCGAACTGGGGAGGTCCGTCGAGTACCTGCCCGAGCCCGTCTTCGACTACCGCAAACACGCGGTCTCCCGGGATGGCGATTTTTCTGGTTCCCGTGACCGGGTTCTCGACACCTTCGAGAAGATCTTTCGCCATCATCGGGAACTCTATTCTGACAATATTCGACTGCTCTTCGAGGCCCATTGGGAGCGGCTGGAGTGGAGGCGTCGATTCTGTGAGCCGCTGGAGCCACAGCTCGGGTTTCTTCGGGCTGGAGAGTTGGACCTTCTCTCTGCCGATAGTCTCGTCTGTGAGGCAGATAAGGTGACCGCAGTGTTTGCGTTGCCGGATAGCGCCCAGGAATACAGCGAGTTTCGTCTCGACCCCTTTCACGGCCCGGGCCGGTTTACTTTGCTTGGAGTGTCAGTAGAGAGTTCCACCGGCGTGCTGCGCACTGTCGATTCCCAATCGATTTCATGGCTCGATCACTCCTTCGGAACGGAAGAGAAGACCGATGATGGGGTCTCTTTGTTTTTTATCGGTTGGGATGCACATTTGAGATTCCGGTTTCAGGATTCTCCCGGCCCGAAACCTTTGGACCGACTCCATATTTCTTACCGCGTCCAACGTGGGGCCGGGATCGTTCCGGAGTTCTTCTCCCGCCTGGGAGAGATGGAGCGTGAGTTCAATGCACAGGTAGAACGCCTCCGGGGCGCCGATCTCGAGCTCCTCCACGTTAAGAATGAGCTGCACCGGGAAATGGCGGCCCGGCGGCATGCACAGAGGAATTGGGGCTATCGATTGACTCGCCCCATTTCTCGTTGGCTCGAAGGGAGAAAGAAACGGAAATGAGCAGTTCGGAAGATTTTCGCCTGCGATTGAGTGACTGTGATGGGTTAAAGGATTCCCGCTGGAATTTGCTTCCGGGAGATTCCTTAGGCCCAGGCGACTTGGAGACTTCGTTGGTCTGGCAAGCGCAGATGGCGGGTACGCTTTGGGGCGAACCCAAAGTGGAGGTTTGTTGGCGGCCCGACTTTCGGTTGCGGCACAAGGTCGCCGCGGTTTTGGCCTCGATTGCTGCTCAGAGTATCCAGGGATTTTTACTGAGGATCGAGGTCGACGAGGAGACAGCGAATCAACCTATCGCCGAATTCGCGGAGTTTGTCGGAGTACCCGGGACTCTGTCTCTGGCCGGGTTGGTTCAACACTTTAGGCTTTCGGACCGCTGCCGATGGGCCGCCTCTCCGGTCGGGGGGAATGTGCCGACGTCCGCAGAGTGGGTGTGTGCATTGGCGCCGTCCGATCTGCTTCACCCCATGGCCTTGTTTCTCCTTTTGAAAGAATCTCTATTGGCCGAAGGTTCCGGCGGTTCGGATGTAGTCGGTTTTTTTGAAACACTTGTGGACCCCCTGACCGGGTGGCCTCACGCGGTACGGATGATCTCCGGTGCCTCGCGTTACTCGATTTTCGGCCATTCGGGGATGAGTCGCTCGCTCTGGGTTTCAGGATCCTGTTGGAATCGGTTTTGTTCACGGTATCCCGATATTCTCAGTCCTCTGGACCACCAGGGTGGGGCGGAGTGGCCACTCGTCGCGAGTGCGATTGCAGAGGGTGCCGATGTGAGGCGGCTGTCGCTGGCCTTGACTGCGGTGGACAGCCCTCGGGGTGCTGCATACCAGAGTCGTTGCGAGGAGTCGAAAGAGGCCGTCGGCAAGGTCCTGACCGGATTGGCAAAAAAGAGGAGCATCGGATTGCGGGAATGGTCATACGACTCCACTCGGAGGACTGGACTCCCCGCGCCTGTGACCGTGGATGAGAAAATTGCGACCATCATCCCGTTTCGTGACCAGGAAGAGTTGACCGCTGCTACCTTCCGCAGTCTCGCGGCTCAATCCATTTCCAATCGCGTGAGATTGGTCGCCGTTGACAATGGATCGGCTCCGGAAATCGCGGCCCGTTTGCGATCTTTGGCAGAGTCACTGTTTCCCTCCGGGCGACTTACCTGGCTCTCGGTGGATGCGCCTTTTAATTTTGCCGCTTTGAACAATCGAGGTGTCGGGGCCTGCGACGAGCCACATCTCCTCTTCCTCAATAACGACGTGGAATTTTTGACCCCCGGCGATTTGGAGAGATTGCAGGGATTTCTCAGCTGGCCGGAAGTGGGCATGGTTGGCGGGGCACTCTATTATCCCGACGGGCAACTCCAGGCGGCGGGCATTCGATTTGGCGCGGCAGGCCCGGAGGTCATGCGGATGGCGGACGGAGCCTGTTCGGTCTTTCGTGAGGTGGATGCGCTGACCTTCGCCTGTGCCTTTGCCCGTCGAACCGCCTTCGAGGCCGCCGGTCGCTTGGATGAGGTGCTGTGCCCCAACGGGTTTGGCGATGCATTGCTGGGGCACCGTATGTGGGGGGCCGGATGGAGGACGATCTGCGATCCCACAGTGGCCATTCGACATCATGAATCGAAAAGCAGGGGGAAACGACCCGAAGAGCTGGAGCGTTTAGAGCTCGCTCGTGAAGGCGTTCCCCTGTTTTTGTACGGGACCGAGTTTACGGCACCGCGACAGGAGATGCTCCATCGTTTCGGTCGGTCGAAGCCGACTTTGGGGAAGCGGATCTATCGAGCAGTGAAAGCGATGAGAAAGGAATTACAGGGATGATCTCTTGTTGGAAACGACTGTGGGGGCTCAACCTGTGCACATTTGCGGCGCTTTTGGTCGTGGGTATAGGGATTGTGAGTTCCATTTTCTGGCAGCCAGCTCCCAACCGAGTTCGGATCCCCCTCATCGACAATACGGGACAAACCGTGTTGCAGGTGTATTACCGCTACGGTTTCCCCGGCCCGGGCTCCTATTTCGAATACTACTCAGATGTCGAGCTTCTCCACGCCACTCACGATACCCTGGTCGCCGAGTTTCGTATGCCCGGCTGGAGGAAGTTGAGGGCGATTCGCTTGGACCTGGGAAGAGAGGTTCGGGACTTTGTTTTGGGGCCGGTCGAGTTTGGTTTCGAGTCTGCTTATCGCTACCACCCCTTATTTGAACTCGATGGAGAAGAGGTCTTGAATCGATGGCAGCCCAATAATCAGATTGGTAGCGGCAATCAGGAAGGCCCCAATTGGCGGGTACGCACGGCCGGGGAGGACTCCTATTTGATTCTCCCTCTCTCTCGCTCCGATTGGCTCGGCTCCCTCTCTCCGAGAGTACTTTGGCAGCTTCGGGGGATCCGGCTGCTTTATTTTGGGCTGGTCGCTGGATTGTTTTATCTCGCGGGGCGGCTGGTGCGATCCGGGTGGTTGTCGAGAGCGGGGGGAGAATACACTCCACGTTGGAACCGGCTCTGGTGGATCGTCAGCCTTGCAGGGGTAGCCGTCCTCGGTTTTTGGGTCTATGAGCCCTACCTCCTCTTCCGGAAAATGTATCTGTTCCGCGATGTCGCTACCGACTCGGTCGACGTGTTTTGGCCGATGTTCACCCACATTGCCGAGTACTTCCGCACCGAAGGATATCCCCTATGGTCTTTCAGTGTTGGTGCGGGGCAGGGGATCTTCAATTGGATCGGCGACCCTTTCCTCTTTATCCTCTATGCCTTGCCTCCGAAGCTACTGGGCTTCGGCATGGGATGGGTGCAGTTCCTCAAAACACTGGTCGCAGCGGTTTTCTTTCTCGGGTGGTTGAGGCTGCTCGGGATCGGCCGCTATGCCGCCTCCGTCGCGGTAGTGGGCTTGGTCTTTTCCGGGCACATGGTCATTCGGGGGAACTGGAATCACTACGCTTCTGAGGTGGTGATGGTCGCGTTTGCTTTGTTTGCGTTCGAATGCTTCCTGCGCAAACGAATTTGGCACCTGCTCCCTCTGGCGATTCTCTTTTTGGTCATTCGAGGTGTGTATCACACGTATGTGTGGTCGATACTCTTTTTTGGGTATGCCCTCCTTCGACTTTGGATGGAGGCTGGGTGGAAGCCCAAGTGGATTGCCGGGCAGGTCCTGCGGTTGGGGGCGTGCTATGTTCTCGGGCTCGGATTGTCAGCCGTGTTCTTTCTCCCCAATTTGTATGAGATTTTTTCGAGCCCACGGGTGAGCGGCAGTGAGTCCGGGATATTGGAGTTCGCCCAGAGTGCGCTCTATTCCATCAACCCGCCAGAAGAGTGGCTCTCCAGCCTCTACGGGATTTTTGCCCCCGATATTTTGGGCCGTGGGATCTTCTATTCCGGCTGGCGCAATTACCTCGAAGGACCTCATTTGTATGCGGGTACGCTCGTTGTATTACTCCTCCCCCAAGCATTGATCGGCCGGCGTCCGCGAACTCGCTGGATCCTCTGGGGCGTCCTTCTGGCCATTCTCCTCTATATCTTTGTCCCTTACGTACGCTACTGTCTGAACGCCTTTTCAGGCGTATATTATAAAACATCGTCCTTCTGGATCCCCGTCGCTTTGGCCGGAATTGCCGCAGTGGGGCTCGATGATCTCATTCGTAAGCGTAAATTGGATCTCTGCCTCCTTGGAGGAACTCTACTCGTTTGTGTGGTAGCTCTTCTCTTCCTGCGGAATTCTGAATACGCAATGGAGTTTGTTCGGGTAAAAGAAAGCTACCGCGTCTATCGGCACACCCTCTATTTGTTGTTCGGATATTCGGCCCTCCTGGTCTTCCTTCGGTACGGGAGATCGCGGCCCGCGGCCTTGCTTCTGATCCCGCTTTTACTAGTATGGGAAGTCGGCCAATTTGCGCGAGAATCGACCCAGGATCGCTTTGACCTCCGGGCCGATTCGTTGACGACCCACGGGTTCTATTTTGATGACTCTTACGACGCTGTTGCGATGATCGAAGCAGCAGATTCTTCTTTCTACCGAATCGAAAAGGGGCCGGGCTGCGCGCGGCTTAACGATCCATTGGGGCAGGGGTTCAAGGGCTTGACTTCCTACTACTCATTCAATGCGGGAGGATATTTGGATTTCCTCGGTACAGGCGGGTTCGATGTTGACTATCGCGTGCCGGGTTTAGGCTCATCCTATGTCTGCGGAATGAGGGAGCGCTATGTCCTCGAGACGTTGCTCTCGATGAAGTATTACATCATGCGCAGTGGCGAGGAATCCTCCCTTTCTCCATTTTATAAGGCTTGGGGGCGGGCTGGCGACTCGCTGATTTATGAGAATACCTGCTTCGTTCCATTCGGGTCGGTCTACTTCTCCACTATATCCGAGGAAGAGATGCGGGCCCTCCGTCCCGGTGAGAGAGATTTAGTTGCCTTGGCCGCTGCCGTGGTACCGGAAGCCTGGCCGGTGGAGGGATTGAACGAATTGCCAAAGGTCTCACGCGAGACCCTGGAAGAGATCGACAAGAGAACCCTGCACGGACCCAGAGAAGAACGGGAAAGACTGTATTTTGATTTGGCCAAAGCACTGGGAACCCATGCGGTCGAGTGGACTAACTGGAATTCCAACCGGTTCGAAGGAAACATCGAGCTGGATAGACCTGGACTCTTGTTCGTGTCAATTCCCGACAACCGCGGTTGGACCGCCGAGGTCAACGAGAAGAAAGTAGAGGTAATCCCCGTACACTTCGGCTTCAAGGGAGTCCTGCTGAACGAAGGGAAAAACGACGTAGTATTCAAGTACTTCCCTCCAATGATGAGAGCTGGTATCGCGATCAGCCTGGCAACAATCCTCATCGTACTAGCCCTAATCATCACTCCGATAGGCAAGTTTCTAAAAGGCAACCAACCACCGGATTCCTAGGAATTGTAGAGGGGTATCTCGGACGCTCATATTTTAAGAAAGGCACTGCAACTATTCTGCAGTGCCTTTTTTTGTGCCCCGTGGGCTGCGGCTTCAGAGAGCGGTTCAGTTTAATGGGTCAGGGACATTCCTTTTTCGAAAAGAAAGCGCTGACGTACTGAACGTTTGCTAAAGCGCCCCGTGGGCAGAAGCATTCTCTCGTGGCGTGCAGCTTTAGCAAACATGCGCCGTGAACAACCGGCTCGATTAAGGCCTATCCGTTTCTGGGGTAGCTTTGTTCGAGCGGTATCGATCACCTGTGTAGGGCTCCGTGTCCCTTCCCTGCAATAGATTTGCTCTTGATTTCGTCCGGTTCTTCCTGCCGTTTGTGCTCCCTGTGGTAGAATGGATGATCGAAACTATCGGGGTAGGAAATTCCGATCCGTACGAATCGTGCGCCGCCTTCACGAGCTGAAATGAACCTGAAGTACATCAAATATGCATGGTATGCGGTTGTCGTTGTCTTAGCCCTAGGCCTTTTGGCCTTGGTTGGACCGAAGGTGTACAATCAAGTCCACTACCAATTCTACGAGTCGGGTGGAGATCCATCCATGTGGAAAGCGACCTTTGAAGGGATATTGATTTTGATGTCGATCCCGGTAACCGGATGGGCGCTACTACTTTGCTTGAATGAATCCGGAAGTATCCGATTGCGCTGGATTTCTGGAGTCCTGAGCTTAGGGCTACTCGGCTCGTGGGTGTACGGAGCACTGCTCTGGCAGCAATCTACTTCTTCGTTTTTTCAGCAAAGTCTGGTGGATAGAATGATCGCGAATGACGGTGCTTTCATCATTTTCATTGGCGTGGTGTTCCATCTCATATTTGCCCTTTCGGGTAAGGGGATCGCCGCGTGGGGATGCCACCTTTTCAAACGACTGAATTCCTCGTCACTACCGGACGCTGCTGCGTAACCTCGTTGAAGGTCGGCTGTTATCACTCCACAATCGAATTTAGACATGAGTACACAAGCAACGGCTTCGTATCAGTTTGACGAAATTACAGTTTCTCGCGGTTGATATTGGCACTGGTTCAAGACTCCCTGGCTGTGTTGGCTCCTCCCAGTGATAGGTTTATTCTTCATTGCTGTCAGTATTATCATTCTAGCCAGCGAGGAAGATGTTATGCGAAAGGAATTGAATCTCACGGAGGCGCAAAGGCACGGAGAAAAGACCGCTTTGTGAGCGCTGCACCGCTGTGTGAGAGGAATCTTCGCGAACGGAAAAGGAAAGAATTGAAATTGCGAGCCCCCATGATTTTGGCAGAATTCGGAGCATGGACGGACAGCATATCAAGACGGCCTAGGCAACCCAGGTTTACTTTCCGTGAAATCGACAACCTACAGAACTCCGCCCCCACGGACTGGGCCGCCTAGCCTCCACGTTCGAAAAAAATGAATGAATTACCACGAAGAGCGCGAAGAGCA
>CEOD01025950.1_pt1 | contig 18005 bp, 15 predicted proteins | sample 530341 | NCBI WGS metagenome assembly CEOD01 (sample SAMEA2619950, study PRJEB7988) | marine metagenome | isolation source: saline water (ENVO:00002010), including | reverse complement strand
GGGGGGTGGGTTTGGTTTGACCAAGGCGGTCTGGCTCGTTCTGCGATGGGGTGGCCGTTTTCGGATCGCCTCGGCTTTGGGCGAGGGCACATGCGTTCGCTTCAGTATCCCGAATCGGTCGCACTAGGCCTTGTCGGGTCTCTGTCGGACTTCAGGGTTTCAGTGTATCGTTCCGCCTTTGCGTCGGCTCCTGGGCAAGTGAACGGGTCGGTTCCGAGCGCAGTATTATTTTCGTTCACCTCATTTGCGATTTTTCGTTTCGAGGGTAGTAATGCCATGCAACGAATCTGCCCGTAGGTTTAATCGCCATGCTAGGCGTCCGGATTGAATCGCTCGACATATCAAAGGAAAGGAACCGAATGAAACAACGTAGCTATGCGCTTCTGATGATCGATTTTCAGAATGATTTTTGCAAAGAGGGAGGTTATGGAGATCGATGCGGTGGCTTGGATTGGGTTCGTCCGGTTATTCCACGGGCGAGGGAGCTCCTTGATGCCGCTCGTGCGTACGGAGTTCCGGTGATTCACACGCGCGAGGGGTATGCGCCGGATCTTTCCGATTGCCCTCCATTGCGAGTGGAGCGATCCGAGCAGGCGGGCGCGCGTTACGGTTCGATGGGCCCGATGGGTCGGTTGATGATTCGAGGCGAGTTCGGGAACCAGATTATCGAAGAGCTCGCCCCCATCGCTGGAGAGATCGAGTACGATAAACCCTCCTACGGCGCGTTTGCGACGACTTCGATTGAAAAGGATCTGAGACGCTTGGGGGTTACGGATCTGGTCTTTGCCGGCGTGACCGCTGATGTTTGTGTGCACACCACTCTTCGCGAGGCTACGGATCGAGGGTTCAATTGTATCTATGTCAAAGATGCGATCAGCACGCTCGACCCCGCCATTCGAAAGGCCGCGGAAGAGATGATTCTACAGGAGGGCGGCATCTGGGGGCAGGTGGTGGAATCCGCCGACATGATCGATGTCTGGAGCCGTTCGACTTCGGGGGCGTAAGGATTGCGCTTCTGGAGCGTCGCTCCGGATCGTTTCAGTCGGGTTGTCAGTCTCTGCGGTACCTCCTTAGAAAGACGCGGGAGACCCGGGCGTCGTTTGATATCCTCAAGAACAGGAACTGAGTGTCCGCGCTCTGCTGGAGTCCCCCTAATATTCTTCGTTTACGATTCTTGTTAACGTAAATTAAAAGTGTTAACCAAAATGGTTGACAGTGTATTTCCGTTCGGCAGTCTGGACCGCAGCAATATGGCGGGATTAGTATCAGAGAGTAATCTGCAGGAAGAGCTTTTGGAAATCGTCTCCAAGCATCACGATCCTCAAAAACCGTTGCCGTCGACTCGTAAGTTGGCGGATCACTTTGGGGTATCTCACGTCACCGTAGCCAAGGCTCTCCTCACATTGAGTGAGCGCGGGGCGATGTTCAAAGGGGAGAATGGCCGATACTTTTCGAATCGGATGCCTCCACCTTCCGAGTTGTCCAAGCCCGTGACTTGTTTCTTGCGCAGTATCAATTCTTGGGCGGGGTGGTACCCGGAATTGATGGAAGGTATCGGTCGCGCCTGCGAGGAATCGGGGCGAGGGCTTCTAATATACCCAGTGAGTCAACTGTTGGAGCAGGAGGCTCCAGATATCGTACCTACGCTACTTGCGGACGACAGGCAACGGGAGCTTCTCAAGGCATTGCTGCTGCGCGCCAGTCCGGATGGAGGCCGATTGATATTGGATGATTTGTGGAGCGATGCGGTGCTAGAGGAATTTTCAGATGAACTCGATGGAGCACGGGTCTTGTTGCGGAGTTGTTCGGTCTCCGGTTTGGTCGAGATCGTTCCCAATTTCTCGCAAGGTGCATTTCTGGCGTTTACGCATCTGCTCGGCTGCGGATTCGAAAAAATTTGGGTGGTTCGGCCGTTCTCAGGTGTTGGTGCGATTGATGAATCGATCGAGGCCTTTGAGGCAGTCTTCCGCGCGTCGGGGATCGATCACTCGCGTTTCAGGGTCATTGATATTGATCGAGACAACGGGTTGGCTCACCTCGCCGGGAAGCTGGGGAAGGAGTCCGGTCGCATCGGAGTGTATTGTCCGGAAGAAAATTTTGCTCTCTCGCTGTACAGGGAATTGGAGAACTTCGGGATTCAGGTTCCTCAATCCGTGGGATTGTTGGCCGGTTGGGGAACTGGCGCCATCGCTTCCAAGGGGCTGAGCGCTCTTCATCTGGATTTGAAGGCGTTGGGACGTATCGCTGTTGAGGGTGATGAAGCTTCGATGGTTCCGTTTGAGTTTTCGATGAAGATCGGGAGTTCCACCTAGGGCTTGGAGAATTGATGAATAACCATGCGCCACGTATCAGGCCTGAACTGTTAACGACCTTTTGGGATTCTCTATGATTGTATTGGCAGCAGTAGCACATCCGGACGACATAGAGTTCATGCTTGCAGGAACTCTGTTGAATTTAAAGGCGGTTGGCGCGGAGATTCACTTGATCAATGTGGCAGATGGTTCCTTGGGGAGCTCAAGTTTATGCCCCGAAGAGTGCGTGAGGGTTCGCTGGAGTGAGGCGCAGGAATCGGCGAGGATTATGGGAGCGCAACTCCATCCGCCAATGTTTGAGGACCTCGGAGTTTTCTACAACGAGGACTCGCTGGCCCGGATGACTTCGTTCGTCCGTGAGATCGAGCCGGACGTGGTGCTTACTCAGCCTCAGACCGATTACATGGAGGATCATCAGAACACGGCGCGACTCATGGTCACCGCTGCATTCTCACGAGGAATCCGTTTCGCGAAATGTAAACCGGGGCGTGCGCACTTTGACAAGCCGATCGCACTCTATCATTCCATGCCTCACGGTCTCCGCGATCAGTGGGGTAGGAGAGTAGCGCCCGAGAGGTATATTGACGTTTCTGGAGTGATGCCGACCAAGATTGAGCTGCTCAAGTGCCACCGCAGCCAAGCGCAATGGCTCGAGGATTCGCAAGGGATGGAGGCATTCGAAACCGAGATGGTTGAGATGGCCCGCGAGGTCGGAACAATGTCCGGTTCCTTTCGGTTTGCGGAGGGGTTGATCCGGCATAACCCGCTCGGATTTAGCCCCGCTGAATTTGATCCCCTGCAAGACCTTCTCGGGGATATTTGTCTGCGAAATGAGAGTTTTGCAAAATCTGAAATAACGACGAATCAAGTGTAACGAAATGGCTAGACCGATTAGTAAACTCGCTGAAGGGTGGTGGGACTATACTACCCTCGAATCCGATATTCTTCAAGATGCCGCCCGGTTGACTGTTCGCGATCTAGAAGAGCTGTCCCGGCCGGGATTCACTGTTCGAATTTTTGATACGGTTCAGGAGTTCTATGCGGCTGAAGCCCTGGAGTACTTGGATGCTTGGATGCAGTCGACTCCCGATAATCCCGCGGGGATTTGTGGCCCGGTTGGACCGACCGAGCAGCTTCCCATTGTCGCCGAGATGGTGAATGCTCTCGGGATCAATCTCGGAAAGCTGGACGCCCATTTCTGGGGGATGGATGAGTGGTTGGAGAATGGGGTGCCCGTGTCCGAGTCGCACCCGTTGTCATTCGCAAAATGCGACAATGAGCTTTGCTTAAATCGAATTCGGAGCGAGTTGGCTCTCCCCGACCGGAATAAACATTTTCCAAGCGGTGACTTGGATCAGTACACGGCCAGCTTCGATCAGGTTCGGTGCGTGCTCATGCAGGGAGGCCAGGGCGAGATTAAGCATTGGGCGTTCAATGATCCGCTTCCCCGTGAAGGTGAATATGCCGAGGCTCCGCCTTCTCCGGAGGAGTACCGCGCCCAGCAGGCGCGGATTGTGAAGTTGCATCCGGTGACCCTGATGCAAAATGCCCGGACCAGCGGTGGCGGAAATGTGAGCCAGATTCCCACCCATGCGGCGACGGTCGGTCCCCGCGAAACCTGGAAGGCCGAGACGGTATCAATTTGGCATCCCGGCCATCACGACAATCCGTTCGGGATGAGACTCTCAGCGTTGATGATCTCGAAGGGGTTGGCCGATAGCGCGGTTCCGATGTCCCTATTAACCGATCATCCCAACGTTCGGTTTAACTTTCTCCGTTCGGGGATTGGTGAGGTCGTCGTCGATATGCACTAGAATTTGTGCGGAGGCTTGGGCTATTTCCCAGGGATCGTCAAGGCGATGGTGGCCCATTCCGCGCGCCGGTGGTAGCTGGCGACGGTGAGATCGGCCGTCGAGGAGAGGATTGCGCCCGTTCTGTCAGGAGCTGCATCGTAGCGGCAGATCGCGATTTCGACGGTCTTCTCTTCGGGGCCAGGCGTGAGACCTATTGATTCCCAGGGTATAAAGACCAATGTCGACCATTGGTCCTTTTCATCGTCAACTGATACCGAGCTCCTCACAAAATCCGGATCTGAAATAAGGAACTCATCCAGCTCGCGGTCTCCTGCTCCAACGGCATTGAATCCTTCTTCGGTCCATCCCAGTTGGAGTCTATGGTTATTGGGAGTGACGTGGATTTCCCAATACGTTGGTGAATCCGGCGTGCTGACAAATACCTCTAGGACGTCGCCGAGTTCCCATGTCTTTTGGTTGAAGCCTGTGGCGTCGCTATAGATCGATTTGTCGGCGAATGTGGCCGCGATGTATAGGCCGTCAGAGGATGGGTAGAGTAGGGCGACTCCCGGTAGGTACTCGGGTTGTGTCTCGGCCAGCCAGTGCTGCTTCAATTCGAGTGAGATTTCCGAAGGTTCAGTCAGTCCTTCCTGGGCGGCGTAGGCTTTTGCTTCGGAGATCAGGTCGTCGCAATTCGAGTTTATGGCGAGTGGGCTCATCAGGATTGGTAGAAGAATGAGGATGTTCATCTGGGCTCTTGGTTGTCGAAAGAATTACAAGCAATGGAAAGTCAATGGCTGCAGTGGGTCCTGCATTGGGGAGAATACTACGGCAGTATGAAGAATGTGACCCTACCCATCGACTACTATTGGACTTTCTCTTCCTCGGAGACTGATCCGTCGTCTCCTTCATTGCGCTCTTCTGAGCTCAAGGTACGGATCAAGACACCCAAGTCGCGGAAGCCTCCCCAGAGGAACCAGATGACCGTGACGACACTTGCGACTACCGAGATGATCACGATGAAGCCCCACCACCATTCCCACACGTGATTGGGGATCGGATGAATCGCGTTGATGATTGTCCCGATGATGAAGGCCAGGACAAAGAACATGACCCAGGCGATTTTGAGGAAATAGATGACGCGGTCGCCTTTGGTAAAGTCGTCATTGATCCCGAGGCGCTTGAGGATCAGATGGGTTTTGCTTCGTGGAGCCCCCAGGTCTTTGACCGCCGCTTCAAATTTGGGTTCGTCGCTATAGGCACCACGGTGCAGGAGCTTGTCCATATTGGCAGGTGGCTTCTTCGAGAGTAGCGAGAAGATCACATAGGCGGAGACTGCGAGCATCGCCGAGATGAAAGACATCTGCATGCCGTTAAGGGGAAAAGTTTCGGGAAGCGATTGCAGGAATCCGAAATCGGGATGAGCCAATTTCCAATCCGGTAAAAGCTTGGGCCAAATCACGTTTCGCAGGACGATTCCGCTCACTGCGAGAATGGATCCTGTAATCATCGCAGCCCAGGCGCCTCCGGCCGTACCCCGTTTCCAATAAAGCCCCCCAATGATCGCCGCTCCAGCTCCGCCCAGGTAGATCGCGCCGGTGATCTGGAAATACATGTAGATGTACTCGTTGAGCGGGAAGTAGAGGCTCCAGGTGAAGCCAAAGACGGCCACAGAAAAGATGGAGATTCGTAGGAGCCACATGTGTGCTCGGGTCGAGATCTTCTTCTTTTTCTTTCGAAGCGGGAGGACGACATCCTGAATGAAGATGCTTCCCCAGGAGTGAAGGTAGGTGTTGTCCGTCGATACCGCAGCCATGAGAATCACCGCAGTGAAGAGTCCGATGACCCCCACCGGTAGGATCTGTCCGAGGGCCATTGGTACAAGCATCTGCTTCTCAATCTGCGAATCATTGATGTGGGCTAGATTCTCGGCGACGATCGCGGCCTCCCCTGAGAATTTATCCAAATGCAGGTAGGCGAAGATGAAGATCGGCACGAGGAGGATCACAAATGTCGTTACCATCCCCCGGAATTCGCCGAGGATGTTCGCCATCTTGGCTTCGTGCGGATTGCGGGCCGCCGCATTGTACCCTTGCGATCCCTGCCAAGCACGGGTGCCGTACACTTGGAGGATCCCCAGCATCACAAAAAACCACATGTTGAAGTCGGTGATCTTGCTCTGCTCGAACGGATTGATACGGGACTGGCCGGGAGGAGCATGGCGAAGTCCTTCCAGCACTTCCGGCCAAGACATGTTTACAAAGAGTAGCGCGAGGATGATCAGCATCGCGATATTGACGAACTGACCTTGGATCATGTCGGCGATCATCACCGAAATTTGTCCACCGAGGCTCACCATCAGCAGCGCGATGCTCAGGAGGATGAACATGACGATCGCGAGTGTCGGCACGGTGAAGCCCGCGAAGTTGACCTGCGTCGGTAATCCAGTGAAGTAGATGATGAAGCGCGCGCTTACGGCCGGAAATATCCCGTAGTTGAGGATCCCGGAGGTCCAGGCCAGGATTCCGGAAAAGATCCGAAAGTTGTGGCTGTAGCGCATCTCAAAAAACTGCGCCATCGTCATGGCCCTCGTCTCCCGGTATCGATAGACGACGAATCCGGTCAGGGCCAGAATGAGGCCGATGGGAGCCACCATTTTAGCCCACCAAAACGCGGAAAATCCCGCTTGGTAGTACTTCTCGAAGTTGGCGGCAATCGAGATGGCTCCGAGCCCCGCCATTCCTTGCCCGACCGCGAGTAGATAGCGGCCACCCATCCGGTTCGCCGCGAGGAAATCGGCCACACTCTTGTTCAGTATGCGGGCGATTCCGCATATGCCGATCATCAGGATGAGAATGGCGATTGGAATGAGCCAATCAATAAAGTGAATGTTCATCTCGCTAGTTGGGCCGCTGGGGCGTGTTTCCGTCGATAGTGGGGTGGGCGCGATGAGTGATTCATTGGACTCCGTTCCTACTGCAGTTTTCCTGCCAGAGATTTGGCGGTATTTTGGGGCGCGGGAGTGGGAAGATTCTCGGTCATCTATCGAAAAAAGATGTAGTTGTTCTTCGCCGAATCATTTTGCATCGCGGCCATGAGGTGAAACAAGTTGCATCTGTTTCGCAATATAAATATCCTACCCCACAAATAAAATTGAAACTATTGTGCTCTCCTCCGCACCCGAAGAGGAGGGAGTTGCGCTGATATGCTCACTTTCTGGTTGAAGATTGGGCCGGTTTCGGATCTTTCTTGCTTTGAAACAAAATGGGATGTTTCAGGATTGCTGGTGAATCCGCTCTTTTTGTTTCAGATTATCGATGATGAGTCAGAACGTTCAAGGGTCAGGCCGGGAGGCTTTGGAGAAATTCCTTCGTGAGGTTGGAGGAGGGGATTGGAGCGTGCACGGGCCGCAACAATCGTCGGCTCCGGTACCGACGACCCGGGAGCTGGGCGAGCGGTTTGGGATTTCGAACACTACCGCCTTTCGGGTCGTTCGGGAGCTTCTCGACGAGGGCGTCCTCTGTCGCCGGGACAATGGTCGGTACTACCCGGCGAGTGCCCGTGAATTGATTCGAAGTCACTACCCGATCGCGTTTCCAACCCGCAGGTTTGAGTCCTGGACGAGTATGCTCCGGGATATCATGATCGGGGTAACGAGAGGCTGTGGGGATCTGCGAAATGGCATCCTCCTCGTGCACGATGAACGGTTGGTCGAGCAACCTTCCGTAGAAGAGGTGGCAAAGTTGGCCGACGAGTCGGTCCAGCAGGAGATTCTCGGTCGATTCGTCGAACGCGGTGACTTGTTGTCGGGGATTATCTTTGACGAGATTTGGAACGACGAGGTCCTGGGAGGATTTGCGAAGCACTTTGACCGTCCGGTTGTGATCTATCGAGAGACCCAACTCGATTCGTTTGGGAATGTCGCTGCGGATTTCGAGACCGGTGCCTTGCTGGCGCTGACCCACCTACAGTCCCGGGGGTACGACCGGATTGCTTTGGCTTCGCCGTTGCAGGACTACCTGCCCAACCGACGCTTCCTCGAGTGCTGCTCGATTCAAGCGAGCCGTCAGGGGTATCCACTTCTCTCCGACGGGATCTATGAGTTTCGATCTTCCGATAAGGGGTTCCGGTCGCTGCAGCGCGATCTCAAGAAGGCAGAGGGCCGGGTTGCGATCATTTGTCCCGAGGATAATGGCGCACTTTGGCTGAAACAAAATCTAGAAGGGAAGTACGCCTTGGGCGACGAGTTGGGTATCCTCTCGGCGATGGGTACGAGTGTCGCCCGTGAAAACCGGATTAGTAGTATTACGTACGATTTTGTTGAGATCGGAGAGCGAGCCGTACGAATGATTATTCAGAGCGAGCTCCGGCATGAAACAGTAGCCCCACAACTGTATTTTGGGAAGACGACCTAAATGGTTTAGGCCAGCGGGGCTGCCGGCCTTCCAGCCAGGACCGCCGTTGGACCATAAGGGTAGGGGTTTTCAGTTGTCTCGTTGATGGTCGTCATGCTTAGTTTCTCTTGAGATCATTCTATGGAAAGGCGAGTTACACTGCGCGACATCGCGGAGAAAGCGGGAGTGCATCTGTCGACCGTTTCTCTGGCACTGAGGAATCATCCCCGTATTTCGGAGAAGACCCGAGTGCGTATCCAGAATCTCGCTAGAGAATTAGAGTATGTTCCCGATGCTTCGATGAGCGCATTGGCTTCGTACCGAAATTCTATCCGCCCTCATGAGGTTCGTACAGGACTGGCATATCTATCCGATTGGACTTCAGCGAAGCCATTTGGAGCGATGGTCTATGACCGAGCTAGGGAGCGGGCAGAGGAGCGCGGGTATAATCTGATTGAGTTCAATGTTGGTGACGGAAATTCGAGCCTGAAACACCTGCAATCCATTTGGTGGAACACCGGGTTGAAAGGGGTGTTGATCGGTCCATTTGTTGAGTCGACGAGTCTCGACGCCGATTGGAGCCGCTGGCCGGTCGTGGCCTACGGTTATTCTGTAGTGAGGCCTTCCTTCAATCGGGTCACTGTAAATCACTTTCAGGATATGAAACTGCATTTGGAGGTTTTGGCCGAAAAGGGGTACGAGAGAATCGGTCTCTGTCTCCCGATGTCACTTGAAGCTCGGACGGGTGGGCAGTTGAGGGCCGCCTACATGCTTTTTCAGGATGGAAGAGATGGGGAGGCGATCCCCATTCTTGACGGGGCTGGTTGTGATGATCCGGATTTGCTCAATGAGTGGGCGAGGGAGGCTTCTCTCGATGCGGTGATCGGTTACCGCGAGCATTTTGATTCACTGGTTGATTTCGGTTGGCAGATTCCCGATCAGTTGGGCTTCTCTCTCCTGACGAAGCGTTCCTACGAGCAGGAGACAGAATCCATCTCCGGGTTCGATACCAAAGCGGATCTGCTGGCTCGGCATTCAGTCGATTTCCTTATCTCACTTGTTCACGAGCAGGCGTACGGTGTTTTGGATTCGCCGAGGGTGTACATGGTTTCCGGTGAGTATAGGTCGGCCCAGACAACTCGAAGCTGATCGCTTACAGGCGCTTTTGTCTAGTTGCGCAACTGTTTGACTCAATAATGTCTGGCCGGCTCTAGGATCGGTCTCTAGGGTTCAACCATCCTCTTTAGGATACCTCCCTCAACCCAAACCCCAGAAATCAATAGGAGCTTTCATGAAAGTTATTTCCCTTGCGTGCTATTATACGGCGATTCCCCTTCTCGCGATGTCATCCGTGACCTCTCTCAATGCCAATGTGTTGCTCGACGAGAACTTCACTCCCGGTGAGCGTTTGGACCAGGATCTTCCTGACTCTTCCGCGTGGTACACCGCGTACAATGGGGGCTCTAGCGATGCGAGTGGTAGTCTCGTGACCGATTCGAATCGTTACGTGATTTCCTATTTTACCGATTCCGGGAGTCCCGCTTCTTTGAGCATGGTCGGAGACTCAATTGACGTAAGTATTTCGTTCTCCTTGGATACCCCGACCGCGAGCACTACGGGGTTCCGGATTGGTCTTTTCGATTCGGGGGAGTCCCGCATTTCAGCGGACAACGCGGGTTTTAGGAATTCTACTTTTGAGGACTATACTGGATATGGTGCCTTTTTAAATTTGCAGGCGCCAACTGCGATGCGGATCGAGGAACGTGAGGCGGGTATTAGTGATCAGCTCATCAATGGGAACGAGGCCTTTACGGACCACACCGGTGATGTCGGCACTGGGACTAACTTCGTATCCGGCGAAACTTACACTCTGGAGATGAATCTCCTGCTCACCGCGGGGGGGGTTCAGGTTTCCGTTGGGATTGATACCATTTCAGGATATGCCTATTCCTATTTGGATACGAGCGGGCTGAAGACCGACTTCGATACGATCGTCGTCTTTGGCAATAGCAGTATGGATGCATTTACTATTGAGCAGGTAACGGTCGAGGCGATTCCTGAAGTGTCATCGGCTGCACTGGCAACGGGTTTGGTCGCCTTCTCGCTGGTAGCTTGCCAAGTTCGCCGTCGTCGGAGTGAGTAGTCTGGATGGTTTCCCTACTGGTAGTGAACAGTCTCATCCGATGAATGCTTTGAGGAAATATGAGAGCCGTCTTACATGCGGTGGTTTTACGCTTATCGAGTTGCTTTCAGTCGTTGCGATTATGGGAGTCTTGATGGGGATCCTTATCCCGGTAGTCGGCCGTATTCGCCAGTCTGCGGCTGCGACGGAGTGCGGCAATAATCTGCGTCAGATGCAGATTGCTAATATTGCCTACTCGCAGGAGCATGATGGTGGATATGTGCCGGTGGAAGACCTACGTGGTGATGAGTATACAGATACACCGGGGACCGGTGGGAAGTGGTTTGCCAATAAGGTATTCTATTCCTACCTGACCGGAGAAAATCTAAATAGAGGTTCATGGCCTGACGAGTATTTCTGCCCGGGCAGTGCGGATTATGGGAATACGTCGGTTGCCCGTTCGTACGGCTATAATGTCACCGGGTTGAATAACGGCGAAACCGAGTTGCGTCAGTTTCGCCGGAACCAAATCGACTATCCGAGCAAGATGATCGCTTTCGCCGATGGCCTGGATTGGAAGATTCAGGCTAGTGGTGCCGACTTGTACAGCGAAGACGTATCGCAGACAGACAAGCTCTCTTTTGCCGTAGCCTACCGGCATGGAGGCGAGATGAACGCAGTGTTTTTTGACGGTCACGTGGAAAGATTGTCGAAGGATGAGGTCTCGGGGGACGACAATCTAGAGTATTGGGAGTCGAGCCCTTGAGGTACTTTTCTCGCTGGTAACCAATTGAATTCAAAGAGAACGAGCCTGATCTCCTCAGAGGCAGATCTGAGGGCTAACCATTGATCACTAAACGCATCAATCTTACTATGAATGCCGAACGCCCATCGTGCGGGGATCAATCCTCACCTGAATCCTATGATTTCGGTATTTTTGGCGGCGGATATATTGGTTTCTCAGCTGCTGTTCGTTTGCGGAGGATGGGATATTCTGTACTCCTTATCGAGCCCAGTGGTCAGCTTCTGTGGGAGTCTACCGCCGCCTTGCAGAATTCGACCGCGGGATCAAAGTCCAGCTGTGGAGGTTTGATGGATTGGCTGAACTGGAAGGGATGTCGTCTGAAGCCTACGGACCCGATCGACCCTGTTCGCGTCGAGATTCTGGCTGCTTCGGAATTGTTGGAAGAGAGTGATTCCGGATATTTGGACACGATGTTCTATATTTCTCCGGTTCGAGTGTCGGAGGAGAACGGATACATAAGGTCCGTGACTTTCGCCAGCAAAAATGGATACCGACGCTTTCGTGCGAAGCAATGGCTGGACACTTCCGAAGATGGGACTCTGATTCGTTGTTGGAATCACGGTTTGGGCGATGCCGTTCGGCTCCCCATTTCCAGCATTTCTACGATGGCTTTGCAATCCACTCGCTGGACCGATGTCGAAGAGAAGGTTTCACTTCTCGTAGAAGGTATGGGGATGAAACTGGGACCTTCCGCCGTTTCTTCGGAACGGCTGTTGAGGTGGAAGTGCCAGGAGCAGTCGTGGTCGAGGGAGATTCGCACCATCCTGGGGGCGATTCGCCGGGACTTTCCATCGGACAAGGATTTCTCGGTTTCCCATGTCTCAATGAGGAGCTTCCCCGTGTACGATGACGATTCATCCTGCGGTTTTGATGACTGCGTAATTCCGGGGAACTTGAGAGTGTTGAGTCCGTCGCTGTCATCGGAAGGTTTGGAAACAGTTTCGGATCGATTTGAACTGGGTCTTAGGGGTGCCTACGCGGCCGCATCTTCGATGGAGAGAAGTGTCGATTCGGACGACGTTTCCGAGCTAGGGGAAGAATCGCTTGAGACCGTGGTTCAGACGACGGAAGTGCTAGTAGCAGGAGCAGGAACAGCGGGTGCCATGGCGGCCATTGCTTCGGCCAGATCCGGCGTTGAAACGACAGTCCTTGAAAATTTTGATTTCCCCGGAGGTGTCGGAACAATGAGCGGCATTTCCTGTTACTTCTACGGTCTTCCGGGAGGTTTGCAGAGCGAGATCGATGTCTTAGCGGATGATTTATCGGCGCTCCTTCTTGGGCGAAAGTCCGGATCGGCCACGTGGCACCCGGTTGCCAAGATGATTGCCCTCTTGGATGTGTTTGAGGAGAGTGGGGTTCGTTTTATAGGAGGGTCTTTGCTCTGTGGTGTGCGGAAGCTCGAATCTGGCAGGGTCGAATCGGTCTTCGCCGCGAGAGATGGTCGATTGATTGAGTATCGAGCCCAGTCATTTGTAGACTCTACTGGAGACGCTGACCTATGTGCATTTGCAGGAGCAAAATTTACGGTAGGCCGGGTGGGGGATCATCGGTGCTTGGCATATTCGCAGGCTGCACTCACGGTCCGGGACAATGGAGAATCTGTCGTCGTTCGAAACCAGAATTTTGACGCCGGATGGCTCGATGCTTGCACGCCCGAAGATCTCACTCGAGCCCGGTTGATCGGCATCGCTCAATATGCCGGTGTGAGTTGGGACCGGGGTACCTCGTTGCGATCAATCGCACCTGCACTAGGAGTCCGCCAATCCCGATCGGTCGAAACCGAGTATCGGCTACGGTTGGATGACTTATTATGCAAACGCGATTTTCCTGATTCAATCGGATCTGCCAGTGCCCATGCCGATACCCATTCAGTCGATATTGCCTACGAAGATGATCAAGCTGTATTTTTCTATTGGGTATGCCGTCTTTTCAGGCACCAACTAGTGGCTCAATTGCCCTACCGGATGTTACTGCCGAAGAATCTAGAGAACGTGTGGGTAGCCTGCCGTGCTGCCGGAATGGAAAACAATGTATTCTATGCGATTCGCATGCAGCGTGATATGCAGCGGTTGGGAGAAGTAGCGGGTAGGGCCGCTGCGATAGCGGCGAGATTGCCCGATCCTGGACGCTCGCGCGCGGTTCATGCGGCAGTGTTGAACCCCTGCCGCCTTCAACCCTCGGCTCGGGGTTCAAAAGAGCCAGTGAATTTGGAGGATATCTTGCGTAGTGATGGTCCAAGTACCGATGTCTGGGAGATCTACCGTGATCCGGACTCCTATCGGGCTGGCGTTGAGGAGGCGCTTGATTGTGGCGATTCGAGAACCAGTTTCACGGCAGCCTGCATCCTCGCAATGTGGGAGGACCCTAAAGCGGAGGATCGGTTACTCTCAGCAATTCGTAAACGTGAGGTTGGCATCACGAGCTTTCGCAAGAATCGGGGTGCCTATGGTCAGGAGATTGATGTTCCGTTTTGGGTTCTTGCCGTGGTTCTTCTACGGCGTTGCGGCTCCGAGGAGTGCCTGGAGCCGATTTCCCGAATCGTAGAGGAGATTGACTGTCCGCTTCCTGTGAAATGTGCGGTAGCGCTCACCGTCGAGAGACTTCTCTCCCGTGGTTCTATAGACGGTGACAAAGCTCGATCGGTATTGAGGTCTCTCCTGCGTCATCCGGTCGCAGATTTGATGCTCCCGCCTTCCTATTCGATGGCTAGGCAGATCAGAAATGAACCACAGATGGTGTTGCCCAATGATGTGGGTGCCGATGTCTCTGAATCTCACGTTTGGCAATTGGATCTCGTCCTTGCTCGAATTGAGCGGTTGCTTGGTCTTCCGCTCGCCGAAAGATACAGGCAGCATCTGAAAGATCCGCGAGGGTTTGTGCGGTGTGCTTTTGAGACTCTTTCCCGTGATGAAGTGCCCCGGGCCATTCGCCCCATACCGGAAGCTGTTTCTTTCCTTTGAGCTATGAATTATCGTTGTTTCGTCATTCTGAATTTCCTACTCCTCATGGATTCCTCCGCAATGGAAAGTTCCCATCAATCCGTGACCGGTGAATCGATGATTGCCCCTGTTTTTACCCGTGTGGCTTCCAACGCGACCTATGGTTGCCGCCGTCCCCATGGATACGGATTCTATGACTCACAAGTGGATTCGACTTTCGTCTGTTGGAACGGTCCTGGGATGACAATTCTCGGGCGCTCGTTTGATCACGAATCGGGGGTCTGGTCGGAGGACACCGTGATCAAACCGCTGGCCTTTTACGGGAAATGGGACTACCACAATTACCCGAATATGGCGGCCGCTCCGGACGGCCACATTCTCGTTGCGTGGGCAGATCACTGCGAGAGTTTGCAGGTGTCGCGGTCCGAGTTTCCTTCTGACCTCTCTGGCGATTGGACTGAGATGACGGTTTCGACGAGTCGTCCAGCCTATCCCATGCTCTTTTCGTCGGGTGAAAAGATGTATCTCTTTTACAGTGTGGATGAGGAGAGGTCGTGGCCTTACCGCTCATTCGGCTACGTCGTCTCGGAGGACAATGGTCAAACTTGGTCGGAGCATCGCCGAGGGATCGATACCGAGAAGAAGGACCCTGACCATATCGACGAGATCTATGCCTACCACTTTTTTGTAGTGGATGAACCGGGTGAGGAGAGGGTACAATTTTCGTGGGTCATGCGAGGCGGCCCCAACGGTCACAACCGAGGCTCGCGCAACGGCTACTTTGCTTCCTTCATTCCGTCCACCGGGACGTGGCAGGGTGCGGACGGTATCGATCTCGGCGAATGGATCGATTTTGATGAGATGCTGGACCATTGTCTTGTCGCTGATACGGGTCCCATTTTGAAGGGATACGGAATCGATAAGATCGTCTCTGCGACCTTACCGGATAGCAGCCCGATCGTCGTCTACAACCTCGGAGGCAGTGCCCATCAGGCTGAATGGGATGGCGAGGCATGGCAGTCGTCGAAGATCTCCGATCTCAATGCAAAGTCGATTCGAGAGCTTTCCGATGGGACCCTCCGGCTTCTGGTCGCTCCTCCTTCCCAGCCGTCGATAGAGGTCCTCGAGCGCACGCCAGGAGGAGGGCACTGGACCCCGGTTTTCAGCGCGCCGGTACCCTACGACAACGGGGCGACTTCGACTTGGTCGATGAGCTTTATCGAAAACGCACGATTGGATCTCGAGATTTTGATGAGCCAGATCGAGCGAGGGCAGGAGAAGGTAGATTACTCGGGTTCATGGCCTGTTTGGGCGGTAGGTACTGAGCCTCAACCGGTTGAGTGAGGGGCACGGCCGATCGCTCGTTTCGAAGACGTATCTTTATGAAAATTCTCACTATATCCCTGATCTCATACGCGTTGTTGAGGTCTATCGTTATCGCGGACCCGTCTGATGGGGTTGCTGTTGTCAAAGACGTGGACTACCTCGGCCCCGACCGGACCGAGAAGCTCGACGTATATCTACCTGCAAAGAGTTTTGGGCGCCCGCTTCCTGCGGTTCTTTTGATTCACGGTGGAGGCTGGCGCGTCGGCGACAAGGCCTCTTCACGGGAGAGGAGCATTGCCAAAGATCTGGCCTCCGAAGGCTTTGCCGTCTTTTCGATCAACTACAAACTCAATGTCGGTAGCCGGGACGCGGAGACCAGAAAGTTCACCCTGAGCTATCTCGCGTGGCCGCAAAATTTGTATGATTGCAAGACGGCTCTTCGCTTTATCCGCGCGAATGCTGACCAGTATGGTATCGATCCCGACTCGATTGCGATAATGGGAGGATCGGCCGGTGGGCATCTTGCGATGATGGTTGCGTCAACTGCGAACGATCCTGAGTGGAATGATCAGGGTCTCTTCCAAGACCAAGACAATTCAGTTGCCGCCGTGGTTAATTTCTATGGCGAATACGATGTTCGGGAGCAGAAAGTTTCCCCCTTTATGGGAGCTTCCAAGGAGCAAATGGGATCATTTACCGAGGCAGAAGCCTCCCCGGTGATCTACTTTGACAACGAACTGCCACCGATGCTGATCGTCCACGGCACGGCTGATTCGACGATACCGGTCGAGAGATCAAGGGAGCTCGTCGAGTTTCTACGCGAGGAGGGGTTTGTCTACGAATACGTTGAGATCCCCGAGGCGCCTCATAGCTTCAATCTTCAGCCCGACCAGATGGATTTGCGGCCCGTGGTAGTGGAATTCTTAAACGAGCACTTGGGCGATTAATCGGATCGGGATGCCTGGGGGATTGACTTTCTCCCCCTCATAATGGACCTGCCTTGGTTGCGGATTGAAATGAGGTAATTTCAATCCCATCCCCCCGAGCTCTTTGTGCATCGGACTCGTCGCGGTATCGGGACTTTACATCCCTGGAGCGATCGGCAAGATCTCGCGGGATGGCGTCCCGTAGTTTTCTAGTCATCAGCAAGCCGCGAAAGGGTTCACGGGTAAAGGTTCCTGTAGAAAAGTTGCGCAAGGCGGCCGAGTCTCTGCGCAAGGCGCTGGATGCCGGCTACCTCGAGGCGGCCTACGCCATGGTTTCCGGCGGATCAGTTTATCTGTTTCGAGCTCCGTCGCGGGATGCCCTGGAGAGGCAGTTGCAGCGACACCCCCTTGGGCAGGTCAGTGATGTGACGATTACTGAGGTCGTGGATTCAATGGAGCATCTGTCGACCGACGAGGGCGAGTAGTGATTGTTTCACTGCAGCGGGAGACCTTTTTCGAACCGCTCGATCTCGAGTCGGGGCAGAGGCTTTCCAAGTGGAAGTTGGCCTACGAGACCTATGGTGAACTCAACGAGGACGCCTCCAACGCGATTTTGATCTTTCACGGGCTAGTCGGGGATGCTCATGCCGCCGGCGTCTACAAGCCCGACGATAAAATGCAGGGCTGGTGGGACGGTATGATCGGTAGTGGCCGGGCATTCGATACCGACCGCTATTTTGTAATCTGCGTCAATCTCCTGGGCGGCTGTGGCGGCTCGACCGGGCCCGCCTCCCAGAACCCTGAGACGGGCAAACCCTACGGGCTCGATTTTCCCGAGGTGTCCTTGGCCGATATGGTCCGCTCCCAAGAGATATTGCTGCGCAAGCTGGGGATCGAAAAACTGTTTTGCGTCGTTGGTCCGAGTACCGGCTCGATGCTGGCTTTACAATGGTCCAAGTCCTTTCCCAACCGTTCTCACGGGGCGATTTTGATCGCGGGCCCCGCCCGATTGTCGGCTCAGAGTTTGGCCCTGAACTGGGCCATGCGGGAAGCAGTCCAGTCCGATGCGTTCTATCAGGACGGAGACTACTACGGGAAAGAGTCGGGGCCTCGTCGAGGGGCCGCGCTGGCTTTTGCGCTTGGAGCGATCGGTTGGATGACACCCCATTCGATGAACTCAAAGTTCGGGAGGAAGTTCATGGAGGGCCGGGACACGGAGCGTCCCTTTGGTCCCCAGTATTTGGTCGAAGGTTTTCTGGATCAACGCGGCCGCGATTTTTGCAAGTTCTTCGACCCGAATTCGCTGCTGTATCTCACGCGGGCGATTGACCATTTCGACGCAGCTGAGGGCTCCGACTCGCTGGCCGATGCCTTTAGGGACTTCGAAG
>CEOD01025757.1_pt1 | contig 18077 bp, 17 predicted proteins | sample 530341 | NCBI WGS metagenome assembly CEOD01 (sample SAMEA2619950, study PRJEB7988) | marine metagenome | isolation source: saline water (ENVO:00002010), including | reverse complement strand
CACCCCTCTCCGAGGGGGCCCAAAGGCCTCGGACGCGGATCGACTATTTGTCGAACTTTTCGTCGAACAACTCTTCCATGTACTCGAAGGCACGCTCAGAAGAGAGACTGTTGAACTCGGCTTTTCCCGACATGCTTGCGCTCGGGTCGGTAAACGAGTGCACCGTGTTGGAAAACTGTACGAGCTGCCAATCCACCTTGGTTTTTTGCATCGCGGCGATCCACTGCTGGACGTCCGCCTGCGGTACAAAAGGATCATTAGCCCCGTGAAGGACGAGAACGCTGCCATCAATGTTCTTGCTGTCGGACTCCAGTGTCGGTGACAGCAGATCACCGTGGAAGGACACTACGGCATCCAGGTCCGCCCCGGTACGGGCAAATTCGAGAACGGCTCCACCCCCGAAACAGAAACCGACCGCTGCCAACTGGCCGTCCTGGAGGGGCAACCCTTTCTCGTCGAGAAACACTTTCATGGCTTTTTCCATACGGTCACGCATCAACTCGCGGTCACCTCGCAGCGCCCCCGCAGCGGCACTTGCTTCACTCTGGTCCTGCGGGCGAACTTCGGTCCCGTAAAGATCGACCATCATGACTACGTAATCGTCGCCCGCGATCCGCATCGCTTTTTCCAACGAACTCCGGGTCGGCCCCATCCAGTTCGGCACCATGAGAATCCCCGGACGGCTATCCTCTTCATCGCGGTCCCAGACAATGGTGCTCTCAAACGTGGTACCATCGAGTTCGTAGGTGACCCGGCGCAATGCGAGCTGCCCTAAGGCTCCCGTATCGTCAGCATGGGCCGAAACGCCACCTGTGAGTAGTGCGAGAGAGAAGAGGAGAGTCTTTTTCATAGTTGGATCAAAAGGAATTCTTCGTTGTCTTTAGCCGAGGTTCGATCAAATCGAACCCCTCGACGCAAGCAGACTCCACTGCGATAGTCGAGGATGGGCGTCGGTTCACAAGATTTTTTCCATTGCTACCCCTCCCCCCTATTGCCCCAGACCATTCGCCGCCCTCTTTCAATCGCGACAACCCCGCATGTTTTCGGCATTGCGATTTCCTGCAGGGTTCTTAGCAACATTACAGGATGCCCACAATGACACCATTGGAGGAAATCCGACACTCCGCCGCCCACATTCTGGCGACCGCTATCTTGCGCCTATTTCCAAAGGCCCAGCTCGATATTGGCCCCCCCACCAAGGACGGCTTCTACTACGACATCGACCTCGAGCATTCGCTCACGGCAGAAGACCTTGAGAAAATCGAGGCCGAGATGAAACGGGTGATCAAGGAGAACCAACGCTTTGAGCGGTTTGAACTCCCGCGCGACGAGGCCGTAAACCTGATTAAGGAGATCGGACAAGAGACCTACAAGCTGGGCCGTCTCGACGATATTCCCGAAGGCGAAGCCATTTCATTCTATCGCAATGGCGAATTCACCGACCTGTGCGCCGGCACACACGTCAACTACACCAAGAAGGTCAAGGCCTTCAAGCTGCTAAGCGTCGCGGGTGCCTACCACCGCGGGGACGAGAAGAACAAGCAGCTCCAGCGAATCTACGGCACCGCATTTGCAGCCAAGGAAGAGCTCGAGGAGCACTTGCAACGCATCGAAGAGGCCCGCGCACGCGACCACCGCAAGATCGGCAAAGACCTGAAGCTCTTTCATATCGACGAGGAGGTCGGGCAAGGTTTGGTCCTGTGGACACCAAATGGCGCCATCATCCGCCAGGAGTTGCAGAACTTTATCAGCGGCAAACTTGCACGGCAGGGCTACCAACAGGTATTCACCCCACACATCGGCAAGCTAGGACTCTTTCGCACTTCCGGGCACTTCCCCTACTATCGCGACAGCCAGTTCTCCCCGATCCTCGAGCACGACACTCTCGAAACCCTCGCCCATGAGGGATGCTCCTGTGGCGAGCTGGCCAACCAGCTGGCCGACGGTGATATCGACGGTTATCTGCTCAAGCCGATGAACTGCCCGATGCATATTCGCATTTTCGACAGCCAGCCCCACTCCTACCGGGATCTACCCGTGCGCCTGGCCGAATTTGGCACGGTCTATCGCTGGGAGCAATCGGGAGAGCTGAACGGACTGACCCGCGTCCGCGGTTTTACCCAGGATGACGCCCATATTTTTTGTACTCCGGATCAGGTAAGTGACGAGATCAAGGGCTGCCTGGGTCTGGTTCGCGACGTATTCCAATCCCTCGGGATGAACGAGTACCGTGTGCGTCTCGGCCTGCGGGACCCCGAGTCGAGCAAGTACACGGGTAGTGACGAGAATTGGAACAAAGCGGAGTCTGCCCTCAAGGAAGCGGTCAAATCCATCGGAGTGGAGTACTCTGAGGAGCTCGGCGAGGCGGCCTTCTACGGTCCAAAGATCGATTTTGTGGTCGAGGACGTCATCGGTCGTGAGTGGCAATTGGGAACGGTGCAGGTCGACTACAACCTCCCCGAACGCTTCAACCTACACTACACCGGCGCCGACAATCAGAAACACCGCCCGGTCATGATTCACCGCGCTCCGTTTGGCTCTCTCGAGAGGTTTACCGGTGTGCTCACCGAGCATTTCGCAGGAAACTTCCCCACTTGGCTCGCGCCTGAACAGGTGCGCATCCTGCCAATGAACGACGACTTGGTTCCGTTTGCCGAGGAAATTGCCATCGCTCTCCAAGCACGTGGATTCCGGATCGGACGCGACTTCCAGGCCGACAAGCTCGGCGCGAAGATCCGCCGGGCCGAAACCGCAAAGGTCCCCCACATGCTCGTCATTGGGAATCGGGAAAAGGAAGAGGGCAAGGTATCCCTGCGAAGCCGCATCGATCCCTCCGCTCCTTCCACTCTCACGGTCGAAGAATTTACCGAGTGGCTTTCCCGCGAGGTGCAGTCCCGACGCCTCCCCGAATTCCGGAAATAGTTTCGATTCCATCCGCCCGCAGATGAGGTCCGTTGACCCTGGGAACGGGGTCAGCGGACAGAAACTCGACTCGAGGCATCTCCTCTTTTTTCGGAGAGGGGTGTTGATGTACCCGCACTCCAAATTCCCGGGATCCATTGATCGTTGTTATCTCGATCACTGACGCCCACCACCCACTCAATGCGCTTTCGGGGCTCCGGGGAACGCAGGACCGCGACCAGGGTATGCTCTCCCGCGGGCAGATCGATATCGATGGCTTGATGAGGCGGCACGCGGTGAGGCGACGGCGCCATGCGACCTGCTTCCCGGGCGAAGGCGGGCTCCCCGTTCAGAAAGACACGGCAATTCTCGTGAGTATTGAAAATCACCCGCGCTCTCACTTCCTCCCGCAACTCAAATGTGTACTCGAGGAAGATCGCATTTTTCTTCACTCCCACTGTCTCCAGCGCCCCCCAGGTACCACTAAAGACCACGCGTTTCATCGATGGTAGGGTCAGTGGAATGGACTGCCCAAAATGCCACCCGTGACCAAACCATGGGACGTCGGCAAAGCCGATACGCGCGGGTACCGATCGCTCGAGCCCAGCATCCGCGAACTCCGCCCGCTCGGGCATTTGCCCTCCCAACCGATCTCTCAACGAGACAATCAGGTCGGTGAATTCGTCCAGGGTTGGCGGCGGTTGAATGCCCACGATCTCAGGGCTCAGGACCAAATCCCGACCGATCGGCTTCAACCATTTCTCTTCGATTGAATCCGGGTCCATGATTCCCAACAGCGCTCCGACGGTCGCCGCAGTGCAATCGGTGTCCTTCCCGCAATTTGTAGCGGTGCAAATACTACGGCCAAAATCTCCTCCTCCTTCCAAGAGAGCCAAGAGAGTGAACGCGAGGTTCTCGGTCACGTTCGTGAAATTCTCGTGCCCATACTTGTCCAAAATCTGCTCTCGTACCTTCCGCCAATCTCCCGCCTGATTCCACCAGCACCGCGTATCCCTAATCGCTCGGGCGACTTCTGATTCCTCCGGAATCGCTCTGAGCCCTGTATCGATGATGCGATCAAGATTTGACTCCACAAAGGCGACGCTCTGCATCGCCGCGAGCAACACTTCCGCATACAACCCGTCCCCTGCGTGATCGAGGCAGGCATCTTCCCGAGCATAGGCTGCCGCCAGCTCCGGGCGACCCGGTGCGAGGCAGGCCCACAACTCACTGCGAATCGCCGCGCCCATCCCATTTTGAAACCAATTATTATAGGCACCCGATCGAGGAGGTAGTATCCCTTCCGCTAGGTTCCGCTTGCACACGCCATATTCATCCCAGGGAAAACCGATGTGCTCCCTCCAACCTTTCATGAACATTTCCGGCCCCACCTGTGGACACTCTTGCCCGTCGAGTAAACAGGCCCACAAGACCTGCAGGTCCAAATCGTCATTCGGGATCATCGCGGCCGGGATAGGATCGTAATACTTCAGATCCAAGGGCCCCGCATAGCCCTCAAATGGCATGCCCAGGGTGCCCCCGACTGCCTTACCCAGCCAACATCCCATAATCCGATCGCGGTAACGACCCCTCTCCCCGTCTTCGGTTCGCTTCATGGGCCAATCCCATTCATGAAAGGACACAACCGCAAGCTAAATGACATCGATGTCACACTTGGAGGAATCTGACGTTTCAAAAGATCCGGTCCCCCCAAACCGGCGAATTTAAAGCGGTCTCGCGGGTGGCCCGAAAAAGAGCGCCCCGGGCGCACGGCTATCCATACAGGTACGTTCGTACGCGGTCGGCGAAAACCGTTTCTGCGGCCACCGTTCCGTCCGAGCGGAAGAGTTTCTCCATCAGTTCCACCGCCTTCTCGCTCGAGGTGTCGGCTTCGAGTCGATTTGCGACGGAGGTCATATACTCATCGAACCGGTCCTCATCGTCCGTGGCCTTCCGGGCACGGTCCGTCGCCGAGGCGACGTAGAGACCAATGGAGGTTCCCGACTCCCAGGAATAGCCGTCCACTTGCTCCTGCAAGACGCGGTCTTCCGCGAGCGAGAGGTGATTGTCGGCGTAGGTGCAGAGCAACAGCAGATCGACGATCGCCTCCCTCTCCGTCTGAGTCAGCCCATCTTTGCCGCCCGATCGAGTCTTCCCGCCAAACAATTTCGAAATAAAGTTCATGATTCATTCAATCTAATTACGGAGCCAAATCGAGTCCAGCCCCTTCATCAACTTTCCGCAGAGGAGGCACTCGCAAGCGCACTGCACCCCCCCAAAGAGCCCTCTGGGATTCGGAGGCGGAAACGGCCTACTTGGTCGTGGGCACTCGACGATACGCAGGAGAACCCTATCCCCGGTGCCACTTTCAGCAGCGGCGATGAGTTTATGGCCTTCCGCGAGTTCGGGGCTTCGCCCCACGGCGGACGCTCGCTGCGCTTTGCCGTCAGTATTGAACCAACAGGCGGATCCCCCGCCCCCACAAGTCCAGCCGTCTTAGTCAGTGCCGAGGTCCAGAGTCGCAGTTGATCGAGCAGGTCGTTTCCCGAAAACTAGACATCGCAAAATTTACTGCGATGGTCATAGGATTCCTCGATGCAGATTGCTCATGACGACCCTCGCATCAGTTGGCCCGGTTCGGTTTCGCTCGAGAGAACCGACACCTACACACGCCCGTGGCGGCTACCGTTCGATTCCATCGAACGCTTTTACCCTGCCCTTCAGGAAAAAGGAGCCAGTGCCTCTGGCGTTCGGATCGACCTGATCAGCAGTTCGACAAAAATCGCCGGCAAATTTCTCCCCATCTCGACGGAAAGACCCAAGATGGACCTCTTCATCGATGGGGAATTTCACAGTTCCGTCGATCTAACCGGCCAGACCGAATTCGTTTTTGAGAACCTGTCCTCTGCCGAAAAACGGATCGAGCTTTGGCTTCCTCAGTTCGCAATGTTCTCCCTCGAATCGCTGGTACTCGACGAGGGCGCATCGCTGAAGAAAGTTGAAGACAGCCGTCCCAAGTGGATCACCTACGGCAGCTCGATCACTCATTGCCGGGGAGCCGAATCTCCCTCTCTCACTTGGCCATCAATCGCAGCCCGGACTCTCGGTCTAAATTTGACTTCGATGGGATTTGGCGGCGAGTGCCATCTCGACATCGCAATCGCCCGGACAATCCGCGATTCCGAGGCAGATATAATCTCGATCTGCAGTGGCATCAACATTCAGGGCCGCTGCAGTCTAAACGAACGCTCATTCCCGTCCAACCTGATGGGCTCCGTAGACATCATCCGGGAAAAACATCCCGAGATCCCGATCCTCCTGATTTCCCCTATCTTTGCCTGCCATCGTGAGACCCAGCAAAATGCGGTGGGTTGGAACCTGCAAGACTACCGCAACGCAGTGCAGGAGACTGCTGCCAAGCTCCGGGACTTGGGCGATCAACAGATTTACTACCTCAGCGGTCTCGATCTCTTCGATGAGTCTCTCGTAGAGTTCCTTCCCGACCAACTTCACCCAAATGCCGAGGGCTACCAAATCATGGGCAAAAATTTTGTCGAATTTGCCCAGCGCTCTCCCGAGATTTTCCCCTCGGTTTAGGTTTCACAGCCGAAACACTTCGAGAACGAGTCTGTCGGAGGGTCCGGATGCATTCATGGCATTCGCGATCCCTTCGGCGGGATCGGTCCGGGACTAGCCTTCCCCATAAACCGACTGGAAGGCCGCGTAGAACGCCCACCCGACCAGCAGGGAAACTCCCACGGCCACCGCGATGAGAAGAACGACGGCAGTGCCGACGATACACCAATCGGTCCATGAGGCGCGGCGCGTCCCTGTCTCGTGCTTTTCCAGTAGGCGATAGTTCCTCCGGTTCGATTTGAACCATGCCGAAAACAAATCACCGAGAAAGGGGATGGCCCCGACAATGCCGTTGATCAAGAGATTCAGCGCCATCCGCACCAAGACAATTCTCGGAACACCCTTCTGCATCCCCCGCACCAGAAGCACGGAACCCGCAGCAGTCATCGAGGCGTCTCCGACTCCGGGAACCAACCCAATGATCGGGTCCAAACCAATCCGGTACTTCGTCCCCGGAATGGGAATCAGATCATCCAGGACCAAGGCCAATACCTTCGAAACTTCTGATTTATTCTCATTTCCCAAAACAATGCCCTCCTATTGAATTACTCTTCCTAATCACAGCTCAACCCTACCACCTACCCCCCGTATCAATCCGCTTTCGAATCATCCATCGAATGGATGATGCCAAACGAATCAGCCAAGATCAGCCCATATCCGGATCAGGGCGGGCAGACGAGATGTGGGCCGTCTTCCCAAGCCGAGAACGTCACCGGCCTTGGAGTTTTACCCAAATACCCAGCCGAAGAACTTGAGGACAAGCCAGCCGAAGGCGGCTAGGATCGCGATTTGAATGAGGGCAAAGAGGCAGCCTACGCCGGCAGAAGGGTCTTCATCCTCCGAGGTCAGGTTCTCTTCGTCCTTTCTTCCTTTGGAAAGGAGAACCAAGAGGACCGCTCCCACCACAACACCGATGACCACATACAGTACAATCACGGCAGAGGGCTCCTCCTTCCGACAACAGGCTGGACAATCTCAGTTCGTGCACCGAAACGCAAAACCCATTCCCTCAACCTATAGTTCGCCTTCATCGCTGATCCGGCAGAATAGACAGGAACCTGCTGTATGTCAAATAGTTATCAAAACCTATAAATAGGCACTCTGACGGATGCGGTCAGGCGGATCATTTGCCGCCTCCCTCCCGCTGCACTTGGACCGGTTTCAGGGAGAACACGAGAGAAGGAAGCTCTCGGCGACCTCGGAAACGACCTCCCCACAACAGGCGCCGAACACACTCCCCGGAGCAATATCCATCCCTGCGCTTTCGCCTCTCAACGAGGTGCGGGCGGTCTCAATCAATCCAGCGAGAGGTTACTCGGGGCAGGCGATCAGCGCTCCCAGGAACACCAGCTCGGTCGTGCCGGTATTGCGTAGAGCTTGGGTTTCACCGTGGCGGGTAATCTGCAGGGTGCCAGGGGTGAAGGGGTGCTCGATGCCATTATCGATGACCACGCCCTCCCCCGAAAGACAGTAATAGAAATCCTCGTCACCGTGGTGGCTGTGCTCACCAATCGAAGCACCGGGTTCAAGTCGAACCACCCCCACACTGTGGAGAGCGCTTCCGGGAAATTTCTGCAGCAGTGAATGCGCGCTCACCTGCCCCTCTCCACCGCGAACTCCAACAGCCACCTCAGGGGCAATCTCATGTAAGGAAACAATCATGGGAACAATCTAGTCAACGAATCCCTGCCAGCGCAATCCCGTCAGCCGGCTTCGAAATAGAACTCGTCATCCGCCTCCGTGGCATGACAGAATTTTGACCATCATGACCGACTGGAAAACAGAGTTCTACTCCTTTTTCGAAACGATTCTGGGATCCCCTTACGGAACGAAGCCGTTCTGGATTACCGCCGGTATCGCTCTCGGAACTCTCTTCATCTTGGGCTGGCTCATCGCCAACTTCATTTTTGCCGCGAAACGGGGAATCCTCCTGACTTTTATCGCTCAGCTCCTCCCGATTGCGGCCGCGGCAGCTGGATGGGTCGCCGTAAGCATCTACGCGATCCCCGATCTCAACGCGGGGTTCATCCGCGACTACCTCCCGCTGGCCGGTGCGATCCTCGCTGGGTTCATTACGGCAATGATCGCCACGCGGTTCTTTCTCGGCGTATCCGAAGGGAAATCTTTTTTCTGCGTAGTCGCGAGCTACGCTTGTGTAGCGGGTGCCATTTACTTTGGCGGAACTGTCGTAACTCAGGTCGATTCGGGGCTAGAGGGCCTCGAGATGCAGCAGCAAGAGCACGAGAAAGAGACCAACTCCATCCTCGATTATTGAGTCCCTGTCCGTCCCCACCCAAAAAATTCTCCTAAAAATCCCTCGTCTATCGGGTCTCCAGCCCGTAGAGCTGACTTCCTCCATGTCGAAAAAACAGAGAACCGCCATCGAGCCCACCCGGGCCGACAACTATCCTGAATGGTACCAGCAGGTCATCAAAGCTGCAGACCTCGCCGAAAACAGCCCGGTCCGCGGCTGCATGGTGATCAAACCGTGGGGTTACGGTCTCTGGGAAAACATCCAAAAGGTTCTCGACCGGATGTTCAAAGAAACCGGACACGAGAACGCCTACTTCCCCCTCTTCATTCCCCGAAGCTACCTTCAGAAGGAAGCCGAGCATGTGGACGGTTTCGCCAAAGAGTGTGCGGTGGTCACCCACTCTCGTCTGCAGGCCGACGAAAACGGAGTGCTCCAGCCCACCGGCGAGCTGGAAGAACCTCTCATTGTGCGCCCTACTTCCGAAACGATTATCGGCGAAATGTACGCCAAGTGGGTTCAGTCCTACCGCGACCTTCCGATTTTGATCAACCAATGGGCCAATGTAGTTCGCTGGGAGATGCGGACTCGTCTGTTTCTGCGCACGGCGGAGTTCCTCTGGCAAGAAGGCCATACGGTACACGCGACGAAGGAGGAAGCGGTTGAGGAAACCCTCAAGATGCTCGACGTCTACGAAGAATTTGCCCGCGACTACTTGGCGATGCCAGTTATCAAGGGGGAGAAAACTGCCGCCGAGCGTTTTCCCGGTGCCGTGTCGACTTACAGCATCGAAGCCATGATGCAGGACCGCAAGGCGCTCCAGGCAGGGACGTCCCATTTCCTCGGGCAGAATTTTGCCCGCTCCAGCGAGATCAAGTTCCTCAGCGCCGAGGGCAAGGAAGAGTTTGCCTGGACCACTTCATGGGGTGTTTCCACCCGATTGGTTGGTGCGATGATCATGGTCCATAGCGATGACGATGGTCTTGTACTTCCTCCTCGTCTCGCTCCGCGCCATGTTGTGATCATTCCAGTCATCCCCAAGGAGGAACAGCGGGAAGCGGTCACCGAATATTGCCGCAAGCTGCAAGCCGAATTGATCGGGTGCACCTATCAGGATGCTCCCCTTCGCGTAGAACTCGACGAGCGCGATATGCGCGGCGGAGAGAAGGTATGGGGATGGGTCAAAAAGGGCGTACCCGTACGCCTCGAGGTCGGCCCACGCGATGTGGAGAATGACGCCGTCTTCCTGGGTCGCCGCGACAAGGCCGCCAAGGATCGTCAAACCGTCTCGCGCACCGATCTTCTATCCAGCATCGGTGACACTCTCGAAGACATTCACCACACGATCTACCAGCGGGCGCTGAATTTCCAGAAGGAGAACACCAAGCGAATCGAGAGCAAAGAGGAATTCTACTCATGGTTTGCTCAGGAAAAGGTATCTGGTTTCGTTCTCTGTCCTTGGGCCGGAAGCGCCGAGCTCGAGAAGGAAATTTCCGCAGAGACCAAGGTCACGATTCGCTGTATTCCGATGAACGAGAAGGAAACCGGCACTTGCCCTTTCACGGGCACCGAGAACGCTCCTCTCGCTCTGTTCGCCCGTTCGTACTAGCTCCAACTTGCTCGTACAGCGAGGAGGCTGAAGACTCTCCTCGGTTTCACTCTGGGGCGGGAATGATTGCTCGAACCGATCGGCAATCTTCTCGATCGGTCAGGTCGTGCTGACTCCGCGTCTGGCCGGATCGCAGCCGGGAGGCCCGCGGTCAATAGCTTCAATCCGATGAGCGGTGCTCTGCAACCGGTAATCGGGTTTCATCGAGCGGTGAAGACTCTGCTGCCCCCTCTTTCCGTTCTTTTACTCGCCCTGCTGGCAGTCCCGGCCCCGGCCGAAACGCTGGCCTTCCCCAGTGCCGAAGGGTTTGGCGCCTACGCCAAGGGCGGCCGAGGCGGGAAGGTGCTTTTCGTCACAAACCTCAACAAATCCGGACCCGGTAGCCTTCGCGAGGCCTGCGAGGCCGAGGGAGCGCGGACCATCATCTTTCAGGTGGGTGGTACCATTGATCTGAAGAGGAACATCTACATTCGCCACCCCTATGTCACCATTGCGGGACAAACCGCTCTCGGAGATGGGATTTGCCTGCGCGGGGCCGGTCTGATCGTCCAAGCTCATGATGTGATCATCAGAGGACTTCGAATTCGCCCCGGCGATGATCCTGAGGGTCCTCACCCTGCCAGTCGCGACGCGATCTGGGTCGGATCGGATCAGGAGACGGTCGAGAGGGTGATCATCGATCATTGCTCACTGAGTTGGGCCATCGATGAAAACGCCAGCACGTGGTACCCCGTGCTGGATATTACTTTCCAATGGAACATCATCAGCGAAGGGTTGATGGACAGCCTTCATCCCAAGGGTCCACACAGTATGGGCCTGCTGGTCGGCGACCACAGTCACCGAGTGAGTCTCCACCACAATCTTTTCGCTCACAACAATTTCCGCAATCCCTCCCTGAAAGGCGACACCGTTACAGAGATCGTCAATAATACGATCTACAACTGGGGTAGCCATGCCATGGGGTTTTCACAGGTGACCGATGCCGAACCCTCCTCCGCGATCCTGATCGGGAATCTATTTATCCCCGGACCGAATTCCCGGACCTCCCTCGGCGGATTCGATGTGCCTTCTCACGCGAGCCCGAAGGCACAATTGTTTTCAGAGGGCAATCGTTCCACCGTGGAAATGAAAATTGCAAACCCCCGAGTGGAGAACCGTGAAGCGATCGTTGATACGCCGCCATTTCCCGGCTCGGGCATCCGCATCCAACCGGCTCAAGAGGCCAGTCTTCTCGTCCTCAGCGAAGCCGGCGCCACCCTCCCACACCGCGATTCAGTCGACTCCCGTATTGTTGCTGAGGTCCAAAGGGGTACCGGCCAAATTATCGACTCTCAGAGTGAAGTCGGCGGCTGGCCCACCTATCGCTCCGCCTCCCCGCCGGCCGACTCCGACCAGGACGGCATGCCCGATGAGTGGGAGGCCAAGTTCGCCCTCTCTCCCGGGAGCATGGACAACAATGCCGATGAGGATGGCGACGGATATACCAATTTAGAGGAGTTCCTTAACGCGACCAACCCAACCCAGCCCAATTGAAGTGGCACCGAATGGGAAGAAATAGGATCCACTACCGGGCCAAGAAATCGAGCACGCGGAAGAGCTGTGCTTGGATGGCGGCACCATGCAGCTTCTCTCCTTCACGGATCTCCTCCGGTGTTTGCACAAAGGAGTCTGCGGCCGAAAGCCCCTCATAGGAATCCCGCAAAAACCCTTCCACTGTCGCTGCATCTGCCTCGAAATGGAACTGGGTCCCGATCACTCGTTCACCCAGCAGGAAGGCTTGATTCCGGCAAACAGAGGTGCTGGCCAAACGAACACTGCCCCGGGGCAGGTCAAATGTTTCCCCATGCCAATGCAACACGGTGATTTCCTCCCCAATGGAGAAGGAAGAATCAGATGAATCGGCACTGGGCTGAACTGGAAACCAGCCTACTTCCAGCTCGGGACCGGCATACACCTTTTCCCCGAAAGCCGAAGCAATAACTTGCGCACCGAGACATACACCGAAGACAGGCTTTCCCGCCTCAATGACTGCTCGCACGACCTTTTTCTCTTCGATTAGCCAAGGATAGCTCGACTCGTCGTTCACGCTCATCGGCCCTCCCATTATGACCAGAAAATCGATCTCGTCGGGATGGGGCGCGGACTCGCCCCCGAAAAAGCGCGTACACGTCTCGGTATGGCCTCGGGACTCTATCCACGAATGGATTGCTCCCAATCCCTCAAAGGAAACGTGCTGGAACCAATGAACGTTCATCCCGCCCCTGATCTGAGCGCGACAATTACTGAGCGTCTTTCAACGCCGCGAGGGCGTCTTCGGACTGAGTTTTCGGCGTCGCTTTCAGGTCGCGCCAAACTACATCGCCACCGACGATGAGAAAAGACTGCCGGGAAGCGAAGGAGTTCATCTTCTTCGGAACTCCAAACGCGTCGACCAGCTCCCCTTTCGAATCGGCCACTAGTAGAAAAGGAAGTGAGTACTTCTCCTTAAACGCCGCTTGCGCTTCGACTTCGTCCGTACTCACTCCGACCACTTGAATCCCTGAATCGGTTAACGTCTCGTACGAGTCACGAAGGTTACAAGCCTGGGTCGTGCAGCCGGGTGTGTCTGCCTTCGGGTAAAAATAAACGAGGGTCGGCCCTTTGGCGTAGAGCTCAGCGAGATCAATCGAATCACCTTCGCTACTGGTAACAGTGATCGTGGGCGCACTCGCACCAATTTCCAAAGGAGAGGCATCAGAAGAAAGGAATCCAAACATAGGAAGTAATAGTAAAGCGATCCTCCGGAAATGCGAACGGAATCCCCGATAGTTGAGTCGTTGGGCTAGTTTTTTCATAATTAATCCGAGACTCACAAGCTAGCCAATCGGTCAAATTCATCAACTTCCTCCGTCGAAAACAGGTCCAAGGGGAGGCATACGGCAGGTTGCTTACCCACAACGAGAATCAGGCAGCTCTTGGACTCTACCACTTCGTCCACCTCCGACCATTTGATTTCACGCACGCCCCCATCCATCACAACGCGGAGACATTCCTCATCCACCTCGACCGACACCTCCTGGTCCCTGAGCGATTGAACCAGGGCAACCGCTTGCTTTCGCAGCATCCAATAGCCGCGACCCCAAACAAAGAGAAGGTAGAGCGCCAGCCCGAGGAACACCAAAGAAAAGACCCATGGCACTGTTGGTGTCATGGCGAGACAGATACATCCGGCGATCCCAAATCCGACGACTCCCATCCACTTCCGGCGCAGGATCACATCGAAAAACATTTCGTGCGCCGCCCGTTTCTGAAAGGCGGGGGTCAATTGATAGTGCGAGCGAATGTTCATCGTTTTGCGCGCTTCGGAAGTCGATTCCTCCGCAGGGCGGCAATCACCGTCTAATGATCGTCCGATCCCCCCAAAGCAAGACTTCGAATCCAATCTGCACCGAGTACTCCGCCTTCCAATTCGCACTGCGTTCCCACGAGACTTCCGGGGCAATCACGTAGAAGACAAAATCTTTGTAGAGTGGGCCTTTGCGGAAAAGAGTGAGGTCGTACTGCAATGTCTGGGCGAGATTGCCATCGATTCTCCCCCGCAGCCCCCAGCCATCCGCAACGTCCGCACCGCCGACTCGCCGACCGTAATCCCTCTCGTCGAGAAGGGCGGGAACAAATCCAATCACCGAGGAGAGGGACCATCGGTACCCTTCCCCATCCTGGCCATACTGATAGTTATCGGGATCATTGGCGTCATTCTTGTCGTCGTCGTAAGATTTCTGGTCCCACTTCCCCGACACTACTTGCCGGAAAAGCCATCGCTTACTCCACTTATCCGCGATCATCGAACCCATTCCTCCAAAGCCCTTCTCACTATCCCAGAAGGGTTTGACCTTCGGGTAGAGGGTCCACATGCGGGGGAGCTTGTAAGTCGGAGCCCATTCGACGTTGGCAAACGCCTCCGGGGGCCAGCGCGCCTTTACCCCGATCGAGGTATTCCAGTTCTTGAAAAAATCACGGGTAGCCCCCACTCGCAGTTCATTATTCGCGTCGGCAATATTCTCATCAGGCAACGCCGTCGGATCTCTCGTCGAGATAAAGAGCTTCAGTCGACGCTCCAGGTTGGGGAGGTGGATGTCCGTTTTGATATCAATCACCGGCGAGAGCTTAAAGTCCTTGTCCTCGTCGAGGTTGAACTCCGCGAACAAGCCCAAGCGAAAACGGGAGGGAGGTGTCTTCAGAGGATCCGTTCCGTCCGGAGCAAATAGACCGTCAAACCACTCGATCATTTCCTGGGATTCATTGTATAGCCAAGAATGGCTCTCATCGATCCAGGTCTGATCCGTCGTGATCACCGGAGAGAGGTCCGAGGGCTCCGCCCCACTGACTTCACTGGAATCCGCAGGGGTCGCAGTGGAGTCCAGGGTTGCGGAATCTTCAGTGTCCGCACTGCTGCCCGAGGCCTCATCCGCGGAAGCGGTACTCTCAGCAGCAGAGGCCGCGCCTTTGCCAGCAGGAACAGCAGTCTCGCCTGCAGGTGCCGAACTTTTTTCTTTGGATGCCGGACTCTCGCCTGAAACGGCCGTACTACTCTCTTCTCCCTTTGGGTCCTGAGCAGTTGTAGTGTCATCGCCCTGCAAGGACTGCACCGCAAATAGCCCGATTAACAATATGCGTAAAATCGAATACACAACCCCACTATTTTGTATTTAACTTAAGCCTACCGAACCTACCGTCATCAATCAGGCATACCTTCCGTAAAGGCATCACGAATCCGTTCCATGTCCGTATGCTCGGCCACAATTTCCTGGATAATGGGGATTTTATCCTGATCTGTTGGCTGAGTTTTCACCGTCATGTTGTTAATTTTCGAAGCGACTGTATAGCTTTCCTCACTACATATCACGACTGGGATATCGGTCATTCCAATCAGCTCCATCAACTTTGGATGCGGCAGGATGTTGCGAGTCAAAACAATCCCGGAGACCACTTGTTTCTTGGAAATATTCGCGCTGGCGATTGCCGAAAAGAGTACGTCTTCCCGATCGCCCGGGGTAATGATCAATACTCCCGGCTGGATATAATCGACTACGCCCTTTGCCGTCATCGCACCGATCACGACCCGCAATATCCGCTCTTTTCTACCGTGCTCCGCACCGTTGAGCCAACGGCCGTTAATCTCTTTCACGACCTGCGCAAAGGTTGGCGCCTGCAGTCGCTTGCGCAATGGCAAGGTACCGAGAAGAGGAATTCCCAGACGCGCCAGCCCCTTACCCGCGTAATCACGAATCAGATCTAGCTTTTCCGGAAGAACTTTATTCAATATGGCCCCGATCACCTCGACTCCAAATTGGTCAAAGAGCGCCTTGTTCATCGCAATTTCGTCGATGGGAGAACCGATCCCCCCTTCCGATACGATAATCGCTTTCGCGCCGAGGACTTTGGCAATCGCTGCGTTCGACAGGTCAAAGACCGATCCCACTCCCGCGTGACCACTCCCCTCAATGATGATATAATCTTTATTGAAGGCTGCCCGGTCAAAAGCGCGACAGGTCAAATCGATCAGGTGCTCAAGCTTGCGCCCCGGATTGTCCAGATACCAGCGAGTCATCTTGCCATCGATCGCTACCGGACTGATCGCTCCGATCGGTACGTCGAGATCATAAACGGAATCGAAAAGAACCGAATCCTCGTCAATCTTTTGCCCTTCCACTTGGACAAAGCGCTGCCCGATCGGCTTGATGTAGCCAACGTTCGGCGAGAATTTCTTCATCCCGCTAAATAGCCCGAGAGAGGTTGTGGTCTTCCCCTGATTCTGTCGAGTCGCTGCAACGAAGATTCGCTTCGTCGTGGTATTCTTCGGCGCACTGATCAGCGGCTCGTTTCCGGACGCGAAGATCGAAATCGAGTTGAGTGAATCGTAACGGGACTCATCTCCTCCGTCAGTGGACTTCTGGGAGGCGCTGCTGCTCATTGTGACGACTCTCCCTCCATCGGATACAGGAAGCTGCGCTCAATCGCCTGGGCACACACGAGCACCGCCGTGCCAAAGATATCATGCGCACTCGCTCCACGACTGATTTCGGCCGCAGGGCGGCTCAACCCACTCAGGATATGACCGTAGCAATGAGCGCCACCGAGAATCTGAATCATCTTGGAACTGATGTTACCGCTGTTCAGATCAGGAAAGATTAGGACATTTGCCTGCCCCGCTACGCCACCGCCGACTTTCTTCGTCTCTGCGGTCGCCGGGTCCAGGGCCGCATCGACTTGGAGGTCCCCATCAATGAGGAAGGACCACTTATTCTCAAGCACCCGCTTCTGCGCCATCTCTGTCGCCGAACGTACTTTGAGCACCGAAGGATTCCGCGTGTTACTGTTCTTTGTCGTGTAACTCAGCATCGCTACCCGCGCCTGTTCATTGGTGAGGTGAGTCCTCAGATGGGCCGCGGTTAGGGCGATGTCCGTCAGTTGTTCCGGCGTGGGATCCGGCACCACTGCACAGTCCGACAGAAAGAGTTCCGGCCGGTGGCTATCCTCATCAAAATCGAGAATCTGCAGCGAAGAAACCGTTTTCACGCCTTCCTGCTTCGGAATAATTTTGAGCAGTGGCCGGATCGCACTGGAGGCGGACACCGTTGCTCCCGACAAGATGGCGTCGGCCTGCATGGTTGCCAGCATCATCGTCGCAAAGTAATTGGTCTCTGCAACATATTCGTGACATTCCTTTTGGGAGAGTCCCCGGAACCGCCTCAATCCATGAAATCTGGCCACAAAGCCTTCAAATTCGTCACTTCGCTGAGGCTCAATCAGTCGAATGTGATCGAGAGAGATACCGAGTCGACGTGCATTGCTTTTGATCAACGCGCGATCCCCAAGAAGAATAGGGACACCAAGCTGGCGGGACGCAAACAGGCGTGCGGCCTGGATGATCCGTGGATCGCTTCCTTCGGGAAAAACGATCCGCTTTGGGTGACGGGCCAGTTTCTCGGTCAGTTTCTGTATAAGTGGCATGGCTATAGAATCTTTCTTTGGGGTGCTTCGGGATCAACCAAAGCCTTGTATTGAGTTTCAGCACGGAAGATGCCGAAATCCCTTCTCGAAGTCATGCGAAAAAATTTTAAGTCTATTGTCACAGTTTCCACGTCGACCTTGGGGTCGCGGATCCTGGGGCTTCTTCGCGATGTATTAGTCTATGCCCACCTTGGGCTCAGCCAGACGAATTCTGCCTTCATTCTCGCTTTCACCTTCCCGAACCTCTTCCGGCGTCTCTTTGGCGAGGGCGCTCTGAGCTCAGCGCTTATCCCAGTCTACGCTGAAGTGAACCAGAAAGAGGGCCCCGATGCCGCCTTCCGTCTACTCAACCGCACGTTGACCCGCCTCCTGGTCGTTCTCGTGTTCCTGACCCTTCTCGTAGGGACCATTATCGCGATTCCTCTCTACAGTGGATGGATCGATGAATCCCGCTATGGCGAAGCCAGCCGCCTGGGGCTTTTACTCTTCCCTTACATCATCCCCATCTGCTTGGCGGCGCTCCTCGCTGGGGCACTCCAGGTATTGGGTCGTTTTTTCACTCCAGCCATCACTCCTGTCTTTCTCAACCTCTTCATGATCGGAGCCCTCGCTGGCCCTGCAGTCTGGTTTGCCCAGACTCCGTTTCAAAAGGCGTTCTGGCTCTCGATCGGTGTTCTGGTCGGCGGT
>CEOD01031861.1_pt1 | contig 18269 bp, 16 predicted proteins | sample 530341 | NCBI WGS metagenome assembly CEOD01 (sample SAMEA2619950, study PRJEB7988) | marine metagenome | isolation source: saline water (ENVO:00002010), including | reverse complement strand
ATCCGAGGATACCCTGCCACAATTGGTAGCCTCCCTCGCTTCGATTCCCCTCCAAATCGAGAAATGACGTCACCCGTTGCAAGCGCTCGGGACTATCGAGAATCAACACGGTGATTCCAATCGCAGCTAAAACAAAGGCCAGAAGCAAAGCGCGAAACGGGGTCCCCGCCGCGAGCAGGATGACACCGGCGACGGTCATATAGAGCACGGTTGTGCCCAAATCCGGCTCCAAAATTAGCAAGGCGACAAACGGGGCCACAAAACAGGCGGGAATGACAAATCCCGGGACAAATGAAGCCATACGGCGACCGTTCCGCGAAACGTACCAACCCAGCATACAAAGAAAACCGATTTTCCCGAATTCCGAGGGTTGAAACCGCATGGGCCCGAGACTGATCCATCGCCGGGCGCCATTCACTTCCACACCGATCCCGGGGATGAGGACCAGGACCAAGAAGATCAACGAAATGATCGCTGCCGGAAAGACCAGATAGCGCAGGCGATCAACACCGAACAAAAAGGCACAGGCTCCAAAGGCGATCGCTATGGTAAACCACAGAATCTGGCGGCCAAAATAAGTACCGAGCAAGCTGTCCGAGTTTCCTCCGGCGCTCAACAGCACGGTCAAACCAATCGAAGCCAGAGCAAACACACAGAGCAACAAGAGCCACCCCCGTATGGGGAACCCTTTTAGACCGCTCCATCCTCTGGCCTCTCCTTTTTCTTCCTCATTCACTGGATGAAAGGAGTGGCTCTCCCACGCTCTCGATTCTCAGATCAAGCCCATCAAGGATTGCGGCGTTCGACCGGGACTTCCTCCATATTCCCGAAGTCTTCAAAGACCTCTGGCCCAAAGCCTTCATCTGAATCCAGTTCTTCGGATTCAATCAATGTAGGAGTGGAGCTCGGAATAATTTCGGGGGCGGTAGGACCTTCGTCGTCTTCTTCAATCACCATGGTTTCACCACCCGCATTGAAGGAATTAACAGGATCCGAAGCGCGCGGCGGCAAAATCATCTGCGAAGATGAGCTGGAAGGAGAAGGCGACAATTTTGAGGTAGACGAAGCTGGTTTTACCTTAATATCTGCACCGGCCCGCAAGCGGCGCGGATCATCCAGGCCATTGACGGAGAGCAGCTCGGCAGAACTCATACCGTATCGATTTGCGATCCCTGAGACGGTTTCTCCGCTTCGAACGGTGTGCACTGCGGTATATTGCGAAGGATCCACATCAACAGTCAGAACCTCTTCTTCCACTGCTGTCACCGTAATCTCGCCGGGCACAATCAACCGTTGTCCAATCCGAATACGGTCGCTGCTCATATTATTCAACCCCTTGATCCGAGAGACTGAGGTACCCGCCCGCACCGCGATCTCAGAGAGAGTGTCCCCCCGACGAACTTCGTAGATGGTAGTTCCCGGAACGGTTTCTGTCTCCACAATCGTATCGGTAATGGTTTCGCTCCCGTAACCGGAAGGAACTAAAATCTCTTGTCCCACTTTGAGCTGACTGTCGCGGCTCATACCGTTTGCTTCGAGCAAAGCGGAAAACGATACGTTATAATCCTTCGAAAGTCCCCACATCGTGTCCCCACTCTGCACAGTGTACGGCACATAGGCCTCTTCCGTGGTCACAGTGACGATTTCTTCCGCGCCACTATTGAACCCATTCTGAAGCCCTGGATTGAACGGCGAGTCTCCACCGTCGGTGTAAAATTCATCGGAGGTTTCCGCAGAACCCATGTTCATTGAACCAGCCGCAGACGGGCGGGTTGGAACGGACCGAACTTTGGCGGCTCTGCCATCCTGACCGGATGTCGAAAATCCGCTATTGAATGAAGGATCAATATCCTTCGAGTCGACAGGCAACCCTTGTTCCTGGGCCAAAACCGCAGTGGGTACCGTGACGTTCTGTTTTGCTAATCGGTGCTCCTCCCATTGCCGGTCAATCGACTGACAGCCGGGCTGCAAGAGTAAGGCTCCGATTAGGAGAACGTGGCCAATAATAACGAGACTAAATACTTTGAAGAACTTCATGTGCGAGCGGTGGAAAGATTCTTTGCGAGAGCACTCCTCAAGCAAACGTTAAATTCGATAATAATCGGTTTAGCGAGGGTTTAAAAGCTCCAAAACTACTCTCCGGTACACTTCCCCCCGATCTGCGTACCCCGAGAACTGATCAAAACTGGCAAAGCCCGGGCTGAACAGGATGGTGCCCCCTTCTCCAGAGCGGCGGAAGGCTGACCGAACAGCGGCATCCAGTCCCCCGTGAATGACGACGGGCACCCCTTCCTGTTCCAATAGAAATGATAACTCGTCAGCGGTACCCCCGATCAGATCCGCCGTAGCGATTCGCCCCGCGATGGCCCGAGCGAACCGCGCGAGGTCGCCCCCCTTTGACAGTCCCCCTCCAATCCATGCGATCGGCCCCGAGACCGATTCGCATGCAGCCAATGCCGCGTGAAAATTTGTGGCCTTCGAGTCATTGACAAATCGGCGCCCGTGACCTTCCGCGATCGTCTCACATCGGTGACTCAACGGTTGAAATTCCAAGGCGCTCTCTTTCAGCCTGCCAGGATCACGGCCAGAATCAGTCCACCAGGATTGCGCCAACCGGTATAGGCGCGCATAGGGTTCAACCGCAAACAGTCCTCGCTCAATCGCGAAACCCTCCCCACAGTTGACGAGGATCAAATTGTCCGGCACGGCAAATCCAAACTGCTTTGCGTGAAATCCGACTTCTTGCTCCGCATAAACCGGGATGCCGCTAGCGACCAATCTCCATTTTGCCTCGAAATAGTCCCGCATGGATGAATGCCAATCGAGGTGGTCCTCAGCGAAATTCGTCCAGAACGCCACATCTCCAGAAGGTTGGGCCCAATCGTGCAGTTGAAACGAGCTGACTTCCGCCGCGGCCCATTCTCTTTGGGGAGATTCCAGAGCACAAGATGAGAGCGGGGTTCCAATATTTCCGCAAGCCACCGCAGTTTCCCCGTTTCGATTCAGTGCCTGCTCCAACAGAGTGGTCAGAGTGGTTTTCCCATTCGTCCCAGTGACGCAGAGGAGCTCTCCGGCCCAAGCCGAGTGAGCAAACTCCATCTCCCCGAGAAGCGGGAGTCCACTTGCCTCCGCGAGTCGCCTCCACGGATGGCTGGGAGGAAACCCAGGGCTGATCACCCCGAAACTATACTCCCCTCGCCGCGGTAAAAATACAGCGTTCGCACCGGAAACTTTTTCATCGAAAAGCTGAGGAACCAGCCCCTTCGATCGCAGCAAATCTGCTACCGCTTGCCCACTGAGCCCAGCCCCGAGCACGGGGATCGTAGTACCTTTTAGATCCTCAGAACGAACCCGCACGGAAGAGGAACAACTCTCCCCGCCCTCACTCATCTCAAACGCAACGAGGCGAGGCCAGCAATCGCACACAGAAAGGAGATGATCCAGAAACGAATGACCACCTTGTTCTCGTTCCATCCTTTCAATTCAAAGTGGTGATGGATCGGTGCCATGAGGAAGATTCGCTTGCGCCGGGTCTTGTAGGAACCGACTTGCAGAATGACCGACACAGCCTCGACCACGAATATCCCTCCTACGATCACCAAGGTGAAGGGTTGGTGAATCATAAAAGCGATGATTCCAATGAGACCTCCAAGAGCTAAGGACCCCGTATCTCCCATAAAGACCTCCGCCGGATGGGCGTTGTACCAGAGGAATCCAAGACTCGCACCGAGCAAGGCAGAACAGAAAATCGCAAGCTCACCGGTTCCCGGCAAGAAGCTGATTAACAGGTAATCCGAGATAATCGCATTTCCTGCAAAATAGGCCATGGGCCCGATGGCCAGGGCGGAGGTCACCGTACAACCGATCGCTAAACCGTCGATCCCATCTGTCAAATTGATCGCGTTACTGGAGCCCGCGAGGATCAAAAACAGGAATGGAAAGAGGATCCAGATCGGCATGGTCTCGACGACCACGTCTTTGTAAAAAGGAAGCCACAATTCACGAATGCTCTCTGCGGTCATTGGATGCAGCAAAAGTATGGCCAGAGCTACCGCCGCGATCAACCCTTGCCCGAGGAGCTTGAGCCGACCGTTTAATCCGTCGCTGTTCTTACGGCTGACTTTTCGGTAGTCATCCGTAAAGCCAATTACCGTGAGCCCCGCATACACGAACCAAGCAACAATTACATACACATTGGGCTTCGCAAAAAGGAAGACCGAGATCGAGATCGAGCTAAAGAGGATGAGCCCTCCCATGGTCGGCGTATCTTTCTTTCCGGAATGAAGCACTGCCAACTGTCCAACGACCTCCTCACTCCGGCCCGCCTCCTTCATTCGAAGGTTCCGAAGAAAACGAATGATTCGCGGACCCAGCACCAGGGCTAATATAAAGGAGAGCAATCCAGCCATGACCGCACGCACTGACAAATAGCCAAAAAGACGGAGCGGCCCCCAATAGGATTCAAACTGTTCGAGATAGGTAAGCATTCGACGTTAATTGATGGTTAGCGCAAGGGAATCCAGGATCGTTTCCAAGTGAAATTTTCGAGATCCTTTCAGAAATATTGGTCCTTGCGATGCTCCGATGGATTTCACTACGGAGGCGGCATCACTGGCCACCACAACAGCACCCGCTTCCCCGACTTTTTCGCGAAGATCCGGAGCCATTTCACTGGAGAGCCCACCCACGAGAAAAACGCTGTCTCCAGCACGAACCGGAAGGACTTTCGCAAGGTCTCGGTGCCAGCTGACACCATCTGCTCCCAGTTCCTCCATGCCTCCTACTACCCAAATTCGCGGACCGCTCGGATATCGACGATCAAAGTAGTGAGCAGCATCCAGTACTGAGGAAGGATTCGCGTTGTAATAGTCTGCGTAAATCGTGCGCCCACCTGCAGTGAGAATCTCTCCTCTTTGGGTGGCGGGTTTCCAGGAACCCAGTCGGCGGACAATCTCTTCGTCTGGGATTCCTTCATCCCGGGCTACAAGGGCGGCCAAACAGGCGTTCTCAATCATCCCTGCGGTCCCCTCCATCGATCCGAGGAGTACAGACTCCCTTCCCTTCGAATGAAGTGACACCAAGTCCTTTTCAACTCGATAAGACCAAGTAGTCCCGGGCAAAACCATTTCACTGCCAGATACATGGGGAAGCACCCACTGTACTCCTTTTGGAGATACAATCTCGCTAAAGGCTTTAAAACGGGCACATGCCGGACCAAAGTATGCTCCTTCTGAGGCATATTTTGCCAGGACTGATTTTTCCCCGGCAACCCCGTCCAGTGATCCTAGATTCTCGAGGTGGGCAGGAGCAATTGTCGTCACAACAGAGATTTCAGGCAACAGCATCGCTGCCAGCTGGTCCATTTCCCCTTTCTCGCTAATTCCCGCTTCTAAAACCGCGCGCCGATGATGAGAGCGCAGCTCGAGTTCACACAAAGGAATCCCGAGATAGTTATTGAGATTGCCCGGTGTCACATAGGTATCCTCCTCGCCGAGCAGCATACCGAGCATCTCCTTGGTGGAAGTTTTGCCGCAACTTCCGGTCACAGCGATGAGTCGCCCGCCCCAGTTTTTTCTCCACTCGCGCCCGAGCAATTGAAACGCCCGTAAGGTATCCGCAACGACAATTTGCGGCAAAGGTAGTGTCGGCTGAGGTTCGCTGACCAAGGCCGCTGCAGCATGTTTCTCCAGAGCCATACCCAGAAAATCATGACCGTCTCGCCGTTCCGTCTTCAACGCGACGAATATCTCTCCGGCCTCAATCCTGCGTGAGTCGATAGAGAATCCTAAAGCCCCTGAAAACGATTCAGGATGAACCCATTCCGGTTGAAGCGTTTCCTCCAGAAACGATCGGCCGAAGACCATTGGATCTTCCATCCGTTGCTCTCGTTCGCTTCCCATGCCCCACTCCCGTCAGGCTCCGGGTCTCAACTGCTTTACCCGAATCAACTCCCGCGCAACCAACCGATCATCAAACGGTACGATGGTGTCTCCAAACTCCATAAATGGCTCATGGCCTTTGCCTGCAATCAAGACGGTGTCGTCCGGGCCCACTGCATCCAATGCGAGACTGATTGCACGACGGCGGTCTTCCACAAACTCAACTCGCTCGGGCTTTGAGACGCCCTTCTGCATGTCGTCAAAGATCTGGTCCAACGACTCCGAACGCGGATTGTCGGCCGTCACCCAGCAAAAGTCCGCAAAGGTTTGGCCCACATGCATCATCAATGGGCGCTTCCCCCGATCACGGTCGCCACCACAGCCAAAGACCAGATGAACTTTACCGGGGGTAATCTCACGAAGGACTTCAAGGGTGGAACGCAGCGCATCATCCGTGTGTGCGTAGTCGACAAAGACTTCGTACGGTTGACCGTCGTCCACCCGCTCCAAACGGCCGGGAACCCCGGGAAACTTCTTCAGGATTGAAGCTACTTTCTTAACATTGCAGCCCGATTCAGCAGCGATCGCCAAAGCCGCCAACATATTGGACAAATTGAACCGTCCGGCCAAATTCGCTTTGATTTTGTATTCACCTTTTGGGGTCACCAATCGAAAGGTCACACCTGTTCGTGAAAACTCTACATCCTCCGCTCGATAGTCTGCGTCTCCAGCAACCCCAAAGGTGATGCAGGCCGCATCCTCCCCGAGGTCCGCAACAAGCCGCCGCCCATAGGGATCGTCAATATTGATGATCGAGCGTTTTGGAGTCGACCCGATACCTCCGTCAAACAGGCGCCGCTTCACCTCGTAGTACTCGTCCATGTCTTCATGGTAGTCGAGGTGGTCCTGTGTCAGGTTAAGAAATACAGCGATATCAAAACTCATCCCCTCCACACGGCATTGGTCAATCCCATGAGAGCTCACCTCCATCACTGCCGATTTGCAATCCGCATTGATCATCTGGCGGAAGAGCGAGTAGGTATCGACCGATTCGGGCGTTGTCTTGTAAGAGGGCACGGTCCGTCCTCCGAGGTCATAATGGATGGTACCCACGAGACCCGCTTTCCCGTGCTCTGCAGCCAACAACTCCCGAGCGAGCCAGGAAACCGTTGTCTTTCCGTTCGTTCCAGAGATTCCTACTGTGTGCAGCTTCCGGTCGGGCCACTGATAGAAGTTCCCGGCGATCGCAGCCAGTGCACGTGGGACCGATTTTACTTGAATGAAAACCACACCCGAATGCATCCCCGGCGCATCCTCCGTTACAATTCCTGCCGCGCCGCGGTCAATCGCTTCTTCAACGAACAATCGTCCATCCGTGCGCAGTCCTTTTCGGGCGAAGAAGAGACTCCCCGGAATCACGCGACGGCTGTCTGTAATGATCGAGCGAACTTCTTGATCCAAGGAACCTTTATGAACGAGTACATCCACCCCTTCGATAATGTCGCGAATCTTCTGCCCTGCCGGCTGATTCGGAGTACCCCCTCCGCCAAAAGGAACCACGGTTGGCGACCAAAACCGGTTCTCGATCAGGGTACTAATTTGAATGTCCGGCAGTCTCATTGGGTGTTCTCCGTCAGGGCCATGAGGGGGCCTCCGATGACCCCTTCTGGTACGATTTGCAAATGATGGGAGGCGGTCTCTGCGATACTCCGAAATACTGGAGCAGCAACAACACCGCCGTAGCCGACCCCTTTTAGCTGCGGATCTTCCACAACTACGGTGATCACAACCTCTGGATTGTCGGCTGGTAAAAATCCACTAAAGGATGCCACGTGGTGGCGGTTCGAATACTTTCCGTCAATGATCATCTGGGTGGTTCCAGTTTTTCCAGCGGCTCGAAATCCGTCCACGTAGGCTCGGCGTGCGGTCCCCTCCGGTCCGACAACCCCCTCGAGGAAGCCAGCCATTTCCAGGGCTACTTCCTCCGAAATGATTCGCTCTTCCGGTGCCGGGCTAAAACGGATCACCGTGTCTCCGTTTGAGTCGTAGACGCTCTTGACCAAATTCAACGGACGTCGTACGCCACCCGCAGCGATGACGGACATCGCGGAGTGAACCTGTACGGGTGTCGCCGAAACCGCATGCCCCATTGGCAGGCGGGAGATGGTCAATCCATCCCACGCTTTTACCGGATGGAGAATCCCCCTCGATTCAGCCCCTAACCGCAGCCCCGTCTTCTCTCCAAAGCCGAAGGCCCGAGAGTACTCATACATCCGTTCGTCTCCCAGGGTCATCCCGAGCAAGGCCGCTCCGCGGTTACTTGATTTTACCACGATGTCTTTGACCGATAGTTCGTCGTACTGATGATGGTCAGCTGGCATACGAACGGTACGACCGTTATATTCGACACGGGAGTTACTGCAGTCAAATAGGGTGTCAGGTGTGACGAGATTCTCATTCAACGCTCCCGCGGATGCCACAATCTTAAAGGTCGATCCGGGCTCGTACACGGTAGTCAGCGCCCGGTTCATCCAGGATGACTTCGGCGATTCTCCGTGAAAGTTCGGGTTAAAGGTCGGACGATTAGCGAGGGCGAGGATCTCTCCAGTCTTCGGATCCGAGACGATGATCGAGGCGGACTTTGGAGAGTACTTTTCCATGATGGAATCCAACTCACCTTCCACTTTGGTTTGGAGGACCAAGTCGATGGTTAGCTCCACACCCAACCCGGGCCGGGGGGCGACTTCCCGCCAACGGAACTGTGCGAGCTCGCGACGACGCCCGTCTTTCTCCGACTCACGCCAGCCTGCCTGCCCTTGCAGGTAAAAGTCCATCGCCTGCTCGACTCCGTAATATCCTCCCCCATCGTTTGCCACGAAGCCAATGAGGTGAGCAGCCATCGAACCAGCCGGATAGATCCGCTGATTCTTGTAGTTTCCATACACACCGCGTATTTCCAATTCGCGGATCAAATCGTAGTCTTCTGGATAGACCGCGTCGGAGAGTTTCACCCAACGAACGGGGCGAACTTCCCCGGTGGATGGATTACGGCGCTCGCGCTTTTCGAACGCTTCGCGAATTCGGCTCTCGGGCAGATCCAGTATCTCTGCCAACTCTGGGATCTTCGTAAAGTCTTCCCGCACGAGGGACTGAGGGTCCACCCCCAGCTCGATAACCGTCTGAGTCGAGGCCAATAGATTGCCCGCTCGGTCAACAATCGGACCGCGTGGGGCCACAAGTCGGTCGTAACGACCTCGGCTTTCCTCTGCATATTGGACATAGTGCTCAGGATCCAATACTTGTAAGTGAAGCAGACGCGCAAAAACCCCGGCAAAACCGAGGAAGATCGCAGTCAATATTAGGCCATATCGAAATGCCCCTATGTAAGGAGGACGCACGTTTGTCTAGCCTCCATCAATCGTTAAAGGCCACTTCCATCGGCTTGCCGTAAGGGACAAGCCGCACAACTCGGTTCCCATCGGCATCCGTGGTGCGTTCGACTTGGGCAATCTGGTTCCAGTCCGGACGCTTGAGCGAATCGCCCACCATACGAATCAACTCATCCGGCCGTTGGGCTTCCGCCAAACGAGCGCTCATGTAGCGATTCTTTCGAGTGAGATCCTGGAGAGTTTTCTCGTGGTCTTCGATCTGATCCGCGGTCCGGCTGATTTGGCGTTGGATCCAGACCTGCGAGAGCCCCCCAAATAATGAGACGGCAAGAAACACTCCCAACAAGAGTAGGTTGAGAGGTGGAAGGTAGCTGCTGGGAGAATTTTTCATGATGATGCGTTTTTGATGAGAACGCGAAGTCGGGAGGAACGGCTTCGCGGGTTGCGCTGAATCTCGGCCTCGTCTGGACGCATGGGCCGGGTGAAGGGAAGCTTTGCTTCGATGGTTCGCTCGTCTTGGGTGCGGGAATCGTTGGCGCCAACCGGACGACCGGCGCGAGCACGGAAAAATCGCTTCACAATACGGTCCTCCAGCGAATGAAAGCTGATGACCGCCATGCGTCCGCCCGGAGCCAGTTTTTCAAATCCTGCAGGCAAGGCCCGGTGAACCGCGTCGAGTTCCCCGTTGATCGCGATGCGGATTCCTTGAAAACTGCGGGTAGCCGGATGGAGCCGCCCACGCGCCGCTACTCCGGGCACTGCTGAGCGAATCAATTCCGCCACGCTCGAGGTCCGGCTCAATTGATCGCCGCCACGCGCTTTCATGATCGCACCCACAATCCGACGCCAGAACTTCTCTTCACCGAAGTCACGGATCGCTTCCACGAGCTCACTCTCCGATGCAGTTTCCAAAAACTCGGCCGCAGAGCATCCTTTCGTAGGATCCATGCGCATGTCCAGCGGGGCATCTCCCCGAAAAGAAAATCCGCGGTCAATCTGGTCCAATTGAAACGAAGATACGCCGAGGTCGAAAAGCATCCCGTCAAATCCGGACTCGTCCAATTCCTCCAAGTCGCCGAAATCCACCCAATGGAAAAAGAACCGACCCGGAAATTCTGTCGCAAATTCTTCAGCTCTGTCCCGCGCAGCTGGATCACGATCCAATGCAGTTAGCTTGTTGTCCGGATGAGCTTCCAAAATAGCGCGCGAGTGACCGCCGCCACCAAAAGTTGCGTCGAGGAAATGTCCCCCACGATCCGCATTGAGCCCTTCGATGCACTCTTGCAAGAGGACGGGCTCGTGACCGCGATTTTCCGTTACCTGTTCTATATCCTTAGACATTGATTTGCTTCAGGATGCGGTTCATGAGGTCCGGATCATTTAAATCCGCACTCTCGTATCGTTCGACAGAGTGAATACTGAAATAGCTGAAGTTTCCTACGAGGATCGCCTTCTTCTCCATCCCCGCATGCGCCAACAACTTATCGTTTAGGTTGATGCGCCCTTGTTTATCACAACCAAAGGAATGTGCCATTGAACCGAGTTGGGTGACCAACTTCTGCCCTTCCGCATCACCTAAGCTGATCTTCGACACTTGTTCTTCGAAACGGTCGATCATCTTCGGGGGGTATACGGTGATGAAGCCTCCGGGATTCGGGAGAGCAAGGTACACCTCAGCATCGTCCCCCTGAAACCGCCACTTAGACGGAATCGTGAGACGTCCTTTCGCGTCAACGGAGTGCGCAAACTCCCCGACGTAAAAAGCTCTTTCTGCCGCTACCATTCAATTCACTAGGATCCCATTAAAAACCGATTTGCCCCATTTCTCCCCACTTTGCCCCACCTGTCAACACATTTGCACCCCAAAGCCCCCTTCCGCTGTAGTAATTTCAGGGCGACTCCCTTGCCCCCAAAATGAACTCAACCCATTCTTATCCAGCATGTTCCACAGACATGAAGCCCTCACATTCAGGCCCGTAACGGAGCAACGAACCCATCCCCCACTCGTGCCACCCAAAGAATCGATTTCCCCCACGATTGAATTCAACTTTTACAACAGCGCCGAATCCTGCGCTCTATCCTTGCCCCAATTTTCGTCGCAACTTACGTTCGCCGCCATGATTCATCCGACAGCGATCGTGGACGAGGCGGCATCCTTGGGAAAAGATGTCCGCATCGGCCCCTTTTCCATCGTGGAGGGAGGAGTAACCATCGGCGACAACACCGAGCTCTCCTCCCATGTTGTCATTAAGAGTGGCGTGGTGATCGGCGCGGATTGCAAGATCGACTCGTTTTCGGTCATCGGGGGGGATCCAAATCATATGTCTTTCGATATCGCCACGCGGTCGGGAGTGCTGATCGGCAACCAGTGTGTCTTCCGCGAATCAGTTACCATTCATCGCTCGATCTATCCCGATACGAATACGTTGGTCGGGAACAATGTGTTCCTCATGGCCGGTAGTCACATCGCCCACGACTGTGATGTCGGCGATCAGGTGATTTTCGCCAATCAGGTCGCCATTGCAGGTCACTCGACTCTCGGCAGGGGTGTTTTTATGGGAGGAGGTGCCATGATCCATCAATTTACAAGAATTGGCGACGGCGCCATGATCAGCGGGCTCTCCCGTATTTCGAAGGACATCGCACCATTTCTTATGGTGGGGGAACGGGATCATGTCAGCGGACTCAATTTGATTGGCTTGAGGCGCAGTGGTGTTCCCGCAGAGTCCATTCGGGAGATCAAAGAGCTCTTTCGGACCATTCTATTGAAACCTGGCAATCCCATTCAGGTAGCTGCCAACCAGCCCACTCCGTCATCCCCGGAAGCCCGCCTTTTCCTAGAGTTTTTTATTTCAAGCAAGAGAGGATATGCAAAAAACGTCGTCGCCTGAGATCGAAACCCAACCGAAACCCCAAGCATTAGAAGACCGTACTCTTCCACGTCCGGTCGCGATCACCGGAGGAGACCCCGCTGGGATCGGACCTGAGATCGTTGAAGCATGGTGGGAGAAACAAACTTCGGGGTTCAACGACTACGTTTTCGTCGGGCCACCCGATTGGCTCACCCGCCTCAATGAGATTCATCCCGTCCGCGGAGTCGAGATCGGCCGTACCGGGACGACTCCAGGCCGCCCCAGCCTGGAATCAGCGCGCACCGCCTACGGTTGCCTCGAATCGGTCGCCAACGGGTGCTTGATTGGCTCCTATAGCGGAGTCGTCACTGCTCCCGTTTCCAAATCCTGGCTCGCTAAGGCCGGGTTTCCTCATCCGGGCCAAACCGAATTTTTCGCCGAGCGATGGGGTGGAGATCCTACCATGGCCTTCGCCGGTGGCCGAATGCGAGTTGCCTTGGTCACTTGGCACATTCCGATCCGCGAGGTGCCACAGGCCATTAGCCGATCCAAGCTTGTTCGCACAATCCGACATGCGGCCATCCTCGCCCGGGCCACTGCCGACCTCAATGAACCCCGAATCGGAGTCTGCGGCCTCAATCCCCACGCCGGTGAAAATGGCGTACTCGGACTCGAAGAACGGGATTTCATCGATCCAATCCTTGTCGAACTGCAGAACGAATTCCCCGGCCTCTCGGAATGCCTCCCGGCAGACACTCTATTTCTCCGCCATCTCGAAGGCGAATTCGACGTAGTCGTCGCACTCTATCACGACCAAGGTCTGGGGCCGATGAAGACGGTTGATTTCGACTCGGCGGTCAATGTGACCCTGGGGCTCCCGTTTGTAAGAACGAGTCCCGACCATGGCACTGCTTTCGCACTTGCCGGACATCGGGAGGCGTCTCCCCAGAGCTTCACCAATGCCGTTCGCTTGGCTAAACTTCTCATCACCCACAGAGAAGAGGCGGGAGACTCTCAATCAACTGAATTGGAATGAGCCGTTGGAAGGCCATTTGTTCCTACGACGGCACTGATTTTGCAGGTTGGCAAAGCCAGTCAACACGCAACGCCGTACAAGACGCAATCGAGATAGCCCTCGAATCGGTTCTTCGCCAAAGCATTCGCATTCATGGAGCCGGGCGAACTGATGCCGGCGTCCACGCTCATGCACAGTCTTTCCATTTCGACCACGAATGGAATCACTCTGGGGAATCACTGGTTCGGGCGGTAAATACAAAGCTTCCTTCGTCACTCCGGCTCATCTCGATTCTGCCAGCTCCAGACGATTTCCACGCGAGATTCTCCGCTCGGGGGAAATGCTACGAATACCACCTTTCGCAACTTCCCCCCGACCCGTTCTCGGTGCGCTATTGCTGGCATATCTCTACTCCTTTTCATGCCGATCGGGTCAGAGAGGTGCTCCCGACTTTCGCTGGTTCTCACAATTTCACCGCTTTCGCAGGAAAGGTCGTAGATGCCGAGAATCCAATAAAGACCCTGGAAGCTCCAAAGCTCATTTCCGCCGGAGAAGGACGGTGGATTCTCCAGGTCAAAGGCAATGGGTTCCTCTATCGCATGGTCCGTTCACTCGCCGGAACTCTCGTGCGGGTCGCCTCGGGCAAGCTCGATCCCCAACGCATCCAAGAGCTTCTGGAAAATCCAGTCCGCACCCCAGAGGTCCATACAGCTCCTGCTTGCGGACTGTTCCTGAAAGAGGTATTCTACGAAAATGCGCCCGGCGACTGATTCATTGCCCCCGATCCTTGGATCATGGGCGCGGGCTTTGATCGATGTATTCTATCCACGCAATTGCATTTTGACTGGAGAACCGCTCGCCGATTCGCGCTATCGATACCTCTCAGATGTCGCGGTTCGGCGGCTTCCCCGGATTCACGATCCACGGTGCCCCACCTGTGGACACCCATACTATGGCGATATCGAAACCGCCCCAGCCTGTCATCACTGCGAGAACCTCCAACCAGCATTCAAAACCGGGCGATGCGGCTATTTGTTCAAAAGAGATATTCGCATCATTCTTCATTCCCTCAAATACCGGAAACGTACCTATCTCGCTCGCGATATAGCACTTCTGTTGGCTGATGCCCCGGGGTTTCTCGATTTTCTTTCGGGAGCCGTCTTAGTGCCAGTACCGCTTCACCCGACTAAGTTGCGCAAACGCGGTTTCAACCAAACCGCCGAGATCCTTCGGCACCTCAAGGGATACTCTCCCACCCCCCTCACAATCAATCCTCTCCTACATCGCCAGATCAATACCGAATCACAAACTCGGGCGAGCCGTTCCGAGAGGTTGAAGCGGGTCCGCGGGGCATTCGGCATTTCAGAAACCGCCGTCCTACCGCCCCTCGATACACGCTGTATCGTCTTCGACGACGTCTTTACCACTGGTGCCACCCTAAACACCTGCTCTCACGCTCTACGCACCGCAGGCTTCAAGAATATCGATGTCGCGGCGTTTGCTCACGGTTGACCACTTTCAGGAAAATCCCCAAAAATGATCCTTTTTCGGTCTATATTAATTTTCGCCCGTCTGGTCTCACCAAGAACTGTCCCCAAAAAGATAGGTTAAAAAATTCCTCGCTTCGAAAAGCCGCCCTCGTCTACCGTAGGCAGTTAATCCTTTCCCTAATACATGGCACTTTTTAGCAAACCGAACTATTCACGGGTAACCGTAAACCGGAAGGACATCCCCAAAGGGTTGTGGACCAAATGTCCGAAGTCCGGCGAGATTATCTATAACAAAGAACTTGAGCAAAACTTAATGGTAGTGCCCAAGAGCGGATACCATTTTCCACTTCCAGCACCAGCCCGCATCCGTTCTTTGATCGACGAGGGAACTTGGGAAGAATTAGACGCAGATCTCGTTTCGGTAGACCCTCTTAAATTTCAAGGCCCATCGTCATCCTACCCCGAGAAGCTCGAACAGTATCGGAAAAAGACGCAATTGAAGGATGCGGTGATCTCCGGTCGCGGTAAACTTTCCGGGATTCCGGTAAGCCTCGCCGTGATGGATTTTCGATTCCTCGGAGCGTCAATGGGATCCGTTGTCGGCGAGAAGATTACCCGAACGATTGAACGTGGTCTGGACGAAAAATCTCCAGTCATCATTGTTTCCACTTCCGGAGGCGCCCGGATGTATGAGGGGATCTTGAGCCTGATGCAGATGGCCAAATCCAGTGCTGCTCTAGGCCGCCTCTCACAAGCAAAGCTTCCCTATATTTCAATCCTGACGAATCCAACCATGGCTGGTGTGATGGCCTCTTTTGCCTCTCTCGGAGACCTTATCGTCGCCGAACCTGCCGCATTGATTGGTTTTGCAGGACCCCGGGTCATTAAGGAAACTACCCAACAAGACCTTCCTCCCGGCTTCCAGACTTCCGAATTCCTCCTCGATCACGGGTTGATCGATCAGATCATTCCAAGACCCGAAATGAAAAAGCGGCTCACCCACTTCCTCTCCGCCTTCACCGGTCGTAGTCTCGAAGAAGTCGCTTCCTAACACTTCAGCCACTATGCGGATCGCTAGACTTCAAACCGAAAACGGTCCTCTTTTTGCCAACCAAAACCCGGATGGCTCGTTTACGCGGTTGTCCGGTGATATTTTTGGTGATTTTTCCGATTCAGGAGAAATTGTGGAGGGCTCCCTGCTCGCTCCAATCGCTCCTTCTACCATCTATTGCATCGGTTTAAACTACCGTGCACACGCTGAGGAGACAGGGAAGAAAGTACCAGAGTACCCGGTCGTATTCATGAAGTCCCCAACGGCAGTTCTAGACCCGGGCAAACCGATTCTGCTACCCGATCCAGAGGTTTCCGATACCGTCGACTATGAAGCCGAGATCGCAATCGTCATGGGGAAAGATTGCCTCAATGCCTCTCCCGAAAACGCCTTGGATTATGTCCTAGGCTACACTTGCGCAAATGATGTCAGTGCTCGCAATTGGCAATCTCCACGAGGCGGAGGTCAGTTTTGCCGGGCCAAAACTTTTGATACGTTCTGCCCATTAGGTCCTGTTATCGTCACTTCCGACGAGATAGAAGACCCAAATCAACTATCCCTTTCCACCCACCTCAATGGTAAGGTGATGCAGGATTCGTCGACGTCCGATATGATTTTCAATGTCCGCGAGCTCATCGTCTTTCTCAGTAGAGACACGACTCTTGCCGCAGGAACGATCATTCTCACTGGAACACCACAAGGTGTGGGCGTCGCCAGGAACCCTCCTGTCTATTTGTCCGATGGGGATCAGGTCGATATCCAGATCGAGAAGATTGGCACCCTATCAAATCCAGTTCGATCGAGAACCAATTGAGCGAAGATCCGCTCGCAATCAAGTAGACCGGCCCTAACCCGCCGGGCAGGCATTAAAAAAGGCCCGGACTTTCGCCCGGGCCTTTCGTGTAAAGAGAGTCTGGAATTAGTGCCTGAAATGGCGGACTCCGGTAAAGACCATTGCCATTCCCCGCTTGTTTGCCTCGGCAATGACTTCTTCGTCTCTGACGGATCCTCCGGGCTGAATCGCAGCCGTCGCTCCCGCCTCTGCAGCCGCAGCCAAACCGTCCGCAAACGGGAAAAATGCATCAGAAGCGATGGCCGACCCTTTCAAGGAGAGCCCCGCTTCGCCAGCCTTCCATACTGCGATCCGCGAACTGTCTACACGCGACATTTGCCCCGCGCCAATTCCAACCGTGTACTCGGCACCCGCATAAACAATCGCATTCGACTTTACGTGCTTAACGACCTTCCAGCCAAATAGCATCGAGGCCCATTCTTCGTCCGTCGGCTGACGTTCCGTCACCACGGTGCACGCAGCAGGTTGCAGGCGCTTCTGATCGCGATCCTGGACCAGTAATCCACCAGCAACACTTCGGATGTCTTGGAGCGAGCCTGAACGCAGCCCCGACTGAGCCACAATTAAACGAAGGTTCTTCTTCTTCCCGAGAATCTCAAGAGCCTCCGCCGAGAAATCCGGGGCGATGATCACTTCGCAAAATATTTTTGAGACTCGTTCCGCCAATTCGCCAGTCACCGTCTGGTTGCAGACAATAATTCCACCAAATGGAGCCTGACGATCCGTCGCAAAGGCCTTTTCCCACGCCGCGCAGAGATCCAAATCAGACGCCACTCCGCATGGGTTGGTGTGCTTGAGGATTCCAACTGTTGGTTTCTCAAACTCACCGATCAAAAAGGCAGCGGCCGAGATATCGATGATGTTGTTGAACGACAAAGCCTTTCCTTGGAGCTGACGGAATGACTCTGAAAAATTTCCGTACAATGCCGCCTGTTGATGCGGGTTTTCACCATAGCGAAGCTTCTGCTCCAGTGGAATCTCTTGACGGAAAATCTTCGGGAACCCCGAAATCGCCTCCAGATCAGGCTCATCACTTTCAGTCCCTTCTAAATAGTCCGCAATCGCCCGATCATACTCAGAGGTACGGCGATACACTTTCCGCGCCAAACGACGACGAAGGGCGACAGACCCCTCCGCGCCATTCTCGCGAAATGAGTTCAGCACTTCTTCGTAATCAGAAGATTCGCAGACAACCGTAACAGACTCAAAATTCTTCGCTGCACTCCGCAACATAGAGGGACCTCCAATGTCGATATTCTCGATCGCATCCTCCTGACTGACATCAGGCTTAGCGACGGTCTCTTCAAATGGATAGAGATTCACCACTACCAAATCGATCATTTCGATCGATTGCTTCTCCGCCTGGTCCAAATGCTCCTTTTTATCCCGACGGCAGAGCAACCCTCCGTGAACCTTAGGGTGCAAGGTCTTTACACGCCCTTCCATGATCTCCGGGAACCCAGTCAAGTCACTGACATCCGTCACTTCAATTCCTTCTTCTCGAAGCAACCGAGCAGTTCCTCCGGTCGAATAGATCCGATAGTCGAAATTTTCCACCAGCTCCTTCACAAAAGGACAAAGTCCAGTCTTGTCGGAAACCGAGATGAGCGCGTTTTTCTTCATGCCCAACCTCTACTGCCTACTCAACACCGACGGCAATCTTTTCGTTCCTTGAGGACGATAAAAGAAGCATTTCAATCTATCCAAACAGGTCTTTCCGCAGCCCGGTCCCCACCGAGA
>CEOD01031177.1_pt1 | contig 18329 bp, 17 predicted proteins | sample 530341 | NCBI WGS metagenome assembly CEOD01 (sample SAMEA2619950, study PRJEB7988) | marine metagenome | isolation source: saline water (ENVO:00002010), including | reverse complement strand
CCGAGGCCGAGCGAAGTGGCTAGACCTGCCAGGGTGGCGAGGACGGCCAGCACATCAATGGCATTCCCCCAGAAGCCGTAAATGCGGTCTCCGAGAATCGGGTGAAAGATGGAGCGAATGGTTAGGGGAAGGCCGCGATTGTAGGCGAAGAATGCCAGACCGAGCCCGACGATGGCGTAAATTGCCCAAGGGTGGAGGCCCCAGTGGTAGAACGTCGTGACCATCGCTGCTTCGGCGGCTTCCGGGGTATTCCCCTGGACCTCCGAGAACATGGGGGAGGGTGAATCGTAGTGGTAGATGGGTTCTCCGACACTCCAGAACATGAGACCGATCCCCATGCCGGCGCTCAGCAGCATCGCATACCATGCCACCGTCGAGAATTCGGGTCGGGCGTCTTTGCCCCCGATTCTCACACGGCCGAGGCGGCTGAAGGCGAAATAGGCGGCGGCGATGATAAAGATATTGGCCGCAAAAATGAAGAACCAGCCGAAGGTGGTGGAAATCCACTCCTTCATATCCTGAGCAAAATGATCGGCCTGCTTGTCAAAAATGAAAATCGCAGCGATTAAGGTGATGAGGACGATGAGCGAGGCCCCAGTCACGTGGGGGTGGACATCGAACCCCAGTCCACTCCAGTTCCGGTCTCCTGCCTCCCGAGTTTTCTTGTCCCCATCGAGGAGGGTGGGGGTGGGGCGGATTTGCAGCCCCCGGAATTTTTCTCTCTCTCGGATCGCTTTGGCGCGGGCGGCCTTTTCGGCCCTTCGCAGCTTTTCGGCGAGGGTGCGTTTGGCGATCGATTCATCGCTCGGGCGGGGGTCAATACTCATAGGCTTAGGTCGGAAAAGGATTTTTAGGTCGCGGTGGAGGGTATAGCACATCGATCAACCCCACCCAAAGGACGAATTTCGAAATGGTTTCGATTTGCTCGGCTAACGATCTTTGTAGTATGAACACGGGGAAAGGTAAGGATTTGAGATTGTATCGAATAATAAGGCGTTTGAAGAATTGGATGAAGAAGGACGTGCCGGTGCAAAAGCCGGCGGCTCGTCGTTTGCCTCCATTGTTTCCTAGTCACGAGGAACGGGCGGTGTTGGCTCTGTTACAGGCAGGTAAGCAGGAGAGGGTTAGCCGCTCTGCGCGCTCGCTGAGAGAACTGGAGTACGGCTACATGTCTCAGTTTGGCGAAGACGGCATCCTCGAGTACCTCACGGCGAGGGTCCCAGAGAAGGATCAATGGTTTGTTGAGTTTGGGGTGCAGGATTACGTAGAATCGAACACACGGCTTCTTCTTTTGCGGGACTACTGGAAAGGACTAATCCTGGACGGGTCAGAGTCCCAAATCGGTTCTATTCGAAATCGGCCGGATTTCTGGCGAGTCAATTTGCGGGCTGAGTGTCATTTCCTTACGAAGGAGAACATTGTCCCGATCATTGATCGCAACGGCTTTGGCGGAAGGCCCGGACTTTTGAGTGTGGATATTGATGGCAATGATTACTGGGTCTGGGAGGCCTTGCGGGAGTTGAAGCCCTGGGTCGTGGTCTGTGAGTATAACTCGACCTTTGGACCGTCCGCTGATGTGTCTGTGCCTTATCGCGCTGATTTCCAACGGGAGCTCGGTCATCCCAGTGGCCGTTATTTCGGAGCGTCCCTGACCGCCTTGGTTCGCTTGGGGGAATCAATGGGCTTGCATTTTGTCGGGGTCAACGGTGCCGGGCACAACGCCTTCTTTGTCGACCCAGAGATTCAAGGTGAACTGCCCACCCTCTCTGCCCAAGAAGGGTTTCGCCCCACCACCTTCCGCGAAACACGCAATCTTGACGGTGAGTTAACTTTGTCTGATGCGTGGCCGGAGGACCCGGGGTATCGACGCTTGCCGCTGCATGATTTTCGCACCGGTCGACAGATCTCTGTCGGCGACATCGCCCCCGATTGAGCCCCTCCGGTTGGGGTGCCTCCCCGACGTCTAACAGATCCCCCGGAAAAGAGTCTTTACTTTCTTCAGAAAAAAATGAAATAAATGAAATGACACTGATCTAAGAACATTCGAGGTAGGGTTTGGAAGCGATTTTTGGACCTGATGAGAGTAAATGGATCGGAGGACAGAACATTTGTTAGCGGGCGAGAGTAGCCCGTCGAACTGGATTCACTCCGGAGGGGAAAGTGATCGTCCAGGGGCGGTAGCGTGCCTGGTGAAAGACGCTGCAGAAAGAGCGTGAGATGGTAGGAAAAAGCATGGGAAGTCCAAATACAGACACACCGGAACGGTGGGCGGTGGAGATTACGCCGCATCGTCGAATCTTTTCGGTTCCGGTAGGGGAAATCTTCCGCTATCGGGATCTAATCTATTTATTTGTACGCCGGGACTTTGTCGCGAACTACAAGCAGACGGTATTGGGACCGGTCTGGTTTGTGATCCAGCCGATTCTGACGACGGTGATGATGGTTTTCGTCTTTGGAAAGATTGCGAAATTGTCGACGGATGGAATCCCTCAAGTATTATTTTATTTGGGGGGAGTGACGCTCTGGGGTTATTTTGCGTCTAGCTTCAACAAAACGGCGACGACCTTTCAGTCGAACGCGAAGTTGTTTGGGAAAGTTTACTTTCCGCGATTGGTGGCCCCGATCAGCGTGGCGATTTCGAGTCTGATCACACTGGCGATTCAGTTCGGGTTGTTTTTGGCATTCTTTGCCTACTTCTGGCACAACGGCAAAGTGGAACCGAACGCCACTGTATTTCTGTTTCCATTACTGATCCTGGATCTGGCAATGATCGCTCTGGGAATGGGCTTACTCTTCAGTGCGCTGACTACGAAGTACCGGGACTTGGTCAACCTCTTGGCTTTTGGGACTCAGTTGCTCATGTATGCGACCCCGATAGTGTACCCTATGTCGACCCTGTCCGAAAAATATGCATGGATCATTTCGGCGAATCCGATTACGGGAGTCATTGAGACCTTCCGGTTTGGATTCATGGGAGCCGGAGATTTTTCTTGGGGCATGTTGGGCTATTCGACGGGTGTTGCCTCCCTTGTTTTCCTTCTAGGGATGATTGTATTTAACAAGGTGGAAGCCACCTTTATGGACACGGTGTAACCATGATTGCTGTTCAAATCGAAAATCTTTGGAAAGAGTACCGTCTTGGTGTGATTGGGCGGGGTTCGTTGGCTCAGGATTTCCAGTCCCTACTCTGTCGATTGAGAGGGAAGGAGGACCCGAACTCAGAGATCGACATCATGGGAGGAGGAACAACCGAGAGGGTTCAGAACAAAAGGTTCTTTGCGCTGCGCGGGGTGGATTTGGAGATCGAGCAGGGTGACATCGTTGGGATCGTTGGGAAAAACGGGGCCGGGAAGTCTACTCTGTTGAAGATTCTTTCCCAGATAACCAAGCCTACGAAAGGAGTGATTCGAGCATCGGGTAGAACCGCCAGCCTCCTGGAGGTGGGCACAGGGTTTCATCCGGAACTAACCGGTCGCGAAAACATCTATCTCAATGGCGCTATTCTGGGAATGACTCGCCGTGAAGTACGGTCAAAGTTCGACGCGATTGTCGATTTTTCCGGAGTGGGCACCTTTGTTGATACTCCGGTGAAAAGGTATTCGTCGGGAATGTACGTGAGGCTGGCCTTTGCGGTTGCCGCGCATTTGGACCCTGAAATCCTGATCGTGGATGAAGTGCTCGCCGTGGGCGATGCCGAGTTCCAGGAACGGTGCCTGGGCAAGATGAAGGAAGTCAGCGAAGAAGGCCGTACGGTGATATTTGTGAGCCACCAAATGAATGCGATCGAATCGCTGTGCACCAAAGGCGTCATCATGGAGGAAGGGCGCGTTTCGTATCAAACCGATGATATCCGTAGTTTGATCCGGCGTTACTTGGTGGGCGACGTTGAGGAATTGGATGGAGTCACCCTGTGGACGAACGACAAAGGAGTCTGCCAAAGCCCCTATTTCACTCCCAATTCTTTTGGGCTCTATCTGGCTAATGGGGAGCAAGCCCCCTTCGTCGTGCGGAACGACGAGGACCTGGAAGTGCGGATAGAGTTTGAGGTGAAAATGGAAGACCCTGCATTGTGCATTGGGTTTGCGGTTTACGATGAAGACGGGCGCAAGGTCTTCTTAACCTGTGAGACCGATGCACAGGACGGTAAACCCGAAAGGGTTCGGGCCGGGAGGCATGTCAGTCGGACGATCATTCCGCGGCATTATCTAAACGAAGGGTTGTACACGGTCAAAATGGCGGCGTCGTTGGTGAATCGCATGTGGCTGATTAATTTGTATGAAGAGGATGTGGACTTCCGGTTCCGCATTCAGGGGGGACTGAGCCACTCCGCATACTGGACTAAAAAGCGGGACGGTGTCACCGCTCCGGTATGGGATTGGCAACTGGAAAAATTGGGTGAATAGCTCGAATAACTTACTAGGAGAGGGCAGGAATATGAGGCAGGCAGGAAAAGAAAACGGATTGAGTCCTCTTCAAGGGGAAATCGTGGATTTCATGGTGCGATTGTTTCGTCTGATGGGATTGCCAAAAACGATTGGCTCCATCTACGGCTACATTTATGCGAGCCCCCATCCGGTCGCGATGGACGACCTGACTCAGGGGCTCGGAATTAGCCTCGGTTCAGCCAGTCAGGGATTGAGGACTCTGAAAGTGTTCCGCGCCATCAAACCTGCCTATGAGCAGGGCGGTCGGAGGGAATATTTTGAGGCCGAAACAAATTTTCAGCAATTTGTCGGAGCGTTCTTAAAAGGAGAGCTCGAGCAGTACATCGAGAATACGGAAAAGCGCACAAAGCGAATGGACCAGCAATTGTCCGAGATTTCCGACCTGTCCGACAAAGAGTTTTTTGAGAAGCGGGTGAAGCGCTTGTCCACTATGAGTGAACGGGCTCGGCAGATTCTTCCGATTATTGGCGAGATTTTTCTCTCGGAGGAAGCTGCGAAGCTTTCGGATCACGAGTGAGTGTCATCCCCCCACAATCGCATCGTTCTAAAATATTTCACTGAGCGCCGATTACACCTTTAAGATGATGAATTGTTCTATAAGCGGATTAAAATCGAGGATCCGAAGACATTTGGGAAAAACACCTCAGCCAGACGCCAAGGCTGTGGAGATTGCTCGATTGAAAGGGCTCCCGCGTTTTGAACCGGGTGAATCATCCCTGTTTGGATTGGATATTCATTTCTCCGATGCGTGTACCTTTCTCAGCGGGGGGCGACACATCCTTCAGCAGAAAGGGTATGAATTTGAGTCTACAACGGATCGGCCGCGGATAATCGACTGTGGCGCGAACATCGGATTAAGCACCCTGTTTTTCAAGAGATTGTATCCGAATGCTCGAATCACTGCGTTTGAAGCCGATCCAGAGATCTGTGCTCTGCTCAAGCGGAACTGTGCGGCAAACGGTGTGAATGACGTGGACATCCATGCTGCTGCAGTATGGACCGAGGACGGAGAGATTCAGTTCGAGCTGGAAGGTGGATTTTCGGGTAAGTTAGCCGGTGCAGACGTTTCGGGTGGCCGAATCGTTACGATCCCGTCGGTTCGCTTAAAGCCGTATTTGGAGGAGCGAATCGATCTCTTGAAAGTAGATATCGAAGGCGCGGAATGGGCGGTCTTGCAGGATTGCCAAGACCTGCTTGGGAACGTGGATAAGATATTTGTCGAGTATCACTCGTCTCCTGACAATCCTCAGAGGTTGGGTGACCTGTTGACGATCTTACAAGAGCATGGATTTCGCTATCACCTGCAGGGGGAATTTGTGCGTGACCGCCCCTTCATGGAGACTCGATTAGTGGCAGGTTTTGATAATGCGGTGAACGTGTTTGGGTATCGGGACTGAGCACAGAAGGGCGTAGATCGATGACGGAACCGTTAGTATTTTTCGACCACCAAGTCTTTGATTTGCAGAGAGTGGGGGGCGCGTCCCGGCTCTTTTACGAAGTTTCCAAACGCTTAGCGAACGAGTTTCGGTCCGAGTTGGGGCTGAAGGCGACACGGAATCTTTACTTGGCGAATCATCCCGGGATCGAACTTGCGGAGGAGGCGACCACCGAATGCAAAGTCTCCCGGCTGCGGGCAATGGCTTTCCGGCTGGCAGGTGCGGCAGTGCCGAGAAGAATCGTCGACACCTTACCTGACTCGAACCGGGTCTACGGGCTGGAGAGACTCAGGGAAGAGCGGCCGGATCTATTGGTGCCGACCTATTACGACCCCTACCTTCTGGAACTGAAGAACAGGCCGCCGATAGTGAGTACGGCCCTGGATTTGATTCCGGAACGCTTCCCGGAGTTTTATGTGGGCGAGACCCATCATTCGGCTTGGAAGCGGAAGATGATGGAGGGCAGTGATGCGATCGTTGCGATATCGAATAGTACGAAGAATGATTTGGTGACGATGTGGAACATTCCTCCAGAGAAGATCCACGTAGTGCCTCTCGCCAGTTCATTTGTGGACGCGGATGATCTCGAGGAAGGATCGAGTCCACTGCCCCATCCCTACCTGCTGTTCGTAGGAGAGAGGGGACGTTATAAGAATCTCTATTTTATGTTGGAATCGCTCCGGGGATTCTTTCATCGCAACCCCGACTGGCAGATGCTCTGTGTGGGGGCTCCCTTCACGAAGCATGAGTTGCGATTCTTTGAGGCGATTGGCTTGGGCGACCGAGTTCACGGACTATCTGGTGATGACAGCGTTGTGCGCAATGCCTACCAGCATGCCAATTGTGTAGCCGTACCCTCCCAAGCGGAAGGTTTTGGGTTGCCGGTGGTAGAGGGACTTGCGTTGGGTCGTCGGGTGGTTGCCAGTAGGATTCCCGTATTCGAGGAGATTGCAGAAGATCGGATTGCCTACTTTGACCCGAAGGATCCGGTTGAGCTCGCGGAAGTCGTCGAGCGGGAGTGCCTGCGCGGTAGTGATTCGGCGAGTGAAGTTCTTGCGCGGCGTGAGTTCGCTCAGAAGTATTCCTGGGAAGAAACTACGAAGGGCTATTCTGAAGTTTTTCGGCGAATGATCTCGTAGGTGGGATTGGGCGCAGAGGGAGATCTCTCCGGCCCGAAACCATGTTGCACTGGATTTATGAAAACAGCACTTATTACCGGCATCACCGGCCAAGTAGGCTCGTTTCTTGCAGAGTTTCTCCTCGGCAAGGGGTATGAAGTTCACGGGATTGTGCGGAGAGCGAGCATGTACAATCGCTCGCGGATCGAGCATTTACGTGCGGATCCTGATATTTATGGAAGCCGCTTGTTCCTCCACTATGCCGACCTTCAGGACGCGACACCGTTGCGCCGTCTTCTCTGTCGAGTGGAGCCAGATGAGATCTATCACCTGGCGGGCCAGAGTCACGTCGGATTGAGTTTTCAGATCCCCGAATCGACGGTACACGAAGTGGCGGTTGCCACTCTTTCCATTCTTGAGATTTGTCGCGACCTTCCCAAGACACCGCGATTCTACCACGCGGCCTCCAGCGAGATTTTTGGCTCTCCTGAAGAGTTTCCCCAAACGGAAAAAACACCTTATCGACCGGACAATCCCTATGGGTGCTCCAAAGCGTTCGCGACTCAGATGGTCAGGGTCTATCGCAATGCCTATGGGCTGTTTGCGGTCTCCGGAATTGCCTACAATCACGAGTCCAACCGCCGAGGTGAAAACTTTGTGACCAAGAAGATCGCCCGTTCCGCAGCGGAACTTGCAATGGGGCGCGAGGAGCCTTTGGTGCTCGGGAACCTCGATTCCGAGAGGGATTGGGGGTTTGCGTCAGAGTACGTCGAGGCCATGTGGCTGATGTTGCAGGCAGAAGTCCCAAGGGACTTAGTCTTAGCTACCGGCCAATCCTGCTCTGTCCGTGCGTTTGCCAAGGCCGCCTTCTTGGCTGCGGGTATACAATTGCGTTTCGAAGGCGGCGGAGAGGATGAAATCGGTGTGGATGAGAAGACCGGAAAGGTGTTGCTTCGGGTCAGCCGGGACTTCTATCGGAAGGTGGATACTGTGCGACTGGTCGGGGATCCAGAACCGGCTCGGGAGGCGATCGGTTGGTCAGCTCGGACGATTGGTTGCGAGGTCGCTAAGGAGATGGTCCGGGCAGAATTGTCGACTCTCGGTCATTAGGGTGGGCACGGATTTGATCGTTCTATGACTCTACCCAGAATTTCAGTGGTTACGCCGACGTATCAGTCGGGTAAGTACTTGGAAGCTTGCATCCAATCGATTAAGGCGCAGGGCTATCCGAATCTGGAGTACATCATTGTCGACGGGGGGAGTACTGATGAGACTCAAGCAATCGTTGCCCGGCATCGGGATATCGTCAGTGACTTTATCTCGGAGCCAGACAATGGCATGTACGATGCTATCAACAAAGGATTCAACTTGGCCACTGGCGATGTGTGTTGCTGGTTGAATTCAGATGACAGATACTTTGAGGGAGCATTGCGGGTGGTCGGTGAGATCTTTGCGCAGTTCGAGAACACCCACTGGCTAACAGGTTATCCCGCAGTGTCCACCGGAGGAGTTGTCACAAGTGTGGGTGATGCTTTCTTTCCCAAAGAGCTGATTCGAATGGGGCTGTGCAATGGGAACGTGCTACCGCATATCACCCAGGAGACTGTCTTCTGGAGGAGGCATTGCTGGGATGCTGTGGGCCCGATTCCGACTCACCTGAAATTAGCCGGAGATTTTTGGCTTTGGCGACAATTTGCGGAGAAGTGGGAATTGGCTTTTGCGAAAGTTCTGCTGGCGAGCTTCTCTCGGCGTGAAGGGCAACTTTCCGAGGCGGGACGCGAAAAGTATGCGGAGGAAATTTCGTCGATTTTGGAAAAGGGTGTTGCTGGCGACTGTGAGCGGGAGAAACAGCGACTGCAGCGATTTTCGCGTTGGTGGCCGATGTTGCGCCGCATTCCCCGCGGCAAAGGACTTGTCATGCGTTCGATGGGAGAGCGTGCGACCTCATGTCCGATGCTTACCTACTCATTAGAAAACGGCTGGAAGGAGCGCCGTTATTATTTGGGGAACCAATACTCCATGGTAGACAAATTGTTTGGGCGGCTTCGGAACCTTGGCGATCGCTAGAAGTCAGGTGTTGAGGTGCGCGGCTGTGGCTGGATTTATTTTGTATGAATACGAGAGACGATAACTCTCTTCAGGAGCGGGGTTTGGTCATCATCGATTGGGGCCGGGGTGGACATTCTTATATGTACCTCGAAAAGATCCTCCAAGCGCTTAGCGGGTCTTTTGATCGGCTGGTCGCGTTCTCCCAATACAGCGCTGAGTTGGCGGAATTTGCTTCGGCTGAGTGGAAGGGTTCGAAGGACATGAGTTTCTATCCGATCCAGCGCGCTTCTTCTCGTTTGGGGCCTCTTCCACGGCGAATTGCGCTCAGAGTGCGCGCTTGGCAGATGGGAAGGCGGGTCCGAAAAGTCCTGAGAACGCAACCGGGTGCAGGGATGGAGTACGAAGTATTTTTCCCCTGTCTCGCTGAGTGGGAGTCCATCTACTATCGCTATTTCTGTGCGGGCCTTGGGCTTCGTTGGTCAGCACTGCTGCTCAGCTTCAAAGGAATGCGGATGGCGGACGCCGATATGAGTATCTTGCGCAATCTGAATGAGAAAGAATGCGTCGGTGCTCTCACCCTCGATGAGAATCGAGTCGACTGGTTGGCGGAGCGGATGCCGGGAAAGATAACGGGGTTTCTCGCCGACGTATCTCCGACCCAGTGGGATTCCTCCTGCCCTCTGGCCGATCGAATTTGCGAAAAGGCCAAAGGCCGTAAGATCGTACTGTTGATCGGTCGATTGCGCAAAGTCAAAGGGGTCGTCAATTTTGCCCACACGGCTTTAGCGAACAGTGGGGAGGATCTCTTTTTTGTCATGGCAGGGCAGCTCTCGCCGAGCGGATTCGACGAGGAAGAGCGGGTGCTTGTCACCGAAACCTTTCAGAACGCTGAGAACTGCTATCTCCACCGGGACGAGTTGAAGGACGAGGGAGAGTACAACGCAGTCTTTCGACTCGCCTCGATCATCTGTATTGCGTACCGCAATTTTCCGGGAAGCTCGAACTCGTTGACGAAGGCCGCATTTTTTCAGATTCCGGTAATTGTTGGTAGTGGATATCTGCTGGCGGAGAGGGTTCATCGTTACCGGATCGGTGAGGTGGTGGAGAAGGAAGATCCCGAGCAGTTGGGTGACGTGATCCGTCGATTGGCAAACTCGGGTATCGAGGGTGAAAGTCCCGATTGGTCAGGGTTTCAAAGCCATTTCAGCGATGAGGCATTCTCTCAGCAACTGCGGGGGTTTATGTCGAAAACAGGAAAGGAAACACAGTGAAAACGGTTCAGAACAAACGTTGGAAGCAAGTGACGGCACCGCTTCGGATGCTTCCGGAATTTTTTATTCCCGGAGAAGCAAAGTGTGGGACCACATCGATGTTCCGATACCTATCGCTGCACCCGGAGATCTATCCTTCTGACGTGAAGGAGCCCAACAACTTCTGGCGCTATGGTTCGAGTCCTCTCTGGTGCCGGCAGCACTATCCGTTTCGCTGGGTTCGCACGCTCCGTAAACTCCGTGGCAAGCGAACGGTCACAGGAGAGGCCTCGCCGGAGTATTTCTCAAAAGAACCGGTTCCGGCTTCCATTGCGGAACGGTGCCCGAATCCGTATCTGATCTTTCTCTTCCGCGATCCCGTGGAGAGGGCCTTTTCCGATCATCACATGTTGGTGAAGGCGGGAGTCGAAACAGTTTCCTTTGAAGAGAGGATTGAGCAAAGCCTGGCATGGGTTCGCGATCCGGGAATGAAGGAAGTTCTCGAGTGCTTAAACGAGTTGGAGCACCACCCGGCGCGCTATCTCCTGCGGGGTGCATACCGAAAGAATCTTGAGCCATGGCTCCGCCATTTTCCGAGGGATCGTATGCTGTTTATTGAAAGTGAGAGCTTCTTCGAGAACCCGGAAAGGGAAGTGAACCGAACCCTGAGTTTTCTGGGTCTTTCTCCGATGGAGAAGCAGGATTGGCCCATCTTCAAAAAAGGTCAGAACAAACAGCCGATGGATTCGGATATTCGACAAAAACTCCAAGAGTATTTTGCCCCCTTGAACCGTGAACTCTATCAATTCCTCGGAGAGGATTGGTCTTGGAGCGCGTCATGAGCTTGGGTGCGGTGGAGCAGTTTCGGGTCATCGGGATCGTGTTGGTCCGCAACGAGGATTTTTACGTCGAGACCTCGATTAAAAATATTGTCGACGCTTGTGATGAGATACAGGTCTTCGATCACCGCTCGACCGACAGAACCACTTCCATCCTCAAGGCCCTGGCGGCGAGGGAGCCGAAAGTCTCTGTACGCACGATTCGAAGTCCGGAGGAATCTCATCAGGCCATTGAAAAGTATGCGGGTACGCGGACCTGGATCTTCGCTGTCGACGGAGACGAAATTTATGATCCAGTGAGAACGCAGGAGTTTTGCGATGAACTGCGGGGAGGGAAGTACTCGGAGGTCTTTCAACTGCGGGGAAACGTCCTGCACGTGGATGAGTGGTCTGGCAGTGAGTACAAAGGGTTTCTCGCTCCCCCGAGTCGGGCGATGAACAAGCTCTTTAATTTCTCATTGTTGAAGAGCTGGGAAGGCGGATTCGAGCGGTTGCACGGGGGGACTCCCGTTTACGTGGACGGCATCGAACGTCCCAAGCGGCACGCGATCTCAGACGACTTTTCTTTTGAGGACTCGCCCTTTCGCTGCTTGCACATGGTGTTCCTGCGCCGCAGTTCGAAGGAGAAGACAGGGCAGGGCACACGATTGAATATCGCAGATAACGTGAGCGCGCGATTTGGAGAGCGATTGAGGCGCAAGCTCTTAGGGGTGCTGGGGATTCGCTCTTCTTCACCGGGAAAGTTGAAGAATTACCGTTTAGGGGACAGGGTAACCGTCATCGACCCGGTTTTCAGGGTCACGCAATCGAAGGAGTTGTAGAGTATTTTATGGATAGAAATAAAAATTTGATTCACCGAATTATCCGGAAATTTGGACTATACCCATCGTTCTGGTGGAAGACGATGTTGTACCGTTGGACACCCGGCGGGTGGGGCTACTACCGCAAGTTGAATGGGCGGGCAAAGAAAGGTTCCTGTGAACTCGGGAAGTTGCATTCCGTAAGGGAAAAGCATTCGGGAGACTCGGGTTGGAGTGAGAAGACGGACCCCAGTGGTAACTTTACTTACAGGGATTATGCTACCTACCAGGAGTATCTCGATCACCAGAAAGTGAAGTTTGATGAAATGATCGAAGCCGGATTGGGGTTCGATCCCAAGTCTGTCGGAGACATGCGGACTCGCTTCTTTCGTCGGTTCAGGTGCCTTCCCTATCATCTCAGCTCCGATGCGGCAATCGTCTGCGCCGGTGCGCGGCAGGGGACTGAAGTCGAAGTTTTGCAGGATATGGGATTTTCGAACGTGTACGGTACCGATCTGAATCCCGGTCCAGACAATCCGTGGGTGCGCAAAGGGGATTTTATGAAGATGGAGGAGGCAACCGATTCGGTGGATCTCGTCTTTTGCAATGCAATTGATCATGTGCTCGATATCGACATGTTTTTGGCAGAGCAGGCTCGGGTGATCAGGCCGGGTGGTTATGCCATGTTCGAATTTATGGAAAATACCAAAGGAGGAGCCTTCGAAGCCGTGGAATGGGCATCGGATGGCGCTCTTTTGAGAAAGCTCTTGGAATATTTTGAGGACGTTGCCCACGCCGAGAAAGAGGCGCATTGGCGTTGGTTTCTCGTAAAGGGTCCACTGCCCCGGAAAGAAGAGAATCAGTACCGCGAGGCCAGTTAGTCTGGTTTTAGTGGGAATGCATGAATCGACGTCCTTCATCTTTCTTCCTCTATAAGTACACCGAGGCACGAGTGAGAGCTCTGCGTTTCGGCGGGTATGGCAGTTATACCTTGTCGGGGCTCCTCGAGTTGCGGGATGAAGGGTTTTCCGTTGAAGCCGGATGGTTTGGGGAACCGAACCGATTTCGGGGGTGGATTGCCGCGATTCTTCGCCGTATTTGTGTGAGAAGAACAGGATACTGTGGGAACTTCCGCCAGACGATGGCGGGACTTTCAGAGATTCGCCGAGCGAAGGCCCTGGTCCTTACGAGCAACAATGCAGCGTTTCCGGTACTGTTCCTGAGGAGCCTCGGGCTTTCGATTCCACCGGTGTTGGTGATTTCAGTGGGGCTGGAATGGAATCCTCCGAACGATTCACCTCGGCGGTTGCGGTCGATCTCGAAACTGTTCCGGCACGCAGAGAAGATTCTCGTCTACTCAGAGTCCGAACGGGAATTTCTCATGGAGAGAATCGGGATAGAACCGCATCGCATTCTTGCGGTACCGTTTGGGATTCCGCGAAAGTACCTTCCAGCGGCCTTACCACCCATGACAAGCGACGAGGAGGGAGAGGTGTTTCAGTGGGACGTTATCTCAGTGGGGGCGGACGCCCAGCGCGACCTGCCCTTGTTGCTGGAATGGGCGAGAAATAACCCGGAGATGAGGGTTCATCTCATTCTCGGCGATGATCTGGTCCGGGAATACACGGACCTCCTCGCATCGGTAACTGTGGAATCCAACCTCTCTGTCGAAGAAGTGTTTGAGCGGATACGATCCTCTCGAGGAGCAGTCGTTCCGGTGCGGGAGAACCTGTATTCGGCGGGAACTACGTTTTTGATTCATGCCTTGGCCTGTCAGACTCCGGCTCTTGTCTCGCAGACGAGTTGCCTCGGCCCACAGTACCGGATTTCTGAGTCGGGATGCTTTACCTATTCGCCTGGAGATACGGAAGACTTTTCGCAAGGGATGAAGAAACTGCTGGCTCTGTCGACAAACGAACGACGATCAAGAGGTGAACAGGGTCGGCGATGGGTGGAAACCTACGCAGATGGGAAACCTGCGCTGGGGGTTCTTCGAGAATTTTTGGAGGCACATAGTTCCTCACCGGCGAAAGAGCAGAACTAATTCGAGTGAAAATTTACGAATCCAGACACCTAGAGGAGTCGGGTTTCTTCCAGTACCTGTTTCAGGCCCTTCGCGCAAGCGGGGCGGAAGTTGTCGAGAAAGCTCCTCACGAGAGGCAGGGTCGTACGGATCGACACCACGAGGGCGCTTGGGCAGAGATCGAAGGGGCTTTGGTCTTTTTCGACATGAGCGACCACGTTTTCGATTTTGACCTCCAAGCGCTGCAGCACGCGGACCTTTACCTGAAAGCCAATCTTAACCGGAGCCTCGCGGATCGTGTTCTAACCGAGGAGGGGATGGCAGATTGCTCTTCAAAGATTCGCCCATTTACGTTTCTTCCTCCTTCACTTGGTTTATGCCGGAAGATCGGCGGGCTCAAACTCGGGAGCTGGCTCCCAGGGCCCAAATTGTTTCATGTCGTGGGAGTCTACGAGAATCCCATTGCCGATGGGGCCGCGGATCCATTCGAGGCTCCGGGTGACCGGGTTGATCCGCATGTTATGCATTTTTGGATACGCCACCATTTCTCGAAAGCAGTCGGTGAGACCGGGCTATCAGCGATTTCCCGACTGACGAGCCGAGGGAATCCGGCTATCGAAGATGGTGTCAATGTGAAGGCGAATCTTAACCATCAGTTCTATCTGTTTCGCATGGCGACCTCGACCTGTACCGTGTTGAACACCTTCCCTCACGCTGTGTATCCATGGAAGGCTCAGGAATCGCTTGCTCTCGGCAGACCATTCATCGTGGAGCGGGAGCCTCTCATTGAGATTCCGCCGGCATTTCGACCGGTGCCGGACGAGCATTTTCTTGAAGTGATCCCCGGGTTCGGCTCGTTCGACGAGAATGCGTCCCTGGAGGAGGCGGCTTCCTATCGGATTCTCAAGGTGCCCTCGTTGGAAAGCATCCAAGAAGGGTTCGAACGAATCACCGGTATCTTGAAGGACCGGAGCCGGATGGAGTCAATGAGGCGGGCATGTCGGGATTTTTCAGCCGAACGTTTTTCCCCGTCTTTCATCGTGAGGTGGTTGCAAGAGGAAGTGAGTCGTAGTGTATGAAAATCTTGGTGCCCATATTGCGGTTTAACTGGTATCGGACCTTGGCTCCGTTGGTGGACGAGTGTTTGCGACGCGGTCATCAAGTAACCTGCCTCCATAACGAGTCAGATCGGAATTTCGAATCGAACCGACCGAACGAGAATCTGTTTCCACGCTTTACACACGGGACCCCCCAGATCGACGGCTACGGAGATGAGGACGAGCTCTACCGCAAGGTACTGGGCGGTGACCACGAGGTTCTTTTGAGTATCGACCTTCCTTTGAGGAATTGGGTGGAGGATCCGCAATGGGCGGATCGGACCTTTCGCTATGTAGCCATCACCACTCCTGACACTCTGAAACGTCTACATGATCGGGAAACAGTCGACTCGGTCGATTGCTTTGCCCTGCGGACGGACTATGAGCGTGAGGCGACCATTCGGGATCGCACCACCGACTATCGAGAGCTCTACAAAATTGCGCAGGGACTAGGCCGGGACGGTTTGCGTTATGTTGGGTTTGTCGAGCCGCGGTTGGGGAAAGAGTGGGATGACTCTCTGGTGGATGAATTTCGGCGGAAATCGAGAATCTGCGGGTATCCTCTATTGGATGCGCTGAGCCGAGTGGACCGAGACGAGTTTCGCAAGGAGTTGGGTGTTGAGCCGGGCCGACCGATCGTTGGTTTTTGGGCGACTCCGACCGCGGGGCGAGGCGCTCATGCGAATTGGGATTGGATCCTGGCAGAAGACCGATTGGCCTATTTCTATGCGAAATCGGTTCGTTCCTACGGGTTGCGAGGCCTTGGTATGCCCTACGTCAACGAATCCCATTTGGTGAAGGCTGTTCACAAGTTTGCCCGGGAGAACGATGCCTTTCTCGTGACCAAGCTCCGACACTATCAAAAACCGGGTGAGAGTGTGTATTCCACCTACACGGACAAAGTGCTTGGGGAAGATTGCTTCTATCCGCATTCGGCGATGTCGCTGGCGGCGGTCAGTGATCTGATGGTGGGGTTTACCACAAGTGGTACCCCTGAGGCGGTTTGGTCTGGCAGTCCGGTTCTGGATATTCGTGTTCCGGGCTCGAGGAGAGATTTACTCTGTGAGTCCCTTCATTTCTGGGACGGAATGTTGGAGCACCGCGGGGTGGTGGAGTCGATGAGCTCGATCGAAGTGAAGGCGCAATTACCGGGGCGAAAACTGGACGAATTTCGAATGGATCCGAAAGCGCGGGCTGATTATCAGAATAAATTCTGTGGACCGGACGGCGGATCGTTCTCGGGCAATGTGCTCGACGCAGTCGAAGATCTCGTTCGCGAATGAGGTACCCTCGAACAGAATTCCCTGAAAGATAGACGATGGAATATTTATGTATAATCCCCGCCCGGAAAGGGTCGAAAGGCGTTCCGGGAAAAAATATGGTGAAGGTAGCGGGCCGTCCCTTGATTTCCTATAGCCTGGAAGTGGCCAAGGAAGCACTGGGGGACCTCCCGAACTTTACCGTCTTCGTATCGACGGACTCGGAGGAAATCCAACAGTTTGCGATCGCAGAGGGGATTGAAGTCCCGTTTTTGCGGCCGGACGAGTTTGCCGGCGATCGCTCTCCCTCAATTGAGTTTGTACTTCATGCCCTCAAGGAGTTCTCGAAACGAGGAAAGGAGTTTGATGCGGTGATGATTCTTCAACCCACATCCCCCATGCGGACCGCAAAGACAGTGAGAGATGCGATATCTCTATTGGAAAAAAATCCCAGTGCAGACTCTTTGATTACGGCTTTTGAAGACCCTTCTATAAACCTGGATACATACTACCAACGAACTGACGAAGGATTTGGTCTGGGGGTAACCGAGAACCACAATACCGGAGGGCGGCGCCAGGATTTGATGCCGACATACGTGAGGAACGGCGCGGTGTACATTGTGAAGACTGATTACCTCGAGCGCACGGGGAAGCTCATCGCCGATCGGCCCCTTGTCCTCGTCATGGATGAAGCGGTCTCGATCAACGTAGATGGACCTGATGATTTGGCGAAGCTGAAGGAGGTATTGGAGAAATGAGTACACCAGAATTTTGGAAAGAGCTTGAGGCGGGCCACCGGCGACCATTTGTAATCGCTGAAGTCGCCCAAGCCCATGACGGTTCGCTGGGAATCGCACACAGTTTTATCGATGCGGTGGCGGAAACGGGGGCGGATGCCATCAAGTTTCAGACTCATTTTGCAGCGGAAGAGAGTACGGCACGGGAGCCGTGGCGGGTTCCTTTTAGCTACGAAGATCCTACCCGGTATGGATATTGGAAGCGGATGGAGTTTACTCCTGAACAATGGAAGGGATTGGCCGACCACTGTGCGGACAAGGGCTTAGTCTTTCTGAGCTCGCCCTTCAGCTTTGCGGCGGTGGATCTCTTGGATTCATTGGGGATGCCTGCCTTCAAAGTCGCCTCGGGAGAGATTGAGAACTACCCGCTTCTCGACCGGATCTCGGCCTGCAATCGGCCTGTCTTGTTGTCCTCGGGTCTTAGTGACTGGAAGATCTTTGATGCGGCCGTGGAACGGGTGCGAAGCCGGGGAGCGTCTGTAGCTACATTCCAATGTACGACAGCCTATCCAACCCAGCCGGAACAGGTCGGGTTAAATATATTGGGGGAAATGAAAGATCGCTATGGCTGCCCGGTTGGCTTGTCCGATCATTCCGGGACGATCTACCCCTCTTTGGCTGCGGCTACATTAGGGGCATCGCTTCTCGAGGTTCATGTCACCTTCGATCGTCAGATGTTTGGTCCGGATGGTCCGGCATCTATAACCCTTCCGGAATTGGCCACTATGGTAGAGGGCGTGGATGCGATCTATCGAATGCGAACGAATCCAGCAGACAAGGATCGCCCGTTGGTGGACCTACCCACCCTGAGCCGCACCTTTGGCAAGAGCGTAGTCGCCCGGAAGGAACTGGCAGCTGGGACGGTGTTGGAGGAGTCGCACCTGGCCTTGAAGAAGCCGGGAGACGGCTGTCCACCGGCAGACTATTATCGAATGATAGGTCACAAGACCACCCGCGCCTTTGAGGCGGACGAGGCCCTGTCTTGGGAAGGTTTATCCCAGAATGAGTCGCAGTAAATCGGAAGCAGTTATCATGAAAGAGAAGAGAAAAGTATGCGTGGTGATCACCGCGCGCCCGAGTTATTCGCGAATAAAAACTGCAATGGTAGCGTTGCGGGATCGGGATGATGTAGAATTGCAGGTGGTTGTAGCGGCTTCGGCTTTGCTGGAGCGTTACGGTCGGGCCGTTGACGTCATTCGAAGCGACGGCTTCGAGG
>CEOD01003165.1_pt1 | contig 18836 bp, 12 predicted proteins | sample 530341 | NCBI WGS metagenome assembly CEOD01 (sample SAMEA2619950, study PRJEB7988) | marine metagenome | isolation source: saline water (ENVO:00002010), including | reverse complement strand
CGGTGACGAGACTCACTACCTACCCAAGCCGTTCCTCGTTCTGGCGACTGAGAATCCGATCGATCAGGAAGGAACCTATCCGCTCCCCGAAGCGCAGGTCGATCGCTTCATGCTCAAGCTTCGCGTCGACTACCCCAGCAAAAAGGAGGAACTCCGGATCCTCCAGGAGATGGCGACAACCAAACCATCCACCACAGTAGATGCCGTCATTGATCTGGACGATATATTGAGAGCGAGAGAAGCCGTGGATCAGATCTATGTAGATCCCAAGATCCAACAATACACGGTCGATCTGGTGTTCGCGACGCGCAAGCCGAGCGATTACGGTCTGGACATGGATCACTTCATTCAGTTTGGCGGCAGCCCCCGGGCGACGATTTCCCTCATTCTCGCCTCCAAAGCATGGGCGTTCCTCCAAGGCCGGGGCTACGTCACCCCCCACGACATCAAAACGATCGGGATGGATGTTCTTCGCCACCGGGTGATCCCTTCCTACGAAGCGGAAGCGGAGGGATACTCCAGCGAGCAGATCATCAGCCGCATCTTCGACACCGTCCCCGTTCCCTAAGCGCCCCCAATGGCTGAACAGGAAGACCAGACCCGGGAAATTCTCCGGAAGGTGCGTCGTCTTGAGATCCGGACCAACCGGATGGTCACAGATGCTCTTTCCGGGGCCTACCACAGCGTGTTCAAGGGACAGGGCATGGACTTTGAAGAAGTCCGCGAGTATGCCCCCGGCGACGAGATCCGCTCAATTGATTGGAACGTCACGGCTCGAATGGACCGCCCCTTCGTCAAAATCTACCGCGAAGAACGGGAGCTGACCTTGATGCTCCTCGTCGATCTCTCGGCCTCGGGCTCCTTTGGCTCAGCCGCAGAATCGAAACGGGAACTCGCGGCAGAGATCGCCAGTGTTCTCGCGTTTGCGGCGAGCCGGAACAACGACAAAGTGGGACTCCTCATTTTCACTGACCGGATCGAGACCTACGTCCCTCCCCGAAAGGGCCGTTCCCACATCCTTCGTGTGATTCGCGAGATCCTCTATTTCGAGCCGGAAGGAAAAGGAACCGACCTCCCCGACGCCCTCGACCACCTCAACCGGCTACTAAAGCGCAAGGCGGTGGTTTTCCTCATCTCAGACTTTCTTCAGGGGCCCGACGGTCGATTACCCGACCCGGAACAACCCCGTGGAGATGCCGTCTTCCGCGCCCTCTCCCGCACCCATCGGCGGCACGACCTGACGACGATCTTCCTTTCCGACGAACGCGAACACACTCTACCCTCAGTGGGTCGAATCACTCTGGAAGATTCCGAAACGGGTGAAACGGTGGAGCTCGATACCTCGAGCCGCCGAATCAGAGAACGGTACGAGACCGAGAACCGCAATCGTCTCGAAAAGATGAACAAGGCCTTCAACCAGCTCGGCTTGGGTAGTCTCTCCCTGCGAACGGGTGAACCCTATATCCACCACCTCAGGCGCTATCTCGAACGGAGGGAGAGAAAGCGATGACCCACAACCGCCCACTCCTACTCGCCCTCTGCACGGCCGCGAGCGCTGGGGCCTCACCGCTTCTCGCCCAAGAGGGTCTCCGCCCGATCCGCGGACCTATCGTGCCCAGCTTCTGGCAGGAGCAAGGGACCTGGGCGATCCCCGCTATCGCAGCCGCCGGCATCCTGGGAATCTTGTTGCTGATCTGGATCATTAAACGGCTGTGCCGCCCCAAGATCATCTCCCCTCTCCATCGATACCGCGCCGAGTCGGCCGCGATGAAGAAACTCATTTCCGACGGCCACACGGAAGAAATCCCCGCCAGACTCTCGCGGGTCCTCAGAGAAACCATCGAAGCTATTACCGGCATTCGCGCCCCGGAACAAACTACTGAAGAATTCCTCAGTCACATCGGATCGAGCGAATCTACCGAAGAGGACCGCCCCAAGATTCCTGCCGAGGCGGTCGGTGACCTAAAAACCTTTCTCTCCCTCATGGATGAGGCAAAGTACGCGCGGCGCCAATTGGATCTCAAAGAGAACCAAAAGCTCCTCGATACCGCTGACCATTTTGTCGAGCAAACCGTTCCGGCAATGGCACAGCCGAACACCAAACCGGAGGGAGATCTTTGAGCGACTTCCTTTTTCGAGATCCCGAATGGTTTTGGCTAGCCCTCCTCTTGCCGCTTTGGATCATTCTCCGCGGTCGCCGAGGAAAGAACGCCGCCCTCTCATTCTCCTCGGTAGCAATCGCCAAGGACGTGACCCGTGGCTCACGCTCCCGCATCGGCGGATTCTTTTTCCTCATGCGGCTGCTCGCCATCCTACTGCTTCTTACGGCATTGGCCCGACCCCAACTGGGAAAAGGGCACAGTGAAGTAGAGTCCAGCGGGATCGACATCGTCCTCGCAATCGACGTATCGGGCTCGATGAATGCACTCGATTTCGCCTCCCGCGAAGAACTCGCTACCCGGCTGCAGATCGTCAAAAAGACCGTGAAAGAGTTCATTGAAAAGCGCCCCAACGACCGCATTGGGCTCGTCGCTTTCGCCAAAGAATCATTTCTCGTCAGTCCGCTCACGCTCGACCACGGATGGCTGCTGCAAAACCTGGAGCGGATACAAACCGGATTGATTGACGGCACCCAAACCGCCATTGGCCCCGCTATCGGAATGAGCGTCAACCGGCTCCGCGATCTGCCCGCAAAGAGCCGTATCGTCATCCTCCTCACCGACGGGGAGGACAACGTACAGGAGATTCCCCCCATAGCAGCCGCCGAAGCAGCTGAAACTTTTGACGTCAAAATCTACACCATCGCCGCGGGGAAGAGTGGTCGTGTTCCCATGCCCAAGACCGATCGCTCCGGTGCGATCTTGCGACGCTCGAATGGAGACATGGTCTTCGGTGGCTACATGGAAAGTCGGGTCGATGAAGATACATTGAACCAGATTGCCGAGATCACCGGGGGCAAATTCTACCGCGCGACGAACCCCGAGGAACTTCGATCCATCTACGACGAGATCGATCAACTCGAAACGACCGAGGTCAAACTCCGGCACTACTCCGAATTTCAGGAACTCTTTTTCTGGGCCCTCTACGCTGCGCTGGCCCTGCTCGGGATCGAGCTACTCCTCGTCAACACCCGTTTCCGCCCTCTTCCCGGCTAATCGCCATGGATGAATGAACGATGATTGAATTTGCGAACAAGGTCTGGCTTTACCTCCTTCCCGTCGTAGTGGTTTTACTACTCGTGCTCTTCCATTTTGACGGAAAGGGACGACGTGCAAGTATCAGCCGGTTTGCCTCGGACCGCCTCGTCCAAGGGTTACTCCAATCCTATAGCCCATTCCGGCGCCGGTTGAAAAATGCCGTAATCTTACTCGGCGTCATCTTCCTTTTCCTCGCCTTGGGACGCCCCCAATGGGGCTACACCTGGACTGAAAGCAGCAGCCGCGGGATCGATATCGTCTTCGCACTCGATACCTCCCGCAGTATGCTCGCACAGGACATCAAGCCCAACCGATTGATCCGCGCGAAGTTGGCGATTGAAGACTTTGTCAATCAACTGGAAGGCGACAGGATTGGGCTGGTCGCTTTCTCGGGGAGCGCCTTTCTGCAATGCCCTCTCACCCTCGACTACGACGCATTCTTCCAGTCACTCGACGCGGTGGACACAAACGTCATTTCAGCCGGGGGAACCGACCTGGCGGCAGCCATTAACGAATCGGAAGCCGCTTTCTCCGCCGACAACAATTTCAAGATCGTGGTCCTCATAACGGACGGCGAAGACCTCGAAGGGAGTGGCATAGCACAAGCACGCAAATCCGCCGAAGACGGAGTCACCCTCTACACCGTCGGGGTGGGCACCTCTGAAGGCGCACCGATCCCGATTCCAAATCGAGCGGGGCGGATTCAATATGTACGGGATGAGAATGGAGAGATCGTACAGAGCCATCTGGAACCTGAAACACTGCAGACGATCGCGCAGGTAACTGGTGGCTTCTATGTTCCTCTGGGTACGACGGGATACGGCTTGGAGCAGGTTCTCGAGGCGGGAATTGGCTCGATCCCTGAAGAAGAGATTTCCTCTCAGCTCCAACGTACTGCCATCGAGCGCTTCCAGTGGCCCTTGGGGTTGGCTTTGTTCTTTTTCGCGCTCGAACCCCTCATCGGTACACGCCGTGGATGGAAGATCGGCCGCAAGCAGCTGGGCGGAGGCACCGCACTCCTGGCTCTTTTTGTCGTTGGATTTCTTCTGCCCGCCCAGCCCTCCTCCGCACAGGAAATAGAGACCGAAGAATCCGTGCCCGCAGAGGACGCCGAAACGGTAGAAGAGATCGAGGTGGTGGAAGAACCTCCGCAAACTGCTTTCGCCCGTGCAGTAGAACAAGAACCCCTGAATCCGATCGCCCATTTCAATCGCGGAACTGAACTGTACGGGGAGGAGAAATACGCGCGGGCAGTCGAATCGTTCACCGACGCTTTGCGCCTCGCAAGGGATTTTCAGTTTCAAGCCGACGCGTTTTACAATCTCGGAAACACTCACTACCGCCAAGGTCTGCTCTCTTTGGCCGACGCGTCCCCTGCCAAGACAACTGAAGCGGGGATCGAAGTCTCCTCGAAGAACATCACTCCGATGAATTTCGGCGAGAACCTACTCGATATGGCCAAGGCCCAACCCCCCGAGCAGCAACAACTCCAGCAGGCCATCAGCGCACTGGAAGAGAGAAAATCTGCGACCGCGAGTTCGATCGAAACGCTCTCCGCTGCGTTGGAAAACGAGTCGTCGGTTCAAAAGCTATGGCAACGCTCACTGAACGATTTTGAAAGCGCCCTCGAATTATCTCCGGGCCACCAAGACGCCCGCCACAACTTGGACTTTGTTAAGAACCAAACCGCAGGGCTGACCACAGAAATTAAGCGTCAGCAAAATTTAAAACAGGACCAGGAGCGCCAATTGCCTGAGATTGAACGCCTCATCGAGGAGTTGAAAAAATTGCTCGAACAACAACATCAGGAACAGGAACAACAGCAGGACCAGCAGCAAAACCAACAACATCAGGAACAGGAACAACAGCAGGACCAGCAGCAAAACCAACAACAACAGGACCAGCAGCAAGAGAACGGTGGCCAACAGCAGGAGCAACCGAGCAACGGTGAGCAGCAAGATCAGAACTCCGGACAGCAGAACGAGCAGCCTCAGGACAGGTCATCCTCCAACGAAGATCCGGCGGAACAAACGGATCAATCCGAAACGGAATCCCAACAACAATCTGACGAGAATTCCTCAGAGCAGTCCGAGTCGGAAGAGTCTACCCCGGAATCTGAAGATGAATCCGATTCGGAGGAGAGTGAGGACGGAGAATCCGGTGAATCAGAAGGTCAGGAACAAGAGACAACTTCACAGAATCAAGATGACCCGCAGAATCAAGACGAGGGCGGCGCGGAAGGAGAACAGGACGAGAGCAGAGCCGGAGAGGAGGAAGAATCTCCTATGCAGCTCAGCGAGGAACAAGCGGACGAGATCGCCGATAATCTGGCCGCAGCAGCGAGTGAAGGTGATGTAGAATCATCCGGGGAGAATGGAGAGGAAGTGGTGATCGGGGTCATGTCTACCGACGACGCAGCTCGCCTTCTTGACAGCCTAAAACGTTCCGAAAGAAAATTGCCGTTCGCCGGAAGCGGATCGGAAGGATCCCCAAATCGCGATAATCGGAAAAACTGGTGATGATGAAAACACTGACGTTTTGGATATGTGCACTCTTGGTGGCTACGACAAATCTCGTCGCCCAGATTCAGGTTCGTACTACCTTTGAACCAGCCATTGTCTACGAGGGCGAAGGTTCCATTTTTAGTGTCGAATTCTCCCGCGAGGACGGTTCTACCTCTTTTCACAACGTGTCTCCTCCGCGCATCCCCGCTGTAGAGGGCCTGGAATTCCGCTACCTCGGACCCAATCAAGAGATTCGCATCGTCAACGGTAGAACCAGCATGAGGGTAAGCCACCTCTACCGGGTACGCACCACTCAGGCCGGCGAATTTAAAACTCCGAAGTTTACCGTTACCTACGGAGACGAGACCGTCACCGTTCCCTCTGCCACGATTCAAGTAGTTGGAGGCTCCACCCAGCCTTCCGCTTCGCCCGGTTCCACCGACAACGTGCCCGATGCCAAACCCACTTGGCTGGGACTGCAGCTTCCACGGGAGACCCTCTATGTCGGGGAAACCACACCGATTGACATTCGCCTTTTCATCAACTTGCGCAAACTGCGCAACCCCACCCTTGCCACGGAACATCCCGATAAGATCGGAGACGCCTTTACCATCGGGAACTACAATTATATCGGCGATGAACAAGGGGCACTCGACGGTCTCCCCGTCGTCGTTGCTGACTGGGCTGCCCTGCTGACTCCTCTTAAAACTGGTCCACAGCCTCTACTCTTTGAGCTTCCCGTCGTCGCTTCCCCCCGTGACGCCAGCGGGCGACAAGATCCTCTCGACTCCTTTTTCGGTTCCTCGCCGTTTCGACAAATGTTCAGCCGCGAGGAGTTCCGCGCCTATTCCGAGGATCAAGAAATCGAGATTCTCCCCCTGCCCACGGCGAATCGCCCAGACGATTTCACCGGCGGCATCGGAAAATTCCAGGTGGAGGAGACCAAAATCTCGTCAACTTCAGTACAGGTAGGAGAGCCGTTTCTCTTCTCAATCGCCATCAGCGGACAAGGCAACTTTGACCGCCTCGAGGGGCCGGTCTTTCAAGCGGACTCGACTCAATGGCGCGAATATGATCCCGAATCCTCCTTCACCCAGCGAGACGAGCTCGGATACGCTGGTGTCAAAACCTTTACCTTCACTCTGGTTCCGCGAACCGAGGGAATCTCGGCAACTCCAGACTTCACCTTCAGTTATTTCGATCCCGAATCCGCTGAATACCAAACGGTCCGGGTTCCTCCCACTACGATTCAGGTAAACCCTGCGCCCGCCGGATCCCTTCCCAAGAAGGAAAAGCCATCCGTCTCAAATCCAGTCGAAGCTCGGCGAGGTCCCGACCTATTGCCTCTGGCGACACAGTGGAGCAGCGGGGGTCCACACAATCTCAGCAACCCGTTTACCGGCTCAATATTCATCACGGTCCAATCCGTTCTGCTCCTGCTGCTCATCGCCGCTTGGTTCTATTTCCGGCATCGATCCAAACTTCGGGACGATCCCGACTACGCGCGCCGCAGCCGGGCACGCAAAGCGAGTCGCCGCTACCTCGCCCTCGCCTCGAAGCATGCATCTGACAATGAAACGGCCGAGTTTTTCCGCACAGCCTGCCGCGCCCTCCAGGAAAGTGTGGGGCCCTTCCAGGCTGGCGAACCCGAGTCTCTCACCGAGACCGAGGTCTTGGCCATTCTTCGCAGTCAGGGAAACGAAGAGTCCACCCTCGAGGAGGTACACCAATTCTTCAGGGCAGAGGAAGCGATCCAATACAGCGGCGGTCGCACCACCTCGACAGACCTCTCCGAACGAGCAAGCCGCCTTCGCATTCTTCTCCGGCACATACTGGTCCGCAAATCCCGGCGAGCCAATCCGCTGCCTCCAGTGATGTCGATTCTGATCATTCTTGCAGCTCTCGCCGCTGTACCCTCTTCCGAGATTCAGGCAGCGGTACCGAGTGAAACTGACGCTCCGGCAGCGGAGAGCGAACCGCTTCCGCTCGTCGATAACGCGGCCACCGCAAAGCAGGTCTATTCCAGCGCGATCGATCACTACAACGCCGGCGACTATTCTACAGCCGCAGCAGAGTTTCGATCACTTCTCCCCCGCTTCTCTTCCGAAGCACTGGAGTATAATCTGGGAAACACTCTGTACCGACTTCGCGAATACCCGGAGGCTCTCCTCCACTACAAACGAGCCTTTGTAATCGATCCGACAAATCCCGATCTCCGCGCCAACCTAAACCTCGCAAGAGAAGCCGCGTCTCTCGAAGAAGCCGAGCCAACGTTCCTCGACGAGATGGGGCACCGACTCTCTTGGAAATATTGGACGGTTCTCCTTTGCCTGGGCGTCTGGGGTCTAGTCGCGACTCTTCTTCTCTCGCCGTTGACTCGCCTCCCCAACCTCTGGCGAAACTGCCTGGTCCTACTTTTCGGGATCATCCTGATCGTTTCCGGGCTGGCCCAGTATGTGTGGATCTCGACCGCAAATGAAGCGATTGTCCTGACCGAGGACGCCCCGCTTCGCATCGCCCCAACCGCAAGCAGCCCGCTGGAGTCCAGACTTCCTGCCGGCAGTAGTGTCTTCACCAAGAGCCATTACGGAGATTTCCGCCAGGTCCGCCTTTCCGATGGGACCGAGGGTTGGATTCTGGAGAGCTCGATTGCCAGAGTCCTCGAATAGCAGCGCAGTACCGGTCGTTTAGAGCGAGACAGCGGCACAAAAGCACCCGACGGCGGCTCGGTTTATGGAGAACCTCGGGTAGATACGCGCTTTACAGCCCCTACCTCCCACGGTTGTCTTTCTCCACAATGTCGCCCAATTGTCCCGCCCGCCCATCGAACTTCCTGAATCTTCAGATTTGGTGCAAGGCGACCCTTTGGATGGGGATTCTGGTCTTTGTTTTTTGCCTCGTGGGATGCGAAAGAAAAGCAGTCTCCACCACCCAGCAAACCCAACCTGCAGACCCATTTCCCATCACCCATTTTCCGGAGCGATTGGCCCTTGTGGGCGAGCAAGCCTGCCGCACCTGTCACGCTGAAATATTTGAATCGTGGTCCACCAGCCACCACGCCAAAGCCAATCGACCAATCCGTGAGGAACTGGACAAACCCGCTTTTACTCCGGCTCAATCAGTGACCGAAGGAGACTCCACCTATCGGATGGAATGGAAAGAGGGAAAACCTATAATGATCGCCACTGAAGGCGGCGAGGAGATCACCTATCCTCTCGAAGGAGTACTCGCATACGAACCACTCCGCCAGTACCTTGTCCCCTTCCCCGGAGGTAAATGGCAGACAACGACCGCGGCCTACGATCCGTCCGAAGGCGACTGGTTCGATGTCTATGAAGGCGAGGCTCGTCGACCCGGTGAGTGGGGCCATTGGACGGGCCAGGGAATGAACTGGAACGCAAACTGCGCCTATTGCCACACCACCGGGTATCACAAAAACATCGATGCAGAGACCGGAGACTATCACTCCACCTGGACTCGCCAAGGAATCTCCTGCGTTCAATGTCACAGTGGACTGGAAGAGCACGTCAAAACAGCCAAGCCCAATCAGGGAGGAGAGCTTCCGGCCCTTCTTTCGCCAGTCCAGGTAGTCGAGAGCTGCGCCAGTTGCCACTCGCGACGCGACCAGTTAACCGCGGAAGAGTTCCGGCCCGGCGACAGCTTCCACGATCATTTCGGGCTTTCTTTGCCCACTCGCCCCGGTCTCTACTACCCCGATGGCCAAATTCGTGATGAAGTCTTTGTGTTCGGGTCTTTTTCGATGAGCCGGATGGGTGGCCACGCCGGAGTCACTTGCATGGACTGCCACGACTCCCATTCCATGGAGTTAAAATTTCCAGCCCACAACAATGCGGCCTGTATGTGGTGTCATGATTCAGGACTCAGAGAGGCTCCCATTATCGATCCTGTAGTCCATAGCCGCCACGCTGAAGGCAGTACGGGAAACCAGTGTGTCGAGTGCCATATGCCGGAGACCACCTACATGCAACGCGACCCTCGGCGCGACCACGGCTTCCTCTCTCCCGACCCTCTCCTCACCCGCGAACTCGGGATCCCCAATGCCTGCAATAGCTGCCATACCGAAGAGTCAGTGGAATGGGCCGAGTCCAAGGTCGAAGAGTGGTACCCCGAAAAGAAGGTCATCGACCGCCAAAGGCTACGAGCCAAGACCGTCTCCGAGGCTTGGGAACAGAACCCAGCGACAATTGAAACTCTTCTCCAGCTCGCTCAAAACGACCCGGTGGATGCCTGGCGGGCAACCTATACCGGTCTCCTGGCACCCTTCAGCACAGATCCCAGTGTCCGACAGTTCCTCCGGGAGCAGATGAAAGATTCCAGCCCATTGGTTCGGGCCGAAGCGGCTCGAGCCAGCGCGTATATGCCCACGTCAGTGCCCGAAATCGACGACCTCTTGTCCGATCCGAGCCGCAATGTTCGACTCGCTGCCGCACACAGCGCGTTCATGCGCGAAGGGGCGATTGAGAACGCTTCAACTGCTCAAGAATGGAAGGAGTATCTCCTCTTCAATTCCGACCGGCCTCAACCCACTTTAATCCTTGCCCAGCAGGCGATCCAACAGGGAGAGAATACCCGGGCCGACCACTGGATTGCCCGCGCGATCGCCCTGGAACCCGACAACCCCGACCTACAACGAGAAGCGGCTATTCTCTACAGCCAATCCGGGAACGCCGAGGCCGCAACGCAAGCCATCGAAACGGCCTACTCTCTCGCCCCCGACCGTGCGATATTCCCCTACTCCCTGGCTTTGATTCGTGCTGAAGAGGGTAAGCTGACTGAAAGCATGCAGCTCCTGACCATTGCGACACGTCTGGATCCCGGATTTGATCGGGCCTGGTACAATCTTGCCCTCGCACTTCTCCGAAATGGCGAACCCATAAAAGCTCGGCGGGCTTTGGATCAGGCGGTGAATATCCGGCAAACCCCCGAATGGTACCGGGCCTCCCAGGCGATCAATCAAGCCATCCTTGAACGCCAATAGATCCGCGGCCGCCTACGGCGATTTCCCCCGGAGCTAAATGAGAAGATTCGACTCCTCCGGATTCCTCCCGAATCAAGCGGGGAGCGGTGAATCGTTGAGCGGTAAGTTAACCCGCCTCGGTCTTCGGCTCCAGGCCATGAGAGCGATACTCCTGCGCCAACTTCAAGCGATGGATCTTCGCGTTGTGACGCACGTCCACCGGAAACTCACGGCGAAAGAAGAAATGCTGTATGAGTGAGGTCTTCGGTGTCTGCTTCCCCAATTCCTTGAGTTCGAGGATCCACTCATGCACTTCATCTGCCCCCTTGGGAAACTCACCTTGCATGGGCTCAACAACTATGGCCGGAGTTTTCCGATCTTTCGGCCCCATGCCGATCAGGGCCGTTCGATAGACGCGCGGATGCCGATTGAACACCTGTTCGCAGCATTCCGGTTCGAACGATTGCCCGTTGGCGATCACACGTTCCGCTATTCGCCCACAGAACCAAAGGCGCCCCTCTTCATCAAGATATCCAAGATCACCCATTCGATGCCAAACCCGGTCGCCATCGACAACCTTGGCCATGCGGGTGGCTTCCTCTCGGCGGTCGTAGGTTCTCGTCACCATCGATCCGGTCGCGACAATCTCTCCAATTTCATTCGCGCCCATTGCATTGAGCTCATCCGCACGCAGGGGCTCATGCCTCACTGGCACAACTCGAACCTCAACTCCAGGTAAAGCCCGACCGACGCAGACGCCCTTGCCCTGCTCGGTGCGAGCGGAAACCTTCAATACTTCTGCTCCTTCAATTGCCGTAAGCGGCAACGCTTCTGTCGCGCCGTAGGGGCTGTAGATCTTCGCGTTGGGAATGATCGGCTGCAGTCGCTCCACCAGGTCTGGCGAAAGCGCGGCGCCCGCGGCAAGAATCCGTTTCAACTTCTCGAGCTTCTTCCCGCTACGGGTCCCCTCCTCGGCAATCTTATTCCACAAGACAGGCGAACCAAAGCTGTTAGTGACCTCAGCCTCACGCATCACACGCATCTGGAGTTCCGCATCTGCTTTTGCCGGTCGACCCGGATCCATCGGAGGGACCACCGTGGTCATGCCCAACGCCGGATTAAACAAGGCAAAGACCGGCAACATCGGAAAGTCTACTTCGCCCGGTTCGATCTCAAACCGCTCTCGGACCGCTTTGATTTGCGCCTGAAACATCCCGTGCTCGTAACAGACTCCTTTTGCCGGACCGGTAGACCCCGAGGTAAACAAGATCGCAGCGGGATCTTCCGGTGCGGTTTTAACGACCGGAAATTGCGGCATCAACATGGACGCCATCGCCGAGCGCGAAGCCAACTGTGCTGAAAGTCGGATCGAGACCGTGCGAAACGATTTTCGAAACAGGTGCGACAGAATCAGCCCCTTGCGAATTCCGAATACCGCTTCCGGCTGCGAGTGCCGGACACATCGAAGGAAACTCGACAAGCCCATCCCTGGGTCAATCACCACCGGAACACCACCCACTTGGAGTATCGCAAAAACTCCGGCAATTAACTGCAGTCCCGGCTTGGCCAATACCAAAACCCGCGTCCCTTTGTGAATTCCCTCACCCGCCATACGCCCGGCCAGTGAAGAAACAATGAGCTCCATCTCCGAAAACCCCGTGTCAGTGAAAGAGATCTTCCCTTTCTTTACTGCGGGAATCCGGATGGCTGCAACCCGAGCCGAATCCCGTGCCCGCTGGCCCAGATAGGCGGCTACGTTCGCGTTCTCTGTGCCAGTGTTCTCAACCATTGGCCATCTCGTCCAAAGCAGCCTCAAATCGGCCAACATCCTCGGGAGTATCCACGCCCACAGTCCTCTCCTCAGTAATTCCTACCTGAAGTTTAGCTCCGTTCTCCAGAGCTCTCAACTGCTCAAGACGCTCAATCTGCTCCATGGGAGAAGGCGCGAGCGAAACAAATCGTTCCAAAAACTCCGCCTGATAGCCATACAGTCCCAGATGCCCGAGGACCGGGATAAATTCCATGGTAGATTGATTGGGATTCCCCGCCGACTCACGGTCCCACGGGATCGGCGCACGCGAAAAATAAAGAGCGTTCCCGTCCAGATCCCGAACAACTTTGACTTGGTTCGGATCCTTAAAGCGCTTCAAAGACTGAAGCCGGATCCCCAGGGTGCTCATCTCAGCCCCTCCTTCCAGCAGTTCGAAGAGCATCTCAATCTGCCCTTTCGATACCAATGGCTCGTCGGCCTGCACGTTGACCACTTTCTCCGCTTTGATTTCCCGATTCGCATAAGCGATGCGGTCCGTTCCACTGGCCAGTGAGGGGTCGGTGAGCACACAGTTATAACCCTCCCTCTCCAGTACGTCTGCCAGATCCCTGTCGGCGACTGCGAAGAACAACGGACAGTCGGGCGCCGAACGGCGAATCTGCTGTGCCGTGTACAATATCAACGGCTGACCGCGTACCGGATACAGGAGCTTCCGTGGAAACCGCACCGATTCGAGTCGAGCGGGAACAATGATCGCCTTGGGAATAGACACCCTTCCAGCATCCTTTTGCACGGCGTTAGGTCAACATCGGGATTTTACGATACCTTTCCTCGGATGAGGATTCCCAATGATCACCCAACCATTTCGCCCGGCACCCCAGTCCGCAAAAACGCCAGCAGCTCATGGAACATGTGCTGCTGGCGACTGGGATCTGGAATTGCTGTCCTCTCTTCCGCTTCAACGATTTCAAGCCCGTAGCGAGAGCCGTCTACGCCTTATGGTCCGAATATTTACTGGCCATGGCCTTTTGAGCGAGTCCGCGGTAGTGGTCAGCAATCGCGAAATTCCGGATACAATCAGATCTCTCTGCGATCCGGGATTGAGAAGACCTGCCTACTGAGCGGTAAATCCGCCATCCACTTTCAAGGACTCCCCGGTGACAAAGGATGCTGCATCGGAAGCGAGGAAAAGAACGGCATCCGCCACTTCTTCAGGATTTCCCACGCGTCCAATCGGATGCATCGCTCCTGCAGAGTCGTTCACACTCGCATCACCGCCGCCGAATATCCGCTCGGCCATATCGGTCGCAATCACCGCGGGAGCGACCGCATTGACGCGAATTCCTTCCCGCGCATATTCCAGGGCCGCAGCTTTAGTCAGGCCTTCAACAGCGTGCTTCGAAGCGACATAAGTAGCACCGCCAGCCATGCCCACCTGACCGACAATACTCGACGTGTTGATGATCGACCCACCACCACTGGCCAACATTGCCGGGATTTCGTATTTCAGTGAGTAGAGGACACCGCTCACGTTAACGTTCAACAGTTTCTGGAGATCGCGGTCATCGACCTCCGGGATCGGGGCGAAGTGATCAATCCCCGCATTGTTGAAAGCGATATCGAGACGACCATAGGTGGCGACCGTCTGCTCGACGAGGTTCTGGACGTCCGCCTCCTTGGCTACATCTGCCTGGATAAAGGTGGCTTCACCACCCGACGCTTTGATTTCATCAACCACCGCATGGCCCAGTTCTTCGCGCCGTCCCGATACGACGACTTTCGCACCGGCGGCGGCGAATTTTAGTGCACTTGCTTTTCCAATGCCACTGGTGGCACCTGTGATGAGGACTACTTTGTTTTTCATGATTTTGTGTGTTTTGTGAATAAAGAAGGTTCCCAAAAAGATTCGAGTAGACCAGTCGTCTAGTTTCTTTTCAAAAAAAGGGTTTCAGTTTGAATCGATCGCCAAGCGGCGGCGAAATACGGCGACGGCCTTCTGGAGAGGGTCCGTATTCCGAATAATTGCGGCGCGTTGCTGGGCCCCCGCCCAGAGGTCGAGAATGAACGCTGCCTCGGATCGGGTATCAAGATCTGCGGGAAGGAAGCTCGCGGCCACAGCTTCATCGAGAGCTTCCTGGAAGAGTCCAATCATGTCATTGAAACCTGTAGCAAGCTGGTTGCGCATGGCTTCGCTGGAGTTGGCGATCTCAATCGCCACCTTCTGCAGCAGGCACGAGCACTTGCACCCGCCCGCTTCAATGCTTTCGATGCCCGAGGTAAAGAGGAAGAGAAGACGCTCGGCCGGATTGGCGGACAATTCACGATTGCCTAAGATTTGCCGCCGCTCGGCATTCGCGTTCTGAGAATAGTGGCGCAGGACCTCCACCCCAAAGTCTTCTTTCGATTTAAAATAATGATAGAACGACCCCTTCGGCACATTCACAGCAGACAAGAGCTGATTCAGCCCCACAGAGTGAAAACTCCGTTCAAGCATGATCTCAACGCCTGCATCCAGGATGCGTGTTCTGGTGTCTGGTTCGCTCATCAAAACCAGACAATTAGACCAGTCGTCTAGTTTGTCAACTGGGAAAATTTTATTGGTCCCGCAGACTGGTGTTATCGGCTGTGTTATCTCTCAGCAATCGAATCATGTGCTCCCCACTTTTTCCACCGCGCACCCGCGTCCGGCCCACTCATCTCTTCCCACAGGAGCCTCGGGGATGATGCCCCCCCTCAAAAGCGATCCAGCGCGTCTTTCGCCCTAAAATGCAGCACCTGGCTCTCGCCCGCCACAACACGCTTCTAGTCTACACGGGGAATCAGCTAAAACAGCAATAGACACAGGATGAAGAGCACAAAGAACAACCAGAAGGGTTTCAATCGCCGCAGTTGTCCACTCGGAGAGGCATCCCCCGAGGACCGACACTTCAATGAAACAAAGTAACCTCCGAGGCCCTAACTACTGGACTCCGTGCTCTTGGCTGGGTCTACGTAGATGGTCACATTCGCCGCGTCATCACCGAGGATCGCTTGCGCGCGCCGAATCGCATTGGCGGTAGACAGTGTAGGATTGGCAATCGACTCGCGAAAGATGTTCTCCCGGCCAATTCTCTCGATAAGCCCCGAATCCCGAAACACCCGATAGACCCCCTTCTTCATTCCACTGACCACTATACTGCGGTTCTTCTCATTCATGTAAGAAACGAGTTCGTCCAAAGCCATTACACTCGAAGCATCCAGCAAACGGGCGTTCTTAAGACGCAGAATAACGATCTTCAAATTAGGATCATCACAGATCCGTCGCATTTGATCACGGAACAGATCCGATGCGCCAAAGAAGAGGTCCCCCTCCACATGAACAATCGAGACCTCTGGCATTGCCCGTTCCGAACCTTCATTTTTCTCAGCGAGCTGCCCCTGCTCATTGAACTGGTATTCTACCAATTCTGGATTGGATGCCTGACGAAGGAAGAGCATAATGGAAAGGCCTGCTCCCGCATAGATCGCGGAGTCCAGTCCGAGAACGAGACCGGTCAGGACTGCGGTGCAGAAGACCGCTGCATCGGAGCGGGTCGATTTTACGACCAAGCGAATATTGCGAAAGTTGATCAGCGAAACACCGATACAGATAATCAATACCGCCAAACTGGCCTGCGGGATGTACTTCACCAAGAAACCAATTGTAACCGCTCCCGTTGCGACCATCACTCCACTGTAAATGGAGGCCATGGGGGTGCGCGCACCGCTATTGATGTTCAGGACGCTCCGGGTAAGTGAGCCCGACGCGGGCATTCCAGAGAAAAAGCCACACGCTACATTCGACAGTCCCATGCTGAACATTTCCTGGTTGGTATCCAGCCGCGATCCGGATCGAGCGGCCAAACTTTTGCCAATCGATGTTCCCTCCAACACACTGAGTAGAGCAATCGCCAAGGCCCCGCTCAACAGCGCCGAGGCTGCTTCAAAATCCAGCGGTGGCGGAGAAAATTTCCATTCCGACGCGTTGACTTCCTGCAAAAACCGGAGCCCTCCCGCGCCCATCGGCTCGAACAACGCTGCCACGCAGGATGACACGACGAGCGTGATCGCGACATTCGGCAGCTTGGGAAGTCGACTGTTGAGCCCCCAGTACACTGCGAAGGTCAACAGGCTCAGGACCAACGAGGGAATGTGCGTTTCGTGCAGATGGCGGGCCGTAAAATAAAGGCTCTCAAAGAACGAATCCGCCTTCTCGGAAGGAAAGAAGGAAAAGCCCAGGGCATTCTTCACCTGATTCAGGGTGATGAGCAAGGCCGCCGCTGTGATGTACCCGATCACCACTGTTCGGGAAATAAATTGAATAAAGGAAGCCACCCTCAGGTACGCTCCTACAATCAAGAAGATCCCCGCAAGAATCACGATCAGAGGAACGTAGGCGAGCCGATCCTGGACTGCGGCAATCCCTGCAAATGAACTCATCAACAGGACCGATGTCGCATTGGTCGGCCCGAGGACGATGTAGTGTCCGCGGGAGAAAATAGGCCCGACAATCGCAGCGATCGCCGACCCGAAAATTCCATAGAAGATCGGTAGCCCAGCAATCAACGCATAGGCCATCCCCTGAGGAAAGGCCAGTAGGGCAACGTTCAGACCGGCCCGCAAATCTCCGGATAAATCATCCCGATTGTATCCACGCACTTGCTCTCGTATCGGAAAGAACTGAAGTTTGGAGAGCTCCGACACCTTTCCGTAGGATGTTTTCGCATACTTCCAAAATCCAGTATTCCCCATTAGTGAAAGTGAAGTAGTATCCCGAAACTCGTTCAATCCCCAATTTCACCAACAATTATCAGATGCCGGAGGGCTCGCGTCGACGTGCAGTGGAACTTCCACCAGCAGGCTTTCCAACCACCCTCCCCAACGCCCCGAAAGCCGACAGAAACCGATCGACCACTTCATCGCCCATGCGGCCAAAGTCACCCCGCCCCCTCTCCGCTCGCGCGGTTGGACAACTCCCGCCGAAGTAGCAGCGTCGGTGACAAAACCTTCACGGGCGAAGACTTGATGAACGCGCCCCACGACTTCAGATTCAAACGCAATACTATGTTGAAACGAACCATATCCCTGTCCCTATTGATCACCGCATCTACTGTCTGGTCCAACAGTGCGATCTTTCTTCATCCCGACGGTACGGGGTTAGGCCACTGGAATGCCGCGAGACTTCTCATCGCTGGGCCCGACGGCATGACAAACTGGGACAATCTTGAGGTCCTTTCAGCCTACCGCCCCCACCAGAAGAATTGGCTAACCTCGACCTCACACGCCGGAGCCACCGCCCATGCCTACGGAAAAAAGGTTCACTACGATTCTTTCGGAATGGACCGGGATCAGCCTCTGACTTCCCTCAGCGGCCAATCAATGACGATCCTTCAAGAGGCAATGAGCAAAGGACTTCGCACCGGAACGGTCAACTCGGGCCACATCGCAGAACCCGGAACCGCAGTATTTGCAACGAGCAACGAATCCCGCAAAAACACTCTTGAGATCGCTCAATCCGTCATGGAGAGCGGCCTCGATCTGATGTTCTCCGGCGGCGAAACATTTCTTCTACCGGAGGGTGAAATCGGATTTTTCGGAGAACCCGGCCTCCGCACAGACGGCAGAAACCTGATCGAAGAAGCCAAATCCAATGGATACAAAGTCATCTTCACCCGGGAGGAACTTCTCCTCCTCCCTGACAATACAGACAAGGTAATTGGCATTTTCGCTCCCGGCCATACGTTCAACGATAACATCGAGGAAGAGGTCCAGCAAAAGGGAATCCCCCTCTACCGGACAGACGCTCCCACCATCGCCGAAATGACTGCCGCAGCCCTTCGCATTCTCGGATCCGATCCCGAGACCGACTTCTTTGTCGTCATCGAAGAAGAGGGTACAGACAATTTCAGCAACAAGACCAACGCTGCCGGAATGCTCGAGGCCACCATCCGCGCGGATGAAGCAATCGGAGTCGCTTCCAAGTTCCTGGAATCTCACCCCGAACGCCCTACCCTACTTCTCGTCGCAGCCGACAGCGATGCCGGCCACCCCACCGTCTTCGCTCCACGCAATACACCCATTACCACCGACCTCCCCTCCCAAGACCCCATCGGCTCCCCCATCGACGGAACCAACGGAAGCGGCGGGACGCCCTTCGTCTCACTACCCGACCAATTTGGCAACCGCTACCCATTCGGAATTGCCTGGGCAACCGCCTACGACATGCCCGGCAGCGTCGTCGCAAAAGCCAGCGGATACGGCAGCGACCGTATCGGCAGCACAATGGACAATACAGGCCCCTATAAAGTCATCTACTCCGTCCTTTTTGAAGAGGAAGATCAGAACTAACTCGCTCGAGGACCCCGATT
>CEOD01015573.1_pt1 | contig 19087 bp, 14 predicted proteins | sample 530341 | NCBI WGS metagenome assembly CEOD01 (sample SAMEA2619950, study PRJEB7988) | marine metagenome | isolation source: saline water (ENVO:00002010), including | reverse complement strand
GAGCTCAGGCGTTCTCCAGTTTCGACACCCTGCTGGCACCGTTTATCCGCTACGATGGATTGGACTACAATGAAGTGAGAGATATTCTCCACGAGTTCCTCTTCAATGTGAATGTTCCGACTCGCGTAGGATTCCAGAGTCCATTCAGCAACATAACTCTCGATTTGGTCTGCCCCAACCACTACCGCAATCAACCCGTACTGCGAGGAGGCGAATTCACAGATGATGTCTACGGAGATTTCCAAGCCGAGATGGATCTCTTCAACAGGGCCTTCTTTGCCGTGATGACCGAAGGAGATGCCAGCGGGCGTCTCTTTTCCTTCCCCATCCCGACGATCAACCTCACCCAGGATTTCGACTGGGAGAATCCGAACCTGACTGGCCTTTGGGAGATGACCGGTAAGTTCGGAATCCCCTACTTCTCTAATTTTATAAACTCCGAACTGAGCCCCGACGATGCGCGGTCGATGTGTTGCCGACTCCGAATCGACAATACCCAGCTCTCACACCGCGGAGGTGGACTCTTCGGCGCTCATCCTCTGACGGGTAGTATCGGAGTCGTCACGATCAATCTCCCCAGGCTGGGCTTCCGATCGAAGACCTTCAAAGAGTTCCTCAGAAATCTCGCCAGACTGATGGACCTCGCGAAAGCGAGCCTCGAAACCAAGCGAAAGCTGCTCGAAGAGCTCACTTCTGCCGGCCTCTATCCCTACACTCGATTCTATCTACGAGAGATGAAGAACCGCGACGGAGTCTATTGGAAAAACCACTTCTCGACCATCGGACTGGTCGGGATGAACGAGGCCTGCCTGAATCTCCTGGGAGAGAATATTGCCTCCGAGAAAGGAAAGCAAATGGCGGAGGACACCCTCACCTTCATGAGAGACCGCCTGACTCAATACCAACAAGAAACGGGTAGCCTCTACAACCTCGAGGCCTCTCCTGCCGAAGGCACCTCCCTACGCTTAGCCCTCAAAGACCGCGAGGCCTTCCCGGGAATCCTTCCGGCCAATCCCGCCGACGTGATGAGGGGAGCGGCTCCCTACTATACAAACAGTACCCACCTCCCAGTCAGTCACACCGATGACCCATTTGAGGTACTGGACCACCAAGAGGAAACCCAATGCCTCTACACGGGCGGTACCGTCGTTCACCTCTTCCTCGGTGAGCGAGTCAATGACCCCGCAGCAGTGCGTGAGTTTGTGCGTACGGTCGCAGAGAGCTACCGCCTTCCCTATTTTTCACTTACACCTACATTCAGTATCTGCCCGAACCACGGCTACTTGAACGGCGAGCAGCCTCATTGCCCCCACTGCAACGAAGAAACGGAGGTCTACTCAAGGATCGTGGGGTATCTCCGCCCGGTCTCCCAGTGGAACGATGGGAAGCAGGCAGAGTTCATGCGCCGCCGCAGCTACCGCTTCGACTCTCAGCCGAACAGTAGCATTTCCAGCGAGAAACCTGACCAAACCTTGCTCTTCGCGTAAAGGCTATGAACTTTGGCGGACTACAGAAAAACTCGCTCATCGACTTCCCCGGAGCGCCAGCCGCTGTGGCTTTCGCTCAGGGTTGCGGATGGGCGTGCCCTTACTGCCACAATTCCAGGCTGATTCCTGATCGGTGCGAATCACCGATCTCAGCTGAAGATGTAATCCAATTTGCCTGTCAACGTCCTCCGCGGGCACGAAATTTGGTGGTGAGTGGTGGAGAACCCACTCGCCAGCCGGACCTTCCTGAATTCCTGCGGGTCGCCCGCCAGCACTCTCTCCGCCTCAAACTCGATACCAACGGTTCAAACCCGCACATGCTCCAGCAGGTCCTCGATCACGGTTTGGTTGATTACGTGGCCATGGATGTGAAGGGCCCCCTCCCCGACTACCGCAGATACAGTGGTAAACGGGAATGCGCTCCAACAGTGAAAGAAAGTATTCACATCCTCAAATCCAGCCGAATTCCCTACGAGTTTCGTACTACAGTCGTCCCGAACCTCCACAAAACGACCGATATCGCTCGACTCGCTCAATCGCTGGAAGGCGGGAGAGTGCTCTACCTGCAGCCATTTCGCGCCCAACACGCACTCGCTCAAAGCCTGCGCAACAGCCCAGAGCCCACCCCTGCGATGCTTCAAGAGTTCTGCGATGTTGCCAAGCGCTTTATCCCGGTTAAGATCAGAAGCTAGTGCAGTAATTCCGCACCCCAAAGGTTCCTTTCGCTATGCACCGACAATTCTGTTCCTCCGCCGCCATAACCCAGCTGCCGCACGGTCTCGCATAAAAGGCGAGTATCCGACTTATCAATACTACCCCCTCGTGCTCTGAACATGAGACGAAAAACCGTTTGACCAACTCACCGACAACCCCGTTATAATTGCACCATGTCCGAACACAGCGAGCCCAGTTTATCCGACCAACCCAACCTCATCTGGATATTTGGTGACCAACACCGGGCGCAGGCTCTCAGTTGCCACGGAGATCCCAATGTGCATACGCCCAATATCGACCGACTTGCGCACGAGGGAATCGATTTTGCCAATGCCGTCTCCGGCACTCCACTGTGCACCCCCTTCCGCGGTTCTCTCCTGACCGGCCAATACCCCCATAAGGCGACTCCCGGCCACGAGATCCCTCTCCCAAGCGATGTTCCTACAATCGCAGAGCCTTTCAAAGCTGCCGGATACCGCACTAGCTATTTCGGCAAATGGCATCTTGATGGCCACAAAGAGCGAAACGGTCGCGGTGCCTTCCATGAGATTCCTCCAGAACGGAGAGGCGGATTTGACGACTGGGTCGGCTACGAGAACAACAATAGTCCATGGGACAGCTGGGTTCACGGGACCGGGATCGACGGTTTCGAGCACCTTGACGGGTTTGAATCCGACGTCCTCACCGACCGGTTCATCGAATATTTGAAAGATCGTGGCCGCGAAAAAAAGGAGAACAAAGGCAAGCCGTTCTTTGCCTCTCTCTCGGTCCAGCCCCCGCACGACCCCTATGTTGCTCCTGCGGAATGGATGGGACGACACAATCCTGCCCAACTTCAACTGCGTCGAAATGTTCCGCCGATCCCTTCCGTCGAAGACAAGGCGCGTTGTGATCTAGCCGGATACTACGGTGCCATCGAAAATCTCGACTGGAACCTCGGCCGCATTCGCCAGTGTCTTTCTGAACAAGACCTCGATCGCGAGACGGTCATCATATTTTTCAGTGATCACGGCGATATGCACGGCAGCCATGGCCTTTTCAAAAAGACCAACCCTATGGAGGAGTCGATGCGAATCCCTTTCATCATCGGAGGCGAGGTTCCCTACTACGGTCGAAAAGGACGGTCCATTAGCAGCGTCCCTCATCTGATCAATCACGTGGATATCGCGCCCACTTCACTCGGACTCTGCGGCATCACTCCACCGTCCGAGATGATGGGTACCGACTACTCTTCCTGCTTCAATCCCAACCGGCCGGCACCCGCCGAGGGGTTCCCCGACAGCGCCTTCGCTCAACTCGTCGTTCCCACTTGTCATGGTGAGAGTCCCGACCGTTCATGGCGATGCATCGTCACCACTGATGGCTGGAAGTACGCGGTGACAGAGAATGGCCCCTGGCTACTCTACGACCTGAAAGAAGATCCCAATGAACTACGGAATCTTGCTTTCGCATCCAATTGGCGAAAAAACCGCAGCGATCTTCACGAGCGACTCGCCAACTGGATCAAAAAGACTGACGATCCTTTCAATATGCCCGCGGAGGCATAACGACGTCTTCCTGCGGGCTATCGCAGGTCTTTCGCGAATCTCCAGGCAAGTATCCGGCTGATTTTCTGACCTTGGCTCATGGGAATCTGCCGGAGTTCCGCGACTCCTGCTCTCTCGAGAGTTCTCTCCAGAGGCTCAATGTTTTCCTTTCGGGATACCAATGAGGTAAACCATCCCACTTGAGACGCAAACTCGCGGCTTTCTTCAATCATCCGCTGTAGAAATCCCCTCTCGCCTCCATCGCACCAAAGTTCCTGGCTGACACCGCCAAAATTCCGGATTCTTCCCTCTTCACCAGAACGGGAGGATCGCTTCGCCCCCGACTTTCCGCGACTCAAATTCACCCGCTTTCGACGATTCTCGGAATCGGCCTCCTCCGCCGATCCAAAGAATGGGGGGTTGCAAATGGAGAATGTAAATCGATCACTCGACTTAATGACCCCGCGAAAGATGTGTGACGCATTCTTCTGTAACACGAACCTGACCTTATCGGTCAAATTTTGATTCGCCGCGACGATTGCTCGCGCATTCTTTAGCGCCTTTGGATCAATCTCCGAGGCGACAAAACTCCAATCCAATAGCTGGCTTCCCACGATGGGATAGATGCAGTTCGCCCCAGTGCCAATGTCCAGCACCCGAACCTTCTCCACCGAGTCGCTCTCTCCGATCAACTCTTGCAGCGAAAGAACGTAGTCCACTCTTCCCGGTATCGGCGGACAAAGATACCCATCGGGAACTCCCCATGAGGTAATTCCATAGTGGTGCGCCAAAAGGGCTCGATTCAGTGTGGTCACAGCAGAAGGGTCGCCGAAATCAATCGTCGTTTCCCCACGGGGATTCTGAATCTGGAATTTTGCCAGCTCCGGGCAGGCTTCGACCAATGCATCAAATTGGTAGCGACCGTTGTGGGGATTCTGTGGGTGCATCTCGGCTCACTCTGATCTCCGGAATCAGAAAATGCGAGCCCACCTTGCGTTTCCGGTGTTTGAATTTACCTTCCTCACCTATGAGTAATATCAATGCACTCGATCTCTCGAAAGAGTTTCCTCGCAGCCCCCGCAAGACTTTGGGCGGATACGTTATCGCCGGCCGAACCCTCGATAAGTGTCGTGCGGAAGTCGCGGGAACCCTCGACGAATATCATTTCAATTGCCCTCTCGACCAACTCTTCTTCGATTTCACAGGAATCGACGCCGAGAGCTTCAAGGAGTTTGTCGCAACCGGCGCCAACGATGAAGCCGTCGCTGAGTGGATCCGACAGAAGGCCAAAGAACGCTCCCGTGAGGAAATCATCGAATGGAACAACGACCTTCGCTACAAGAGAATCTCTGAGATGCCCACGAATCTTCAGGTCTTCCTCGAAGACTACATCGCTGAGGTCATTCCCGAGGGCAAGGTGGTCTACCACTGGTTCGATGTCTACGATATCGAAGAAGAACGCATCTAATTAGATCCTGTCCATTCCGGATGGAGAGTCTTTGCCCATCGGGCTGTCACTCTTCCACTACCGATTTTCCCAGGAGGGGGAGCGAATACGCTCCCCCTCCTTTTTTGTCCGCACTCAACTGCTGGGTCGTCTCGGGCCCTTGCACTTCGGCGGGAGCTTTTTGTATCAAATATCGATCCCCAGCCCGAGCGAAACGGTCACATCGTTCTTATCCGGGGTGGTCCCGTCCGATTTCTTGGTGGGCTCCTCCACTCGATCGAACTGCAGCATGATGAAGACGTCGAAGATGCTATTCAACTCGTAGTCCAGGGAGGTCACCACGTGCTGGGTGTACAATCCGGCGTCACGATCTGTGAGTACACCTTGATAACTCAGGACAAAATCCAAATCGCTCGTAATGTCATAGTCGATGTGGGTCGAAAAGATTCCCGCCGCGCTCCCAACCGTACGGTCAGTGCCCGCCTCGACTTGCGAAAACTCAGTGTATTGATAGGCCGGCCCAACTTGCACCTCCCAATCAAATTTCTTCGTATCCACGATCTTATAACCGATTCCAGAACCAATCGTCACCTGATTGCGGATGTTCTGAAAACGGTCTGAGTAATACTCTCCATTGACCACTCGCAGGAACATTCGTTCATCAAAGAAGAAGTCGTAATTTGCACCCGCCCGGTGATTGTTCGCCGATTCAGTGCCATCCGTCTTCGTGTAGTTCCCCAAGTAATCCATATGGAACCGGGAACTCACCGTTCTCCGGGTTGCCGCCAAGGTCGTAGTGTATCGGGTTTCATTAGTATTCCCGCTTTGGAAATCCAGTCCTAGGCGGCCTTTGATCTCCCATTTATCCACTTCTCGGGTCGTCTTCGGAGAGATGGATACCACGGTGCTCTGAGATGCACTTTCCTTCGTTTCCGGGAAGTAGATTGTGCCACTCTTCACAATCACTTTGCCGAAGTGGATGCTCCGGTCGTTCAGTCGGACTCCTACGGGGTGATGGAAGTAGATTTGCTGGATGTCCCCCCAGTCGATCGTCAGGTCCCCCAGCACATCACTGTCGAACCCTACCGAATCCTCGTACATATAGGAAAATTTCCCCTTCAGCCACTCGCCTGAGGTCAACTCGATCCAATCAAACTGCCCATCCTTGCCCATCTGAGGAGGTGCCCATTCGCCGCTGCTTTCATCCTGTGCAAATGCGGGTACTGCTGCACCTATCAAGAAGCATAAACAGAGCCATACACATTGCCTCCACACCCTAAAAACTCGCCGATACTTTTCCAACACCTTCATCCTTCGATGATGCTACGAACCAGCCTTTTCTAGAAGCAAGTACCGATGTTCAAATTCTATTCTTTTCCGCTTTGATGAAAAGAATACGCCACAGATCCCTTCAATGGCGCTGCGAGCCCGTCACCCACCGAGAAGCCAAGCCATTCCTATACCAACAAAATTTGCCCCCGCATATCCAAGGGTCCCGCACAATATAATCGGTACAACCATCGGATTCCAACGTTTCGAGATGGCCATGGCCGCCGCAGTAGTGGGGCCGCCACAATTGGCATTCGAGGCCAACACGATCTCCCTTAGGTCCAATCGGCAGAACTTTCCCGCGATCAATAGAACCGCCAGATGGACGCTGAGAAGAATCGCGAGAAAGGCAAAAAGCATCGGCGCAATACGCAGCACCGCTCCTATGTTGGCCGAGAGTCCTATCACCACAAAAAAGACCTGCATTAACGCCATTCCGAGTTCTCGATGTCCGCGAACCGATCCAATCCACCTCCTACCCAATGTCGCAATCGCCACTGAGAGTATGGTAATGACCAACACTCCGGATCCCGCAAATGGAAGGTACTCGCCGGCCCAAAGCCCCACCGCACAGATCGTGAAAGAGACGGCAACCGCAGTCGCCAAACTACTGGCTGTCACCGGGGCCTCTTGGCTCCTTGCCGCCAATGGGGAATCAACGGGATCCTCAATCCCATCAGTACGCTCCGGAAACCAGGCTCTTATCCATTTGCAAGATGGCAACCAGAAGAGAATCACAAAAAACAACGCCATCGCTAGGTTATCGGCTGCGGCTCCAGCCGCCAGTAGGCCGCTATCGCTCTCCAGTTCCAACGCCTTTGCTGTAGCCATGTAATTCACACTACCTCCAATATAGGAAGCAGTCAGGACACTCGCCATTTTCCAACCTTCTGCGCCCAGAGGAACCAATCCATACGCAACCAAAGCACCCGCTATGGTTCCTATCCCGCCGATAATAAATGCGATCAGCAGGGGGCCCGCTTCCTTCAAAATCTTTCGCAGATCCGCCTCTAGCAATAGAAGCGGGATCCCCAACAACAGGAGCCAATTCCACACGAAATCATACGCGGGCGAGGTATGAGGCACCCACCCGCAATTTGAAACAACGATGCCAAGAAGGATGGATATGACCGCCCCAGACAGGTAGGCCCCGAACCGAGTCCGCTCTAAAACGAGCCCCGCAACCGCCAAAAAGCTCATTACCGCCCAAAGGGCCCATTCGTTCTCCGCACCAATCATCAAATTTCCGTTTACAACCTATTCTGCCCACTTTGGACAAGGCTATTCATCCATTGGCGAAACCGAGCAGTCAAGCCACGGTAACTTCAGGCCGGACCCGAGAGCGAATCACCCACCACCTTTTACCTTCAAGGCCACCGCCTCCAGATGATTGAATAGCGTGTCTGACATGACCGGCTTGGAGATGAAATCAATCATTCCGACATTTCTACATTCTTCGCGGACAAATTCTGTCAGATCTGCGGACAAAGCGATGATCGGAGTACTTTTATTTAGACCTTCATCCCGAATGCCCGTCGTCGCTTCGAAGCCATTCATCAGTGGCATGTGAAGATCCATTAAGATCAGGTCAAACTGCTCTTTTTGGGCAAGTTCGAGCGCCATCTCCCCGTGTATCGCGATACTGGGGACTGCACCAAACCGCTTGATTAGCGCCTCAATGAAGATCTGATTGCTCAAATCATCCTCCACCACCAAAACTTTGATCGGTACCGGCAACTTCTTAAACATGAGTTTATCCTTACGTTTCGGCAAAATGGGTTTGCGGTTGGTTTCCCTCTTCAGCGGAAGGACAACGGTGAAACAACTCCCCTTACCCGGAGTACTTTCCACGTCAATGTTTCCTCCCTGGATCTGAACGAGTTTGTGAGTGATCGCCAATCCCAGGCCCACTCCAGAGTACCGGCGTGAGTACGAACTGTCGGTCTGATAGAACGCTTCAAAGAGTCTCCCGAACAAAGAGTCTTCGATTCCAATCCCTGTGTCCCGGACTTGAAATACAAAATCAGAATCGGCCCCGTTCTCCTTTGGTCTCTCGCCAATCGTCAACGACACCTCTCCTGAGTTCGTATACTTGCAGGCATTGTGGAGAAGGTTGGACAGAATTCGAACCAGCATGTCTTCGTCTCCGAACACCTCCAAATCACGGTCAATCGGTTGCATGTCGTCATCGCCATTTTTCAGAGAATACTCCAAACCGACGCTGTCACAGCGGGTAGATTCAAATGCCGCTTCGCAGACCTCCCAAATGTTGAAGGCAGTCTCACCCGGCAGCGTCAATCCTCGGTCAAGCCGAGTAAATTCCAAGATCCTCTCGATCAATCCCATCAAGCGCTCCCCTGATTCGTACACCGTATCGAGCATCTCCAACTCCTCTCCCTCGGCCTCTTCTCTCAACATCGAGGTGAAGCCCAGGATGGGATTCATGGGCGTTCTCAGCTCGTGACTCATTACGGCAAGAAATTCATCTTTGGCCCGATTTCCCGCCTCGGCATCTTCCTTGGCGGCCAACAACTCCTCAAAGGCGCTCTTTCGCTCTTCTTCCCTCTTGATGTTTTGTAGGGCAAAGCCAATGTCGTCGCAAATCTCACTGAATAGGCTCTCCTCCTCCCCGGAGATGTATATTCCCGCCGAGGTTTCAATTGAGAGCACTCCAAAAACTTCACCTTGGCACTGCAGCAAACCGCAAAACTCCAGAGACCCTTCCGCTTCACCTTCCACGACCGAGTGAACCACACACTGCTCTCTCGTCAATAAATCGAATTTGGGAGGAACTTTACCCACACTCAAACCCGAACCCTTGCGTTTTCCAGCTCTGTCGTTCGAGAGTTCCGAGAATTCTGTGACTTCTCCGTCAGAATTGACGAGAGAACAGCTGGCGTGGTCGAACCCCCGGCCTCTAACAAAAATCCGGGTAGCATGGCGGATTAAGTCCGATGCGGAGTCCTCACGTACAATCAACTGGTTCACTTCCCGAATGGAACGCAACACCGTCGTCAGATGCTCCAGCTTCTTTCGATCGCGACGACGGCCCGAGACGTCCAGGGAACTGGAGAAAAACAACTTGTTCCCGTTCTCATCCCGGCAGAGTCCTGAATTTACCAGTACCGTGATGATCCGACCATCGCGCCTTCTGGCTTCAAATTCCCCCTCGAAGAACCCCTCGGTTTCGACTGCCTCAAAAATGCGCTGCGGCATGTCTCGATCCACCCAATGATCGCCAATCTGGGTTCCAATGACATCATTGGCAGAATCGTAGCCCCACATCCGCAGGAACGAGTCGTTGACATATAAAAATTGTCCCGACTCATCAACAATGTCGAAACCACTGTAGGATTTCTCGGTCGCTGTCGAAATCATCTCCAGCCTGGCCTTCTGCTTCCGCTCTTCCGTGACGTCTCGCAATACCCCTGCGAGGACTTCCGGCTCACCATTCTCATCTCTCTCCAGGCTTCCGTAGACTGCTAACCAATGGACGGATTGGTCGGGCCATATCGTTCGGACTTCGAAATTGTGAGGCTCGCCTTGCTGAATGCTCCGAAGGGTTCGCTCCGACCACATTTCACGGTCATCCGGGTGTATGCGCCCCAACACGAATTCAAGCGAGATCTCTTCGTCTCCCTTCTCAAGGCCCCAGATCCCAAAGGTCTCTTCCGTCCAGAAGACTCGTCCAGTCTTTATTTCCAAACTCCAGGTAGCTACGCCGGACAAGTGATGGGATTGCCTCAATCGATTCTCACTCTCTCTCAACGCCTGCTCCGCTTCCTTCAACTCGGAAACATTCGTCCACTGACAAAGCACGTGCTCCAGCTCACCATTCTTTCCGAGAATCGGGTTCAGCGAGACGTCTATATACTGCTCTCTCCCCCTATCTTTGAATTCCTCGCTGAATTCTTCCGGCTTCCAGTTCAAGGTAAAGCGGGCCGGTATGCCTTTTTCATAGACCGCTCGGACTCGGTCCATCAACCCTTCCCTCTGAAGATTTGGATCTTCTAAGGGGTTATAGAATCCTACGATCTCCTCTTCTTTTAAGTTCAAGGTCGTGCAGAGTGCAGAATTTGCTAAAAGTACCGTACCTTGAGCATCTGACACCCACAAGGGGATCGGCCCTCTTGCTACAATCGTCTCCAAGAACCTCTCACGTTCGCGTAGCCGGTCGTCTGCATGGTATCGATTAGTTATGTCATGAAAAATCAATACAACTCCTGATACCGCGCCCCCCTTCCCCAATACCGGCAAAGCTTGATCGACGACCCGATATTCCTCCCCCCCTCGGGCGAGGAGAAGCTTGTGGGTGGGAAGGCCGAGAATATTTCCCTTTGCCAAAACTTGATCAACTGGACTCTCGATGCTCTCGCGAGTGTCGGCCTCAAGAATCCGGAACACCTCGTTCGTATGCCGCCCAATTGCCTCCTCTTTCCTCCAACCAGTCAATTTTTCCGCTACCCGATTCAGATGAGTAATCACTCCTCTCTCGTCCGACGTAATAAAAGCTTCGCTAAGTGAATCTAATGTGATGCGAAGATTATTTTCTCTCGTCTGGACCTCCCGCAGCTCTGCCTCCAGCTCTGCGATCCGTCGTCGCGCTTCCGGCAACGACATCTCATCACTCAAAAATGATCCACCCATAAGAATACAATACTTTTAAATGGGTTTCCGTTTTCAGTAAATGATAATTTTTTTACAGCAGCTAAGAGAATGCTCTATTTTCGGATCGATACACTGGTTCAACCTCTAACTTCCCGCTCAATTCATCAATAAAACACCACCGGATCCGATATTCCGACTTCCGACACTCTCCCGATCCACCATTTGCCCCCGATGACACCCATCCGTCGATGCCGATCGATCCACAAAACTACAGGCCTTGCGTCCGTCAGAGTGCGAACACGGTACGAATCGCCGTCTCAAGACTGTCCTTATCATGCCCCTCCGAGGTTTGCCAACGTGCCGCAACATACCCGTCCGGACGAACCAATACCGCTCCGTCCGACTCGATGCCATACAGTCCCAACATCTTGTTCGTGTTCACATCGATGGATTTTCCAATCGATTCTGCTCTCAGACGGACTCCTTTGAAATAGGTAGTTTTTAGATCCTCTGCAGCGCTCTCCCACGATCCACCGTCGGGTCCGGTAACTAAAACAAAATTCTGCCCCAGCATATCGATAATGGAACTCTCACCGTTCGGACCTTGGATCGCGATATGAGGAGCCAGATGTCCCGGTCGTGCAGTCGGCGTATAATCATTGACCGGATCTTCCAGCACTGGGACTCCCGTCCCGTCAGCTACGAACGCACCGCACCCGTAGGTTAGCCCTAGATCCAGTCCCGCTCCACTACCGGCCCTCCGTGAATGCTGGATCTTACTCTTGGCTCTTTCCCAATCCCCAGACATCGCCAGCCCAATGATCTCGAAAACTTCATCGGCGTTGCCTTCGGCGTTCGCAAAAATGAACTGAACGACCTCCATCCGCTCCCGAACATAGGTATCAAGCAAATCAGGCGACGCCTGCCCATGAACGACCGCAGCAAGTTTCCAGGCAAGATTTACAGCGCTCTGCAGTCCCGTATTCATTCCAAGACCACCGGCCGGGGACAGTCGGGCCGCCGCGTCCCCAGTGAATAAAACCCGCCCCGCACGCCACTCAGAAGCGACTTTAGGACTCATCGCCCACGGGCTGATGCTCATCACTTCAACGGGCACCTCGGGTAGCCCCGACACCTCTTGGATAATCTCCACAAACTTTTCCGGAGAATAATCCTCCGCCGATTCCCCGGGCTGTAGAAAATGGTGCATCAACCATTCATCTTTCCCGTTCACCGTGACAATCAATTCATAATACTCATCATCAAGCAGGCTATACAGCAAGGATTCGCGTCCTTGAATTTTTGGGGAGTAATCTGCTCGGAAATACACATTCAGAAAGTTACCACGGTCCCCCGGACCTTTCGTCTCGATTCCCAACCTTTCACGAACCGGACTAGCCGCACCGTCTGCGGCCACAATCCACGATCCTTGAACCCGTTCGGCGATTCCAGTATTTCGGTCCTCAAAAGTGACTACAACTCCATCGCCACTTTCCACAGTATCGAACACCCGACTATTGAAGCGAACCTCTGCCAACTCTTCGTGCGCCAGCGTGTCTTTCAAGACCGCTTCGATATGAGGCTGCGGACAACTAAAGGGTGAACACGGAGAATAGCTGCGGTCAAACTCAGCCACTGGCGACCTCCCAAACTCTTCGCCCACAAAACTGCGCATCCATACTTGAATGAACCCTATCGAAGACCGGATATCCTTCTCTAAAATGGCTTCCAGAAGTCCCAGTTGGCGGAAGATCTCCGCCGTCCTCCGCGTAGTCCCCATCGCTTTGGGGTGAAAGGAAATATCAGGGTGCTTCTCCAAAACAATATTCCTAACCCCGGATCTAGCCAAAAGAAGCGAAGACAAAAGACCACAAGGGCCGCCTCCAATGATGACAACTTCGGTATCCATCGATCCACTTTAGTCAAATTTGATTGTCCCATCAAGGGAAGTTTAGCGCCTTTAACGGCAATGAAACAATGAGTCCGCAGAGTGGATTGTATAAAATTGAATGAGGTGCATATCGAGCGATAGAAGCAAATCCCTCCACGACACCCCTTGATTGACAGTAGCTCAAATAAGAATATTCCAATAGACAATGAAACGACACCAACGCACCTTCCACCTCCTCTTGGCTCTCTGCTTATTCACTGGCATGAATTCCGTACACTCTCAAGAGAGCCAGGAGAAGGCCCTCCCCGGATACCTGCCAGGTAGTGGTATCACTCCGGATGAGGTCGATAAAATCGTCGAGTGGGGGTTGCAGGAGTTCCATTCACCCGGGGCATCGGTTGCCATCGTTAAAGATGGCGAAATCCTCATGGCCAAGGGCTATGGTATCGCAGATACCGATACAGGGGCTACCGTGAATAAGGAAACCCTGTTTCAACTGGCCAGCGTCTCGAAGACATTTACCGCCGCCGCATTCGCCTCTTTGGTTGATCAAAAATCTCTGTCCTGGGACAAACCGGCAAAAGATGTCTTGCCGAACTTCGAAATGTATACTCCCTACTCGACCGACTGGGTTACCGGGACTGATTTCCTGGTTCATCGAGCTGGTTTCCCCGGCTTCTTCGGCGATATCTTCGACCACCTGGGACTTTCACGGGAAGATATCCGCCACAGACTCCGCTTCGTAGAACCAGGCTACTCGTTTCGCGATCATCCCGAGTACTCGAATATTGGTTTTTTCCTAGCAGGAGAAATGGTGGCTCAAGCCGGCAATGACACATTCGAGGAAGTCCTCAAACGAGAGATCCTGTCGCCCCTCCAAATGAATGTCACAGGCAAGGCGGCAGATCTTTTGGATTCCGACTTCTCCGCGAACTTTGCAGCCGCTCATGTGTATGAAAATGGGCAGTACGATGTCGTCCCACACAATTTGAGTAAGGTCTTTGTCTCCGCCGGCGGGTTGGCTTCCAACGCAGTGGAACTCGCTTCCTATATGCAGATGCTGCTCAACGGGGGTCAGTTCGACGAAAAATCTATCCTGAGCCAAGAGGCTCTCGATCAGATGTTCGAGCCAGTCATCACTTCCGATATCAGTTTCTCAGAGTTCCCTCCTATCGACGAAAACTCCGGCTATGATTACTCCCCCGGATGGGGAGTCTATCATTACAATGGCCTAAAGGTCGTTGAAAAAGGCGGCGCACTCGATGGGGTACGCACGATCATAGTCCTCGTTCCACAAGAGAAATTCGGGATCGTTGTACTGGCCAATCGAAACCTAACCGCCCTACCAGAGGCTATCCGGGCGGGGATTCTACAGCAACAATTCGGAAATGCGGATGAGGTGGATCTCCAGGAAGAGATTTTTCAAAAATCGAAACAGATCGATGACCTGCTCCTGGGCTCCAACGAGGCTCCCGAGCAAGACTCCACGCTGTCGCCCGAACAAATCCAAGCGTTCATCGGCAGCTACAACAATGATCTGTTCGGCGAATGGAGAGTAGCATTCGATCCCGAAGCCCCCTCATCTCTGATCCTCAGAAGCGGTCCAGCAGCCTTCGAAGCAGAGGTCGTCGCAGTCGCTAAAGACAAACTCTCAATTCGCTGGCCAATCGTATTGGGAACCTGGATCGATCTCGACTTCACAATGCCCAGCAAGGGCAAAGCCACCGCCTTCACATTCGACGGCTACACGTTCCGACGCCAAGGCTCTTCCCAATAGAGCCGCCTCCCCCAAGCCGGACCATCCAACCGAACCTCCTCGCCGTCCCACCAAAGCCGTAAAGCATTATATGTCTGATCTATTATGCTGCCGTATGTGATGGTTTCAGGAAGGCTGAGGACGATTCGATGCTGACAGGTTCCGGCGAAGCTCCAAATATCCCGCTATGGCTGATATTCGAACGCAATCGGAGGTATGGTTTTCCGGAATGGTACAAGGGGTGGGATGCCGCTACGAAACTCTCAAAGTAGCAAAGGGCTATGAGGTCACGGGATTCGTAGAAAACCTGACCGACGGTCGGGTTCATCTCGTCGCAGAGGGGAGTAGTTCCGAAGTAGCGGGTTTCATCGCCGCGGTTACAGAAACCTTATCCGACTACATTCGAGAGACCGAGCAACGATCGGCCCCCTACTCCAACCAATTCGAATCGTTTGTGATTCGCCGCTAGGCCAGTTGAGCCAAGTAACCCCTGTCCCAGGCCCATCCGGTTTCCCTACCCACCCCACTTGCGGGCAGGATTAGACGGATTCGCGTAGAGCTACTCGATCACTGAGATAGGAATCGTAACTTCCTTCATGCCGGGCACGTCCGCAAAGAGTGCTCCAACGCCAGGGTTTCCTCCTTCAATTGGAACACTAACCGAGCGACTTCCCGCAGGAATAATCACTTCCGGCATGATCACCGATGAGGGAACATCCGTGGTAATTCGCACAGCTAAACCACCCGCTGGGGCCTCAAAGTCCACTGAGAAGACGAGCAACGCTGTATCTCCTGGCGCCATGGTTATGCTCTTCGGTGCCACTTTGAGTAGAGAAAGATCGATCATGAAATTTCCAATTGGAACTCTGCGGCCATCGGTCTGCAGCTGTACAAAATAGGATTCTCCGGCTGGTAGTGGTGGGACCACAAATTCAACCTCGTTGTCCGATTTGAAACGGGTTTCAGCTTCAACTCCACCAACGATGATTTTGTCTGATCGGAAAAATCGACGCCCAAGCACAGTTACGGGTCGCCCAACTGGTGCGCGATCAACCTGCATCTGGATCACGTACTTGTTCACGAGCTTGAAGTTATACAGAGACGAAATCACCTGCTTCGGTTTCTCTTTCGAGCCTCCCAAGACGTTGTAATTGAGAATAAAATAGTAGGCGGCCTCCGATTGGTCTTCCGGCATCACATAATCGAAATCGAATATGTTCGGATCAATAGGATTGCGCTCCATCGGCAGGGTCTCCCCGTCAATCACAATGCTCCCCTGCAAAGTACTCTTTCGAACGGCACCTCCTCGTGCCTCCGCTTGCATTGTAATCGTGTAAATCCCCGAAGGATTTTGAGGAACACGAGCAGGCGTGAGATTATCCACCGTAACTCCACATCCGGAGAGCAGCAGAACGATCCCGAGAACGGGGAACAAAGGAAAAACGCGATTCATAAACACTTTCACAGGCTTTACCCCCTCCCTTTCATGCGTGCAAGGAAAAGTTAGGAGAGGATCCAACGCGAGATTTCATCGGCTAAGAGACGACCCGTCAATGTTAACACGTACCGATCTCCAATTAGCTCAAGATATCTCTCACTTTTCAGCTGTTCGACGAAGCTATCGAGCCGGTCCAACTCCTTTGAACTGATCCCGGCCAAGCACTCTTTCGAAACTCCTTCGTTCATTCGAAGGCCAAACGCAAATTTTTCGAGTATCCGTGAATCACCGGTAATTCTCTCCATCCCAGCATAGGTGTCACCTTCACTCAATGGAACGAAATCCGCCCACTTCCGCAATTCGTGAGGATTTTGGAATCGGTATTCTCCCAACTGGGAGGCGGCAGAGGGACCGAGTCCTCTCCAGTTACCCATTCTCCAAACATTCAAGTGATGTTCACACTGGAAACCTTTCCTGGCAAAATTCGAGATCTCATACTGATGATACCCGTGTTCCTCGAGAAAGGACCAAGCAGTTTCATAGAGCCTGGCTTCCTGTTCCAGATCCACCACGTGACCGGATCTTGTCAGCCGGGTATAAAGCGCAGTGTCCTCCTCCAGAGTCAGGCAATAAACGGATAGATGGTCCGGGGCCAAGGCGATGGACTGTTCGAGATCCTGCATCAGCTCGTCTTCTGTCTGTCCGGGAAATGCAATGATCAGGTCCAGATTCAGATTTTGAAATCCAGCTCCCCGTATCTTCTCGACAATCTTAGGTATCTTCTCAGTCGAATAAGGCCTTCCCATCGCCTCGAGCAAGCGAGGCCGAAACGACTGTACCCCCAGGGACAGCCGATTGACTCCGACGTTTTTCCACGCCGCTAATTTTTCAGTTGTCGGGCACAAGGGAGTGAGCTCTACTGTCCACTCTGCTCCATCTTCGGCGACAGATTGAAATGGGGCAGCAATTTTCTCAATGTCCGATGCCTTCAATAAGCCCGGGGTACCGCCTCCCCAAAAGATCGACCGAACTTTTCCCTCAAATTGAAGGGACTTCCATTCACTGTGAAACGCTTCCCGGTATATTTCCCAATCTCCCGGTGAAGGCAGCGCCTTATCAAATGCGCAAAAATCGCAAATCGAAGCACAAAAGGGAACATGCAGATACAGCGCCGACCCGTCTGGGATGCGGCTAGGCTCAAATTCACTCTCCATTTACCTGCCACCAAATGTACAGGGTCTGGCAAAATGCATACACCAGTATCGCATAGAAAATCCAACGCAGGGGAATGCCCTTTTTGTCCGACGTTTCGTCCTCTGAGTTTAGATTTGTATCTTCGTCCATATTTTATAAACTGAAAGTCTGTTCTTCCGATGGCTATTCTTCATATCAACAGCAATATTCCGCAAGACGATACGAGTTTCGCTGAGTTTTCTGAGAAGGTCACTCAGCTACTTTCGGATGAGCTACAAAAAAATAACTCGTTCATCCAAGTCATCTATACTCGCTCTCAAATTCTCTTTGGTTCCCAAAGCGGCCCCTCTTCGCTAGTCACACTCTCGAGTTCCGGAATCCGCCAATACCAAATCGATTCACTGATCGGCCCTCTTTCAAAGCTTCTTGAACGTCTAATCGGCTCCCCTCCCCCGACGACCTACATCCGATTCGAAGACATTGATCGGGCGAAGACCGCTTGGAACGGGAGATCATTCAAAAAGATAATCTCTTAGTTTTTCTTCGGATTGCTTTTCAAGTATAACCCCATATCTGGAGGTACTGGTGCTTCAATCACCATCCGCTGTCCGGTTTCGGGATGATCAAAAGCGATCTCTGCAGCGTGGAGCATGACCCGACTCACTGTGCGAGCCTGCCCCGAGGATCGATTTTTTCGGAATCCATACTGAGAATCTCCTAGAATCGGATAGCCTTCGTTAGATAGATGGACTCTTATTTGGTGTGTTCGTCCCGTTTCAATCTCTACTTGGACCACTGCCCAATTCTCCTCGTAGCACCTCTCATGAACTTCCCAGGTTGAACGAGCTGAACGTCCATTCTCGGTGACTGCCATTCTAGTCCTCCGCACCGAATCTCGACCGATGCTTCCTTCGCAGACGCCCGAATCATCGAGATCCCAGCCTTGAACGACTGCTAGATAGGATTTGCGCGTTTCTCTATCATGAAACTGCCTCATGAGTTCCCTCCCCGCCCTCTCAGTCTTTGCAATGATGAGTGCTCCCGTGGTTTCTTTGTCCAAACGATGGATGACTCCCGGCCTATCGATCTCGTCAAATACTGGTAACTCCCCACAATGGTGAAGGGCCCCGTTGACAATTGTACCACCTGAGCAGCCGTTTCCCGGATGGACAACCATTCCCGGTGCTTTGTTGAGAACAAGGATACATTCGTCCTCATAGAGAATATCTAAAGGCAGCTCTTGCGGTAGTGGAATCGCTGTTTCAACCGTGTCTACCCGCAATACTTCCTCGCGGATTTGGACAACTCGACCCTCCGAAACCATTTCTCGAGGAGATACCTTTTCCCCATCGACCAGCACGTCTCCATTGCGAATCGCTTTCTGCAAACGCGACCGCGAAACCGCCGAAACCTTCTCCGACAACCAGCGATCAAGCCTCACACGGTCGACGCAATCGACCTGCAAATGGCGAACTTCACTATCCTTTTCTAAATCATCCACTATAAATACCTCCCAACGAACTAGTTGAGCAATGCTGGCAACAAAGCACAATCAGCGAATTGCCTTGAATCTAATTTGCAACCGGCGGTGTTCTGATTCCTTCCGGGACAAGATCGACCAACCACACCACCGGCTGCCACACCCTTTAGCGAGTGGAGCGACACCTCCGAGTCCCTCGACGGACGATCAAATGCCC
>CEOD01014670.1_pt1 | contig 19142 bp, 18 predicted proteins | sample 530341 | NCBI WGS metagenome assembly CEOD01 (sample SAMEA2619950, study PRJEB7988) | marine metagenome | isolation source: saline water (ENVO:00002010), including | reverse complement strand
ATGGGAAACCACCTCAATTTTTTAACAATTTATGGGACGCTGCCAATTGGGTTCCATCATCACTGTTTGGCCGACCAAATCGTGAACCGTTTCAATACCGAAATCGCGTAGAGAAGTTAAGACCAATGGTGAATGCTGGTAAATAACCGCCAGTTGAACGACTGGATCTCCTTCCGCAAATCGAAGAACCACCTCGGAATTTGAAACCCCGAATTCGGCCCCTCCCTCCATCACGACATCGAATGGATCCTGGCCAACCTTTGCTTCCCTCAATTCAACATCGAGGCCCTCCTCCCTGTAGAATCCTTTTTCGATCGCGGCGTAATATCCCGCAAATTGAAATTGATGCCTCCATTTAAGTTGAAGCCGTACCGAATCCAAACTCCTCTCTTCTTTGGCGCCAGAAACAACAATACCTCCCAGAACTGTTGCGACCAAAATAAGAACACAAAATTTCATTACTTGCGAAAACCTGAATGCGGATTAGAATGATCGCAAGTCTCAACAAATCATTCATTGAAGACTAAATGACCTCCGAAACACTCAGGATTAAGTGTTTTGTCTATGGAGGAGGCGCCCGATCAGCTCTATCATAACGATTGTAATACAAGCCCAGACAAACCAATTTCCCCATCTCACATAGAAGGTGAGATGATCCTGAAAACGCAGATCTGAAACAATAGGGACCACCTCTCCTCCCTGAAAATAGATGCTTCCGCGATTATCAACGACCTCACGCCTGATATTACCCCACTCGTCGATCCATCCGGACCAACCACCATTTCCGCTCCGCAGAACCGGGCGTCGGTTTTCGACCGCACGGATGACCGCGTGATTGGCGTGTTGATAAGCGCCCGCCTCTTCTCCGTACCAGGAATTATTCGTCGCAACAAATAACCAATCGGCTCCTGCGCGGACCGTCTCACGGGCGATATTTGGAAAAACATCCTCGTAGCAGATCAAAGGACCGATCTCGATCTCGTTCCCGCTGCCACGATCCTCAAAATAGAAATTGTAGGCACGCTCGCCCGGTCGACAGTCGAGGCTGATTGGCACAAAGGTCTCCACAAACGGAATATAGCGCCGAAACGGAATAAACTCTCCGAACGGTACCAGCTTTCGCTTTACATAATACTCTTCGGCAAGTCCCTTGCTTGGATCCACCCAAAAGACACCGTTCTCGTATACTCCCTCGGATTCGAGGAAGGCCATATTTCCCATGAGGATGGGTACACCCATATAGGCGGCAAGGTTCTCGACGCCCTCTTTGAGCCCCAATGATCCGATGACGGGAACGGGAGTCGCAGATTCAGGCCAGAGGATAATCTCAGGTGCATCTTCTTTCAGGTTCCGCGTCTCCTCCCATACCCTCCTGAGATTGGCCTCAACCTCGGACTGCTCCCACTTCATGGTAGCATACGGTTGTACAAAGCCAACACGAACCGGTTGCGAAGGGACGAACTTGGTTACATTCCAAAAGTAGATCCCAGCTGATCCGAGCAGAATGCCCAAAGGGACCATAACGACGAGTGGTACCCTGCGGGAGACGGGCAGGTAGCCCTTGCCCTCCCACCGCGTGAATGGTGACCTCAGCCATTGAGCCAAGGCGAGATTGATCCATACCAAGAGAAAACTTAGGCCCCAACCTCCGGTGAACGGTAGGATCGAAAGAACCGCGGGACGATTCGCCTGGGAGACCGACAGGGGGTTCCAGGGAAAACCCCAGAAGACCCATGTTCTCGACCATTCTAAAATCACCCAGAATGCAGCTCCAAGAAGCGGCACCCTCCACGCCTGAAGCAGCCCTCGGGCGTCGCCCCACTTCGGCTGAAGCGATCGCCCAAAATAAAGGAGCCAGAGCCCGGTAAAGACGGCTAGAACCGCACTAAGACCAATCGTCCCGAAAACCGTTACATGCCGAAGCCAGATAATTGACGGCAGCCAGAAAAGAAAGCCCGAGATCCACCCGAATAAAAATATCAGCCGTTTTGAATGCTGAGACCAGTCCGGCAGCGCCAACGGAATCAGAAAACAATAGGCTAATTCTGCGACGCCAAGCGGAGAAAATATCGAAAACCGCGCCACTGCAGCCAACACCACCGCAGTGATGGCGAACCACAAACTCTGGCGAATCGAACTATCTTTTACTCCCCCCACAAAAATGAATGGACCCGCCTAGATGCGCGGGATCCGAAACCTACGAATTACCTCGCATAAGAATCGGCCGTCCGCGGGTTTGCCTCCAGTGCCTCCAGCTTTGCCCCGATGGGACGGTAGAGTTTGATCAGCTCATCGATTTCCGGATCAAAATAGGAATAATATCCGGTTTGAGCTTGTTGCAAATCAGTGACCAGGGCGCCGACGGCACTGCGCACAGAAAAGACAAACCTCTTCCGCGCGTTATCTCGCTCTACATCTTGATCAGAACGATCAAGACCTTCCTTCAGGCGCTTCTGTGCGGCCACGAGTCGTTGCATTTCAACCTCACCCGTAGACCGGGAGACCCCGAAAAATGCGCCGAGTCCACTTAGAGTATTCGTCCACTGATTGATAGCTTCCCGTTCGAAGGACATCTTTCGCAGATCGATCACTTCCCACTTTGCCTTTGGCGGGAGATTCGCGATCCCGAAGGGGACGATCTCGGTCCGTCCGGATTTCGAACCGGAAGAAATACCGAGAAAGCGGGATGGGCTCACTACACCGACGAGCTCGCCGTCTCGAACCACCGGAGCCCCGGCAAAAATACGGCCCTCGGGTCTGCGCATTGCGTAGCGACCGGGAGCGCCTCCATCGATCTTTCCTTCGATGGTTCTGCGTGGGTTAATAATTGTCACGGAATCCCCGGCATTCAATGTCACTTCAGGATCCCACTCATAGATGGGAAGTTCATCGGTCTCCCCTTCTATTGTAATGAATGCTAAATCGGTCCCATTAAACGCGACCACCGAACCGACAGGGATCTTGGTTCCATCGGCCATATTGACGTGGATATCCCGACTCCCGTCCAGTGCGGAGAGAGAGGTAAGAATCACCTCGCGCTCTTGGACCTTGATCATGACCCCGAGACCTGCTCGTGCCTGCCCTCTGACCGCTACCAATGCATCCTGAGGCGAGACCGGAATCACTTCCTCGACTACGGCCTCCACCACTGTAGTCTCACTCCCTGCCTCATCGGTCACATTTGTATCGGCAGCCTCCTCACCCTCTTTTGAAGGCCCAGCTTCGGGGGAAACCGTCTCCTCTGAAACGGTTTCGGTAGATACCTCAACCACCTCCGTCTCCGATTCGTTTTGAGCAAATGATTCAATGGCTCCGAGAGTCAGAACTGCTAGGAGAAGGGGAAGGGTCTGATTACTCATGGAAGATAGGTTCCGAACGCTGAGAAAGCGGGTGGGACTAAGATCAATACGCTTGCGAAGGCACATGAATTCGTGAAATGGATACGGGTGGCAAGTTTGTTTCGATTAAGATAAAACTTTTCGAAGAATTTGATCTTTTACTGGTAAGGTCAACCATTTCCCTGCCTTCTTGAACTATGCAAATATTTGGTAAACTCTTTTTACTGCTCATCTTAGCAGGATGTTGCGGACACCCAAAAGACCCCAAGCACCTCTTGACCGAAAATCGTTATATTCCCGAAGAGGATTTTCTTCGGATCAGCGAGTACTTTACCGGGAGGGAACCAAAGACTGATCGAATACTACTCCGCTCGCAGGACGATTCCCGTGGTGGGTACTATTGGATTTTCGGAATCGAGGGGAAATTGGAAGAAAATGAAATTGCGGAGGTTGTGCTGGAAGTACAGATCCCGGGCTCCCCTGAGACCGAATCGTTCATCTTTTCCGTAGATCAATCGCTGACGGACTCAAACACACTATGGATTGGTCTTACGGGAACCGACTGGCCGGGTCCGAAATTCCGGCCCGTCGCATGGCGCATTTTATTCCTTTCTCCTCAGGATGAAGAAATACTCTTACGGGAAAGTTACCTATGGGATCTCACCCCAACCGCGCCTCCCCTGCAAAGCGTTGATCCGACAAATGGCGAACCGACCCCATCCGCAGTGAATGCAGATGAGACCCAAACGGATTGATCGATTGTTGAACCCAAACGAGCGTATCCAAATACCGGGTGGACGAAAGGTGCTCCGGGAAATTCTCGCGGGCGGGCAGAGTTTTCTATGGGGAGAGGTTCAGAACAACCGCTGGCGTGGCGTGCACCTCGGGAAGGCCTACGAAGTCGATTTGGACGACGACAATATGCTCACGGTGTCCTGCCTAACCCCTGGAACTGATTATACAAGTGAGGCAATCAGTCAGTATTTCGGCTGCCAGAAACCGTTTCTAGAGTACTCCGACAGCCTTCCCTGGCGCAGTGACAAAGTCCTCGAACAAGCGATCCGGGGCTTTCCAGGATTGCGGATACTCAGGCAGTGCCCGGAGGTCACCCTCCTCTCGTTTTTGCTAAGTCCCCAGAAGCGAATCGAACAGATCCGCGTAGGACTGCTAAAGATCTCCTCGAACTGGGGGGACTCAATCCTCGAAGGCCTCTACGCCCCACCCTCATGGGATCGCTTGAGTACCGTAGAGGAAATCGAGCTTCGCAGTTGCGGAATCGGCTATCGCGCAAAATCAATCGCAAGAACAGCTCGATTTTTGGCAGATCACCCTGGATATCTTCACAAGATCGAATCACTTCCCACTGAAGAAGCACGTGAACGACTCCTGCAACTACCGGGAGTCGGGCGGAAGATCGCCGACTGCGTATTACTCTTTAGTTATGGGCGCCTCGAGTCATTCCCGATCGATACCTGGATCGGACGTTTTATGCGCGAATCCTATGGATTGGACGACTACACCGACGACCAGATACAAACATTCGCCCGGGCGCACTTCGGAGAGAACGCCGGGCTGGCTCAACAGTACTTTTTCGCTGCGGCTCGAAACGGATAAATCACCCGAGGCGGTCCGTTGCCACGTGGTACTGCGGATCTTCAGATAGATTGACCTCGACCAAATCCCCGGCTTTGTCCAGCAGTTTACGGCATTCTGGAGAGAGGTGCGTCAGATGAAGACGTTTGCCGAGATTCGTGTATTTCTCGGCGAGGAAGTTAATGGCCTCCAGTCCAGATTGGTCGTAGACGCGGGTGAAGTAGAAGTCGATCACCACATCCGCCGGGTCTTCCCGGGGATCAAACAGTTCTTTGAATGAGGATACGGACGCAAAGAACAGAGGTCCATGGAGCTGATAGACTTTCGACCCGTTCTTGCTCGTCATGATTTCCGCACCCAAGTGAGTCGCATGCTGCCATGCGAATTTTAGTGCTGAAATAATCACACCCAAAATAACCGCCGTGGCGAGGTCGTGCATAAAAACGGTGTATCCGGCAACCACCACCATCACCAGGATATCCCCGACTGGAACCTTCTTGAACATTTTCAGGGTAGCCCACTCAAACGTTCCGATCACCACCATGAACATCACGCCGACGAGAGCGGCCATCGGTATCATTTCGATCCAGGGAGAGAGGACCAAGACGAACAAGAGAAGGCACACTGCGGCAGTGATCCCACTCGCGCGTCCTCGACCGCCTGAATTTACGTTGATCAGCGACTGCCCGATCATCGCGCAGCCTCCCATGCCCCCGAAGAACCCGCAGACGACATTGGCAAAACCTTGTCCTACGCACTCCCGATTCCCGCGTCCTCGCGTCTCGGTAATCTCATCAATCAAAGTAAGGGTCATCAATGACTCGATGAGCCCGACACCGGCCATGGTCAGCGCAAACGGAAGAATTATCCAGAGCGTGGTCCAATTGAGTGGAGGAAAGATATCGTATTGATCGTCGAGGAAGTACGGCTTGGGCAGTCCAGCCTGGATTCCGGTACCGGCCGCGGTGGCCTCCGCTACAGCGGCATCAATCGCAGCGGTATCGGCATCTTCTCCAAGATCAGCCCACGCATCCGCAGTGGCTTTCGCCACCGTGTTGGTATGGAGCATATCGCCGACCGTCAGGAGCGGGGCTTCCTGATTCTCCGCCGCCCAGCTATCGGGAGCAAATTGATTGATCCCAATAGACAGGCCCGTGACGACAAGGATCGCAGCCAAAGAAGCCGGGACGGCCTGCGTCAATTTGGGCAGCAGCCAAATAATCAACATCGTCAATCCGGCCAAGCCCAGCATCAAGTAGAGGGCCGGACCTTCCATGAAGACCAAGGCCCCAAAATCGTTCACCGTTTTAAAACTACCGAACTGGGCGATGAAGATGACGATCGCGAGTCCATTGACAAAACCGAGCATAACCGGATGCGGAACCATCCGAATAAATTGCCCTAACTTGCCCACCCCAGCTGCAATCTGGATCAACCCGCAAAGTATTACCGTGGGAAAAAGGTATTCAACCCCATGGATCGCGACCAGTCCCACGATCACGACCGCAATGGCCCCGGTGGCACCGGATATCATCCCCGGTCGGCCGCCAAAAATAGAGGTCACCAAGCCGATGAAAAATGCGGTATAGAGCCCAATGATTGGAGATACCCCCGCCACAAAGGCGAAAGCGATTGCCTCAGGAACCAGCGCCAAGGCCACGGTTAACCCCGACAAAACGTCGTCTTTAAGGTTCCCAGAGTGTTTTCGGAAAAAATTCAACATAGCGATTACAAAGGAGTAGAAACACTCCGCAAAGCCCGCCAAGTAAACCCAAAACTCGGATACTCGAAAAAAATGTGGGAGACCACCCTGAACGGATAGCTCGATTTCTTCCAAATTACGGGTGCCACGACCAAAAGAAAAGCGCCCCACCATTATGGTGAGGCGCTTGAGCACAAAACAAACTAAACTGAAACCATGAAAAACTCGTTGAAAGTTGGCTTCACAGGTAGAGACCCAGCAATTCGGCGTTTCGTTCAAAAGATTTCGACGAAAAACTCCCCCACTTGCATTTTCTCATTAAAATTGAGTAAAGGACAAAATTTTTACCGAAATAGCTCCGATCCTTCCTCTTCCGGGTCGATCAAACGCCCACTAAAGGGGTGATTCTGAAACCTGGATTCACCGTCGCTCCGTGTTACGTCGAAGACGACAGTCTCGGCCGAGCCGTCACGTCCAAATTCAATCGAGAAGATCAAATCCCGCGCACCCCGGGACAGACTGGTGGATGCGCCGGTCGCTACTTCGGAAATTTCTTCGACCCCTCGCAATGGAAATCGCTCCAGTTCCTCTCCTCCATCCAATCGCTCAAGCACTAGGACGCTTTCTTCGGGATCGAACCGCACCCGCAGTGCCTCATCCTCGGTTTCCGCCAGATAATGGGCTCTCCGGAAGGACTCCTCGATGGATTGCTTCCAGTTTCTCCGACCAAATGATTCCGAGACATTTCCCCAATCCACCAACAAAAAGCCCGTCAACAATCCGATCAGCGCGATGACAAGGAGGATCTCAATCAGCGTAAAGCCCTTTCGACCATGATCTGCTATTCCTCCTCTCATTCTTTTTGAATTATCGGCAATTCTTACAAAAGAGAACTGCATTTTTTGCCCGTTGACGTCCCGCCATCCACCCGCCACCGAAACCATTCCAAAACCATAGGCTTCGAAATTGACCGGAATTTTCACACAAACCCGCTTGCCAAAATCCCTTCTCGCATTCAGCTTTTCCAGCGATGAGCGGAGCGTATCATGGCCGACAATTTGGGTTTTCGGCCACCCCGTCTGACCTTGAAACGGGAGAGCACCTCTTCATACCTGACATTTGGCAGCAGGAAGCGATCCGTTTACTACTAGCTGGACACGACGTGGTCGTCGACGCGCCAACAGGCTCGGGGAAGACGTTTGTCTTTGAACAATTGGTCGAGCGCGGCGAGATTCGCAAAGCAGTTTACACGGTACCGACCCGAGCTCTCGCCAACGATAAATTGATGGAATGGCGTTCGCGGGGATGGAATGTGGGGATCGCCACAGGAGATTTAGCAGAGAACCTCGAGGCTCCAGTCATTGTCGCAACCTTAGAGACTCAACGGCATGCCCTCCTGCGAGGGGAAGGGCCGGATTTACTCGTCATCGACGAGTACCAAATGCTCAATGATCCCCTCCGAGGGCTGCACTACGAGTTGGCGATTGCGAGTGCACCACCAGAGACCCAACTGCTTTTGCTCAGCGGCAGTACGTCCAATCCCAGTCTCATCGTGGATTGGTTGCGCCGCCTCCAAAGAAAGGTCGACCTTGTACAATGTGCGGAGCGACCGGTTCCGCAGGAGGAAATCAATCTCGACGCTCTTCGACAGAAGGTGCCGCAAGGTGTCAGAGGCTATTGGCCGCGCCGGATTGCAAAAGCCCTCGCTGCCGGGTTGGGGCCTATCCTTATTTTTGCTCCTCAACGACAGGCGGCCGAAGAGATCGCGCGAAAGCTAGCGAGCACCCTCCCCCCCTGTGAGCCACTGGAGTTAACCTCGCAACAGACATCTCTCGCCCGTGGTCCAGTGCGCAAAATGCTCAGCCGGCGAATCGGATATCACCACAGTGGACTGGATTATTCGCTGAGAGCCGGGGTAATCGAACCGTTGGCCAAAATGGGCCAGTTGCGTGTAGTTGTCGCGACGACCGGGCTCGCGGCTGGAATTAATTTTTCGATGAGGTCAGTCCTGGTTACGGAGACCCATTACCGTTTTGGCGAGGAAGTTCGCCGGATTCGATCGGATGAACTCTTACAAATGTTTGGCCGTGCCGGAAGGCGGGGTATTGATCCGGTCGGCTATGTCCTGACCGGTGCAGAGAAACCAAGATTGCGGGATGGCCGCAGCGTCGATCTCGCCCCGAACCGCAGGATCGACTGGCAGGCCTGCCTCGCGACTTTACAGGCAAGTACTGGGTTGGGGAGCGATCCACGGCAGGAGCTGGAAGAACTGAACCATCGTTTCCTTAGTGCGGGGCGTCTAAATCTTGGTCTGCGCGAGGAATTGCCTATCCGTTTCGCCAATCCTACTGATTCCTTCGCGTCTCCCTCGCGGACACGCCAAGTCGAAATGAAAAATCCGGACGGCGAATGGGAGCGCCTCGGGAAAAAGCGGCGGGCCTCCCTAGCCGAAGGGCAATACTTCAATGGCCGAAAATGGATTCCCGCACTCGCGGCCCCCGACGTCCTCAAAGCTGTCCACATTGGCACTCTGTGCCGCCTGCCTCAATCCCAGCCGATTCGATACGGAAGAATGATGACGGTCGCGTTGTTTCCACACGACAATCGGCACAAGAATCTGAACCTGACGAAGAGCTTTCGAAAATTGCTCCAGACGGACTGGAACGAACACAAAGACTACCCGAAGCCCGCTCACCACTGTTCCCTCGAAACTTTGGAGTCCACCTATCTGCCTCGCATGCCTCGCATGGCGAGTGGCGGGTTACCGATTCGATGGGAGGAGCATCGAGATGAGGTTCGCGTCTACCTTGACTATTCGGAGGCGATGACCTTCTGCCGGATCGACGGGGAAGGCCGCGCGTTGATCAATCCCCCGCTTCGAGAGACCTTTGTGGATGATCAACCCGACCTGAAAATGGCGCTTGGCGGAAAATCGGATGACAAACCGAGACGGCCGGCCCGGAATTGGCTCGATCTCGGTTTAATCGACTCCCGGTTCAGGCCCACCCGGCGAGGAGTCATCTTCAGTTTTTTCAGTCAAGGAGAGGGATTGGCGATCGCCGCTGGCCTCGAAGATCCGTCGTTCGACATCTCCGACCTGATCTTCCAACTAGCCAACCTGCGGGCGGGGCACCGATTCGAAGAGTTGCCCCACTCCGACGGCAGACTGGGTGATCTTTCGCGTTTGACCTACGGCTGGAGAACCATTCCGGGATACCTAAAGCGCGGTGTACCGACTGAGTACGGTGAGGGCGCGGCCGAAGTTGTCGCGGGGATCGTCGTTCAACACCGCAAGCCCCACGAATTTGAATCGGATCAGATGCACGCCGGAGACATGGAGCGAGCCGTCTTGGAATGGCGCTCGATCCTTCGCCAGATCATACACTCCCCGGATTTCGCGTGGGACCGATGGATCGACCTGCGAAACAAGGCCTGGCAGTTTCTGGAGAAATCTCCCCCTTCAACGAACCTCAACTCGCTTCCGCCGTTGGCCGGACACCAACTGCGGCGGATAGAGTTTCGGTAGGAACGATTCCGAAAGCGGACTACTGGTCCTGTTTCAAGACCCGCTCGACATATTCGCTGACATTGCAGGTCAACATTCGGCTGCCATCCGGGCGAATCTCCAACACCTTATTGACCACCGGATCGAGAAAATCACGGTCGTGACTCACGAGAATGACCGTCCCGTCAAATTCGCGGATCGCGTCCTGCAGGACCTCCTTGCTTCGGATGTCCAAGTGATTGGTCGGCTCATCGAGAATTACACAATTGCATGGGCGCATGAGCATTTTGGCCAATGCGACACGATTGCGTTCTCCACCCGACAGTACCTCAACCTTCTTGGATTGGTCGGTCTTGGAAAACAGTAGAGCCCCCAGAGCACCCCGCGGATTCGCGTCTCCCTCCGGCGGTACGGAGGATTCAACCTCCTCCAAAACAGTCTTATTCGGTTTTAGTTCTTCGGCCTGCTGTTGGGCGAAATAGCCAAACACCGTCTGAACACCAACGTCAATCTCGCCTGAGTCATACGGCTCTACACCGGCAATGATGCGAGCAAGAGTCGATTTACCCGCGCCATTCACCCCGACTACGGCGATACGGTCTCCCTTGTCTATGCGTAAGTCCAGCCCCCGAAAGACCTTAATGTCACCGTAGGATTTGTAGAGCTCCTTCAACTCAACCACCTTCTGCGAGGCGGGAGGAGGTGGCGGGAACCGGAAAAATATCTTTTTCTCATCCCTTTCAACCTCGATGATGTCCATCTTGTCGAGCTGCTTGATCCGGCTTTGCACCATACCGGCCTTCTTTTGATTGCCGCGGAACCGATTGATCAACTCCTTCTGTCGGGCGATCTCTTTCTTTTGATTATCGGCCTTTCGGCGCTGAGTCGCAATGATCTCGGCCTTGTTCTTTTCGTAAAAATCGTAGTTTCCAGAAAATACGTTGAGCTCCCCGAACTTGAGCTCGAAGGTGCGGTTCGTCACCGAATTCAAAAAGGCACGGTCGTGAGAAATGATCATGAGCGAACCGTGGTAGTCCTTCAGGTAACTCTCCAGCCACGTCTGCGAAACAATATCCAAGTGATTGGTCGGTTCGTCCAAGAGTAGCAACGAAGGTGTCTGCAGTAGGAGCTTCCCCAGTGCAATTCGCATCTGCCACCCACCGGAGAACTCCCCGGTATCGCGCTCAAGGTCTTCCATCGAAAAACCGAGCCCCAAGAAGACCCGTTCGATACGGGATTTCATCTTCTGGGGTTCGTGGTCTTCAAGCTGCTGCTCCCACTCACCAATGGCATCGATGATGTCGTAATATTCCTCCTCTTCCGGATCGAGCTCGTACATGCGCTCGCTCGCTTTATCAATCTTCTCCTGGAGCGACAGGACATCCGCGAACGCTTGCTCCGCTTCTTTGTACAGAGTTCGCCCACGGGTTTCGATGCCGTCTTGGGGCAGATACCCGAGACTTACGAACGAGGGTTTCTCGATCTCACCTTCATCTGCGGCGACTTCGGACAACAGCAATTTGACCAAAGTCGATTTTCCCGACCCGTTGACACCGATCAGGCCAATCCGGTCCCGGGGGCCAATAGTGACGTTGAGTTTCTTGAAAAGGGCTCGGTCTCCATAGGAAAGAGAGATATCGCGCAAAGTGATCATCGATGCGTTCTACGGGGGAGGCCCGACTCAGGGCAAACCAGAAAGGAGACTTCTTCTGTTTCAGCGGGTGATTCCTTGGGGCATATTCATCGAAATCCCGGCGAACGAATGCATTCCGAATTCGGTCCTCGACCCCGTTACCGGGGATCGATCAGGATGCCCACTCACTATAAAAAACCCACACAACTATGCATTGGATACTCCTCTTTATCGCAATCGTCGCTGAGGTCATCGGAACCTCTGCACTCAAAGCCAGCGAGGGATTTACGCGAATCCTGCCCTCCATCGGAGTCGTCATTGCCTATGGAATTTCGTTCTTTCTTCTCTCGCTCACCCTGCGCGTAATTCCAGTCGGGGTTGCCTATGCGATCTGGTCCGGAGTCGGCATCGTCCTGATCTCCCTGGTAGCGTGGCTGTGCTTCGGCCAGAAGCTCGATCCCGCTGGCATCGTTGGCATCGCATTGATTGGTTCAGGGGTGATCGTTCTCAATACGCTCTCGAAAACTGGTGTACACTAGAGACGAAACTCCGGCCCATTGCTCCAAAAACCACCCCCAAAGCTCATTGTTGACGCCAATCTCATTCTCAACAAAGGTTTCCCCCACATGCTCGATGGCGAAATTCTAGTTTTCCGACATTCCGCAAAGATGGGCCCGACTCTCTTCGTCCGCCCCAAGGTGATCCCATTCATTATGGCGAATCGATGGAATTGAACTGACCGATGAATGAGCCTCCTAAAGATTTACCCCGCTGTCTGGCTTTGCTGGAGAAGGCTCGCGAGTTCAGTTCCAGTTCCATAATCATTACCGACTCCAATTGGACCATCACCTACGTAAACCGTACCTTCACGGAAAGAACGGGCTTCTCCTCGTCTGACGTACTGGGGAAGAATCATGAAATCCTCAACGCCGACACCCAGGATACTACGGCCTACTATGCCGTTCGCGAGAAAATCGCATCAGGCAAAGACTGGGTCGGCCCCCTGCAGCGCCGCAAAAAGGACCGTTCTATTTTTTGGGAGCAGGCCACGATCTACCCGGTTCGGAGTGAAGATACGGATCTCGAACACTACGTGGGGATCTATGAAGACATCACCGAACAACAGCGCACCGAGACAGTTCTCCGCAGCGTAGGCGAAGCCAATCAGTTGCTACTTCGATCGAGCGAGATCGAGGAAACGTTTCCCAAGATTCTAAGTATTCTTGGCAAAGCATGTGACGTCGACCGGTCGTATCTATTCAATTACACGGAGCCGATTTCCGACCCCACACGCTCGACTATCAGTTTGCAGCTGGAATGGAATTCCGGTGCCTTCTCGCCACAGATCGACAACTGTCGGAATCAGAATATCCCTACCCACCGAGGAATGTTCCAAGAGTGGATGGAGCAACTGCAGGCCGGCAACCCGGTTTATGGAGTGGTGGAATCGATTCCGGAGCCCCACCGGTCATTTTTCGCGGAGCAGGAGATCGTATCGCTTTTGCTCATACCCATCCATACCGGAAACCGCTTCTTCGGATTCTTGGGCTTTGATGACTGCCGACACGTGCGCAGTTGGGCCGACAGTGAGGTCACCCTACTCCATTCCGTGGCCGGCAGCCTCGGGGTCGTCCTCCAACGCCGTGACTATGAGAGCGACATCCAGGAGGCCCTTCTCAAAGCGGAAGCCTCCGCACTCGAGGCCATTCGTGCAAACAGCGCCAAAAGCGCCTTTTTGGCCACGATGAGCCATGAAATCCGCACTCCCCTCAACGGCATCTTAGGCATGACCCAGATCCTGCTCGATGAAGAGCTTTCCGACGAAAAACGGGAGTTTCTGGAAACGATTCAGAATAGCGGACAAAGTCTACACACTCTCCTGAATGACATTTTGGATTTTTCGAGAATCGAAGCGAACAACATGGAAATCCTCCTACGGAACTACTCCGCTCAGTCCGTCGCTCAGGATGTAGTAAACCTGTTCCTTCCCAGTGCGCTCGAGAAAAACATTGCGCTGGAATTAGACATCCCCAACGGCTTTCCCTCGAACCTAGTTGGCGATCCCGACCGCGTCCGACAGATCATTTCGAAGCTTATCTCAAATGCCGTAAAATTTACGGATGTCGGCCGGATTGATGTTCGATTAAGGATCGAGAAAACCGACCCCGAGTCCCTTCGGATCGAAGTACAGGATACCGGAGTAGGAGTACGGCCAGAGGTCCAGGACACTCTCTTCGACATGTTCACTCAAGGGGATTCCTCGAACACCCGTCGTTTTGGTGGGACGGGCATCGGCCTCTCGATCTGCCGCCGATTGGTCGAGGCAATGAATGGCAGGATTTGGTTTCAAACTGCTCCCTCTTTCGGAACCACGTTTTTCGTGAACATCCCCTGCCAATCACCCGATCAGATTGTACCGGATTCAAATTCTGTTGGTTCCCTCGGCGGACAGCACCCTCAGAAGTCCCTTCACGTTTTGATCGTCGAAGACAATCCCGTGAATCTTCGCGTCGCTGAACTGCAACTACGGAGCCTCGGGCATACTTTCATCTCGGTAGACAACGGCAATTCAGCGATCGCGAAAGTCCAGGATGGCGAAGAATTCGACCTGATCCTCATGGATTGCCAAATGCCGGGGATCAACGGCTTCGACACGACAGAAAAAATCCACAAACTTGACCCACCCCACCCTAAGATCATAGCGGTAACGGCCTCCGCGTCAGAAATTGATCGAGAACGCGCAATCAAGACCGGGATCGCCGACTACCTCGTCAAGCCGGTCAGCAAAGACACCTTGAAATCGGCAATTCTTCGCGCAATCGAAAATTCGTAATTTCTCGACTTGCCTTCTCCCCAACCCTTCCTCATTTCTACTCTTTTACGCCACCTTAGCTCAGCTGGTAGAGCAGTTGATTTGTAATCATCAGGTCGTCGGTTCGATCCCGACAGGTGGCTCCACTTTAATAATCAACGGCTTACGAATTTTTCGAAGCCGTTTTTTATTGCCCATTTTTGACCGGCTCACTTTATTCAGGCCTTCGCAGTGACGAACTCCTCCACCGCTCCCTGCTTCACAGGTTCTCAACTTCATTGGTTCGATGTCATCAAAAGGGACCATCCGGGACACCTGATGAGCATGCGCCCAAAAACGTAGCTGGGGCGACTCGCCTCAGTCCACTGCGAAGATCAGAAGCGGGACGCATCTGCTACTTTATCGATGCCATCCAGCCCCCCCCCTGTATCAGCGGCCAAAACGTAGCTGGGGCGTCTCCCCTCAGTCCCTGGGAGGATCAGAAGCGGGACGCATCTGCTACTTTATCGAAGCGGTCCAGGACTCCCCCCCGTATCAGTGTCCAAAACGTAGCTGGGGCGTCCCGCCTCAGTCCACTAGGAAGATCAGAGGCGGGACGCATCTGCCACTTTATCGAAGAGATCTATGACACCACTGTATCAGTGTCCAAAACGTAGCTGAGGCGTCCCGCCTCAGTCCCTAGAAAGATCAGAAGCGGGACGCATCTGCTACTTTACCGAAGCGGTCCAGGACTCCCCCCGTATCAGTGTCCAAAACGTAGCTGGGGCGTCCCGCCTCAGTCCCTGCGAGGATCAGAAGCGGGACGCATCTGCTACTTTTGTGGAGGTTTACTCTCGGCCGAAGGCCGAAAATGATCGGCCCGAAACTATTTCCAAATCTGAGAATCCCGTTCATCTTTCAATCGAGAATATTCGTTCCAAACGGCCTCGCTAAAACTCGGCAGATCCTCGTCTGAAATGCCCGCGAAATCATGTCGCTCCTCTCGAATTATCTGCAGAAAGGCTTCCCGATGTATCTCCGGATGAGATTTGATTTCCTCAAATCGTTCGAAAACGATCCTACCCCACTCGACGCCAGCCTCCAGAACCTCCTCTTCTGTAAAGAGAGGTTCAAAATCTGAAGAAACTGCGATCCACATAGAAACAGCCGAAACAGTCAGCAGACAGGCGAGCAAGCCTAGCTGAATAAAAAATCGGTTTCTCCACCTCTGAACCGAAATCGATAAGTCTCCAGGTCCCTCCGAAGCATTCATGAGCGATCCTCCATTTTTCGAACAAGAGATTCGATCAACTGCAATCGAACCATCTCAGATTCCGGGTCATCAAAAGAAAATGATTCCAACCAGACTACCGTTTCGGGATTTCCTGATTTAAGCAACGGCCTTGCTATCTCCCTGCAAACAACCGGTGATCCACGAAGGAACCATTCGCTAAAATCATTCCATTCAACCTCTGGCCGCACTAACTCTAGTATTTGAACGTACTGAATGATAACCGACTCAATCGCGCCGTTATCAATCCCCATCCTCTCGACTTCTTGAGGAGAGAACATTTCATTCGCAAGATCGCTTTGCCCATTCCCATAAAGCGCCCCCCAACCTTCTATTACAACAGGAACTAGTCCAGGGGTTGCCGCGGCAAACTGCACTACCTCGACCACTTCGCTCCTCAGTTTTGGCTGCAAGTCGAAGAACTCTGGCCGGTACAAAACTGATCTAAAAATGAGAATCAGCGCAGACTGACGCTCCGCCGAAGATCTATCCACATCGGAGACCACATCCACCCAGTCAAAAACCAGCATTTCGAGAGCCGGACCAACGCTCCCGAATCGAGCGTAAAAAATTTGATTCGCCTGAATCCGCTCGAGAGCAGATGGATTGACTTTAGTCTGACTTCGCATCTCTCGAAAAGTTCTCCGCGTTGTCTCGCTCCATTGGTCCCTGGAAACTTCAGGATGACTCGCAATATGAACCATCCAATCATCGGAACCTCCAACAGTACGATCAACTAGTTTGCGATAGATCTCGCTACTCATTTTCTCGGTATCAACAGAAGATGCCTCAACATGAGAATCTAGATTGGCGTTTCCGCCCTCAACGGCCTCACGCCCCACAATGCGCCAACCGAGGTACCCAACTAACCCGACATTTATACAGCATATTGCCCAAACCATCCATCGATTCATGGTAGCACTCGGAAAGGCTATCGGAGCAAATGGCAATACAAAATCGACCACTTCCTCTCTCGCGGACCTTTTCGATTACATTTCGAAACGAGAAAAGGAAACGCGGTCGAGTCGTCACCGAAGAAGAAGGTACACCTTTTTTTTCTCTATCGAATCGCCATGAGAAAATAGAAAGTTGAATTCAAACTTTGAAGCACCAATCTCGGCGGGCCCAGTCACACCGAAAACGACCTTGTTCGGCGATTCTGATTCTATCTCTCGAACAACAAACGGGAAATCTTCCGATGGAATATCCGCCTTCAATTCAACGTCCGGAGCGATTTTAATGCTTAGCATTTTCTCAACTCCCTCCTCTCCCTTTCTCCAAAGCAGCATCCTCGGAGAAATTTCGCCGAGCTGCGGGATTGTTGTGGAGAATGTGAGAACGACGATCTCTTCCGTCGAACCGCTCACCTGAACTCTGAGGGTTTTCCGTTGAGGCCCCACCCGATCTCCAACCGTAAATACGGCACGGATGACGCCAGACTCTCCAGCCTCGAAAACATCTTTGACTAGTACCGGGACAGTGCACCCGCAACTTGATTGAATCTTTCCAATCACCACCCGGTCTTCGCTGCGGTTCTCAAAATGGAATAAAGCAACCACTTCCTTTTGCCCATAGTCCGAAGGAATGACTAACTCAGTGTCCTTCCAGACCAAATTCCCAGCAGTGAGAAAATAGGCCGAGAACAAAAATATCGGATAGATAAAAACTATATTCATAGATCAGATCGTTCAATGCTTACCGGTTCTATCCTGCCTCATCAAAAGAAACACGGCCATAAGAAAAAAGCCAGTATTCCGGGCGATAATGAGAAAATAGCTACTATTCGCCCCTCCGCCCCCAAAACAGCCACAAGTTAAATCAATACCTCGAAACCAGGAGATAGCTACCAACACAATAAAGAGAAGGAACAACACAGCAGAGTGCAGAGCTGCGAGAAACCGATATCTTTTCAACCAAAGGGCTAACGAAAGAACTAGCTCCAACGAGGGAACGATGTAAACAATGGCCCCAGCAAAGGACCTAAGATTCAGCTGAAAAGATTGTACGGCACCACGAAATTCCAAGGGTTCTCCGAGCTTCGCCAAAGCAGCGTAAACAAATACGATAGAAAGGAGGAGCCGGAAGGCAATTATTGAAAGAAATCTCAGCCGTTTCATTTTTGGTGCGCCAACCATTCTGGCCAACCTCCCTCGAGAACATAGATGTGCTGAATGGCCAACTCGGCTCTCAATCGTTGGGCAACGGAAGAACTAGCACCACATTCTTTGGAATTACAGTAAACAACGATTTTCATACCGGGCTCCCACTCCAGCATAAATCGATCTAATCCCGAGTTCCAATTTTCCTCATTTAGTAAGACTGCACCAGGGATTCTTGATTTTTGAAACTCTTCCGAACTTCGGGCATCAACCCACAGCACCTCATTCCAGTGAGAGGCCTCAGAAAACCGGATCAGTTCGGAATCTACTCCAAGCAGCCCTGAGGGATTCATAAATGCCGCCGAAAAGGCAATAAATATGGTCAAAAACCAAAGCTCTGAAATACGTAAAACCCACCTCACTAGAGATTATCCATTGAGCAAATAATAATTTGGGGCAATTTTAAAAGTCGCCTCTTAAATAGCACAGCCAAATTCCCATGGATCGAAACAATCGGACCCAGGCATCAGAGAATTGCGCCGAGCTACCGGTTTCAAACTTTGCACAATCCACCAAATGAGGACGAAATAGACGAACCTTCGCCAAGGAACCGGGGTACATAAACGCACTTTCATGGGTTTCTCCTACTCTCCTTGTCTCCGCTCATCCCCTCGCTTACTCCGATGGCCACGAGGATGCTCGCATTCTCAACCTCTCCGCCAGGCCGATTGAGCGTAAGCGTCCGGTGATCGACCTCCTTCCCAGAGTCCTTCTGTGGTGATAATCTGTTTGGATGGAATCGATAGAAGCTGAAGTTTGCGACATCCCCTTACATGACCGACCTGCTCCAACGACTGCCGACAATGAGCAATCAGTGCGATCTGGAGCCGCTCTTACCTGCAAACTGGAAGCCAGAGAGTTAGAGTCCGTATACAACCCGTAACGATCTGCATATAGAAGTCGTTACCACCTCTAATCAAAACCATGCAATGCAGGTCGATGCCCATACTCGGGGTCGCTCACCGGACGCTTACTCTTTATCGCCAGTGCTATGGCTGTCCAAGAATCCACTCGCCCCTGGGCGTCGCGTCCTGCGTCGGTGTGTCTTTCCCCCCCGCGGCGAATCCCGCCTAAGCGGGAGAGCAACGCGGGGGGAAATCCCGCTTAGCGGGAGTGGCGGGGGGAAGCCG